>Ga0315904_10011265_pt1 | contig 11429 bp, 7 predicted proteins | sample LakEriMetagenome_6_FD_203529 | JGI IMG/M metagenome (GOLD analysis project Ga0315904, IMG submission 203529) | Freshwater fungal communities from buoy surface, Lake Erie, Ohio, United States - Buoy 12 MA120 | ecosystem: Environmental > Aquatic > Freshwater > Lake | place: USA: Lake Erie, Ohio... | reverse complement strand
TCTCATCTCCCGAACGCATCTGGCTCAGGTCGCCATCCAGGAAAAGAGCATCCTCGCAGCCGAGCGCCCGGAACAACATGGCGAACTCATGGAGGTTGGGAAATTTCGGAGAGTCCAAATCCGTCATTGCGAACACCACTTCTCCATTCTTCGCCACACCCACGCCGTTCCGGTGCAATCTCGATGTTGAATAGGCGTTGAATGCAGGGTGAATCCTGTTGTGCCTGAGCAGCAATGGCCCCGACTGCACCGCATGCCGGATGACGACGCCGCCCAATGGGTATTCGTCCGTCCGGATCACCGCGGCTCCGTTGGAGCCGATGAGGAAGATGCCGTTGGGTTGCAGGAAGAAGTTTCCCTCGCCTTTGTTCCGGTTCACCGGATTCAGCTCCTTGCCATCCTGGATCAACAACCCGCTGGGAATGCCACCCGGCTCGAAAATACCACCGTTCATCAGGGTGTCCGGTTTTGTCCCCTTCCCCGTCAGAAACCGGGCGGCTGCTGGAAACGTTCGCAGAGCCGCACCTTGATCATCCTTCCACACGATCCGGACGGAAGGCGCAGGTGTGCGGATGACATGGTACGTCACACCATCGATAACTTTCTTCACCGGCGCGGCGTGGGACGGAAGGATGAACAGAAAGGCGAGGGATATGATCTTCACTATGAATTTCATGGCTTTAGAGCAGTTTTCATATTTGCGCTTTCATTGCAATCTTTACGGCCCGTGCCTGCACGATGATGGAGCCACGCCGATATGTTTCTTGAACAAGCGGGAGAAGTAAAACGCATCCTCGTAGCCAACGGCGCGCGCGGCCTCGGCCACGTTGTGATTGCCGCGTTGCAGGAGATCCATGGCGCGTTGGAGTCGCAGACGTATCAACAGGCTGAGCGGCGGCATGCCGGTCTGTCTCCGGCAGAGCGCGGTGAAGTGCGGCGGACTCAGGTTTGCCTGGCGCGCCAGTTCTTCCAACGTCCATGGCCGGGCGACATCCTCGCGCATTAGTGAGAGCACTTTCAAGAGACGACCCTCAGCGCCACGATCACGCACGCCCGCCGTGCGCTGATGGACTTTTGCCAAACCCAGAAGCCGCGCGAATGCGGTGGACAATCCCGTCATCGCCGCATCGCCAAAACCATGGGTGGCATGCCGGAACGTGTCTTCAAACGCATCTGCGAGAGTGGCTGCATCATCCACCGCCATCACCGGCCGTTCGCGTGAAACTCCAAGATTCGCGAGGTGATCCGGCGCCTGTTTGCCACGGAAGTGAATCCAGAAGATCGTCCATGGGGAAACAGGATCGGCCCGATACACATGACGCTCGCGGGGAGGCAGGAACAACAGGTTGCCCGGCTGCAGATTCCATTTGCCGCCACCCAGTTCGCAAGTTCCGGCACCGGACAGGCAGGCGATGAGGATGAATTGCGAGGTGCCGTGAGGACGCTCCACCAAATGCCCCCCAGCCGCGGAAAACGCGCCGATGTGGGTGACGCAAAGGTCGCGGGTGACGGGTTGTTTCGTGGCCCGGACAACAATCGCCGGAGGAATGATCACCAGCCGCTGGCCCGGAAATCCCTCGGGGCGCGTTTCCGGCGATGTGGCGGTCATGGGGGAAACCTGCCTCCGTAATCATCGGATTGTCTATGGTTTTCCACCGATCTTCCATGGCAGCCCGCCCGTCCGGCTGTTAAACCTGCGCGAGAAACCCATGAACATCACCCCACAGGATCTCGCCGTCTTCATCGGATTTTTCGCAGTCGTCATCGGCCTCAGCGTTTGGAAAAGCCGCCGCAAGGCGGGACATGACGAGAACAGCTCGGACTTCTTCCTCGCAGGCCGCGGGCTAACTTGGCCGCTGATCGGAATTTCCATCGTCGCGGCCAACATTTCCACCGAGCAGATGGTCGGCATGGCGGGACAGGCCGCGGGATCGACCGGGCTGGCGGTGAGCTGCTGGCAGTTGCTGGGCTCGGTGTTCATCGTGCTCATTTCCATGACCCTGCTGCCGAAGTTTCTGCGCGCGGGCATTTACACCATGCCGGAGTATCTCGAATACCGCTACAACACGCTCACTCGCGGCATCATGGCGATCCTCACCGTGGTGATCTATTCGGTGGTGATGCTGCCCGCCGTGCTATATTCAGGCGGAGTCACTCTGCGCGCCATCACCGGCATCGAACTCACCAAGGCCGTGTGGCTCATCGGACTGATCGGAGCGGGTTATTCAACAATCGGCGGGCTTAAAGCCATCGCCTGGGCCGATCTGGTGCAGGGCATCGCGCTGCTGGCGGGCGGCATGCTAATATTTTTCCTCGGCCTGAACGCGATCGGCGGCTGGGACAAGTTTGCGGAGGCGAACGCCGCGAAACTGCACATGATCATGCCGGCGGACAACAAGGACCTGCCATGGACCGGCGTGGCCGGCGGCATGTGGATCGTGATGATCTATTACTGCGGACTCAACCAGTTCATCGTGCAGCGCAACCTCGCCGCCAAGTCGCTGAAACACGGCCAGCTCGGCATGATCTTCGCGGGCGGACTGTGGTTGCTTGTGCCCTTTGCAATGGTCATGCCAGGCTTGATGGCGCAGCAACTATATGGCGCGCAAATGGGCGGAAAAAACGACGCCGCCTTCCCGACCATGGTGACGCAGCTCATCCAGCCCGGAGTGCGCGGTTTCATCTACGCCGCCATTGCAGGCGCCGTGACCAGCACGCTCGCCTCGTTGCTCAACTCCGCATCGACGATCTTCACGATGGACGTTTACCGGCGGATGTTCTCGCCGGACGCCACGCAGACGCACCTCGTGTGGCTCGGCCGCGGCCTGACACTCGCCTTCGTCATCGCCGGGTGCTCGATCGCGCCGATGCTCGATAATCCGAAATTCGGCGGTGTTTTCCAATACATCCAGCAATTCCAAGGCTACATCTGGCCCGGCGTGGTGGCCGCCTTCATCATGCCATTCGTGCTGCCGAAAGTCCCCGGAGCGGCCGGTGCGGCGGCTCTTCTAACCGGTCCACTTGCCTATGCCGCCTTCCAGTTCACCAGCAAAACCGAGTCCCGGCCACAGGGACACGAAATCCATTTCCTGCTACAAGTGCTGCTCGCCTTCCTGATCGTGGCCGCGGTGATGGCGGCAATGACTGCAATCGCTCCGCTCGCCAAGGCCAAGGAACTGCCGGTCCGCGAGGAAATCAGCCTGAAAACCGAACCGGTCGTCAAACTCGCCGGTGCCGCAGTGATCCTCGGCGTCGCCATCTTTTTCATCATCTTCTGGTGACTCCCACTGATCACCGATCACTGCTCACTGATCACTCTTCATCATGTCCGTAGTCGCTAAAATCGAACCCCACATCATTCCCACCTATCCGGTCGGCGCGCCGGAAAAGAATCCGGTTTTCTTCGAGAAACGCGTCTATCAGGGATCGAACGGCAAGGTCTATCCCGTGCCCTTCATCGACAAGGTCTTCGATGTTCCGCAGGACGTGACCTATCAATCCGCGCGATTGGAAAACGAGTTCGTGCGGCTGGTGATGCTGCCGGAAATCGGCGGCCGCATTTTCATCGGCCAGGACAAGACGAACTCGGACTATGATTTCTTCTACCGTCAGGATGTCATCAAGCCGGCGCTTGTCGGGCTCGCGGGGCCATGGATTTCCGGCGGAGTCGAGTTCAACTGGCCGCAACACCACCGCCCCGGCACCTTCATGCCAGCCGATGTCTTCATCGAAAAAGAGGACGACGGCGCACGCACAGTCTGGTTGAGCGAGCATGATCCGCTCAACCGCCTCAAGGGCATGCACGGCATCCGCCTGCGGCCTGCTTCGTCGCTCATCGAACTGCGTGCCCGCCTCTACAACCGCACGCCATTCACCCAGACCTTCCTGTGGTGGGCCAACGTGGCGGCCATGGTGCACGAGGAACACCAGTCGTTCTTTCCGCCCGACGTGAGTTATGTGGCGGACCACGCGGTGCGCGCGATGTCTTCGTTTCCGATCGCGGAAAACCCGTATTACGGCGTGGACTATCAGAACCGCCCGGGAGCGAACGACCTGAGCTGGTACAAGAACATTCCGGTGCCCACCAGTTATATGGTCTGTCAGACGCGGTTCGACTTCTTCGGCGGCTACGACTTCAAGGCGGGCGGCGGATTCGTGCATGTGGCCAACCGCCACATCGCTCCCGGCAAGAAACAATGGACCTGGGGTGATCATGAATTCGGCCATGCGTGGGACCGCGAGCTGACGGACTCCAACGGCCCCTACATCGAGTTGATGGCCGGAGTTTTCACCGACAACCAGCCGGACTTCAGTTATCTCGCCCCCTACGAAACGAAGACCTTTTCACAATACTGGTGGCCGATCCAGGACATCGGGCCGGTGCAGCAGGCGAATGAGCACATCGCGTTCCGGATGGTGGTCCGCGATGACCGGATGATCGATCTGGGCGTATGTGTTTCCGAAAAACTCAATGGTGCGAAACTCCGGATTCGTCAGGGCGACCGTATGTTGCTCGAAACCACGCTTTCATTGAAACCCGGCGAGTCATGGAAACATGCGGAACTTCGATTCATTGGAGAGAATCCATGTGAATTGTCCGCCATGATACTTGACGAGGACGGCTTCGTTCTGATGGATTATCGTCCGGTTGATGTTACCGAAGCGAGCCGCGAGCGCGAGGTGGCCACCGAGCCGCCCGTTCCGGCGGATATCACATCCGCAGATGAGCTGTATTTCACCGGCGAACATCTCGAACTTTACCGGCACCCGACGCGCACGCCGGAAATTTACTGGAAGGAGGCGCTTGCCCGCGATCCGGGCGATGCGCGCTGCAACATCGGCATGGGCAGGCGCGCGCTGAAACAAGGGCGCTGGAACGATGCAGAGGAACATTTCCGCAAGGCCATCGCGCGGCTGACGCGCCGACACCCGAATCCGGAGACCGGTGAGGCGCATTATTTCCTCGGGCTGGCGCTTGTATTTCAAGGCAGGCACGAGACGGCTTATCCGGTTTTCTACAAAGCCACCTGGAATCAGGCATGGAGATCGGCGGCCTACTATCATCTCGCGTGCCTCGATTGCCGCAGGCGGGATTTCGACACCGCGATGGGACATCTGGAGGAGTCGCTCGCTACCAACTCGGACCACACCAAGGCGATGGTCCTGCAGGCGTTGATCGCACATCAATTGTCTGATGATGAAAATGCCGAAGAAATCATCGACGATGTCCTCGAATTGGACCCGCTTGATCACTGGGCGACCGTGGCGGCGGATTGCATCCGCCATGGAAAAATCAATATTCCGAAGAACTCCCGCAACGACGCCCAAACCATCCTCGACATCGCTTTCGACTTCATCGAGGCCGGATTCAACACAGAAGCCAGCGCGCTGTTGGACTCCCACCACAGGGCGCCCGTCTCACCTGTCGCGGTTCCAAATCCTCTGGAGCGCACGGCCATGACTCATTATCTCCGTGCATGGCTCACCCGCGATCCGGCCGAACTCGCCGCCGCCCGCCGCCAGTCGCCGGATTACTTTTTCCCATCGCGGCCGCATGAGCAGATTGTTTTGGAATGGGCGCTGCAACAAGCAGGACCAGATCCGGTTGCCGCCTATGCACTGGGAAACTATCTTTACGACCTCAAGCGCCATGAAAACGCCATCGCCGTGTGGCAACGCGCCATCGATGACGGCGCATCTTTCGCCACTGTCCACCGCAATCTCGGCATCGCCTTGTGGAACGTGCGCCGAGATGCCGACACCGCGCGCAAGTGCTATCTTAAAGCGCTGGAACTGGATAAAGCCGATCCGCGGCTCGTTTCCGAATACGACCAACTCCGCGCCAAGTTGAATGATCCGCTTGCGGAGCGACTGGAGTTCCTTGAAACGCACATCAATCTCGTCATGCAGCGCGACGACTGCACGGTCGCGCTGGCCGGCCTATACAATCTAACGGAAAAACCGGACCTGGCGCTGGCACTCGTGACATCCCGCCGTTTCCACCCATGGGAGGGCGGCGAGGGCGCGGTGCTGCGGCAGTTCACAAACGCGCATCTGTTGTTAGGCCGCAAGGCGCTCGATGGCGGCGATGCAACGGCAGCCCTCGATCACTTTACCGGAGCCATGCAAACGCCCGGGAGCCTCGGCGAGGCCTATCATCTGCTGCAAGCCAAGGCGGATGTGAATTACTGGATCGGCCGCGCGCTCAAGCAACTCGGCAGGCTTGCGGAAGCGGAGGACCATTTCAAACAATCCGCCGAGGAGAGCGGCGACTTCTCCGAAATGGCGGTAACCGCGCACAGCCCGCTGACGTATTACCGGGGACTTTCGCTGCGCGAGCTTGGCCGCGGGGATCAGGCAAACACGGTGTTGGAAGACCTCAAGGCCTACGCCACGGCCAAACGCGGGGAAACCGCGGCGATCGATTATTTCGCCACCTCCCTGCCCAACCTGCTGGTGTTTGAAGAGGACTTGCAGGCCCGACGCGACGCGGAGAACCATCTGCTCATTGCTCTCGCGTGCCATGGTTTGGGCGATCCCGAAGCCGCGCAATCGCACCTTGCGCAAACGCTGGCTTTCACCAACAGCGACCAACGCGCCGCCGATCTGGCCGCCGCACTCTGAGAGCGCCAAACACCGCAATTCCCGCGGAATCGATGGACATCAGAATCTGGCGCAACCACCGGATTTTTGGCTTGATCCAAGCCGATTCCCATAGATAGGAAAAAAAAATCTCCTATCTATCATATGTTGCAGATGGAAATAACGCCGAAAAAACCCTCACACCTCTTCGCCCTCGCCATCGCCGCCACGCTCCTCGTGGTTGCGCCCCAACGGATTGAAGCAGAGGTGCTGGCCAGCAACCTTGCCAGCGCCTCATCTCCCTCGATGACCACCGGTTCCTATCTGGCCACGGACTTCATCACGGGCAACGCGTCCTCCGCGATCACCGGAGCTTCCTTCAAGGGCTTCAACTACACCACGCTCAATTTCTATAACCCCTCCGGTGGAAACATTCTGATCGGCTACTCGCTCTACACCGACAACGCGGGCAAGCCCGGAACATACATCCCCGATTCCAGCTTCGGCGTCACCGTGCCTGCCCCTAATTTTTCCGGCCAAACGTTTTCCTTCCCTGCAAACATCACCCTTACCGCCAACACGATTTACTGGCTCGTGGCTACCGTCACGGACACCACCGCGACAATGATCGACCCGCTCAATCCTCCCGCCGCCATGGGCGGCCCCGGCCAGGCACCTCTGGGCACGGGCGGCTTCTATCAACCCGTGCCCGGCACCATGAACCAGTATGCGGCCAGTCAGATGCAGGCGATGACCGGCAACTGGTCGGACATCCCAAGCACCGACCTTGCCTTCGAATTCACCGGCACCATCGGGACCATGACCACCGATGCCAACCTGATCCGGAACCCGGGTTTTGAATCGCCGCCCGTTCCAGGGGGCGCGGGTTCTTATGAAAGCTTCGGCACCGGAAGCAGCTTGGGCGGAGTCTGGCGGGTGGAGGCGACGGAACAAGGTGTCGTCGTCATCGCGAACGACCGCTATCCGTTCCATCATTCCACCGATGGCGCCCAGTTCCTGTATCTGGGCAATTCTTGGTCGGCCTCGACCCTGGTCCAGGACATCGCGACGCCGCTCCAAGGGGGAAGGAAATACCTGCTGAGCTTCCAGCAATCGGCTTTCACGGATGGTTTTCCCGATGAGAACTACTCGGGAAGGGTGATTGTCGAATTGCGGCCGACGGCAGGTGGCGACCATGTTTTCATTCAGGAGTTCACCGTTCCGGCATTCAGTCCATGGGTCGGGAAAACGGCGGTTGTTCCAGTGCCGGCGTCCGGCAGCTACAGTCTCGTCCTGCGCTCATTCAACAACCAGCCGGCGGTGATCGACAAGCTCCGTCTCATCCCCGCGCCCGAATTGCAGATGGCCACGCTTCCAAACGGGATCTGCAACTCACCTTCGACGGCGTGCTCCAGTCCTCGTCCGATCTCGGTGACTGGAGCGACGTCTTCCCCGCGCCGACCAGCCCCCATGTCATCCCGAAAGCCCAGATCAGCGGAGCAAAATTCTTCCGCGCACGCGGGCAATAAATTTAAGACAATCAGGTTGGTGGCCCCGTCCCGCCACGATCACGGAGATCCCGCAGGCACGCGATCATTTGGCGAAGGTATTCTCCTCCACCAACTGTGATCCCCACGCCGCCGCACTTGTCAATGTCTGGCGCGATGAATCCGCTTCCCCACCCGGTCTGCGGTCTGTAAGCAGTCGCAGCCCGCGATGTCCCCAGCCTCCAGCCATCCCCATTGCACCGCCATCATCGTGGCGGCCGGTGCCAGCCGCCGCATGGGAATGGACAAGCTCGCATGGCAACTCACGGGCGTGCCCGTGCTGCGGCGCACCCTTGATGCTTTTCTCAACGCTGACTCCATCAGCTCGGTCATCATCGTTTGTCCGGATGAGCGCTGGGAATTGTTAGGAGATGAAAATTTTCCGAAACCGGTCATCCGGATCGACGGCGGGACCGAACGCCAGGATTCGGTGCGCATGGGCCTCGCCGCCCTCGACAGTTCCACACGCTTCGTCGCCGTGCATGACGGCGCGCGTCCGCTGGTTTCGCCGGATGACATCGACGCCTGCGTCGCGGCCGCCATCGAACACCGCGCCGCCTCGCTGGCACGCCGCGCCACCGAAACGATGAAGCGCAGTGATGAAAACGGATTTTGCGTGGAATCCGTCAACCGCGACAACCTCTGGTGCATGGAAACGCCGCAGGTTTTCGAGACCGCCCTGCTGCGCGAAGCCTATCGTCATGTCGCCGAACAAGCGCTCGCCGTGACCGACGAGGTATCCGCAGTGCATGAAATCGGAATCAAGGTGAAGTTCATCGAATCGCGCCATCCCAATTTGAAAATCACCACCCGGGCGGACCTCGCACTGGCGGAGGCGCTGATGGCAAAATCATCATGAACAAGGCATCCTACGAGTGGCGGCAGATCCCCCACGGACCGCGGCTCGCGGTGGCCACGTTGCCGGATTCCGAGTGTGCGGCGCTGACGATCCACATTCCCGCCGGCAGCCGTGACGAGCACGGTCTTCCCGCAGGTCTGGCGCACTTCGTCGAGCACATGGTCTTCAAGGGAACGGCACGTCGCAGCGCGCGTGAGTTGAGTTTCGACATCGAAAACGCCGGCGGCCAGATCAATGCCTGCACTTCAGAGGACCAGACGGTCTATGAAGGCCGCGGCGAAGCCGAACTGCTGCCGGTGCTCGCCGATGTCCTTTCCGACATGGTCTGGAACGCGACGTTTCCCGAATCCGAAATCCAACTCGAACGCGAAGTGATCGGCGAGGAAATCACCATGTATCGCGAGTCGCCGGCTGATCACATTGGCGACCTGATTTCCCAGGCAATGTGGGGCGATCACCCGCTCGGCCATCCGATCTCGGGTTCCCTGGATTCCATCGCGCGAATCCGCCGTGAGACCTTGCTGGAATTCCGCAAGCGCCATCATTTCCGCAATGATCTGGTGATCGCCGCCGCCGGACCGTTCACCGCGGACGAGGTGATGCGCGTGATCGCTCCGCACCTGCCGGACGCCTTCCACCCCGGACATGCACCGCCGCCCTTCGACCGCGCCCGTGCGGCGACGCGCGAACTAACCGAAAATCGCGAGACCGACCAGCTCCAGCTATCACTGGCCTGGCACACGCCGGGCCGCCATTCGGACTCCCGCCACGCGCTGCGGCTGCTCAGCCTGATGCTCGGCGAGACCGCAAGCTCGCGGCTGTTTCTCGAACTTCGCGAGGAGCGCGGCTTGTGCTATCAGATCAGCAGCGATGTCACGCTGTTCCATGAAACGGGTGCGTTTGAGATCAACGCAGGCCTCGATCCCGAGGCGCGTGAGGAAGCCATCGCCTGCATCCAGCGCGAGATTCACGATCTTCTCACCCAGGGCCCCAAGCCCGGCGAACTCGACCGCGCGAAGCGGCTGGCGATCGCCCAGAGCAAACTCGCCTTCGAATCCACTTCGGCGCACGCCGCCTGGGCCGGCGAGGGGGTGCTCGACTTCGGCCGCATCCCATCGCGCGACGAATGGCGCGAACGCATGCTCTCCGTCAGTGACAAAGACATCCAGGAGACGGCACGCTCGGTTTTCCAAGACCATAAGCCAGCCATCGCCTCAATCCGTCCGCTCTAACCGACTCCGCCCCCCTCAATCGTCCGGCAACGGTCGGTTCTTCATGGATGCTGCTGGTAATTACACACGTCTTTGCACCGCTCCCGGTCTTTCGGTTTGCCATGCACCGCATTTCCGACACAAGGTGAGGCAAAGATGTCCCCGCGTGCGCCAAAGTTGATGCGCTTTATGGGCCGCGTGCTGCGGGATTTCTTCCTGCGCAACCACGGCCTGCTGCTCACCGGTGCCGTGGCCCACAGCATGATCCTCTCGCTCATCCCGCTATCGGCGGTGCTGGTCGTCGGCATCTCCCACTACTTCGACCAGAAGTTGCTGATCGAATCCCTCACGACTGAAATATCACTCATCGCTCCGGGATTTGAAATCATGCTGGCAGAAGTGCTGGAGGGTTTCCTTCGCAACCGGCATTTGGTCGGCGGAGTCGGCCTGCTTTTCCTCATCTCGCTCAGCTCGATCGCCTTCCGCGTGCTGGAGGACGCCTTCGCCCTCATCTTCCACCGTCCGCTGCCGGAATTGAAACGCAAGTTCTGGCTCTCTGTGCTGATGCCCTATCTCTTCGTGCTCATCGCCGCCGCGGGGTTGATTCTCATTACCTCCGCCAACGCGGTCATCGACGCGCGCAGCCGTTCCAACTTCTCCATCCCCGGCCTCGACACGCTGCTGCAAAACCACCTCGCCACCATCCTCTACGTCATCGGGGTGCTCGGTTTGATCCTGTTGTTTTCATTATTCTACAAAATCATGCCGGTGGCGCGGATTTCCTTCAAACGGGCGCTCGCGGGCGGAGTCACCGCCGCCTTGTTGTGGGAGGTCGTCCGCCATCTGCTGGTCGCGTTTTACACCAAGGTTTCCATCGTCAACGTGCTCTATGGTTCCATGGCCACGATCATTGTTGTGCTGCTGACCATGGAAGCCGTCGCGCTGATCCTGCTGCTGGGCGCGCAAGTCATTGCCAATCTGGAAGGAAACGCCAGCGCCGGGCTGAGCTGGCACGAGGATCCGGACGATCTTTGAACCCGGTTCAAACGTGGGAAAATACGCGTAGCTTTGGCGACTTCCTGCGGTGTATGGTAGGCTCCGTCTGCAATCATCCCTCCGACGCGCAAGCGCAACATCACGATGATCACCAAAATCGACCACCTCGGCATCGCTGTCAGATCCCTCGACGAGGCCGTCCCCTACTACGAAAACGTCCTCGGACTCCAATGC
>Ga0315904_10011260_pt1 | contig 11433 bp, 8 predicted proteins | sample LakEriMetagenome_6_FD_203529 | JGI IMG/M metagenome (GOLD analysis project Ga0315904, IMG submission 203529) | Freshwater fungal communities from buoy surface, Lake Erie, Ohio, United States - Buoy 12 MA120 | ecosystem: Environmental > Aquatic > Freshwater > Lake | place: USA: Lake Erie, Ohio... | reverse complement strand
AGCAGTTGCCGCAGGCTCTATCTTGATCAATTTCCAGGGCTCCGTTTCGGTAAGCAATTTGTTGCCGGCGCGAGCAATATTCATGGCTTCAGCAAGCGCTTCTCTGAATTTGAATTGCTCAATGGCCTTACCAACAGCTTCGTAAGCGCGACGTGCTTCTGTAGCTGCAGCTTGCTCGGCTTCAGTCGGTGCACCGCTTAATTCCGGTGCTACTCCTCCATAGTATTTGTGCATGAGCACAAACACGCGATTTACGTAGTTACCCAGTATGTCGGCCAGCTCGTTGTTCACTCGATCACGGAAATCTGTCCAGGTAAATTCGCTGTCTTTCTGTTCCGGCATAATCGAACAAAGCACATAGCGCATTTCATCCTGACGACCTTTGAAGTCTTCCAGGTATTCATGCAACCATACTGCCCAGTTACGCGAGGTCGAAATTTTATCACCTTCCAGATTCATGAATTCATTGGCGGGTACATTGTAAGGCAGAATAAAATCGCCATGCTCTTTAAGAATGATAGGGAAGATGATGCAGTGAAAAACGATGTTGTCTTTGCCGATAAAATGAATCAGTCGCGACTCATCACTCTTCCAATAGTCTTCCCAGTTCTTGCCGTTCTTTTCGGCCCATACCTTCGTGTTGGTAATATATCCGATAGGCGCATCGAGCCATACGTACAAAACTTTGCCATCAGCGCCTGCAACAGGCACGGGCACTCCCCACTCCAGGTCGCGTGTCATGGCGCGGCTTTGCAAACCGCCATCTACCCAGCTCATACACTGACCCACCACGTGGGCTTTCCAATCTTTCGGGTCGTGGTGTGGTTTGCCCTGAAACTCTCCTTTACCTATGTAGTCGCGAATCCATGACTCATGATGCGCCATGGGCAAATACCAATGCGATGTTTCTTTTAGCACAGGTTTGCTTCCACTCAAGGTCGACTTAGGGTCAATCAATTCAAGCGGACTTAATGATCGTCCACATTTTTCGCATTGATCGCCATACGCTTTGTCGCTTGAGCAGTTTGGACATGTGCCAATTATATAGCGGTCGGCCAGAAATTGTTTCGCTTCCTCATCGTAATACTGTTGCGATGTTTCTACTTCAAAACTTCCCTGTGCCTCGAGCTTTTTGAAAACCGCCTGCGACATTTCACGGTGTTCGTCTGAGGATGTGCGGTGATATTCGTCGAACGAAATCCCGAAGTCCGAAAAGGCCTTCTTCATGAGCTCGTGATAGTAATCGACGATTTCACGAGGGGTCTTTCCTTCTTTTTTCGCACGCAGGGTGATAGCGGCACCATGCTCGTCGCTGCCGCAGATGAAAGCCACGTCCTTGCCCTTCTTACGGAGGTACCTCACATAGATATCGGCATTGAGATAGGCACCGCCAATGTGTCCAATATGCAAAGGGCCGTTGGCGTAGGGCAGGGCAGAAGTTACGAGGTATCGTTTCGGTTCGCTCATTACAGTGTGTTGAGAGGGACGTGTAAAACTACGCCCCGGGTTGTGCTGCGCGTCTCGTTGGAGGGTGCAGATTTGGAGCGCAAGATAGTTTCGAGATGGTATTCAAAATTCCTCCTTTTCTAAAATCAGGTGATTGCATTGGCATCGCTGCGACTGCTCGCTGGGTAAGTGCTGAACAATTGCAATGTGCGTTGGACCTCTTCTCATCGTGGGGACTGCGTGTGAAAGTGGCTTCGAATGTGTTGACACCAAATTTCCAATTGGCGGGTAGCGCTCAAGAAAGAGCCTCCGGCTTGCAAGAACTGCTCGACGATGATGACGTGCAGGCTATTATCATAGCCCGCGGCGGCTATGGCACTGTGCACACCGTTGATAGCCTCGACTTTTCTCGTTTTGAGCAAAACCCGAAATGGATTGCAGGCTACAGTGATATCACGGTGTTGCACTCCCACCTGAATAGTCGCGGTGTTGCAACGATACATTCCACTATGCCTATTTCCTTTCCGGATGCCACCAAAGAGGCACTGGAGAACTTGCGAACGGCTCTTTTTGGCGAGCTGCATGAGTTTGCATCCAATGAGAAGGGAGAAGTTGCGCATGTAGGTGGTTGCTTAATAGGAGGTAATCTTTCTGTGTTATATAGCTTATTGGCTAGTGATTCGTGGCGGAAACTACCCGAGGCGATTTTATTCATAGAGGATGTTGACGAAATGCTCTACCACCTCGATCGCATGCTATGGGGGCTCTATCGGTCAGGTATGCTTTCCAACGTTAGGGCTATTGTTTGTGGTGGTTTCACTCAAATGAAGGACAATACCAAGGCCTTTGGTTTTCCGACAGATAATGCTTGGGGGGTCGATGAGCGCGCTATTATACAAGAATTGGCCGCTCGACTTAAAGTTCCCGTCGCTTTTGGGTTTCCGGCAGGTCATCTGAGCGATAACCGCGCATTTTTCTTGGGTCGCTATGCTACCTTGTCGTCCCAAAATGGATTCCCGGTTCTACACTATCAACAACATTAATCAATAAGTTTCCGATGATTGTTCTTGTGTGAACCTGATTTATACCGATTTTCGCGTATGGCAACAACAGGAATTGTCTGCTTGTAAATGAGACAGTAAGTGGCCTTTCACACCCTCGAAATAGAAGACGAATACGATTTTGAGATCATCGGTGTAAGTAGCCATGAAAAGGACTATCGCCTGGCTTGGTCGCTCAATAAAACCTTGGGCTGGCGCCTCGTGCGCATCGAAGATGCTGTAGTTGAAGGAAAGCGCTCCACTACACATCATGCTCGGTTTCGTTGGATGCACCCGGTTGATCAAACCGTGTTCACCTTGATCGATAACAAAACACCCGAAGGCACTTTCATGCCCGATTTGGCGCAGTTCGATTATCTATTGAAAATAGAACAGCCTGTCGAATCGACCATGAAAAGATTGCAGGAGGGATTGCGTAAAATGGACTTTGTGCTGGCGTTTCAGCTGCAGGAAGTCGACAAGTTAAAATTTAAAGATCACCTGCTCGACGAGAACAGGTAACCAGTCAATATGAATAAGACAAAAACGGTAGCAACCATAGGCCCCAGCAGCAGTTCGAAAGAAGTGCTTATGCAAATGATTCAAAACGGACTCAACGTGGCCAGATTAAATTTTTCTCACGGGTCATACGAGGATCATCAAAAGGTAGTCGATACAATTCGGGAGATAAACAAAGAATTGGGAACCAACACCTCGATGTTGGCCGACCTGCAAGGCCCAAAACTGCGTGTTGGTGAAATGGAAAACGGTTCCGTCAATATCGTAACCGGGAATAGGATTACCATAACAACGACAAAGCAAATAGGAACGGAAAAAATCATTTATACCAATTACAAGGAGTTTGCGCAAGATGTAAAGGCAGGTGAAACAGTTTTGCTGGACGATGGTAAGCTTGCATTACGCATTCTTTCTACCAATGGCAAGGATACAGTTGAATGTGAAATTGTTCAGGGTGGACCACTCTCTTCCAAGAAGGGGCTGAATTTACCAAATACAAAAGTGTCGCTGCCTTCCTTGTCAGAGAAGGATTTGGCTGATTTGGAATTTGCACTTAATAATGATATCGATTGGATTGGACTGTCGTTCGTGCGAAATGCTGAAGACGTGGTTGCGTTGAAGGAAATAATTACGCGTTCAAATAAGCATGCGAAGGTGGTTGCGAAAATTGAGAAGCCGGAAGCGGTTGATCAAATCGATGATATCATCCGAGAAACCGATGCAGTGATGGTGGCGCGCGGCGACCTGGGAGTAGAAATACCGCTGGAGCGTGTGCCGCTCATACAGAAGAAGATTGTGAAGAAATGTGTGTCGGCGGCTAAGCCCGTTATCGTGGCCACGCAGATGATGGAGAGTATGGTTACCAACATGACTCCAACGCGAGCAGAAGTCACCGACGTTGCAAACGCGGTGCTCGATGGGGCGGATGCAGTTATGCTTAGCGGAGAAACATCTGTAGGGAAATACCCGGCCGAGGCAGTGCGCATTATGAGCAACATCATTACCGAAGCCGAAACCTACGGTGGCATCTATTATCATGAGGAGATGCCCATTGATATCGATGTGTCACGCTTCATGACCGATAGTGTTTGCTACAGCGCGTGCCGATTGGCTGCCAGGGTGCATGCTTCGGCTTTGGTCACTATGTCGTTTAGTGGGTACACCGGCTACCGTATTTCCAGTTGGCGTCCCAATGCAAACGTTTTTGTATTCACCAGTAATAAGAAGATTCTTACCCAGATGAATCTGGTTTGGGGTGTGCACGCTTTCTTCTATGATAAAATGGTTAGCACCGACCAAACCATCGCCGACATTCGTTTCTTCCTCAAGAAGAACAACTACATCAAAGACGGCGACTTCATCATTCACCTTGCCTCCATGCCCATCAGCGAGCAGGGAATGACGAATATGATTAAGATATCAAAGGTTTAGTGAAACCTTAAATAAATGAAAAGGGACTGCAAAACTGCAGTCCCTTTTCATGTATAGAAGGGGCTTTTTATTTCAATTTATAGCTTCAACTTCGCTCCTTTGCAACGACCTTTAATGGTAGCATCTTGAACCCAGAGATATTTCAATTCGAATTTAGGTTCTCCTCCGGTAATATCGCTTCCTGAGTAGACGTGCTTACGATGAATATCAAACTTTGGGTAAAAGAACAAGTCGACATCCGGATTCTCTTTTATCAAGTTGTATTTCAGAGTTCTCGACGCTCCGCTATAGGCTGAGCTGCTCCAAACAAGGTTGTTAATCATTCCTGTAAGAGGCAATGAAATGATGGCTCCCGGAATGACGCCAATGCCCCCCCTGTATTCATAATCTCTTGTTCTACTGTTGTATTTGTAATCGCCTGGAAAAATTACACTCAAAATAGATCCGGATAGGAGACTCATCGAAATAAGAGAAGCAATGGGCAAAATTCGAGGAGTCTTGCCCAGCTGAATTCCATTGAAATAGAATAGCATTCCGGAAGTATGATTGTTCTTATTGTTTTTAGCGAAACTCGGCACTCCAAAGAACGCGCGTCCTTTTACTTCGACCTCTTTCAATTCGCTTAAATTATATTCGTTTTCGAACAAGAGAGGCCTATTATCGGAAGCCCCGTGCGAGATGAGATAGTTGCGTGAACAACTGCTTAAAACAAGCGTTGCAATGAGGATAAGGGTAATTTTTACTTTCATCATAGATTTGGTTATTGTTGAGCCAAATTTAGTTGGGTTGAAAATCATTGGTTTCCTAAAGAAATCAACACTTTATCTACAGTATCTTCGTGCACTTTTCTAATTAGTATGTCTCACGTTTATAGAGAGTCAAAAGGGCTCAATTTACCTTCCATCGCCGACGAAGTAATGGCATTCTGGGATGCGAATCGCATCTTCCAGCGCAGCATCGATGAACGCAGTGCTGACAATCCTTTTGTGTTTTACGAAGGTCCGCCGAGCGCCAATGGCATGCCCGGCATTCACCACGTGATGGCACGCACCATCAAAGATATTTTTTGTCGATATCAGACGTTGAACGGCAAACAGGTAAAGCGCAAAGCAGGATGGGATACGCATGGTTTACCGATAGAGCTTGCAGTGGAAAAAACTCTCGGTATTACCAAAGAAGATATAGGTAAGAAAATTACTGTCGAAGAATACAACCTCGCCTGCAGAAGAGAGGTGATGAAGTATACCGACAAGTGGGAAGAGCTCACCAAAGTAATGGGCTACTGGGTCGACATGACCGATCCATACATTACTTACGACAACAAATACATTGAAACAGTATGGTGGCTGTTACAGCTGCTATTCAACAAAGGATTGCTTTACAAGGGTTACACAATTCAGCCGTTTTCACCGGCGGCAGGCACAGGCCTTAGCTCGCATGAATTGAACCAACCTGGTTGCTATCGCAACGTAAAGGACACCTCTGCAGTTGCTATGTTTGAAGTCAAGGAATCGTCGCTTCAGCCGCTCAAAGCAACTGGACTTGCCACATTCATTCTCGCTTGGACAACCACCCCTTGGACTCTTCCAAGCAATACCGCCCTCGCAGTGGGTAAGAACATTGAGTATGTGTTGGTCAAAACCATCAACCATTATTCGGGTGCTACTGTGCAGGTTGTGCTGGCGAAAGATTTAATGGGAAAATACTTCTCGGCTGCGCAAGCCGAATTGAAGTTCGATGACTACAAACCCGGAGATAAGCAGGTGCCATTTGAAGTACTTGCCTCATTCATTGGTTCTGATTTGGAAGGCACTCGCTATCACCAGCTGCTTCCCTTCGTTCAACCCGAGGGAGACGCGTTTCGTGTCATCATTGGCGACTTCGTAACGACCGATGATGGAACTGGCATCGTGCATATAGCTCCTTCTTTTGGAGCCGACGACTTTCGTGTGGCAAAGCAGAACGGAATAGATGCCCTCACACTGGTGGACCGCCGAGGCCGTTTTTTGCCCGAAGTAAACGATGGTGTTTTCTTGTTTGGAGAAGAATTCGTGAAGGAGGATTATTACTCAGACGCAGAGAAAGCAACAGAACTCGACCGTCAGAAAAATAGCCTTGCAGGATTCATTAAAGATACTTCTAAGCTCAACTATCTGAGCGTCGATGAGCGAATTTGTTTGAAGTTGCAAAACGAAAATAAACTCTTTAAGAAAGAAAAATACGAGCACAACTATCCGCACTGCTGGCGAACAGACAAGCCGGTTTTATACTACCCGCTCGACTCTTGGTTCATCAAGATTCCGGAAGTGCGCGAGCGCATGGTGCAACTCAACAACACCATTCACTGGAAGCCCGAATCGACGGGCACAGGGAGGTTTGGTAACTGGCTCGAAAACGCAAACGATTGGAATTTGTCACGATCCCGTTTTTGGGGAATTCCACTCCCTATCTGGCGCACAGAAGATGGCTCAGAAGCAGTTTGCATCGGAAGCGCTGCACAACTGAAGACTGAAATTGAAAGGAGTGTATCGAAAGGTTTCATGTCCGTGAATCCACTTGCCGATTTTATTCCAGGCGACAATAGCAAAGTCAATTATGAGCGATTCGACTTACATAAGCCGTATGCCGATGACATTCTGCTGGTGTCAGATTCAGGACAACCTATGCGCCGCGAATCCGATCTCATAGACGTGTGGTTCGACAGTGGGGCAATGCCCTACGCACAATTGCACTATCCGTTCGAGAACAAGGAGTTGATAGACGAAGGAAAAGCATTTCCTGCCGACTACATTGCCGAAGGTGTGGATCAAACCCGCGGATGGTTTTACACATTGCACGCTATTGCTACTATGTGCTTCGATTCCGTTGCCTATAAAAATGTGATATCAAATGGATTGGTACTCGACAAGAATGGCAACAAGATGTCGAAGCGACTGGGCAACGCAGTGGATCCGTTCACAACCATAGCCAAATATGGTCCGGATGCTACGCGATGGTATATGATCACCAATGCACAGCCTTGGGACAACCTCAAGTTTGATGTGGAAGGCATTGCTGAAGTGCAACGCAAGTTTTTCGGCACACTTTATAACACCTATGGCTTCTTTGCCATTTACGCCAATATTGATGGTTACCTAATTGACGGTACCAATGTGATTCCGCTCAGCCAACGCTCCGAACTCGATCGCTGGATTATCTCTAAGTTGAATAGCCTGATACAAACCGTAACTAATCGCCTCGATGATTTTGACCCAACTGCCGCCGCGCGCGAAATTGAAGAGTTTGTAGATGCACATTTATCGAATTGGTATGTGCGTCTTTGTCGCAAGCGCTTTTGGCATGGTGAGTTGAGCAGCGATAAGCAGGCAGCTTATCAGACATTGCATGAATGCCTAGTAACGGTAGCTCAGTTGTCATCACCCTTTGCGCCTTTCTTTAGCGACTGGCTTTATCGCAATTTGACCGACTCCGCTCGCAAAAACAATACTTCCGTAGCCGACGCACTGAAATATGAATCGGTTCACCTCAGCTTATTGGTAAAGGCCGATCTTACCAAGATTGACAGTGAGTTGGAAAGTCGGATGGATTTTGCACAAAAGATTTCTTCTATGGTATTATCCATTCGAAAGAAGGAAAACCTGCGTGTCCGTCAGCCATTGCGTGCTATTCGTATTCCCGTATTGCAACAAAACGACAAGGAGAGAATAGAAGAAGTATCCGAAATTATCCTGGCAGAAACCAATGTGAAACAACTGGAACTTGTAGATGAGTCACAGGCTCGCATTGTAAAAAATCTCAAGCTTAATTTCAAAACACTCGGTAAGAAATGTGGCAAGCACATGAAGGCGGTACAGGCGTATGCTCTGCTGCATGCAGAAGATATAATTAAAGCTATTGAAACCCAAGGTATATATGAGGTGAAGGTCGAAGATGAAATCATAGAGCTAACTGCTGAGGATGTGGAAATCATACCGGTTGACATTCCCGGTTGGAAGGTTGCCAATGAAGGATCATTGACGGTAGCCCTCGATATAACGCTCGATGACGCTCTTCGAAATGAGGGTGTTGCCCGGGAAATCGTGAATCGCGTTCAAAACCTTCGCAAAGAGGCTGGTTTTGAGGTAACTGACCGAATAAATGTCCAGATTCTATCGAGCGATGCGATTCGTGAAGCGGTGGCATCAAATTCAGAATATATTCGCAGTCAGATTTTAGCCGAGGAACTCGTGTTGATAGATGACCTTCATGATGGTTATGATGTTGAAATAGAAGAGGGTAAGCCGACTAAAATTGCACTTTTCAAACTAAATTAACTCACCTACCATGGCAACAAAAAAAGTAGCCAAGAAAGCCGTTTCCAAGAAGCCTGCTAAAAAGGCTCCGGTTAAGTCAAAGCCAGTTAAAAAGGCAGCACCAAAGGCAGCCAAGAAAGTAGCTAAGCCTGCCTCTAAAAAAGCCTCCAAGCCGGCTCCTAAAAAAGCAGTAAAAAAGGCTGTTAAAAAAGTAGCACCTAAAAAGGCCGCAAAGCCTGTTAAAAAGGTAGTTGCTAAAAAAGCAGCCTCCAAAAAGCCTGCTGCAAAAAAGGTTGTGAAACCTGTAAAGAAGGTTGTTAAGCCGGTTAAAAAAGTGGCAAAGGCACCCGTAAAGAAGGCGGCAGCCAAGAAAGTGGTTGCAAAAAAGACCGTTGTTAAAAAGTTGGTGAAACCTGCTGCAAAAAAGTCGGTACAAAAACCGGTGGCCAAGAAGCCAGCACCCGTGAAAGTTGCTAAGCCTATTGTTAAACCGCAACCGAAGGTTGTTGCCAAGCCGGCACCCCAACCCAAACCCGTTGCAGCCCCGGCTCCTAAACCAACCCCGGCTCCGGTTGCAAAGAAGGAAGAAACAAAACCGGTAGCTCCGTTGGCTCCCGTAGTAAAAAAGGAAGAGAAGAAGAGTATGACCGAAGTACGTTATTCAGATAAGGATTTAAAGGATTTTGAAACGCTTATTCAAGAGAAATTGAAGGTAGCAAAGTCGGATTTGGATGAGTTGAAGCAATCGCTTTCTCATGAAGGTGATAACTCCACTGATGATACTGCGCCTACCTTCAAAATGATGGAAGACGGCAGCGAGACCATGAATCGAGAGGAACTTTCACAGCTGGCAGCTCGTCAGGAAAAGTTTATTGTGAATTTGGAGAACGCACTACTGCGAATCAAGAATAAAACATATGGCATTTGTCGTGTTACCGGCAAGCTCATACCGAAAGAGCGCTTGCGCTTGGTGCCTCACGCTACCCTAAGCATTGAGGCTAAAAACATGCAATAACCCATACCTATTGAAGAGTGAAACCACAGGCTTTCTGCCGTTGGTTTCACTCTTTTTTTCGAATCAATTTTGAAGAAAGCACTACTAACCATTTTTTCGGTTCTCATCCTGGATCAGGTTCTCAAGGTTTGGGTGAAACTCAATTTCCATTACGGCGAGAGTAAAACGCTTATTCCCGGCTGGTTTGACTTACAGTTTGTCGAAAACCCAGGCATGGCATTCGGGTGGATGATTCCCGGAGATGCCGGAAAACTAACGCTGAGTGTTTTCCGCTTGTTGGTTGTGTCCGGAATTGCGTGGTATCTCTATCGCCTCATCAAGGAGAAAGCGCATTGGGGTTATGTTGTTTGTGTGAGCCTAATTGTTGCCGGTGCAATGGGCAATATCATTGATAGCCTAGCCTATGGACTCATGTTTGATCGAGGTTCTACCTATGATCCAGATTTCAACGATTACACGATGTATTTCGGTAAAGCAGAGCTCAATTATGAAGGATATGCGAAACCGCTGATGGGAAATGTAGTCGATATGTTTCACTTCACGGCTCGATGGCCATGGGGCGATCCACTCGATCACGATGAAATTTTCCCACCTATCTTCAATGTAGCTGATGCCAGCATAACTGTCGGAATTATTTTGATCATGCTCTTTCAGCGCCGCTTTTTCCCGAAGAAGGAAGAGCGAGACGAGTCAAATGTATCAGCGGAAGGTGATTCAAGTGCGGACCAATCACAAGCGGCAGAGTTCTAAGTGAATTTCTTTCTTGAAGAATATTTTAGTTGCGGCTTCAAAAGCGCGCGTGTAGTCCGAAACAAAGAATTCGTTTTTGGTGGAAGACTCCGGGCACAAGAGTGATTCTTTTTCCATGATTCCTTTCAACTTGCGCGCAACAACTTCAGCGGAGTCAAAAATCTTCACCTTTCCATGAAAGAATGAATCGATTTCTTTTTTGATGAGGGGATAGTGCGTGCAAGCCAGCACAAGTCCATCAATGTTATCTAAAACAGGATTGCTCAGGTATTCATTCAAAATGGCTTCACTGATGGTATTGTTGTAAAACCCTTCCTCAATCATCGATGCAAGCAGCGGAGTTGCTAATGCACTGAATTGCAGTGCAGGTTTGCGCCGCGCAAATTTTTCTTGATAAACTCCGCTTGCAACAGTTGTCTTGGTAGCAATTATTCCGACTTTTTTAATGCCGTCATCTGCGATTACTTCCTCAATCATGGGGTCAATAACATTGATAACAGGTACTGAGCCCTTATAGGTATCGCGGAGTGCCTCATAAGCAGCAGCAGAAGCTGTATTACAAGCAATGACAATCGCTTTGCATTTCTTCTCATCGAGTAAGAATCGCGTTATGCTGATGGCATATTCGGCAATGAGTTCTTTCGATTTATCGCCATAAGGTAAATGGGCTGTGTCGCCATAATAGACCAGCGACTCAGAAGGTAAAAGCCGTTGAATGGCAGCGGCTACGGTGAGACCGCCTATACCGGAATCGAAAACACCAATAGGGCGGTCGTTGCTCATGGCATAAAAATAAGGCCCGGAGATTATCCAGGCCTTAGTTAAATGGAATATTCAATTATTATTTCTTGGGTGCTTCTTTCGCTTCATTCGTGAAATCAGGAATGTTCAATTTAGTGCACACGAGTTTAGTAATGTCATCACCACCCATATAAAGCAT
>Ga0315904_10011256_pt1 | contig 11438 bp, 10 predicted proteins | sample LakEriMetagenome_6_FD_203529 | JGI IMG/M metagenome (GOLD analysis project Ga0315904, IMG submission 203529) | Freshwater fungal communities from buoy surface, Lake Erie, Ohio, United States - Buoy 12 MA120 | ecosystem: Environmental > Aquatic > Freshwater > Lake | place: USA: Lake Erie, Ohio... | reverse complement strand
ATGTCGCTCAGGTACATCTCGTAGGGATCCGACCGTTCGCCCAGCCGAAACGCGGTGGTCGGGGCGGTCGGCGTGAACAGCAGGTCGACGCCGGAGGCGAACACCTGCGCGAACTCCCGGGTGATGAGCGTGCGCACCGCCTGAGCGCGCCGGTAGTACGCGTCGTAATAGCCGGCGCTCAGCACGTACGTGCCGAGCAGGATGCGCCGGGTGACCTCGGCACCGAATCCCTGCGAGCGGGTGCGCTCGTACATGGTGCCCAGTTCGCCCGCGGCGGCCCGTACGCCGTACCGCACACCGTCGTAGCGGGCCAGATTGCTCGATGCTTCGGCGGGCGCGATGATGTAGTAGACGGGAATCGCGAGGTCGGTACTCGGGAGCGACACCTCCCGCACCTCGGCGCCGAGCGACTCCAGCGTGCGCAGCGCGCGGTGACACCGCTCGGCGATCTGCGGGTCGAGTGTCGCCGGGAAGTACTCGCGCGGGCGTCCCACCACGAGGCCGGCGAGCGGCTGCGCGTCGTCGGCTCGCGACGCGCCCGCGCGCTGCACGGCCGCGTGCAGTGCGGGCACCGGGATATCGGCGCTCGTGGCATCGAATCGATCGTGGCCGGCGATGACCTCCAGCCCGAGTGCCGCTTCGGCCACGGTGGCGCCGAACACGCCCACGTTGTCGAGCGACGAGGCGTACGCCACGAGTCCGTAGCGACTGACCCGCCCGTAGGTTGGCTTGATGCCGACAATCCCGCAGAACGCCGCCGGCTGGCGCACCGATCCCCCGGTTTCGGAGCCGAGGGCCAGACGCACGACGCCGGACGCCACCGCTGCCGCCGATCCGCCGGAACTGCCGCCGGGCACGCGAGAATGATCGAGCGGATTGCGCACGGGACCGTAGGCGCTGTTCTCGTTGGACGAGCCCATCGCGAACTCGTCCATGTTGGTCTTGCCGATGATCGCGGCCCCGGCGTCGCGCAGCTTGCGCACGGCCGTGGCCTCGAACGGGCTCACGTAACCCGCCAGCACCCTGGACCCGCAGGTGGTGGGCATGTCCAGGGTGGCGAGGTTGTCCTTCACCGCCACCGGGACGCCCGCGAGCGGGCCGGTGCCCGTGCCGACCGCTTCCCGATTCGTGGCGAGAAACGCGTTGAGCCCGTCGGGTCCGGCGTGCACGGCGTCGTAAGCCGCCCACGCCGCGGCCACATCATGCGCGCGCAGCGGTGCGTCGCGGTCAGCCCCGGCGCTCATGCGCCCTCCGCGATGCTGGCGCCCAGCGCTTCGTGCGTAGCGAGGCGTGGCACGAGGAAGAATCCGTCACGGGACGCGGGGGCAAAGGACTCGCGGCTCCGCCGCAACGCGTCGGGGGGCAAGGCATCATCGCGCAACGGCGCGGCCGCCTCGGGCGGCGACAGCGGGACACCAGCGATGTTCACCTGCTGGAGCGCATCCATGTGTGCGAGGATGCCATTGAGCTCCTGCACGAGCGACGGGATGCGTTCCTCATCCAATCCGAGGCGCGCGAGGCGTGCCACGTGGCGCACGTCGTCCGGCGATACCGACATCAGTCCCACCCCTTTTCGAGCTTGGCCTGAGCGAGAACGAGCGTCTTGCGCCCGATCTCCTCATCATCGAAGTCAATGCGCACCTTGGTATCCCGGCCGCTGCCGGTGATCTCGGCGATCGTGCCCGAACCGAATTTGGCGTGGCGGACCCGTTCCCCGGGGCGAAACGCCGGCGCGTCCTGCGATTCGTCCTCGGGCTCGGGCACATCGCGTCGGTTCGGAGCGCTGAACCCGGCGGCGGGGCGCGTGGCGAACGGCACGTTCGCCGGCCGGTTGGCATACGCATTCGAGCCGAACGGGCTGCCACCGCGCGCCGTCGGGGGGCGCGACGCTCCACCGGAGCCGAAGCTGCTGCGTCCCCAGCTGTCGTCGTCACTGCGGCGCGCGCTTCCATACCCACCACCCAGACCGACGTGGCCGGCGCGTCCCTCGGCCCTCGCCCGAGCCGTCTTGCCGCGCTCCGCGAGTGACGGGGTGATGACCTTGAGGAAGCGCGAGGGCATGGAGAACATGAGTTCCCCGTTGCGCCGGCGCTGCTCGGCGCAGGTGAGATACAGCTTCTCCTCCGCGCGGGTGATTCCCACGTAGAAGAGGCGGCGCTCCTCCTCGAGCGTCGACGGATCCTCCGCGGCGCGCGCGAGCGGGAAGAGCCCGTCCTCGAGCCCACAGACGAACACCAGCGGGAACTCGAGGCCCTTGGCGTTGTGCATGGTCATGCACACCACGGCGTCGGCGTTCGGATCGAGCTTGTCCACACCGGCCACCAGCGTCGACGACTGCAGGAAGTGATCGAGGGGCGTGAGCCCCACCTCGCCGCCCTCATCGGCCACCACTTCGGCAGCGCCGGCGATGAGTTCGCGTACGTTCTCGATGCGCTCGAGCCCCTCGGGTCCCTCCGCCCGCAGGTGATCCGCGTAGCGGATGGCCTGCACGAGATCGCGCAGCAGTTCGTCGACGGCAGCGTCGACAGCCGCAGCGCGAAGGCGTTGCATGAGCAGCACGAAGTCGCCGATCGCGGTGCGGGCAGCGGGGCGCAGCGTGGCCACCACGTCGGGGCGCGCAGCGATCTCGAGCAGCGGACGCCCCTCGATGGCCGCCTGCTCCGCGAGCAGCGCGATGGTGGCATCGCCCAGCCCGCGCTTCGGCACGTTCACCGCGCGCAGGAAGGCCTCGTTGTCGGCCGGGTTCGCGACGAGCTTGAGGTACGCCATCAGATCGCGGATTTCCCGGCGATCGTAGAAGCGCACCGCCCCCACCAAGCGATACGGCATGTTGCGGCGCCGGAACGCGTCTTCGACCGCACGGGACTGGGCGTTGGTGCGATACAGCACCGCACAGTCGCGGCGCGACAGATCCGACTTCGCGAGGCGCGCGAGGATCGTGTCGGCGATGAAGTCGGCCTCGTCGCGCTCGTCGAGACACTCGATGAGGGTGACCGGCTCCCCCGCGGGGCGCGTGGCCCGCAACGTCTTGCCGCGCCGCTCGGTGTTTTCGGCGATCACCGCGTTCGCGAGCGCCAGCACGTTGGGCGTCGACCGGTAGTTCTCCTCGAGACGCACGATGCGCGCGCCCGGAAAATCGCGTTCGAAATCGAGAATGTTGCGGATGTCGGCGCCGCGCCAGCCGTAGATGGACTGGTCATCATCCCCCACCACCATCACGTTGCGATGGTGCCCGCCGATGAGCTGCACGAAGCGATATTGCGCCGCGTTGGTATCCTGATACTCGTCGACGAGCACGTACCGGAAGCGGCGCTGATAGTGCTCACGCAGGTTCTGGTCACTCTCGAGCGCCCGCACGGGGAGCACGAGCAGGTCATCGAAGGTGACGGCATTGGCCTGCTGCAGCGCCACCTCGAGATCGGCGTACACCCCGGCGACCGCGGTGGCAAAGGTATCGCGCGCCGTGCGTGCGTAGTCACCGGGAGAGACCAACGCATTCTTCGCCCCCGAGATGGCGGAGATGATCGCCTTGGGCGCGAACTGCGTGGGGCTCAGCTTGCGCTTCTCCATCACTCGCTTGACCGCCCCGAGGGTGTCGTCCTCGTCGTAGATGGTGAAGTTCTGCTCCCGTCCGACCAGCGGGGCCACGCCGCGCAGCATGCGCGCCCCGAGCGCGTGAAAGGTGCCGCACCACATCCCCTTCGGTTCGTGGCCGAGAAACTTCGCGATGCGCTCACGCATCTCGCCGGCGGCCTTGTTGGTGAAGGTGACGGCGAGGATCTCGTGCGGGGCCACGTTCCGGGCGCCGATGAGGCGCGCGATGCGCGTGGTGAGCACGCGGGTCTTGCCCGAGCCGGCGCCGGCGAGCACCAGCGCCGGGCCATCGTCGTGCATTACGGATTCGCGCTGGCCCGGATTGAGGCCGCGCGTGAGGGAAGCAAGATCGAGTGTCGGTGCCGCAGGCACCGCGTCGAACAGGGAACCGGACCAGCCCGTCGATGTCATCCGCTCAAGATAACGTCGAAGGCTGCTCCACGGTCGGTGTCGGCCAGCACGAGGCGGCCATGGTGGTTCTCTTCGACGATGCGGCGCGCCAGGGACAGCCCGATGCCCCAGCCGCGATCCTTGGTCGAGAACCCGGCTTCGAAAATGCGCTTGCGCAGCGCGCGCGGCACGCCGGGGCCATCGTCCTGCACCCGGATGCGCGCCCCGCCCTCGGGGCTCGGGGTGACCGATACCACGACCTCGCCGTTGCGACCACCGAGGGCGTCCATCGCGTTCTTGATCAGCACCTCGAGCACCCACTCGAGCAGGACCACGTCGCCCCGCACCATCACCGGCGCCCCGGGGTGTTCGCTGCGGATGGTGACCGTGCGGGCCAGCGTGGGGGCACGCGCGGCGAAGTAGTCGGCCAGCCGCTGCACGAGCGCCGTCGCATCGAGTTGCTCGTCACGCGGGGGGCGCCCGATGCGTTCGAAGCGGTGCGACACCCGCTCGAGTCGCTGCACGTCCTGCGTCATCGCCTGCACGGCGCGGGTGGCCGTGGCCCCGGTGACGGTGTCGCCAAGCAGTTCGATCCACCCGGTGAGCGCGGACAGCGGCGTCCCCAGCTGGTGCGCCGCTTCGCGGGCCATGCCGGCCCACACCTTCTCGCGCTCCGCGCGCCCGCGTTCGACGAGCGCGTACACCCCGAAGCCGACCAGCAACACGATGCCGAGGGCCTGCAGCACGGGGATGAAACGCAGTCCGCTCACGATGACGCTGTCGCCGAAGTGCACGGCACCGACTGCCGGCTGGACGATCGGCGGATTCTCGCGATCGAGCCGCCCGATGTACCGGCGCAGCGCGACGGTGTCGGACGGCTCGAGTCCCGCCGGCAGGTTCGCCACCGCCGAAACCCGCCCGTTGCGGTCCGTGAGCACCAATGGCAGGCCGGACTCCCGGATCTGGGCGGACAGGTCGAGCAGGGCGCTGGTCGGATCGGCGTTGAGGCTCGTGTCCTGCAGCGCTTCGTAGATGCGGGCGTACATGCGCCCCTGCCCGGCCGCCGCCGACCGGAGCTGGGTGACCACGTGCTGCGTGTAGGCCACGTACCACGCGAGGAGGCCAATGACGCCGAGTACCATGGCAAACACGGGCCAGCGGCGGCGGCGCATGCGAAAGGCGGATGGCGGGGAGCGGAGCGTCGGGTGCCGGGTCAGCGCAGGACGGCGCGCCCGACGTACGGCTGCAGGGCCTCGGGTATGCGCACCGATCCGTCGGCCTGCTGATGATGCTCGAGGATGCTGGCGATGATGCGCGAAAAGGCGAGCGCCGAGCCGTTGAGCGTGTGCACGAAGCGTGGCTTCTCGCCGGGAGCCGGGCGATAGCGGATGTTCGCACGCCGGGCCTGGAAGTCGGTGAAGACGCTGCAGCTCGACACCTCGAGCCACTTGCCGACGGCGGGCGCGAACACCTCGAGGTCGTATGTCATCGCGCTCGAGAATCCGGTGTCGCCGGCAGCGAGCAGCACCCGCCGGTACGGCAGTTCGAGCCGCTCGAGCATGGTTTCCGCGTGGCGCGTGAGGAGCTCGAGCTGCTCGCGCGAGGATTCCGGCGTCGCGTAGCGCACCAACTCGACCTTGTCGAACTGGTGGACCCGCAGCAGGCCGCGCGTGTCCTTGCCGGCCGATCCGGCTTCCCGCCGGAAGCACGCGCTGTACGCGCAGAGCCCCTTGGGGAGGTCGGACGCCTCGAGGATCTCGTCGCGATACAGGTTCGTGACCGGGACTTCCGCCGTGGGGATGAGGAACAGATCCTCCGCAGGGATCCCGTACATGTCCTCCTCGAACTTCGGCAGCTGGCCCGTGCCCGTCATGCTGGCGCGATTGACCACGAGCGGTACCCAGGCCTCCTCATAGCCATGCTCCTCGGTGTGCACGTCGAGCATCAGGTTCATGAGGGCGCGGACGAGCTTGGCCCCTGCGCCGCGATACACGATGAAGCCGGAGCCGGCGACCTTCGCGCCGCGCGGGAGGTCGATGATGCCGAGCTCCGCGCCCTTCTCCCAGTGCGGGACGACCGACGCGCCGTCCTCTCGCGGCGTGCCCCAGCTCCTGACCACCGTGTTGTGCGACTCGTCGCCCTCGGGCACCTCGGGCAAGGTGATGTTGGGGAGTTCGTACAGCATGGCCTGCACGGCCGCATCGGCCTCGCTCCGCCGCTGCTCGAGCGCGCCGATGGTCTCGCCGATCACCCGCCCCTCGGCAATGAGCGCCGTCGCGTCCTCCCCCGCCTTGCGCTTCTGGGCCACATCCTGCGTGAGCTTGTTGCGCCGGGCCTGCTGGGCTTCCAGCTCCGTGATCGCGGCGCGGCGCTCCTTCTCCAGCGTCTCGGCGCGGTCGAGCAGCGGCGCCAGCTCCGCGAGCTTGCCGCGGCGGCGCATGCCGTCACGAAGATGTTCGAGTTGGTCGCGCAGCAGGCGGATGTCGTGCATACCGGTTCGTGAAACTCAGGTGGTGGGAAGGCCTTCGGCGAGGGAGCGATACCCGCAATTGCGATTCACCAGCGTCCGCATGACGATGCGCCGCTCGGCCATGATGACGCTGTCCACCGAGACCTTGGCGTAGTACGGCTCGCCGTAGATGCAGCCGGCATTGCCGAGCCGCACGAGGACCACGTCGTTCACCCCGGCGACAAGCGTGGAGTCATCGGCGTAGCCGCGTTCGGGCGCCCGGGTGAGCGCGGTGAAGGCCGACGACGAGCGCTGCAGCCCGATGATGGGCGCACCGGCCGGGGCCTGCGGAATGAGCACCCGCGCCGGCAGGAAACGCACCTTGCCATCGGCGGTGAGGTCGAAGGCCACCTCGAAGTTGACCGACCCGTTGCCGAGCAGTTGCGGGCGTTCGGTCGTGAGGTTGGTGAAGAGATACGAGGCCGGCAGCGACGCGCTGCTGCCCGTGAGGGCCCAGACGCTGAACCGGCTGATCGTGTTTTCACGAGTGGCCGGTGACAGGAACGGGTTGGCGTCACTGCAGGCCGCGGCGGTCACCGCAACGACGGCGGTGGCACAAAACGACAGAGCGCGCCGAGCAAAGCGGGGCGCGCCGGTCCGTCGAGCGTTCGGGGTGAAGCGCATGGCGATTCCAGAGGTGATCCGGCCAGGAGGCCGGTGTCCGACACGATGCGGAGGTTACCGCCCAACTCGTGTCCGGGCAAGCGGTTCGGACGTGTTCCGGGGCTGTGCGTGCATCGCTTGACTTCACCCGGCTGGACGGACAGCGTTCCGCCATGCCCACCATTCGCGATCTGGTCAGTGCCTTGCGTCGCCGAGAGGGCGTGGACGCCGCCATCGTGCTCGGCCGCGACGGGCTGCTCATCGACGGCAGCAGCACCGCTCCGCTCGACCCCGAGGGGCTGGCCGCGATGGTGCCGCCGATGGTGCTGGCGGCCGTCGATCTGGGGTTCGCGGCGGAGCGCGGCGATTTCGGCCTGATGGTGCTGGAGTATGGCGGCGGGAACGTGGTGGTGAGCGCACTGTCCGCCGACGCCTTCCTGATCGTGTCCCTGCAGCCGAACGCCAATCTGGCCTCGCTGCTCTACGAACTGCGGCGGTTCCGTACGCAGATCGCGGCGCTGGTCTGACCGGTTGGCCTCCACGTGACCGGCCCCGCCGCGTCGGGCGCGACCATCCTCGTGGTCGACGACGAGCCACACATCGGCCGGATCATCCGCACCCGGCTCGAACAGGACGGATTCGTGGTGCATCTCGCCGAGCACGGCACCGAGGCCCTGACGGCGCTGCAGCGGGATCCGGCCATCGCCCTGCTCGTGCTCGATCTCATGCTGCCGGGCATGTCGGGGGCCGAGATCCTGCGCGCGGTGCGGTCGGACGTGCGGCTGGCGTCGCTCCCGTGCATCGTGCTCACGGCCGCCGGACAGGACGCGCAACTCCGCGATGTGGAGGCCCTCGGTGTCTCCGAGATCATGACCAAGCCGTTCAGCCCGCGCCGGCTCCTCGCCCGGGTGCGCGCCTACACGGACCCGCAACTGACCATTTCCGACATTCCCGCCTGATGCTGCCGCGCTTCGCGCAGGGCTCCCGATGATCCGATGGAATGTGGTGCTGGCCGGCGGCATCGGCTCGCGCTTCTGGCCGCTGTCCACCCCGGAGCGACCGAAGCAGCTGCTGCCGCTGGTGACCGACGCGCCGATGTTGTGCGACACGATCGACCGCCTCCGTCCGTCGGCTCCGCCGGAACGGACGCTCGTGCTCACGAATGCCTCGTTGCGCGATGCCGTGCTGCGGCTCGATCCCACGCTGCCGCCCGAGAACGTGATCGCCGAACCGCGTCCGGCGGGCACGTGCGCCGCGCTGGCGTGGGCCGCGAAGCTGATCGCCGAGCGAGACGGCCGCGAGGCGGTGATGGTGTGCACCCACGCGGACTGGGCCATCGGTGACGTGCCGGCGTTTCGGGCAACGCTCGACCGTGCGGCACAGGTAGCGCTCGATGAGCGCGCGCTCGTGACCGTGGGAATCGTGCCCTCCCGCCCCGATTCCGGATTCGGGTACATCCAGCCCGGCGAGTCGCTCCACGATGGCGTGCAGCGCGTGGCGCGGTTCGCCGAGAAGCCGGATCGGGCCACGGCGGTGCGCATGGTGGCCGAGGGTTACCTGTGGAATTCCGGCATCTTCGCATGGTGCGTGGGTGACCTGCTCGACGAGATCCGGGCGCTGACGCCCGAAGTGCAGCCGGCCCTCGACGGCTCGGGCGATGACCTCGCGCACTTCTTCGCGAGCGTGAAGTCGATCGCCATCGACGTCGGCGTACTGGAGCGCTCGTCGCGGGTGCTCGTGCTGCCGGGCCGCTTCGGCTGGGACGACGTGGGCACCTGGGCCGCGCTGCACCGGGTACGCGCGCACGACGCCCAGGACAACGCCATGCTCGGTCCCAGCTTCGCCTGTCGCGCCACGGGAAACGTGGTCCACGCCGACGGGATGCAGGTCGTGCTGTACGGTGTGCACGACCTCGTCGTGGTGGCGCGCGAGGGGCTCGTGATGGTCACCACGCGTGAGCAGGCGGCGGACCTGAAGACCCTGCTCGATGCCCTCCCGGCGGAGGTGCGGGACCGATGATCATCCTGTTCGATGATGCGCGTGCACGGCGCTTCGAGCCGTTCTCGACCACGCGTCCGCTTGCCGAAATGCGCACGGGTGCGGTGCTCCAGCGCGAGCGCTGGCAGCAGGTGCTCGGGGTTCCAGGGGCGGGGTTCGTCTCCGCACCGCATCTCGACGGTTTCGAGGAGGAGAACGCGCCGCCGTTCCATCATGAGGACATCCCCGCCGGCACGTGGCTCGTGAACAGCCGCGCCGTCCCGACGCTCGAGGTGCTGCGCGAGGCGCCGGCGGTGGTCACGATCGGCCAGCTGGTGGCCGCGGTGCGGCTCGCCGCGCCGGTCCCGCCGCAACAGCTGCAGGACCCCGAGTTCACGCTCGCGCAGGTGCTGCCGGAGACCGGTCCGATCGCCGACCTCCCGGGTGGGTGGCTCGAGCAGCCGTGGGACCTCGTGTCGCAGCTGCAGGTGCAGCTGCAGTCCGACATTCCGCTGCTGGCGGCGGGCCTCGACGCGCACGTGCTGGGCCCGTCCGACGCCACGATTCTCGGCGGGCACGCGGTGTTCGTGGAAGACCGCGTGATGATCGAACCGCTGGTCGTGTTCGACACGTCGGCGGGCCCCGTGCTGCTGCGTCGGGGGGCGACCGTCCACGCCTTCTCGCGTGTCGTGGGGCCGTGCGTGGTGGGATGCGACTCCGCCGTGCTCGGCGGCCGCGTCTCGGGGTGTTCGATCGGCGATGTCTGCCGTGTACACGGGGAGATTTCAGCCAGCATCATGGTGGGGCACGCCAACAAGGGTCACGATGGTTTCGTGGGCCACTCGGTCCTCGGGCGGTGGGTGAACCTCGGAGCGGGGACCACCACGAGCAATCTCAAGAACACGTACGGCACCGTGTCGCTCTGGACCCCGGATGGGGTGCGGGACACGAGCCTGCAGTTCCTCGGGACGCTGTTCGGCGACCACGCGAAGTCCGGGATCGGGCTCCGGCTGACCACGGGCACGGTGATCGGAGCGGGAGCGAACGTGTTCGACGGCATGCCGCCGAAGGCGGTCGCGCCCTTCTCGTGGGGAAGCGGCGCGCCGTACGACGCGTTCGCGATCGACAAGTTCGTGACCATGGCCGAGCGCATGATGGCGCGGCGTCAGGTCCCCCTCTCGGACAGCGCACGGGCGTGGTGGCGCCGCGTGCATGCCATGGCCAGCGCCGATGGGCGTTGGCCGATCCGCTGACCGGTCGACGCGATGCTCACCGTGACGATGCTCGGCTCCGGAAGCCGAGGAAACGCCATTCTGGTCGACGGCAGTGCCGGTTCGCTGCTCGTGGACGCGGGGTTCGGTGTGCGCACCCTCGCCAAGCGATTCGAGGCGGCCCAGCGGGCGCCGGAGGACGTCGGCGCCCTGTTGCTGACCCACGAGCATGTGGACCACGCCTGCGGCGCTGCCGCCGCGAGCGACCGCTGGTCGTGGACCGTGCATGCCACGGCGCCGACGCACGCCGCGCTCGCCGTGCAGGCCAGTGGTGCGCCGGCCGACATCGCGCACCTGCCTCCCGCAGGAGCCGTGAGCCTGTGCGGATTCGTGGTGGACCACGCGCCGCTGCCGCACGATGCGAGCGATTGCCGCGCGTTCGTGCTGACCGATGAAGGGAGTGGCTTGCGCATGGGGATCGTGCTCGATGCGGGGCACGTGCCCGACGCCCTCCCCGGCTTCCTCGAGCGGGTGGACCTGCTCGTGCTCGAATCGAACCACGATACGGCCATGCTCGCGAACGGGCCGTATCCGCTCCCGCTGAAGGAGCGGATCGGCGGCGGTATGGGGCACCTGTCGAACGCCGATGCTGCCCGGCTCGCCGCGGCGTGCGCGCACCGCGGATTGCGGGCGGTGGTATTGGCCCACCTCAGCGAAACGAACAACACCCCGGAGTTGGCGGTGGCCGCGTCCCGCGACGCGCTGCGCAAGGCCGGGTGGAAGCGCGACAGCCTCTTCGCTGCACCACAGCGCCTGCCGCTGTCCCCCGTGCGCGCGGACGGGGGGCTGGGGCGTCCGGCGGCGACGCAGCTCGCTCTCGGCCTCTGACATGGGGGGGAGCACGAACGGGCACCCCTCGCGGGGTGCCCGTCGTGTATTGCGCGGATCTGGTCGACGCTGAGCGCGAGGCTCAGTACATGCCGCCCATGCCGGGGCCGCCAGCCGGAGCCGCCGGCTTGTCTTCCTTCTTCTCGACGATGAGCGCTTCGGTCGTGAGGAGCAGACCGGCGATCGAGGCCGAGTTCTGGAGGGCGGTACGGGTGACCTTGGTCGGGTCGATGACGCCGGCCTGCACGAGGTCCTCGTACGTGTCC
>Ga0315904_10011255_pt1 | contig 11438 bp, 5 predicted proteins | sample LakEriMetagenome_6_FD_203529 | JGI IMG/M metagenome (GOLD analysis project Ga0315904, IMG submission 203529) | Freshwater fungal communities from buoy surface, Lake Erie, Ohio, United States - Buoy 12 MA120 | ecosystem: Environmental > Aquatic > Freshwater > Lake | place: USA: Lake Erie, Ohio... | reverse complement strand
CGTCAACGGCGGCATCGACTGCACCGGCAACCGCGGCCGCTGGATCCCCAGCACCGCCGTCGATCAAAAAGCCGCCCTCATCGGCAAATGGTTCGGCCTCACCGACATGCAAGTTCAGCAGGTCTTCCCGAATCTGACCCGCTTCCAGCCCGATCTCAGCACCGCCACGCTCAACGCGCGGAATCTGAACATGATCGACTACACCGTTTGATCCCTCCGGGATCAGATAGCCGCAAAAGGGCGGAGGAATGAACCCGGATTCCGAAGTTGGATGCCGGAGGCATCAGAGAAATTAGCCGGTCGGCTGAGCGAGGAACGAGCGATGCCACCGGATGAACAGCCGGACGGACAGCACCCCGAAGGCGGTGCGAGAATGACGCTTCTTGGCCCCCTTCAGGGGCCGCAAATTCCTCACGTCACACCGGGGGTAGCCGCTCGTTCCTCGCTCGACCCCCGGCTAATCGCTCTGATGCCTCCGGCATCGCTTTTTGAGCCAGAGCGTTCAAACAGGAGATTCCGGCGGCTCAGGTTTTGGGTAGGATAGTTAGGGGTAGGATGTTTTGTTTGGATCAGGCCGATGCTTTGCCCATCCGCGCCTTCCGTTCCGCGCTTTCGATGTGACCCTGCCAGCCGAAGTGGGCGCGGAATTCGAAAACGTCCTGCATCTCATCAAAGCGGCCGTTCCAGGCGGGTTTGTCGGACTTCACGATCACATCCTCTGGACGGAAACCGGTGATGGGCAGCTCTTTGACCTCAAACGAGCCTTTGAGCAGGCGCGTTTGCTTCCAATCGAAGCCCATCAGCCTCGCGGCGGCACAATCGACGGCCACGGGATGCGTTCCGGCCAAAATGACGCCACAGGGCACCGGATCGCAGCTCATCGGCCCGTCGCCATCGCCCGCGACGAGCCCGTCCACGATGGTGAGGTAGCGCAGCGGCCGCGTGCGCGGTTTTCCTTCGCCATCGAAGTAGAAGAAGCATTTGTGGAGATCCACGATCATGCGCCACGCGGTGTCATTGCCGTGCCAGTTGCCGCTGCGCACCACTTCCTGCGTATCGCCGAAGAAAAGGCGTCCCAGCTTCTTCAGCGGCACAAACAGGCGTGAGAGGAAATGCCGACCAAAGAGGATCTTCTTCGCCGTGCGCATCAAAATGCCTTCCAAGGCGCGTTTGGGGCTCGATTCGGCGAATTGATCGCCTCCTTCGGCCGGCGTGCCTTCCGTGTGCCGCGGCAGCCAGTTCGTGCGCGGGGTCGTTCCGACGAGATTTTTGAGCGCGACGGTCAAACCGACCTTTTTGTGCGTTTTGAGCTTAGGCACATTGATGAGCACATCCGCCGCCATGGGCGTTTTGCAGATGCGATACTCATGATAGGGATCGGTGTGCTGGCGGTTCGTCGTCGCAAAATCATACGAGGCGCCGTAGAGCCGCCCGAGGCCTTTGAAGCCGAAAAACTGGCTTTTTTCATCGAGATGGATGTCCACTGAGCCCGCCGGATCGCTCGGCAGCTCGCGTTTCGCAATGGTGACGCCGTCGCTGATCGTCCATTCCTCGCAGCGCATGTCGAAGAGCACGAACTCGATCGTGGGGAACTCCGCACGCAGACCGGCCATGAGCGCATCGAGGCCGCAGAGACGACGGATGGTGTCAAAAGACGAATCGCTCTGCGGCGCATCGCAAAGGGTGACACGTCCCCTGCCCTGCAACTGCCGCGCGGCCCAGCGCGCGACCTCGCGCACGACGGCGGGATGCGTGATGATGGTGAGCCAGCTCGATTCATCGTCCGGCCGCCGCGTGTCATGCTCCTTTACCCAGTTCGGCTTGATGACGATGTGCTCACCGGGCTGGATGAAGCCCTGCGGGAGCTCCAGCGCGGCCACGGCGGCCTCGACCTGGCGCTCCAGCGCCGGGGCGTCGTCGTAACCGGGCTTCCCGCTCATCACGGCGACGGTGGGGGAGCCAAAATCTTGAGGCGAAAGCATGCGAGTTGTGAGTTATGATGGGTGAATCAATGATTGGGTGCCAATCCACTCGCTGATTGATAACTCGCAACTCTCAAGTCCGCTTTGCTTCGCTTCCTGCGCAATCTCATCCTGCTCGTCCTCGGCAGCTTCGTGCTGGCGGTGGGGCTCTACACGGGCACGGAGCGCTTCAGCCAGCGCTGGCGCGGTTTTGTGACCGGGGAGCTGGCGAAGCACGGTGTGTTCATCGATTTTGACCGGCTGGTGATCAGCCCGCTGGGCGGCCTAGTGGCGGAGGACGTGCGGGTTTTCAATGATAGCGCGAAACGCACGCAGCTCGCCTCGCTGAGCCATTTGAACCTCGACATCAATCTGTCGCTGCTGCTGGAGGGTCAGGTGGAAGTGGAATCGCTCGAGCTGAGGCATGCGAATGTGTCGCTGCCAGTCGATCCCGATCTGCCGGACCTCACGGTGATCGAGCTGCAAGATCTGAATGCCCGCGCCTACCTGCATGGCAACACGATCGACATCCGTCAGGCCCAGGGCGTGCTTTCCGGCATCCGCCTAGACATCCGCGGCATGCTCGTGCTGCCGAAGCCGCGTGAAAAGCCGGACGAGGACAATCGCAGCGCGCTGGAGCGTCTGCAGCTCATCCGCGCGCACCGGGCGCAGGTGCAGAGCGTGCTGGACTGGCTGGGCCGCTTCCAGTCCGCACAGCCGCCTCTGGTGAGCCTCGAAGTGAATGGCGATTTGAACCAGCCGCAGGAGATCAAGGCAGAGCTCAGCCTGCACGCGGAGGCGCTTCACTTCGAAAGCTACACCTGGGATTCCTTCAATGTGGAAGCGTCCTACGACGGCGGCATGATCGACATCCGCCGCATCCATCTCACCGACCACCTCGGCCAGATCGAGGCCACGGCGACCTGGCGCATCGGCACCGATCGCGCGCGCTTTCGCATGACCTCCAGCGCGGACATCCCCGCGCTGGCGCGCACGTTCTTTGAGGTGGGAGAGCTCAATGAGGCGGTGTTTTACGAGCCGCCGGACCTCGCGCTGGAGGGTTTCTGGTTTCCGAACATCAACAAAGGCAAAACCGGCACGGAGCGCGTCTTCCCCGCCGAGGTCACCGGCCATCTGGAGTGCAAACGCTTCGGCAGCCGCGGCGCGATCTTTGAAGGCCTGAGCGCCAACATTGGTGTGAACGCCAAAGGCTTCTACGTGCGCGATGCGGTGCTGCGGCACAAGACCGGTACCGTGGAGATGCAGGTGATGCAGCATCGCGAGCAGGGCGTGAAGTATGACGCCACGCTGCGCATGGATCCAAACTACCTCACGCCCTTCATCATCCGTGAAAAGACGCGCGAGATCGTCCGCCGCTTCCAGTTTGATGAGAAATCGTTCATCAACGTGCGCGTCGCCGGCGAGGGGCCATCCTTCCGCCTGCAGGACGGCGTGAATTCCGGTCACGGCGTGCTGAAGCACTTCCGCTACAACGGCGTGCTGCTGGATGAGATGGAGGCGGACATCGCCTTCTCCGGTTTCTTCCAAAACTTCCGCAACGTGCGCATCCAGCACCCGAAAGGCCCGGCCAGCGCGGAGGACATCTTTTTGAACGACGAGCAAAAGTGGGTGCGCCTCACGGATGTGCGCTCCGCTGCGGATACGCCGGACATCATGCGCTGCTTTGCGGTCAAAACGGCCGAACACGTCGCCAAGTATCGCCTCAGCATCGGCACGGACGTCACCGTGAATGGTACCATCGGCATTCTTGATCCGAAGTACAACGATTACGTCGTCACCTTCAAAGCGCCGCGGGGCGAAGGGCACTACGAGCTCTGGGACGAGGACTACACCATCCACTCCCCGGACGGTGAGGTGCGCGGAAAGGGCAGCCTCCTGTCCTTTGATGTGAAGGGCAGCCTGTTTCAGCGCCCCTTCCGCGCCGTGGGGCAGACAGATCTCGCGCCGGGCGTCTCCGCATGGAATGTCGATGTGAATGCGGGCACGTTCCCGTATGAGGTCTTTTCCAAGACGCTCGACTTCACCGGGATGCGGGCCTCCGTGCGGAATCGCGGCACGGATCTGGCCTTTGATGTCAAAGCGACCGTGCTGGGCGGCGGCATGACACTCAAAGGCACGCTCGACCAGTCGCGCACGCCGAATCCGTATGCCGGCGAGCTGCGGATCGATGCGATGGACTTCGCGAAGTTCGCCCAGACTTACTCCAAGAACGATGACACCAGCAAAGGCGACCTCAGCGGCGATTTCAAATTCACCGGGCGCATGAACGACTGGGTCGCGCTGAAGGGGGGAGGCTCCCTCATCATCGTGAACGGCAATTTGATGTCCCTGCCCATCCTCGGGCCGCTGACGCCGCTCATCGGCGCGCTGCTGCCGCGGCCCATCGCGGGCTACAACATCGCGAAGGAGGCCGATTGCACCTTTGACGTGTCCGATGGCTACTTCCGCACGCGCAATCTGGAGGCGCTGACCTCCAGCTTCCGCATCACCAGCCGTGGCGACGTGAATTTCATCCGCGACGACATCGATTTCGATGCGGAGGTGCGTGTGCGCGGCCTGCTGGGCATCCCGCTGCTGCTCGTGAGTGAGTTGTTTGCCTTCCACGGCACGGGAACCATCGCAGAGTCAAAGTGGGCGCCGAAAATCCTCGGCGGCGGCAATGCGAAACCCGCACCCGTCATCCCCAAAGCCCTACCCGAGACGCCTGAGACCCCGAAGAAGCGGAATTTCTTCCAGCGGTTGTTGCCGGGCCTTTCTAAAGATGGGAATGCCAAGGAGTGAGTACGTAGTTCGGGCTTCAGCCCGCATCACTGATTCCAAACCACGGGCTAAAGCCCGAACTACGTACTCGCATCGTCCCATCCGGCGCCGAAATCCAAAACGGGGTGTTGTTGCCAGCGCTTGGTGGCTTCTTCGATGCCCAAGGCCTCCAAATAGGCCCGCGCACTCGACCATGGCCAGTCCTGCCATCTGGTGACATAGCCATGCTTCACCGGATTGTGATGGATGTAGTTCAAAGTGGCCCATCCATGCGCTTCGCTTCGAATCTGGCGGTCTGAGACGCTGTGCCAGACGTGACGGCCCCGAGCATCCTCTTCTCCATTCCACGCAAAAGAGCTGCGACCATGCAAACGCCCAAGCGAGGCCAGCGTGGCTCTGAGATCCTGCGTCACCAAAGACACATGGTAGTGATTCGGCAGCACACACCACGCTCGCACTTCGCAACCGGCCAGCGCATCGAGCAGATGTTCTGCAAACTCATCCATTCTCGCCGCTGAGTGACCCACGAACGGCTAATGCTCGTAGCACGCGGCTGTGAGGTGAAACTCACCTGCGCCGCCCATTGGGTGTGGAGGCGTATGCCAGGGGCGTTTGGACGTTTGGCGCTGCTTCAGCACCTCCTCGCGCTGCGCAGGCGTCATTCGTCTCCAGTCATACATGGCGCGTGTACGTAGTTCGGGCTTCAGCCCGTGGTTTGGGAGCGTCTTTGCGGGCTAAAGCCCGAACTACGTACAAATCTTCCGCGCTTCGGCGAGAGCCGCATCGACCTTGCTCACATCCTTGCCACCTCCGCGGGCGAAATCCGGCTTACCGCCGCCTTTGCCGCCGACGAGGGGGGCGATGGTTTGGATGATTTTGCCGGCTTGGACTTTGGACTGGTGGTCTTTGCCGACGTTGGCCATGAGGGTGACGTTTCCGCCGCCGGTGGCGGCGAGGACGATGATGCCGGTGAATTGAGATTTGAGGGCGTCGTTGACGGCCATGGCGTAGTCGGCATCGACGTCGCCGAGGTTGGCGATGATGGCGTTGCCTTCGGCGGTGGCGAGGAGGTCTTTGGCTTTGCCGCTGGCTTCGCGCTGCTGGGCGGACTTGAGGGCTTTTTCGAGCTCTTTTTGCTGCGTGAGCAGTTGGTCGAGCTTCTTCTCGAGGTCGGCGGCGCCTTGGGCGCTGACTTTACCGGCGAGGAGCTTGAGGAGGTCGGCATCGGCTTTGGCGGCGTTGTAGGCTTCCATGCCGGCGATGGCCTCAATGCGGCGCACGCCAGCGGCAACGGCTCCTTCGGCGACGAGGCGGAAAAGGCCGATCTCGCCGGTGTGGCGGGTGTGGGTGCCGCCGCAGAGTTCCATGCTCCAACCATCCAAAGCATGTGCTTTGCCGCCGATCTGCACGACGCGGACGTTCTCGGGGTATTTTTCGCCGAAGAGCTGCATGATGCCGCTGTTGGCTTTGGCTTCGGTGTAGGGCACTTCGGTCCAGGAAACGATGTCGTTGGCGACGATGCGCTCGTTGACGAGTTTTTCGATGTCGGCGAGCTGCGCGGCGGTCAAAGCGGCGCTGTTGAAGTCGAAGGTGAGCTTGTCCGGCGTGACGTTGGAGCCTTTCTGCGTGGCGTCCTGGCTCACGACCTCGTGCAACGCCCAATGCAGGATGTGCGTGACGGTGTGGTGTCGCTCGATGGCGTGACGGCGTGTGGCATCGACGGCCACGCGGACGCTGGAGCCGACGGCGGGGGCGTCTTCGCCTTCGATGAAGTGCAGCCAGGTGTTGCCGACCTTCGTCGTGCTGGAGATGGGGAAGGCGTTCGCGCCGATGATGATTTGGCCGCTGTCGCCGATCTGGCCACCCATTTCGGCGTAGCAAACGCTGGAGTCGAGCACCACCGCCGTCTTGTCCTTCATGGCGACGACTTCGAGCACCTTGGCATCGGCTTCGAGCGCGTCGTAACCGAGGAACTTCGTGGCGTCCTTGGTTTCGATCTCGCTGACGGAAACGACCTGCTTGTTCTTCTGTCCGGCTTCACGAGCGCGTTGCTTCTGCTCGTCCATGAGCTTGTCAAAGCCTGCGGTGTCCACGGTGAGGCCGCGTTCACGAGCGAGGAGCTCGGTGAGGTCGATGGGAAAGCCGAAAGTGTCGTAGAGTTGGAAAGCGAAAGTACCACTCAGAGATCGGTCTGATCCGACCGATCCGACCTGATCTTCAAAAAGCGCGACGCCGCGGTCGAGAGTGCGATTAAACGCCTCCTCCTCCAGCTTCAGCACGGCTTTGACCTGCTCTTTCTTCACGCGCAGCTCAGGGAAGACGTCGCCCATGTGCGCGGCGAGGACATCGACGAGCTTGTAGAAGAAGGGCTCTTTGAATTCGAGCGTGCGGCCATACTTCACGGCGCGGCGGAGGATGCGGCGGAGGGTGTAGTTGCGGTCGCTGTTGCCGGGCTGGATGCCGTCGGCGATGGAGAAGCTGAGCGTGCGCAGGTGATCGGCGATGACGCGGAAGGCGACGTCGATCTTTTCCTGCTCGGTGACGGGGATGACGTGGCCCTGCTCGTTCGCCTTGGGCAGCGTGCTCTGGTAGTGCTTGCCGCTGAGCTTCGTCAGCTCGTCGAAGATGGGTTTGAAGACATCCGTGTCGTAGTTGCTGATCTTCGCGGTTTCGAAGTCGGTGAAGTTTTTGGTGCCCTGGATGATGCTGGTGAGGCGCTCGAAGCCCATGCCGGTATCCACGTGCTGCGCGGGCAGCGGGGTGAAGGTGCCGTCAGGGTTGGCGTTGTATTGGATGAAGACGTTGTTCCAGATCTCGATGCAGCTGGCGTCGCTGCCGTTGACGAGCTTCGCGCCTTCGCGCTGGCGGTCTTCGCTCAGCTCGATGGGGCCGGGGGTGAGGTCGATGTGGATCTCGGTGCAGGGGCCGCAGGGGCCGGTGTCGGCCATCATCCAGAAGTTGTCCTTCTTGTTGCCTGGAACCACATGAATTTTGAAATCAAGATTCACCGCTTGGAACTTCTGAGCCCAATACCACATTGCTTCCTGATCTGAGCTGTCAAAAGCAGACTCAGTTCCCGTTCTGGGCAGAACTGTTCCAGTTTGAAGGATAACCTCGACAAGGGCTAGCTCCGCATCCCATCGTTCCCTCCAGTTTTCCTCGTTCATGAATGGGCAAAAAACCGTGGCGAAGACGCGGCTCGGGGGAAATTTGAAGCGCTCGACGATCAGCTCCCAGCTCCAGGAGATGGCTTCCTTTTTGAAGTAGTCGCCAAAGGACCAGTTCCCGAGCATCTCGAAGAAAGTGTGGTGGTAGGTGTCGAGGCCCACGTCTTCGAGGTCGTTGTGCTTGCCGCCGGCGCGGATGCACTTCTGCGTGTCGGCGGCACGGGTGGGCAGGCCTTTGTGCAGGACGCCGGGCCAGGTATCCACATCCGCGCTGCGCTCGCCGAGGAAGATGGGGACGAACTGGTTCATGCCCGCGTTCGTGAAGATGCGCGCGCCGTCGCGGCTGGTGTAGCCGACGTTGTCGCTGGGCACGATGGTGTGCTCGCGTGGCTTCTCCTTGAAGAAGTCGAGGAAGGTCTGGCGGATCTGGGCGGCGGTCGGAATGGCGGCGGACATGGGAAAGAGGGCGCGGAGTATGGCGGGAGGAGCCGTGGGAGGCAAGAATGACGAATGAGGAAGGCCCTCGGGGCGAACAGGTTGGAAACCTGTTCCACTTTGGGTCAGCGGAAGAACTTCTTCGCTTTCTCGAAGAAGCTTTCCTCCATGGGCGAGGTGGTTTCGCCGAGGGATTTGGCGAAGTCGTCGAGCTTGCCGCGCTGTTCGGTGCTGAGCTTCGTGGGCACGGCGATCTGCACGTGCACATAAAGGTCACCGGAGGAGCTGGAGCCCAAAACGGGCATGCCTTTGCCACGCAAGCGGAAGGTGGTGCCGTTTTGCGTGCCTGCGGGGATTTTGACGGAGGCCTTGCCGCCCATGGTGGGCACGGTGATCTCACCACCGAGGGCTGCGACGGGGAAACTCAGCGGCATCTGGCAATGCAGGTCATCACCCTCGCGCTCGAAGATGTCATGACTGCGCACACCGACGACGACGTAGAGATCGCCATACGGGCCGTTTTTGGTACCAGCGTTGCCATTGCCGGTGGAGCGGAGGCGGGAGCCGTCCTCGATGCCAGCGGGCACTTTGACGCGCACTTTGGCTTTCTCCTTGGCCATGCCGCTGCCACGGCAGTCGCGGCAGGGATCAGAAACGGTTTCGCCCTCGCCTTTGCAGTCCGGGCAGGGCTGCTGGACCTGGAAAATGCCGCGGGACATGATGACCTGGCCGTGACCGCCGCAGGTGCGGCAGGTTTTCTTGCCAGCGCCGCTGGTGGAGCCACTGCCACGGCAGGTTTTGCAGCCGGTGAGACGCTCGTAGTCGATTTCACGCTCCACGCCATGCGCGGCTTCTTCGAGCGTGATTTCGATGCCGATGCGCAAGTCGCTGCCGCGCTGCGGGCCGTCGCTGCGACGCTGACGACCACCACCGCCGCCAAAGAAGGCCTCAAAGATGCCGCCACCACCACCACCGCCGCCGAACATCTGATTGAAGATGTCGTAGGCATCGTGGAAGCCGCCGCCGCCACCTGCACCGGCGGGGCCGCCCATGCCGCCCTGCGTGAAGGCAGCGTGGCCGTAGCGATCGTAGGCAGCGCGCTTGTCGGTATCGCTGAGCACGTCGTAGGCCTCACCGACCTGCTTGAATTTATCCTCCGCCGATTGGTCACCGGGGTTTTTGTCCGGGTGATACTTCACCGCGAGCTTGCGGTAGGCTTTTTTCAAATCCTCCGCGCTCACATCGCGTGAGACGCCGAGGATTTCGTAGTAGTCGCGTTTGTCCGCCATGATCGGGATTCCGGGGGTTAGTTTTTCGATTCCTGATTCGCGGCACCGACGACGATGACGCTGGCGGGACGGAGGAGGCGGTCCTTGAGCTTGAAGCCCCGGCGGGAGACGCGGAGGATGGAGCCTTCCGGATGGGCCTCGGACGCCTCCGTGGAGACGGCGTCATGCAAATGCGGATCGAATGCCTTGCCGGGGCTGGCCTCGACCTCGGTGACGCCCATGTCGCGGAGGAAATCGGCGATCTGGCGCTGCACCATGCTCATGCCCATGAAGATCATGCTTTTCTCCGACTCGGCCCGCGCGGCCTCGAGCCCCATCTCGAAATTGTCGATGATGGGCAGGATGCCGCGGAGGAGGTCGGCGTTGGCATAAGCGCGGGTTTCCTGCGCCTCGCGGGCGCTGCGCTTGCGGAAGTTGTCCAGTTCGGCCTGGGAGCGGTAGGCGAGGTCCTTCCACTTATCGACTTCCGCCGTCAAAACGGCCACGGGATCGGTGGAGGCCGGCGCAGCGGCATTTTCGGCCGTGGGGGCCGTTTCGGGGCTCATTTCGCAGGTTTCGGCTGGGGCGACAGTTTCGGGCTCGGGCGTGGGGATGGCGTCAGGGCTCGGTTCGGTCATAGGTGAGGGGCATTTCGGGTTTGGGGGGCCGCGATCATGCCGTTTTTTGCAGGGCAATCAAGGTGATGTCGTCATGGGAGCGACGCCCGCCGAGGAAGCTGTCCAGATCGGCGAGCAAGCCGTCAATGATGGCCCGAGGTCCGGCCGGGGCGAGGCGGCTGAGCGCAGTGTGGATGCGTGGCTCGCCAAATTCCTCATCCTGAGCATCGAGGGCCTCATTCACGCCATCGGTGTAGAGCAGGAGGCAATCGCCCGGCTGCATGGTGAAGGAGGCTTCCTTGGTCACCCGCTCAAACACATTGCCCGTGTCGATGCCGACGCCGAGGCCGCCAGGCTCAATGATCTCGATTTTCCCCGTGGCCGCACGCCAGAGCAGCGCGGCGGTGTGCCCTGCGCGGGCGAGGCTGACGCTTTGCGCATCCTTTTCCAGCACGAGGTAGGTCATCGTGATGAACATGCCCTCATGCATGTCCGGCGCGATGGCGCGGTTCACGCGGGCGAGCGCGGCGGCAGGCGAGGGGTGCACGAGCGCGGCGGCGCGCAGCAGCGTGCGGCACATGACGGTGACCAGCGCGCCCGGCATGCCTTTGCCGGACACATCGGCGATCACCGCGCCAAAACGGCCGTCCGGCAGCGGGAGGAAATCAAAGTAGTCACCGCTGAGCCGACGCGCGGGGATGTTTTTCCCCGCGATGGCGAATCCAGGCACCTGCGGATCACGCGCCGGGAGGAGCACCTTCTGGATTTCGCACGCGTTGTCGATTTCGCTCTGATCGGCTCGATTGCGCACGGCTTCCTGGTGCGACATCGCATTTGCGAGCGCCACGGCGCTCTGCTCCGCGATGGAGGTGAAGACCTCGAAGTCATTCGCGCTGTAGCTGCGGTCGGTGTTGGGGGCGGTCAGCAGCAAAACGCCGAGGCGGCGATTTCCAAAGCTCAACGGGCCGATGAGCGCGGTGGAGGCGCTGCCAAAGCCGAGTTCGCCGACTTGCTCGCTCTTCTGCGAAACGAACACGCGGCCCATGACGCCCTCATCCCGCGCGATGGCATGCATGCGCAGAAAACTCAGGCGCGCGGAACTGCTCTGCCGCGCACGCTCCGGCAGATCCACGGGCGAGGCGCAGTGCTCGCTGAAAAACTTCGGCACCAGCCGCTGCGTGGGCGCGTCAAACAGGTAGATGGCGCCAC
>Ga0315904_10011253_pt1 | contig 11442 bp, 6 predicted proteins | sample LakEriMetagenome_6_FD_203529 | JGI IMG/M metagenome (GOLD analysis project Ga0315904, IMG submission 203529) | Freshwater fungal communities from buoy surface, Lake Erie, Ohio, United States - Buoy 12 MA120 | ecosystem: Environmental > Aquatic > Freshwater > Lake | place: USA: Lake Erie, Ohio... | reverse complement strand
CGGTGGAGCCAAAATATACCAGATGAGGTCGCGGAAGGCCGCATCGGGCAGATTGCCGAATCCCATCGGCATGAGGCTCTGCTTGGTGTTCGTGAGCGTGGCGATTTGATCACGCGACACGATCTGCGCCGCGCCACCGGCTCCGAGCAGCTTCACATGCCCCGGCGTGTCCTCCACGATGCGTCCGGCGAGCGTGCGGCCGTCCTTCGTGCTCACGCTGATGTTTTCGTAGCCGTTGCCGATGATCTGATTGGGGTCGATCACGTTCGCGAGCAAGGCATCGAGATTGCTGCGTCCGCTGCCGATCAAATCCGGCCCGACCTTCTGTCCGCCGCCGTGGAATTCATGACAGATCATGCACGTCGCCGTGAACATGAGTTTGCCGTTCGCGAGGTCCGGCTCGCCCGTGAGACAGGCCTGCTTCTTCTGCGCGATGAGTGATTTAACATCTTCCGACGAGTCCTGCCACGCACCGAGCACCTGGAAGGCGAGATCGCGGATGCCTTTGTCCTTGCTCGTCGCCAACGCACGCCGCACCGGAGCCGGGAAGCCGCTCGCGGGCACTTTTTTCTCCGCGATGGCATTGAGGAGGGCCTTGGTCCAAGTCTCGCGGCTCGCGAGAGCTTCGATGGCGGCAGTGTGGTGCAGTCCTCTGGACTGCGGATCGGAACGCAGGCCGGAGGTCTGCACCACATTCAGCAGCGGCTCGATGAATTCATCCCCACCCAGCTCCGAAGCCGCGCGAATCGCCGCCACGGCTACTTCTGGTCCACGAGCACCGAGGCCATCGCGGAGCAGTTGAAGCAGCGAATGGCGATAAACCGGCGTTTTGACGCCGCGCAGCCGTTGCAGAGCTTCGATCACTTCCTTGCTCGGAGCCTTCGCTGTCGTCAAAACCGCTGCGAGGCTCGTTATCGCCTCCTCATCGCCCCACAGCACCGCGAGCGTGAACGCATGCTTGCGAACGTCCGCGTTCGACGACGCACGCCACTTCGCGAGACTGGCGGAGACATCCTTCACCGGCTTGATCACACCGCCTTCCTGGCCTTTGACGAGACCATCCAGCGCATGAGCGAGCAGGATGTCGTGCGCTGCGATCTTGTCGCAGAACTCGACGGCGAGATCGAGGTTCTCCGCTTTCCGCGTGTCACAGAGCCGGCGCATGGCTTTGTGGGAGAGGACGCGGGAGAGGGGCTGGGTGGTTGGAGCCAATTCGGCAAGCCACAGACTCGCAGATTTAGAATTGATGGCGAAATCGTGCTCGACAGCCATCCAGACTGAAAAGGCCAACCGGGAGTCGGCTTTTGGATTCGAGATTAGAATGGGCGTGACAATCTCTTTTGGGTCTGCGGCTGCCACTTCGATCTGATCAACAGTCAGCGGCATGCCCGCCAACTGTCTTGCAGCAACGGCAACGGCTGCCTGAACGAGGGGATCGGAGCTTTTGGCGACTCGATCGAGCCAGCTAGGTGTAGGCATATCGCTTAGGCCGGCCTCACCCTCGGCGCGAATCACGGCAAGCTGAATGGAAGGACTTGAGTCAGCCACGAAGACCTCTGAAAGCTCAACGTCCACATTGTTAAGCAAATTTAAAATGCTCATCGTCCAGATGGATTCCAGTCTGGAATGAATCGAGGCTCGAGATTGAACCAGTTTCGTGAGTTGAGCTTTTGCGGAGGAATCTCGGCGTTCCACCAGCATCCTCCTCGCCATGCGGCGCATCCAGTTGTTGGGATGCTCCAGCGTTTTGACGAGGTCGGCGGTGGAGAGTTTTTTGAGGTCGAGGTCGGCGTGGTCGCGGCTTGGCGTAGAACGAGTTTTCGAACTCGTTTCAACGGACTGGAAAGTCCGTTCTACGGTCACCACACGCCAGATGCGGCCGTATTGGCGGTCCACGCCTTCGGGGTTGGCTTTGGCGTTTTGGTAGCAGGGATACTTGTCGCACCAGTCCATGATCCAGAGGAAGCCATCGGGGCCGGTCTGGGTGCTGACGGGGCGGAACCAGCCGTCGTTGGCGCGGAGGAAATCGCGACGCGGCTCGCATTTGAACGTGGCACCGACGGGCGTGAGGACTTCCTCGTGGATGGCGTTGTCGTGGATGTTGCCGATGAAGGCGTGGCCGTGCGTGTCGGCGGGATAGCGTCCGCCTTGATAAATCTGCACGCCGGCATACGCGGCGCGGAAGTGTTTGTGCTTCACGATGCTAGGAAGCTGCTCGTAGGCATACGGATTCTCCGGCGCACCGCCCTGGCGGACGTAGATGCCGCCGGGAGCCATGTGGAAGAAGTGATCGATGACGCAGGCGCTCACGAAGAAGTTCCCCGCCGCGTCGTAGTCGCAGCCCCAGGGATTGCTGGTGCCATCGGCGAAGACTTCGAATTCCCAGGAGGGTGAGGCAGGCACTCCTGCCTGCCCTTCTTTGCGGGCAAGAGTGCCCGCATCACTTCGCATCGGCCTCGCCCGCCCAATCCCCGCATCAAACTTAAACCCTTCGCTCTCCGGCTGGCCGGGGCGGCGGACTTTGCTGTTCGTGAAAACGCCGTGGGTCATGTAAAGCCAGCCGTCGGGGCCCCAGGTGAAGCTGTTGACGAGCTCGTGCGTGTCCTCGCGACCAAAGCCGGTCAAAACGACACGCCACGCGTCCGGTTTGTCATCGCCATCGGCATCGCGGAAGTGGATCAAATGCGGCTGCTGGCCGATGTAGATGCCGTCATCGCCGCAGAGGATGGCGGAGGCGAGATTGAGGCCCTGCACGAAGACGGTGCGCTTGTCGGCTGCGCCATCGTTGTCGGTGTCTTCGAGGATGATGACGCGGTCGCGGGGGATTTCTGAGTTTTGATTTCTGATTTCTGATTTAGGCAGGCAGATCGCAGGCACCGGGTGGTATTGGTCGTCTTTGGCTTCGCCGCCGAAGGGGGCGGGATGTTTGGAGCCGTTCGGGTATTCGTAGGCTTCCACGACCCACAAACGACCGCGATGATCCCAAGTCATGGCGACGGGATTTTGCACCATCGGCTCATGCGCAAAGCAGCGGACCTCGTAGCCTTCCGGCACGGTCATTTTCTTCCGCGCTTCCTCGGGCGAGGGACATTCGTTCGTCGTAGGCAGGTAGGTGCCGGTGAGTTCTTTGGCTTGGGCGAGGAGCGGCGTCGTGGAGAGGCAAAGCGTGAGAAGAAGGGGCAGGCGCATGGTTGCTGGAAAACGTGCGAGGCTCGTCAAATCCTCACGGAGGTCAAGAAACCGGTCACGCAGGTCAAGAAGCGACGCGGGGATGCAAAAAGGCCAAGGATGCCTGCGCGGCGGTTCCTTGGCCTTCGAATGAATACGTGGTGGCGCGTGTTACTTCGCGACGGGCTTCGTGATCATCGGAAAGTCATCCGTGCGGAAGGGCGTGACGGGCAGGCCTTCTTTGCTGAATAGATTGCACACCGGATTGTCGCTCCACGCATAGCGCACGGCGACAGGCTTGGCGACGCCCGGGGCGGTGACTTCGATCTTGTCGGCTCCGAGGAGCTTGCCGGTGGCCCAGACCCATTTCTTGTCTTCACCGCAGACGGCGAGGCCTTTCACTTCCTGCACGTCGAAGGTGTAAAGATTGCTGCCGAAGGTGTCGAGCGTGACGATGGCTTTGTTGCCTTGGAGTTCGACACTCTTGTACTCGGGGCTGCGATGCGGGATCTTCATGCCGTAGTCTTTGGCGAGTGCCAGACGCACGAGGCGATCAGCGACGTCGCGTTTGTTGCGCGGATGGATGTCGCGGCCTTCGCCGATGTCGATGATGACAGCCTGGCCGCCATTTTTGATGGCGTTTTGCGTCTTCGTCTGGCTTTCACGCAGCTCGGCCCAGTCGCTGTCTCCGGGAAGAGGCTGCTCGGGTTTGAAATCGGCAAGCTGCACCCAGTAGAAGGGGAAGTCGCCCTGCTTCCACTCGTCGCGCCAATGCTGGATCATGAGCGGGAAGAGGTAGCCGTATTCATAGGCACGGGAGGCATTGCTTTCGCCCTGATACCAGATGGCGCCCTTGATGCCGTAGCCGATGGTGGGGAGCAAAACACCGTTGTAGATGTTGCCGGGACGGCTGTTGCCGGAAAGCTGCTGCAGCGGGCTCTGCGGCGCACGCTCGCGGAATTCGGCCTTCTTCGCCTTGGCTTCTTCCGCGCGCTTTTTCCAGGCGGCGAGCGCGGCTTCGTATTTCTGCTTGGCGGCATCGCTGGACAGGTCCTTCTCACGCGTCGCCCAGCCTTCCATGAGGGTTTTGAAGCGCGCATCTTTCTCCAGCACATCGCGGCGCACCCAGGCCTCCGCGGCGCTGCCGCCCCAGGCGTTGTCGATGAGGCCCACGGGCACATCGAGCGTTTGATGCAGCGTGCGGCCAAAGAAGAAGCCGACTGCGCTGAACTCGCCCGCGTTGGCTGGCGAGCACTCCGCCCACGCGCCTTTGAAGTCGTTCTGCGGCTCCTGCGTGCCGACCTGTGGCACGGAGATGAGGCGGATGTTCGGGAACTTCGCCGTGGCGATCTCCAAATCGGAATCGTAGCTCTGCGAGACGCTCCACTGCATGTTCGACTGGCCGGAGCAGATCCACACCTCGCCGACGAGGATGTTTTTGAGCTCCACCTTGTTCGTGCCCTTGATGCTCATCGTCGCTGGTTTGGCGTTCGCAGGCACGGGATCGAGTTTCACGGTCCATTTGCCCTTCGCATCGGCCTCGCCGGACTTCGTCTGACCGGCGAAGGTCACCGTCACCTTCGTGCCGGGCGTGTCCCAGCCCCAGATGGGGTTCGTTTGCTTCTGTTGAAGCACCATGTTGTCCCCGATGATGGCGGGGAGCTTGATTTCCGCGTGTGCCGCAACGGCAAACGCGAGGAGGGAGAGGATCGAGAGACGTTTCATGAGGTCAGAGAGGGCGCAAAGAACGCCCGTGCTCGCGCATTCATTTCAGCACGTGCCGATGCGGCCGGGTTTCACGGTCCCAGCGCCTCACTTCGCGCGGAAATCGTCAAAAAGCTCAAGACGGCTCCCGGTTGCCCCGTTGAACCCATCCTCACCCTTCCCGACTTTGCACCTCATGCGCGCTCTACTTCTCCTTCTGGCCCTTTCGGCCTCGTTTCATCCGGCACTGGCCCAAACCGCTGCGAAAAAGAAATCCGCGATGGGAGCCGATGCGCCTCCGGGCAAAGTCTATGTCTATAAAGAGAGCGCCGGAAAGCCGCGCCAGATGGAGATCTACTTCCCGCCGAATCATGATCCCGCAAAAGCGAAGGTGCCCGGCATGATCCTCTTCCACGGCGGTGCGTGGGGCGGAGGCTCTCTGGGGCAGTTTCGCATCGCCTGCGCCTACTTTGCCAGTCGCGGACTCGTCTGCGCCACGGCGGAGTATCAGATGCTCAGCGCGGCGGATGCCAAAAAGCTGCCTGCGGGCGAAACTCGCAAGCGCGTGTGCGTCACCGATGCCAAAAGCGCCATCCGCTGGTTCAAACAACACGCGGGCGAGCTCGGCATCGACCCGCAACGCATCATCACCGGTGGCGGCAGCGCAGGCGGACACATCAGCGCCCTCGCCACGATGAATCCGGGCCTCAATGACCCCGCCGACCCGAAGGACATCGACACGAGCGTCGTCGCGTATGTGTGGTTCAATCCCGCTTTCGCCACCGATGACGACAAGGACCCCGAGATCGACGTTTTGCGTCATTTGAAGGCCGATCTGCCGCCTGCCATCGCCTTCTTCGGCGACAAAGACACCTGGAAGAAAGGCTGGGACACCGCCCATGCGAAGTGGAAGTCGCTCGGCACGAAAACCATCGATCTCCAGATCGCGCCGGGCCAGTCGCACAGCTTCTTCAACAGCGGCCCCTGGCAAACCGTCACGCTCATCGCTGCGGACAAGTTTCTCGTCAAACACGACCTCCTCACCGGCGAACCGACGAAGACCATGCCCGCCAGCGGCGAGAAACTGGTGCCAACCGAATAAGATTTCCTCATGAAGCTCACCCTGCTGCTCTTCCTTCCTCTTCTCGCCTCCGCGGAGGAACTCACGCGGACGCCGCCGATCAATCAGCAACCGTCCGGCACGAGGTATGATTCGTCGAAGCTGCCGAAGGGGCACGACTACTTCGAGCTGCGCGATGGATTGGAGAACGCGCATCGGAGGTTCGCGCAGGAGAAGACGGGGCGCATCGCCTTCCTCGGCGGATCGATCACGGCAGGCGGTGGCTGGCGGGATCATGCGATGAAGTATTTCCAGGCGAAGTTTCCGCAGACGAAGTTCGAGTTCATCGCGGCGGGCATCGGCTCCATGGGCTCCGTGCCGCATGCGTTTCGGCTGGAGCGCGATGTGTTGTCGAAAGGGCCGGTCGATCTGCTCTTTGTCGAGGCGGCGGTGAATGACAGCTCAAACATCCCGGATCATCCCGAGCAGATGCTGCGCGGCATGGAGGGCGTGGTGCGTCATGCTCGCGAGGCGAATCCGCTCACGGACATCATCCACATGCACTTCGTTATGCCGCCGCACATGGATGACTACCATAAGGGCAAAGTGCCCGTTTCCATCGCGCAGCATGAGAAAGTGGCCGTCGCGTATGGCAATCCCTCGCTGAATCTCGCGCTCGAAGTCACCGACCGCATCGACGCGGGCGAATTCACCTGGGACAAGGATTTCAAAGGCCTGCATCCCTCCGCCTTTGGCCATCAACTTTACGCCAACAGCATCGCCCGCATGCTCGACGCCACTTTCAGTAAACCGCTGGCTGATTCTGCGAAACCACACGCGCTACCTGCGATGGTCGATGCCCAAAGCTATGCGAAGGGCCGCCTCGGCAACATCGCGGAGGCGAAGAACCTCCAAGGCTTCACGCTGGAGCCCGCGTGGAAGCCCACGGACAAAAAGAGCGCGCGTGCAGGCTTTGTGGATGTGCCCGCGCTCGTCGCCACGCAGCCGGGAGCGGCGTTTGAGTTCAGCTTCACCGGCACGGGCTGCGGCCTCTTCATCGCCGCCGGTCCAGATGCCGGCCGCATCGAGTTCAGCATCGACGGCGGCGAGTATCGCAAGCTCGAAACCTTCACGCATTGGAGCACCGGGCTGCATTTGCCCTGGGCACTGATCCTCGATGATCAACTCAAGCCCGGCAAACACACCGCCCAAGTCCGCCTCGCTGCCGATCACGATCCGAAAGGCACTGGCACGGCGCTGCGGGTGTTTCATCTCCTCCTGAACTGAGTTTTCCACCTTCCATGAAATCCCTGCTCTTCTCACTCCTCGCAACCACCGTCTTCGCGGCTGATGATGGCTTCACGTCTCTCTTCAACGGCAAAGACCTCACTGGCTGGGACGGCGATCCGAAGCTGTGGAAGGTCGAGAACGGCATCGTCATCGGCACAAACCCATCGCCGGAGGCCATGGCGAACAACAGCTTCCTCATCTGGCGCGGCGGCACGGTGAAGGACTTCGAGATTCGCGCCACCGTCCGCGTCATCGGGGATAACAACAGCGGCATCCAGTATCGCAGTCGCGAGCTGAAGGACGTGGCGCCGTGGGTCATCACCGGTTACCAGTGCGACATCCATCCCGCCATCGAGCACACCGGCATGACGTATGAGGAGCGCGGTCGCGGCATATTCGGCCTGAATGGCAAAAACGTGATGCTCGACCCCGATGGCGCCCTCTGGCAGCTCAGCGAGCACGCGCCCGTGAAGATCGATGTGAGCCAGTGGAACGAGTATGTCATCATCGCGCAGGGAAACCGCCTCCAGCACTTCATCAACGCCCAGCCCACCTCCGAACTCATCGACCACCACGCCGACAAACGCACCCTGAAAGGCCTCCTCGCCATCCAGCTCCACAAAGGCAACCCCAACCGCGTCGAGATCAAAGAGCTGAAGCTCAAAGTGCTGCCCGAGGCTGCGATGGTGCCGTTTGAGGCTGCGAAGCTCTCCATGGCCACGAAGATAGAGAAACCGAAGACCAGCAGACCGCAGGGCACGGGGCCGGTGCTGCCGGTGAAGAAGTGAGGCGTTTCGGCGAAGCATAGTAGCCCTCTCGCTCCGCGAGAGGAGCCCACCGCTTCGCCAACACGAGCGTTTCCAAACTCCGACAGTCTTCCGCTTCGGCGCCAGCCCCCAGCTCATCTTGCGGAGCAAGATGGCTACTTTGCTTGCGCCATTTCGTGATCGTCATAGCATCGCGACATGAGTTTCTTCGATCCGAACGACGATTTGCTCATCGCCCAGCGCAAGCTGCCGCATTGGGCGCAGGACGGCTCCGTGGTCTTCATCACTTGGCGCACGGCGGATTCCATGCCGAAGGATGTACTTGAAAGCTGGCGTGCGGATCGCAATCGCTGGCTCGACGTCCACGGCATCGATTCCACCCAGAAAGAGTGGAAGATGCGTGTCCAAGAACTTCCGCCCGACTTGATGGTCGAATACCATGATCACTTCACCACGCGCTGGCATGAGGCCCTCGATGCCAGTCACGGTGCCTGCGTGCTCAGCCAGCCGGAAATCGCGGACATCGTCGCCAACAGCCTTCTTCACTTCGATGGCGACCGCTATGAGATGCTCGACTTCGTCATCATGCCGAACCACGTCCATCTGCTGGCCACTTTCCCTGACAAGGCCGCAATGATCGATCAGTGCGACTCTTGGAAGCACTTCACGGCCCGGCAGATCAATCGTCGTCTCGGCGCTCAAGGCCGTTTTTGGCAGCAGGACGCCTTTGATCATCTCGTGCGGCACGAAGGCCAGTTTCGACGCCTGCGAGACTACATCGCGCAAAACCCGGTCAAAGCCGGTCTCCGAGCCGACCAAGCGCGTCTTTGGAGCAAAGCAAAGTAGCCATCTCGCTCCGTCGAGATGAGCAAAGCGCGTCAAAAAGACGGAATGCTATCGAGTTCGGCTGCGTTGTGGCCTTGCGTGAGTCCTCGGCTCATCTCGCGGAGCGAGATGGCTACTTTGCTCACGCCGATTCGTTGCCTTTCCACCCTGTCCCCATGCGCCTCTTCCCCCTCCTCTTCTGGCTCCTTGCCCCATGCTCCCTGCTCCAAGCCGCCGCAGGCGCTCCGAACATCATCATCCACTTCATCGACGACCTCGGCTACGGCGACATCGGGCCGTTCGGCGCGGGGAAGCAGAAGACGCCGCATCTGGATCGCATGGCGCGGGAGGGGATGAAGCTCACGTCGTTCTACGCCGCGCCGGTGTGCAGTGTGTCGCGGGCGCAGATCATGACCGGGTGCTATGGCGCACGCATTTCCGTGCCCGGTGTGTATCCGCCCGGCAGCAAAAACGGGCTGCATCCGCAGGAGCACACCATCGCGGATCACTTGCGGCCGCTGGGCTATGCCACGCAGTGCATCGGCAAGTGGCACCTCGGCGACCAACCGGCGTTTTTGCCCACGAAGCAGGGCTTTGATCACTACCTCGGCATCCCGTATTCCAATGACATGCTCAAAACAGCGAGCGTGGATGGTCGCCGCGTCGTGCCGCTCGTGCGAGATGATCAAGTGGAGCGCCTGCTCGATGAGACGGACCAGGATCGCATCGAGGAAATCTACACCGACGAGGCCGTGAAATTCATCCGCAGTAGCAAGGAGAAGCCCTTCTTCCTCTACTTCCCGCACACCGCCGTGCACACGCCCATCCATCCCGGCAAGGCCTTCCAGGGCAGCTCGCAAAACGGCCGCTTTGGCGACTGGGTGCAGGAGGTCGATGCCAGCATCGGCCGCGTGTTCGACACGCTGCGCGAGCTGCAGCTCGACACGAACACGCTCGTCATCTTCACCAGCGACAACGGCCCCTGGCTCATCAAAGGCCCCGATGGCGGCAGCGCCGGTCCTTTGCGTGGTGGCAAAGGCAGCACCTGGGAAGGCGGCGTGCGCGTCCCCGCGCTCGCGTGGTGGCCCGGCAAGATCGCCCCCGGCAGCGTGAGCGATGCCGTCGCCGGCACCATCGACGTGCTGCCCACCTGCCTGAAAATCGCCGGAGCCGAAGTGCCCGCGCAGCCCGTGATCGATGGTCGCGACCTCTCCCCGCTGCTCTTTGGCCAAAGCAAAGACTCCCAACGCGAAGCCCACTACTACTTCTCCAGCTACAACCTCCAAGCCGTGCGCCAGGGCCCGTGGAAGCTCGCGCTCACGACGCAAAAAGAAACCATGGGCCAGGAAGCCGCAGACGATGCGAAAAAGAACCCGCGACTCTACCACCTCGATCAAGACATCGGCGAAAAGACCAACCTCGCCGCCCAGCACCCCGACATCGTCGCGAAACTGACCGCCCTCGCCGAAAAGATGACCACCGAGATCGGCGGCGACGCACCCAAGTCCCGCCGCCCGCCCGGCGAGGTCGAAAACCCCGTCACACTCTATCCGACGAGTGACAAGCCCAAGGAACGGCGCTTTTCAAGCGCCGATGCCAAGGCGGTTGAAAACCGCCTCTCCTTGATGAAGCCCGGCGACAAACTCGACGCCGACAAAGCCCCGCAGATCGCTGACAAGCCCTTCACCCTCACCTGCGAGGTCACCACTGCGCAGCGCGATGCCATCCTCATCGCCCACGGCGGCGCTAGCATCGGCTACGGGCTCCATCTCAGCGACGGCAAGCTCATCTGGGCCATCCGCCACGGCAAAACCCTCACCACCGCCCTAACCGACTACCCCGCCGACAACCAACCCCACCGCATCACCGCCACCCTCGGCAAAAAAGGCCAGCTCACCCTCCAACTCGATCAAAACAAGCCCGTCACCACGAATGGCCCCGGTCTTATCCGCTCACAGCCCAAAGAAGACTTCTGCCTCGCCCACGACAACAAAGTGCCCGTGGCCACATACACCGCGAACGGGAAGTTTGAGGGGAAGATACTGTCGCTGTCTTTCTCTGTGAAATGAACTCTTATCGTATTAGATCATGACGACCCGAATTGAGCGGCACCGTGGAAACGAATTGTTTGAAATCACCAGACTTGATTCTGTTTCAGAAGAGGAATTTCAGGACGGTCTTGGGCTGACTGAAGCAGAACCTCCACACGGTTGGATTGCCAAACCCAAGCACCAGCAAGGATTTGAAATGCGCTATTGGCGTCATCATGGAGGTCGGGCTTTCGATCTTCGGCTTCGTTGTTACTTTCTTTCCTCTGAGAAAGCGAACTCGATCATCATTGATGATCGTGAATTGGAACCCCTCGTTCCGTTCTTAGACAAGGCGCTTGGCTATGCGCGCAGCTGGCCTCTCCATGGGACACATATCCACCTTCAGGCTGTCACTTGCATTATCATGTCCTTAACTAGCCACGCTGAATCATTACAGATGCTCTTTGATATGCTGTTATCGCAAATCGAGGTAGAGACCATCAAGCTACGTTGACCACTCCTCAACGAGGGGCGCTAGACGAGTGTTCCACCTCCCCGCTGCAACATCACCTTCCGTGTCCCGTTCACGAACCATGCG
>Ga0315904_10011252_pt1 | contig 11442 bp, 11 predicted proteins | sample LakEriMetagenome_6_FD_203529 | JGI IMG/M metagenome (GOLD analysis project Ga0315904, IMG submission 203529) | Freshwater fungal communities from buoy surface, Lake Erie, Ohio, United States - Buoy 12 MA120 | ecosystem: Environmental > Aquatic > Freshwater > Lake | place: USA: Lake Erie, Ohio... | reverse complement strand
CAATCGCATACGGCGAAGGTAAAGACACTGCTGCTATTAAAGCCGGTGCTCCGCTTGCTAAGACAGGCGATGTAACGCCGTCACAAGCACCTGAAGTTCCAATGGCTCAAGAACCAGTAACTTCATTGTTTGCTCCATCACAACGCCCAGATGAACCAGTAACTACTGGTGTTGATATCGGTGCTGGCGCAGGAACAGAAGCGCTTATGATGGCTAAGCCTGCTGATAAATTATCAGATACTTTGGCTCTTTTGCTTCCATATGACACAACTGGCGAAATAACAATTCTTTACCAGGACGCTTTAGCAAGAGGTAACTAGTGCGCTACCAAAATTTAAATGTAGCTGCTGAGAAAGCAAATTTAAATCCTACGCAAAAGCAACAAGTGGAAACACTTTCATCTTTATTGGATACCCATAAGAATCTTCTTGACCTGCCTGAAAAGCAAGCACAACAAAAGTATGCAAATATGCCTGAAGACCAACAAAGGGCTTTAGTAGATACATTTGGTAATGAGCCTGATAAACCCAAAAGAGGTTTTTTTGAAAACGCTGCTAGATATAGCGGTGCTTACTGGGCTTTAAAAGCCTTAAACAAAGTTGCTCAAACTACAGATCGCGCTTTTAGAACTGGTGTAATTGCTTTAGAAGAAACTAATATTCCTGGCGTTATTTCTGGTGATAAAACACGTGGTATTACAAAGGTAAGCGAGGCTTGGAAAGTTGCTGGCGAAACTGGCGAACTAGTATTCAACCCATCTCGTATTGAAAAGGCTAAGAAAAAATACGGAGAAGAACGTATTGCTGTCGCTATCAAGGCAGATTCTGGTATGCCTCTTGATGAGATTCAAGCAACCGGAACTCCTGCTGAGCAGAAGATTGCAGCCGAAGCCGCTCAAAATAGAGATCCATTATTTCAAGATGCAATTGATTCTGTTAAAGCCGCAAAGTATTCTCCAGGACGCTTATTAGCAAACGCCCTTCTTCCTGAGTCTTTAGAAGGTTCTGGCTTTTTATATAAAGGCATATCCGGCACTGCCGATGCTACCTATAGAATATACACAGATCCAACCTTGTTTCTTGGTAAAGCAAAAAAGGCTTATGACGTAGCAAACTATGCCTTAATTAAAATAGTAGGCAGTCCACAAAATGTAGACAAAGTATTTAGAAACCCAAGTGTTGTTAAATTCTTTGATACTTACGGATCTGAATTAGAAAAACTTTCAGTTGCTCGTGGTGCAAAAGATATTAAAGCAGCTACAGAAGCATCAACTATGCTTAAGCGTATTGCTCCTGAGTTTGGTCCTGTAGCCGTTGATGAGTTTATTAAAGCTGGTGTTAAGAATGCCGCTACTGCTAAGAATTATTTAGCAAACCACGCAGACGTTGCGGCAATTCTAAAAGGACAACCTGCTCGTAGCACACCTTTAATTCCTCGTTTAGATGCAGCGCGTCGCGCCCGTGTTTCTTTATTTACTGCCGCTGATAAGCGTTTTGATATTGATAAAGTTGGTCAAAAGATTGTTACTGCTCTTTATGGCAACGAGCCACAATATGAAGATATTATTACTGGACTTACAACTAGAACTGAAGAAATTGGCGCTTTAGAAAAAGGTATTGGAAAACTCAAGGGATCTAGTGGGGTTATCCGTTTTTCTGTAAACCAAATGCAAGGTCGTATAGATAGTTTTGCGCGTAAGTTTACAACCATTCCATATTTTAAAGATGGTTATTTCGACGTAGCATCTCCTGATGCAACAACTCAGGTTTATCGCATTGCTCGTTTAGCAAACAGTCGCTACCACAGCAAGATAATTGCTGAAGCGTTTGAAGCTGGTAGTGAAGGTCAACGTAAGCAAATCTTTACTGGTCTTTGGAATACAGTCGCAGAAATTCGTGGTGTATCTAAATCTAAAGCAGGAAAATCCTATATGGATGAATTCGCTGGTAAAGGTTTAGAAAAGAAATATGCAGCAGATATCGTTATTGACGGAGTTAACAAGGGTAACCCAGCTCAATTTGGTGATCAACAACTAGCGTTGTTCCCATATCAACTTTCTACAGCAATTGCAGTTCCATCTGTAATTGACCTAGATAGACTTTCTTCTCGCTCTGGTCTTATTGGAAAAATAATGGGATTATCCCACCAAAGATGGGTAGATAAGTTAACTTCATTTTGGGTTATCGGAACTCTTGCTGGACCACGTTTCGCAGTTCGTAACGCAACAGAAGATTTAATGATGCACCTTGCTATTGGTGATTCTCCTTGGGGAATCGTCAAGGGACGTATGCTCTCCACGCGAGTTCGTGTAGGTAAAGGTATTTCTGGTGATGTAAAACTTCGCGGTAAAGTAAAGCAAACTCTTGCCTTAGATACCGAAGCAGGCGAACTAGGTGCTATCAATAAACTTATTCGCAGAAAAGAACTTACTAAATATAAAAACAAGATTGATGCCGCTACTTCAACTGAAGATGTCCGTAAAATTATGGCAGAAGCAGTCCTTGAAGATAAGTTAGCCTACAAACTTGATAAGCGTGGCGCAGCAATTCTCGCAGATATTGCACAATATGGAAATCTTGATAATGCTTTGGCAGATGTTGCTGAAGGCGGTAAGAACGCACTACGTGGTGCAGACCAGTATATAAATGCTACAAACGATGTTGCTAGATTTGGCAAGATGGGTGCTGTTGAAATCAATGGCGTTGCCTATAAGCAAGCCGTTGGAGAAAAAGGTTTCACCCAGTTCAATCCAGTAGCAAATCAGGCTTCAAGAATATCTTGGTTAGTCCAGTTAGGTGTCACCACTAACGATGATCTTGCTAAGATTGCAGTTGCTAACCTAGATAAAGACCCACAAATTGCTATTGATGCAATGAAAACATATTTAGGAACCCTATCTAAAAAAGAATTAGGACGGTTTCAACTTTATGAGGCTGGTGGAAATATAGACATCCACGCTCGCAAGGCTTACGATGCTGTTCGCAACCTTTATTCAAAGCGTAATGGTGATGTTAACTTAGATTTATTAAGCAAGGTCCGCACTTTTGACGAACTTGGCAATCCAGTAATCTCTACAAAGAACTTATCTATTGAAGATTTGCCAACTACTTCTAAGTTAAGCCCTGAATTTATCTCTGGCCCTACACTTGTTCCGGTATTTGAAAGCAATAACTTTGCAACAAACTTAACTGAACGTGCTTGGGATGCTATGGGAGAGGCTAACGCCAGATTCTCTCGTGAGCCAATTGTCATTAATGAAATGATTCGAGTTCGCAAGGAAATGCAAGACTCAGGTTTTGAGGAGCGCTTTATTGCTGCCCGCACTAAGGGAATCAGTGGCGATAATCTAGCCGAAGCTACAATAAACGCCAAGCGTGAAGTAATTAACCTTGCTGAAGAATTATCAGTAGGTAGAGTTCTAGCATATGTAGATAATCCTGCAATACGTAGCCAGTTGGCTATGTCTTCTCGTAACTTTGCTCGGTTCTATCGTGCTACTGAGGACTTTTATCGTCGTATTTATCGCACGGTTCGATATAACCCTGAAGCAATCCGTCGCGCAGCCCTTACATACGAAGGAATTAGACATTCTGGTTTCGTCCAACAGGACGATAATGGAGATTCATACTTCTTCTATCCAGGTTTAAACCCTGTTTATCAGACTATGCAAGGTGTTGCAGATGCTTTTGGTATGCCAGAAGGATTTAAAGTTCCAATGCCGGTAGAGTTCGGCGCTAAGTTAAATATGATTACGCCGTCAATGAACCCTGATTCACTGTTTCCTACATTCTCAGGGCCAGTTGCAGCACTTCCAATGAAATTTTTGTTTGCTTTAGTTCCACAATTAGATAGTCTTGAAAAGAACTTCCTTGGAATATACGCTCAGGATCAACCAATGATTAACGCTATATTTCCAGCACACGTAAATAGACTTCTTGCTGCTATGAACAGAGATGAACGCAATTCTCAATATGCTTCAGCAGCGCGTAAGGCTGCAACAGCACTTGAGGCTGGTGGACACGGAGTTAAACCTACTTGGAATCCTGAGACTGAAGTATGGGAAGCACCATCTGAAGGCGAATTACTGGCATATAAAGATAAATTGCAGACATCAACATTTTCAGCTTTAGCAATTAGATTTATATTTGGCTTCTTTGCTCCAGCATCGCCACAAGTAACCTTAAAGTCTGATATGGCTCAATGGGCTAGAGATAATGAACGAGTAAACTTTAAGCAAGTCTATAACAATCTTATTAACCGATATAATGGTGATATAGATAGAGCATCTACTGAGTGGATTAGTTTATATCCAGATCAAATGCCATATACAGTTTCAGAATCAGAAAGCAACGCTGTATCTGTAGTTCGTGCTGTTGATCAAACAGTTAGCTGGATTGATAAGAACGATGCTTTGTTAAAGAAGTATCCACAAGGCGCCCCATTTTTAATGCCCAAGACTGGCGAGTTTAGCTTTGATGCTTACAAGGTTCTCTTTACACAAGGAATCAAAAGGTCTAAAACCCTTGAGGATTATTTAAGAGACGTTCAGACTGCTAGAGATGTCCAGTTCTATTACACTCAAAAGGAAGCCTATGAAGACGAGTTGGCTAATACCTACTCCGATTCATTAAAGCGTGGTCTAAAGACACAGTGGGAAACCTGGAAGAAGCAATTTACTTCAGCCCGCCCATTACTCCAAGAAGAATTTGGAACTCAGTCAGATAAAGCAGTCAAGCGTCAAAGAGCATTTGATGACTTGCAGAAGATGCTTGCCGATAATACTGTAAAAACTGAACCTAGTATCCGCAAGGCTCTTGCCCAAATGACACAAGTTTACAATGACTATGTATATAGCAAGGACTTAATCCAAGGAAGTAGTGCAGCAATGGAAAATTACAAGGATCTGCTAAAGCAAAATGTTAAGCAAGAACTTGAGATTATCGCTGAAACTAATCCAAATGCAAAAGACGCTTACAACGTATTGTTTTCAAGATTGATAGGGGACTAAATTGGCTATAAGTGTATGGAAAGAAGGCACAGTGCCTGCTCAATCAACTGCATCTACTGCCCCAGGTCTTTACGATACATCCTTTGGTGCTTCATCTTCTTCTAAAAAAGGCAAGCCAGAAGCTAATGCCCAGGCTCTTTACAATATGTCAGACCCAGAACGTAAGAGATATGCGTTAGCACTAAAAGCCGCCGGATATAAAGTCCCTACTACGGGTAAACGATCAAGCGTTTTAATGCTTGCAGATGCTTTAAATGAGGCAGAGTCTTTGGCCCAAGCCGCTTCAATGAGACTTGGTCAAACAGTAACTTTAGACCAATACTTGATAGATCAAGCGGAAAATTTAGCATCGACTGCAAAAGGTGGCTCCAAGAAATATAGCCCATATGCTACCCAGGTTGTTTACGATCCAACCAAGGCTAAGTCAACTATCAACGATGTTGTTAACGACCTGCTAGGCCGTGAGGCTACTGTTGAAGAAATAAAACTCTACTCTGATAAATTAAATAAGAAGCAGTCTGCAAAGGGTAGCAGGTCTATAACTACTTATGAAATGATTGACGGAGTTAGAACTGCCAGAACAACCGGTGGCTTAGACGAAGTTCAGTTTTTAACTAACATTATTCAGAAAAGTCCTGAATATAAAAAAGCACAAGCAGCAAAAGAACAAGTTAAGAAGTCCAAAGAAGCAGGCTATGTAGATGTTTTAGCCAAGACTGCTATGGCTAATGGTCTAAACATTAACCAATTCGCAGATGCTAACCAATGGGCAACCCGCATTGCTGCAGGTGAACCTATCGAAACATTCAAACAGACTATTCGCAACGCAGCAAAGTTAGGTCTACCAGATAACGTTAAAAATCTTGTTGACCAAGGCATTGATTTGGACACTATCTATTCTCCATATAAGCAGACTATGGCTTCTATACTAGAGATTAATCCTGATTCTATTAGCCTCAATGATCCAACACTTCGTATGGGTATTGCTAATGATAAAGAGATGCCTTTATATGAATATCAAAGGGCATTAAAACAAGACCCACGCTGGCAATACACAAACAATGCTAGAGAAGATGTTTCTAGTTCCGTTCAAAGAGTTTTAAAAGACTTTGGATTTATGGGGTAAATGATGGCAACCAGAAAACAAATAGCGGCAGCAGAAGCAGCCCAAAAAGAGTTTGATAAAGAGTTAGCAAAGACTAGAGCACTAGCCTCAAAAACTACTGCTGAAGTTAATAGACTGACAGCACCAAAACCATCACAAACCCCTGAACTTACTGAAACAGAAAAAAGAATATTTGGCGTAACAGGACCACTTGGCTCTGCTGTATCTGTTGGTGCACGTTCAACAGGGGCTACTGGTGTTGTTAATCCTAATGCAACGGCTGAACTTCTAGCAAAGCAAGAGGCAGACAGAATTGCAGAAGAAAAACGTCGTCAAGGACAATCTGCTTATGACATTCTTTTAGCTGAATTTACTAGATATGGCCTTCAGGCTCTAGTAGAACCACTAAAGAGTCTTATTACTTCAGGTGCTTCAGCCGCAGAATTCTCATTAAAGTTACAGCAAACTGATGCCTATAAGAAGCGCTTTGCTGCTAACCAAGAACGTATCAATAAAGGTTTGGCTGCGCTATCTCCAGCAGAATATATAGCTATGGAAGATCAATACCAAAGCATTATGCGTAACTATGGACTTCCTGCTACCTATTACACTAAAGATGCTATGGGAACTCAACAAGGTTTTGAGAAGTTTCTAGCAGCAGATGTATCTGCTACAGAACTAGAAGATCGCATTATGACTGCACAGAATCGCGTCATTAATGCTAACCCTGAAGTATCAAGAGCACTAAAGCAATTCTATCCTGATATTACTAATGGTGATATCTTGGCTTACACATTAGATCCGCAACAGGGTCTATCTAATATCAAGCGTAAGGTTACTGCCGCAGAAATTGGTGGCGCTGCACTAGCGCAAGGACTACAGACTGGTGTAACTAGAGCTGAAGAACTTGCTGGCTATGGCATAAACAAGGAACAAGCGCAACAAGGATTCCAAACAGTTGCTGGCATAGCACCTCGTGGTGGACAACTTGCTTCAATCTATGGCGAAAGCCCATACACACAAGCAACCGCAGAAGCAGAAGTATTCGGCACAGCAGGCGCAGCAGAGTCTGCAGCGCTACGTAAGAAGTTAACTAAACTTGAACAAGCACAGTTCGGCGGTTCTGCAGGAATGGCTGGCGGTGCGCTAGACAGAGAAAGATCTTCTCAATCACAGAGAAGTTCAGGCGCAGGCGCCTTCTAAAATATAGACCTGCCGTTGGAACGACTGGCCCAACGGAGTGACAACAATACCAGGAGTTAGAGCCATACCTGTTCCCCAACAGAATATGAGGCTAGCGAATCAACTAATGATAGGGAGAAGGACCAATATGTCCAATTACGACTACGAGGATGAGGATGAAGATTTCACACCAAGTGAAAATTCTAACGACCTTGTCAAACAACTACGCAAAGCAGCTAAGCAAAAAGATAAAGAACTGCAGGAACTAAAGTCCCAGTTTGAATCTTTGAACAAGGCTCAACGCGAAAGAACAATCAAGGATGCCCTCGCAGCTCGCGGGGTAAATCAGAAGATCGCTTCTTTTATCCCACAGGACATTGACCCAACTGAGGAGTCTGTGTCTAAATGGCTTGAGGCTAATGCCGATGTATTCGGAATTACTCTTGAGCAAAACCAAACTACGAATGTAGATCCAGAACAAGTTGCTGCATACAAGCGAATGACTAATACTGCCGAGCAAGGGATGACTCCTGAGCGTGGTGCAGATACTATGAGTCGTTTAATGAATGCAAATAGCAAGGAAGAACTGGACACAATCATTCGGGAGTCTGGACTTTAAAAACTCCAACTAACGAAAGGCAAACCTAATGGCAGTTCCAGGCGGTTCCCTTACCGGAACATCGGACATTAGCAACCTCGTAAGAACAGCGTATGACCAATACGTAAGAATGGCACTTCGTTCCATTCCTGTTATGCGTGGACTTGCAGATGTCAAGCCAGTGCAACAAGCTATGCCTGGTTCATCAGTTGTTTTCTCTATCTATTCAGATTTAGCACAAGCTACATCTACATTGACAGAAACTTCAGATGTATCCAGCATTGCACTTGGCAACCCAAACCAAGTAACCGTTACTCTAAACGAATACGGTTCAGCAGTCACCACAACAAAGAAGCTAAACCTAACTTCTTTCAACGACGTAGATTCAGCTCTTGCTGACATCATCGCCTACAACTCTGCAGACTCAATTGACTCTGTTGTTGCATCAGTTCTAACTGGTGGAACCAACGTAATCTACGGTGGTAACGCAACAACAACTAACACAATTGACGCTTCAGATACAATGTCAGTAGCAGCAATCCGTAAGGCTGTAACAGAACTTCGCACAAACAAGGCTGTTCCACGCATCAACGATCTATACGCTGCATACCTACACCCACGTCAAGCTGCAGACCTCCGCGCCGAATCAGGCACCGGTGGATTCCAAGCATTGACACAATACGTAGACCGCACACCATTCGTGGCTGGCGCAGTAGGCGTAATTGAAGGTGCATTCGTTGTAGAAACACCTCGTGTTCCTTTTGCAGCGAACACAAACTCACCAGCAGTAAACGTCTACAAGGCGGTTATTGCAGGTCGTGAAGCACTTGCAGAAGCGCAAGCGCAAGATATCTCAACCATCATTGGACCAGAGATTGACGCATTGCGTCGTTTCCGCACAATCGGTTGGTATTATATGGGTGGCTTTGCTCGCCTCCGTGAAGCAGCTTTGTATCGTATCGAAACTTCTTCAAGCCTCGGCTAATAAGAGCACGGTGGAGGGTGGGTCAAACCACCCTTCATCACTATAGAAAGGAAGCCTGTGCCATACACATTAATCACACCTTGGAACAATGAAACCTGGGTAGATAGCACAGTCTTTAGTATGTATGCACGTCTTGCTGGTAAGCGCCTACAAGGTGGAACACAAGATGGACCAATCCCAGTAAGCCTGACAGATGTTCCTAGAGGTATCAGTCTTCTAGTAAACGGAACGACTGTTACTGAGAACAGAACACCAAGCCAAGATGATCTGGCTGATGCAGATGCTTACTACCTTGGCGGTCACGCATATACTTTGAATGACCAAGAAGCACAGATTCTAATAGACGCTGGTTACAGCGATTACCTAACTCCGGTGGTTTAATGTCAAATTGCACAAGCTCTTGTAAGACACAAGATCACGAGACTTATGGCGAATGCCTAAAGCAGAATACTCCGATGTTTATGGGAGTAAGCCCTACCAAGAATGGTTGGGACCAAGACGCTGTAAAGCGTGATGAAAAAGAATTGGCTTCATACCGCAGTGCTATTGCTCAAGGTATTGAACCTCGTTCCACCCGTAACAAAGATATTGATGCCGCAGTTGCAATCAGTAATGATGCTGGTAAAGCATTTGATGGTATCAGTATGACACTCAAAAACTAAGGAGCAATAATGGAAGACAAAGATATGATGGAAGAAAACGAAGGCGTTGACCTAGTCAAGAACGTCGAAGAAGTAGATGCTTATCCATCAGCAGACAAGCAATATCCTAATGCACGTAAGTATATGACTTACGAATCAATCTCGACAGGCGTCGGAGGCAAGAAGTAATGTGCGCTAAGTGCGGCTGTAAGTGCAAGGCAGGCAAGCCACAAAAGGGATGTAAGTGCAGTTGTGCTACTTGCAAGAATGCGAGGAAGAAGTGAAGAAGAAGCCTAATCCTAAAGTCAAAAAAGTAATGAAAGAATTTAAAGAAGGAACCCTGCACTCAGGTAAGAAGGGTCCAGTAGTTAAGAATCGCAAGCAAGCCGTTGCTATCGCTTTGTCTGAGGCAAAGATGTCCAAGAAGTAAATGCCTAAGACTCCAGCCTGGCAACGCAAAGAAGGACAGAACCCTAAAGGCGGTCTTAACGCCAAGGGTCGCGCAAGCGCTAAGGCACAAGGTAGCAATCTAAAGCCACCTGTGAAATCTGGAGATAATCCAAGACGAGCTTCATTCCTATCTCGTATGGGCAATGCTCCAGGACCAGAACGCAAACCTAATGGAGAACCAACCCGTTTGTTGTTATCACTACAAGCGTGGGGTGCATCCAGTAAAGCTGACGCTAAGAAAAAAGCCTCAGCAATATCCGAAAGAAACAAAAAGAAGAAGTGAGGTAGAAGGTGCCAACAGGAAATCCAGGGTCAACCCTAGTAGCGGAACTTAACAGACTCGCTAATGGTGGCACCTATCCACCAATCTCAGATTACGTAGACGAAGCAAAGGCAGCCCTAGATTGGGCGACTGCTCGTGGTGTTACAACTCAACACACAGATACAGTAGGTATTTTAAATGACATCGCTGGTATTACGACTCCTGCGTGGCAGCATCTTGATTATAACGGTGTATGTAATTACATCGCTGGCACTACTGGCCTTACTGCTAACGCAGCCCTCCAAGGACTCACATCTTGAGTGCGAAATTTAACTTAGTCTGCGAGCAGGCAACCACATTTAACTTTCAGTTCCAGATTAAGAACGACACAACACCTTGGAACTTAACTGGATACACAGGAACTATGACAGTGCGCCCATTTACTGGTGCTAGCACAACAACTTTTGTAGCAACACTAGCCAATGGCTATATGACTTTTAATGCACTACAAGGCCGAGTAACTGTTAACTTCCCATCATCTATTACAAACATAACACCTAACCGTTATGTATATGACTTAGTGCTTGATTCAGGCGGCACAGTCACAAGAATTCTAGAAGGACAATTCATCGTAACTCCAGGGGTGACAGTGTGAGCGAAACAATAATTGTTGTTGAATCCATTACCCCGAATGTATCGGTAACTTTTTCTGCAGACCAAGGACCACAAGGTGGTCAAGGTGTAACAGGGCCTACTGGTCCTACTGGCCCAACAGGTGCTAGCGTCACTGGTCCAACCGGTGCAACTGGACCAACAGGTTCTACCGGTCCAACTGGTTCTACTGGTTCAACTGGACCAACTGGTGATACAGGTCCTACCGGACCTACTGGTAATACAGGAGCAACTGGACCTACAGGTCCAACAGGAATTCAAGGAGTTACAGGTGCTACAGGTCCTACTGGTAATACTGGTGCTACTGGTGCCACTGGCAACACTGGCCCTACTGGAGCTACTGGTCCGACTGGAGACACTGGTAGTGCAGGACCAGTCGGTCCGACAGGTGCAACAGGTAGTGTTGGACCGACAGGTAACACTGGAGCGACTGGATCAACTGGTGCGACAGGGCCTACTGGAGCCACAGGACCAACAGGCAACACAGGATTAACTGGAGCAACAGGTGCCACAGGAGCAACTGGTAGCACAGGACCCAC
>Ga0315904_10011250_pt1 | contig 11445 bp, 12 predicted proteins | sample LakEriMetagenome_6_FD_203529 | JGI IMG/M metagenome (GOLD analysis project Ga0315904, IMG submission 203529) | Freshwater fungal communities from buoy surface, Lake Erie, Ohio, United States - Buoy 12 MA120 | ecosystem: Environmental > Aquatic > Freshwater > Lake | place: USA: Lake Erie, Ohio... | reverse complement strand
CCCGAGTTGCTGTAATTAAATTTGTGTCGGTGTAGTGTTTAACGGCTAGCACGGCGGTCTCCAAAACCGCAAGTCCAGGTTCGAATCCTGGCACCCTCGCCAAATTGTTCTTTGACATTGTTGAAACTCTTTATGTGCGTTTATAGCTCAGACGGTAGAGCACACCCCTGATAAGGGTGAGGTCACAGGTTCGATCCCTGTTAAACGCACCAAAAATTGGAAGCGTGGCCGAGTGGTTTATGGCCCTGGTCTTGAAAACCAGTGTACCTTCACGGGTACCGTGGGTTCGAATCCCACCGCTTCCTCCATGGCCCCATAGTTTACGTTGGCTAGAATCCAGCTCTTTCACAGCTGAGAACCGGGATCGACACCCGGTGGGGTCACCAGTTTCAGGAACGTGGGCAGGACGGTAATGCAGCGCACTGCTAATGCGTACAACCTGTTAAAGGGTTGACTGGGTTCGACTCCCAGACGTTCCGCCATGGTGTTGGTAGCTCAGAGGCAGAGCGCTCGGTTGTGGTCCGAGAGGTCGGGATTTCGAAATTCCTCCTTCACCCCATGGGGATGTAGTCCAAAGGCAGAGACAGGGCACTTAAAATGCCTCCAGTGTGGGTTCGACTCCCACCATCCCTACCAAATTATTTTTGATCGAGCGCACTTTTTTATGTACAAATTATTCATTCTAGTGTAGATTGAGAATATACCGAATGGAGATTGTCATGGAAGTTTTTGTTTTGATGGGTGCGTTGGATTACGACGCACATTTCGTCCTCGGCGTATATGAGTCGTTTGAAGCGGCTTCGGTTGCTCACGGCGTGTATGTGCGTGATGAAGATCGGCACTTTGACTACTACTATGTTCAGCGTCGAGTGATTGGCGCGCAGGTGGATGATTCCACGGACGTTGTAGACTATTTGTAAGTTTAACATGGACGATTAGCTCAGTTGGTAGAGCAGCTGACTCTTAATCAGCGGGTCACAGGTTCGAGCCCTGTATCGTCTACCATTTCGGACCTCTAGCTCAGTAGGTAGAGCAACGGGCTTTTAACCTGTAGGTCGTGGGTTCGAGCCCCACGGGGTCCACCAAGTTTCGGGTGTGCGGCCGAGTTGGAGAGCGCGCAGCGGACTGTAAATCCGTTCCTTAAATGGTGAGTAGGTTCGAATCCTTCCACACCCACCAGTTTATTGCCCCTTGGTGTAATTGGCAACACGTCTGATTTTGATTCAGAAAAGTCCAGGTTCGATCCCTGGAGGGGCATCCAAAAAAAAACAGTGTACATTAATTTAGAATGTATATATAGATAGCAATAACGGGAAGTAGCTCAGGTGGTAGAGCGCGCGGTTTGGGACCGCGAGGTCGCAGGTTCGATCCCTGTCTTCCCGACCATATGTGAAGATTATAGATTATTTAGATGAATGCACGAAGGCTTCCGGGTGCTAAGTAGGGGTACGGCAGGACCATTGGTCGCTGTTAGCGGTTCAACTCCGTTAGTGCATTCTTCTAAACAATTTCGCCGGTTTAGCTCAGTGGTAGAGCAACCGCCTTGTAAGCGGTAGGTCGTGAGTTCGAATCCCACAACCGGCACCATGCGACCGTTCTCCTGGGAGAGGACTCAGCCTTCCAAGCTGATGGAGAGGGTTCGAATCCCTTCGGTCGCTCCAGTTTTCGTCGCGGTAGCTCAGCGGTAGAGCGGTGGTCTCATAAGCCACTTGTCGGTGGTTCGATTCCATCCTGCGGCACCAAGTATAGAGACTGTTATGATTGCAGAATTTGTGCAATGTATAAATACTCCATAAGGAGCAATATATGTGGGAATGCAAACACTGCAACCAGCAATTTGATTATAGTCGTACTACTGAAAAGGCAAATCATTCTAGACACTGTGATTTAAATCCTAATAAAGAAGCATCATATGCTGCAATTAAGAAGAGTTTAGATGACAGATCTGATAAATTGCTTGGTAAGATTAATGTATATCAAGTTGAATGTTATGAATGTAAAAAACCATTTCTTGTAGAAGAACGTGAAAAGCAGCATCCTGTAAAAGATCAATATTTTTGTTCTAGAAGTTGTGCCAATAGTATTGGTGGTAGAGCAAAAGCTGAAAAGCATCATACTGATGATATTGCTCATTATAGGACAGTAGCTTGGCGTTATCATGAAAAGAAATGTATAGTATGTAATGAAGAAAATGTTGTAGCAGTTCATCATTTAAATAATGATCATGATGATAATGATCCAAAGAATTTGGTTCCATTATGTCCTACACATCATCAATATGTACATAGTAAATTTAAATATCTAGTTGAAGATAAGATTGATAGATATATAAAAGACAAATGGGGCACCTGAGTGGGTGCAGACTCTGCCCTTGCACGGCGGAAGACGGGGTTCGACTCCCCGGTGCTCCACCAATATTCAGAGGGCGTGTGGGACGATAGTGCACTAACCGGTTCGACTCCGGCCTCTGAACGATTTATTTTAATTGATGCGCACTTTTTTGTGTACATTAATTAAGTTCTTTGATAGAGTAAGAAAATAACGAATGGCGGTATAGCGTCATTAGGGTAACCTCCGGTAACGGAGGCCAAAGCAGTAAAGCCTACGCAGCTGCGCCGGTAACGGTCCATCTATACAAGCCCAAGTTAGGGTTGACTCGATCTCGGTCGAAAGCAACCCAGCGTCAGTAGGATGGCGTGAGGCAGTAAGTTGAAGTTGTAGTCCGAAAGGATAGGAACAGAGCCGGTCGGTGAGTTCCAAGAGACTGTGGTGGTCGAGCTGCAACAAACCAAGTCAACGAATGCTGGATACTAATGGGTAGTCATTGAGTCTGACCTGGCAAGGAAAGGCAAGATGGTAATGCAAGCGAAGAAGGGATGACCGGATCCGCGAAGCATGGTTGATTAGGCCGCAAGCCGAAAGACATTAGGCGTGTTGTATTTTGCAGCCCAAAAGGTTGTGAAGCGACAGGGACAGCACGTCTTGGTAGGTTCCTTTGCAAATAGCTCATCTGGTAGAGCAAGAGTGTATGAAACTTTAGGTAGTTGGTTCGATTCCAACTTTGCAACCCAAGCTAAAAACGCAAAGACTGTCCCGGCATCATGTGAAAGGTGCTTAATACCACAGCGAAAGCAATGTGGTTCATGGAAGCTCGCAAGGCGGAAGTGATTGATTGGATTGAAGACGTAGAAGGTTAGCGCCTTCGAACAGCTCGCAAGGCTGGCGGAAGATTGATGGTCGAATAGCATGATGTGACACGAGAAACGCCACTCGTTAAAAAAGGCAGCACTGAGTGATACTCGATGATCCGTGAGGACTCGAGTGGATAACGGATTAACACTCCTCGCAAGGGAGTCGGTACGGTCCAAAGGCACTCATCAGAAGCTGTAATCTCAGGCTTCACAAGTATCGTTAGATGAGCATTGATCGGAGCCGTAAAGCCGGACCATGGTGATGTTGCTCGAATTACCGTCAGTGTTCTTCTAACGATATTTGCCTTTGTAGCTCAGTTGGTAGAGCAGTGGATTGAAGATCCACGTGTCGGCGGTTCGACCCCGTCCAAAGGCACCATGAGATTGGGACTAAGCGGTGTAAATAGGGAACCCGCTGAATGTCGGACTGCTGGTAAAACCGTTAAATGTCACCTATGACATGCAGGACACAAGATCCCAATACTATTATGCGAGTATGGCGAAATTGGTAGACGCACTGGTTTTAGGTACCAGCGGGCAACCGTGGGGGTTCGAGTCCCTCTACTCGCACCAAGTTTAATGCCGGATTAGCTCAGTGGTAGAGCGCCTCGTTTACACCGAGGATGTCGGGAGTTCGACCCTCTCATCCGGTACCAGGTAGAGTTTTCGGTAATCTCTAGCACGAAGGCGGTGCACTTAGCCAAGCGTGAAAACCGACTTGTTTTGCCCTCGTAGCTCAACTGGAGAGAGCACTCGCCTACGAAGCGAAAGGTTGCAGGCTCGAATCCTGCCGGGGGCTCCATAGATCGAAATGTCGGTCAACCGGACAATAGATAGCATGCATCCAAGCTGCTTGGGTATAATACAGGTTGCGTTTTTTGGACGGGTTTTCGATATAAACACCGTCTTCAGATTTTGGAGAATTGTTATGGCACTTAAATCGCAAATGCATACCAGTGATTTTCTCGAAGATGCCGATGGATCGGCCGGCGAATCGTCAATGAATGGCAATCTGTATTTTGAACTTTCGTTTGTATCTGGTCCTGCTCAGCACGCACAGGTTCGCGAAATCCTGACTCGCCACTACAAAGAAATTCGTGCAGAACTGAAAAAAATTTAGTGTACATTATTTGATATATAGTGTAGACTGAAAATATAAAGAGTTTCATTGCCTCGTAGCTCAGCGGCAGAGCTGACGACTGTTAATCGTCCGGCCGTAGGTTCGAATCCTACCGAGGCAGCCAGTTTAGAGTCTTTGATCTGGGACACGCATACTAAGTCGTGCATTAAGACTAAGATCCGGCTCCGAGGCCGGTACGTGGGGGTGGATCCCACAAGACTCTAACACACCGCCGCCCGTATGGTGTATAATAATCCCGGGCCTAGTTTTAGATATCGTGGCCGACGGGCTGCGTAAGGAATGTGACTGAATAAGGTCCTCGCCAGTGGACCTAAAGTAGATCCGGGGATTGGTCTCCCGCTCAACCGGCAAACGGATCGTTGACCGAGATTACGATAGGTAATTGGCTGGGTCTTGGAGGTACAACCAAATCCTCCCATTCCGCTTTTATTCATGGAGATTATTATGGCAAAGACAATTCCAGTTAAGCGTTTTTGGAATAAATATGATGACAATACACAGGAACTGCCTGAAGTTGTTCCGAGTGTTGTTTTTAAGACCCGCGTCAGGGATGAGTCGATTGGCGGAGATAATCCGTATCGCTGGGAAAACAAGACTTCGTTTGACTACTTTGCAAATAAGCGCGTAGTGCTTTTCTCACTCCCTGGCGCCTTTACTCCCACTTGTTCAACTTACCAACTTCCAGGATTCGAAGAAAAGTTTGCCGAGTTTAAGGCTCTTGGCATCGATGACATTTATTGTGTCTCTGTAAACGACGCATTCGTAATGAATTGTTGGGCAAAGATGCAGAAGATCAAGAATGTTAAGATGATCCCAGATGGTTCTGCCGAGTTTACTCGGGGTATGAATATGTCTGTCCAAAAGGACAATCTTGGTTTCGGTGTACGTTCGTGGCGTTATGCATGCATTGTGAACAATGGCCTAATCGAAAAGTGGTTTGTTGAACCAGGCTTCGAAGATAACGCTGAAGAAGATCCATATGGTGAAACTTCGCCAGAACGAATCCTAGATTGGCTTCGCCTTCACCATGCTTAAGAAGATTGTGGCAGGAGCTGCCGGAGTAGTCGCAGTAAGTATTCTATCATACCTTAGTTATAAAATGGTCAAAGAAATCAATTCCGTTGATTTAGATGATGGTATCTGGGAGAATATGGATGACGTTTTCAGCTATCGCACTGCGCAGAATCACCAAAGCTCGTAGAGCTATGATGAATGCTCAGAATCCACAGTTTAAGGAATACTGGAAGAAAGTAATCGACCAGTTGTCCGAAGGCCTTGGCGATTGAGCCTATCAATCGTCGATCCACAACAAAAGGTAAATTTTATATGAAGAACTATATGATTGCACTTGCAATTGCAGGAGCCACTCTTGCAACTCCAGCTATGGCTAATCCTTTCACTGGTGTTCGCGCTGAAGTAACTGCTGGTGTTGATGATGTTACTGCCAAGGTTCGTGCCAATGACATCGATCTGACTGATGTTACCTATGGTGCTGCAGTCGGTTTCGATGCTGAACTTTACAAGAATGTTATCGTTGGTTTTGAAGCAAACCTTGACAACGTTTTTGATCGTCGTAACGTCGGTGCATCGGCTCGTCTTGGTTACGTAATCAAGGATGCTGTTCTTGTTTATGGTAAGGTTGGCTATGCTAACTGGAAGCAGACCACTACTCGTGAACTCGAGGGTCTCCGCCTTGGCGGTGGTGTTGAAGCCAACATTGCTGGTCCTGTCTATGGCAAGGTCGAGTATCGCTATACCGACTTTGAACGTAGTGTTGGCCAGCACGGAGCGCTCGTCGGCTTCGGCGTTCGTTTCTAATCCTACCTTAAACCAAAAAAAAGTGCATCCGGATTCGTTCTGGGTGCACTTTTTATGTGTACATAATTTCGAAAACAATATAAGGTGAACCTATAATCAAGAAGGAAACGAAAAAAATGATTAAGGTTTATCAGATCAAGTTGACCGACGAAGAAATCAACATCATTCGCCGCGATCATGAGCACACTCCTCGTATTAAGGCTTATTTTGATCGTGAGTTTGAACGCACGTTTAAGCCCGAAAATTTCGAGTATTATACTCATGTTGCTAATGTCGATACCGATGACATGGAAGAAGCTTTTCGTCTGATGAATCTCTGGGATGATGAGTCGATGGTTGAAAAGCTCGGTCCTTGTTCTTCGATGTCAGTCGGCGATATCCTTGTCCTTGAAAATGGACAGCGCTATCGTTGTGCTTCATTTGGTTTCAAACTGATCTGAGGTAAATACATGCAGCTTAACATCATTGGCTTCACCAAGAAGCAGAAGGCCGAGCTGGCCGAAGCCGCAATTTTTTTCGCAGATATCCTGATGGATCCGCGGATCGTTCGTAACCTCACAATCGATATTGAACATACACCGAAGAGTGACGTGCAAGGCGAGTGTGTCGACGAGGACGGTACTCGTAATCCTCGCTGGTTTACCATCAACCTGCGCGGCGGCAAGGATGATGAAGATATCATCCAGACGCTTGCACATGAGATGGTTCATGTCAAGCAGCATGCAAGGAACGAGCTTCAGTCAGGTATTGCTGTGCCTTGTCGTGGTGGCTTCAAGCTTCACAGCAAGTGGATGGGCAAGATCTGGAAACCCCGCCGCAAGGAAGATCACTACTACGACTCACCTTGGGAAATTGAAGCATACGGCCGTGAGATCGGCCTGTATCAACGCTGGCTTGCAAGGAATAACTAATAGGAGTTTATTATGAAGTATGTCGAACGAGTTTTTAATTTTGTTTTCAGTGACACCATGTTGCTCATTGTATTTCTTTCATTTATGTCGTATGGTGTTTATTCTATAGTAGATACATCATTCGAACAGAAAAAAGCTCGGCAAGCAAACGTAGCATATTGCTATAATCTTGGAATGGTTCTAGTTGATACTGATGCTGGCCCCCGGTGCGTTATTCCTCAAAATCTGGTGATCCAATGAGTGAACGCGTAGGTATTGTCGCCAGTTGTTTTGATCTGTTTCATACAGGTCATATCCTCATGCTCCAGGAAGCAAAGGAACATTGTGATCGGTTGGTCGTGGCTCTTCAGTCTGATCCGACCATCGATCGGCCAGAGAAGAACAAGCCGATTCAGGGCTTGTTCGAACGTTATGTTCAGGTAGAATCTTGTAAGTATGTGGATCAGGTCATTCCGTATGACACTGAAGCTGATCTCTATAATATGCTTGCCGGATATGATTGGGACGTGCGGTTCCTAGGTGCTGACTATGCCAATCGCACTGACTTTACCGGATACGAGCTACATATTCCCATTCATTATTGCTCACGCAATCACAACTATAGTTCGTCTGGTTTACGCGAACGTATCAAGAAGTCTAAGTAAACCGTATAAATAACTCGCTACGCCGAAAGGGTAGCAAATCATAACTCGCTTAATAAGGAGAAATGACTATGTGGAATCATACCCACTCGTTTAAGGACTTTGATCGTTTCTTTGTTGGATTCGACAAGGTCGCAGAAAAGATGGCATCTGTAGCTGATCAGGCTCAGACTCTTGCCGCAAAATATCCTCCATACAATCTGAAGAAGATCGACGAGAACAAGTACACCATTGAACTTGCTGTTGCCGGCTTTGCAAAGCAGGATCTCGAGATTGAGATTGTGGATGATAAGCTCATCATCAGGGGCAACACACAGTCTGGCGAACCTGCAGAACAGGATTCGAAGGGCGACTGGACCTGGCCTCAGATGCTTCACCAAGGACTCGCTATGCGTCCTTTTACTCGCACCTTTACTCTCTCGGATAACGTAGAGATTCGTGGTGCATCACTTCTGAATGGTATTCTGAAGATCGTTCTGGAAGCTATTATTCCAGAACACAAGAAGCCTAAGAAGGTCGAAATTCAAGACGAGGAACAAACATCTGCACCTTCGACTGCAGAGTATCTCGCAGAACGTAAGGAAAAGTAAGATGACAACCCCTCTATCTAAGTATGTAGTCCCTGTTCACAGGGCAGCAGTGATCTGTGTTACTGCTATGTCAGTCTTTTGCTTCTATGCAATTTTGACGATCTAAAAAGAAGGGGGCTCAAAGGCCCCCTTCAACTTATCCCCACGCGGCGTATTGTTTTGTTTTCTTTAATCGATCATCGAGACCGTGTGTTCCACCATTAACTCGCTTCGTGATCTGAGTAATCACGGCGTCTGTCACACCCTTGTCAGCGATTGCTAATAGTCCATTCTTACGGAAGAACCAAAGTGCAGACTCAAATGCCAATTCACCAGCTACGACATCTGGATTTGTCAGAATATCAGGCCTACCTACTGCTGCAGCAAATGCAGTGTAGTTATCTTTACCCGTTAACTGAATCGGACCGCGGCCGCGGAACTTCCATCCATCCCCTGATGACTCTGGTCCGTTACCCATACGGTTGGCGTACACCTTGTTCGCAATCTTCTCAGGCTTACGTGCATACCCGGCCGTAGAAGCTACGGTTGGGAAGTATTTCTTGAAGATCTTGGTTAGACCATCGGCCGAGTAGTTCAAGTTCTCAGAGAATACCTTAAAGTTACCGGACTCATGAGCACACTGACCAAAGAAGTGTGCGGCCTGATTGTTTGTCATTTTGAAATAGTCACGGGCTGCCTTATAAGTACCAGCACCCCATCTACCATCAGGATTGATGCCGCACTTAACTTGGAGAGACTGTAGTGGGCCAAGTCCGACTGGCGCAGTAACTGATGGAGCTCGAGCAATTACAGGTGCACCGACGGCCTTTATGGTTGAAGGATCAAAGTCAGCAACTGGAGTATACACCGTACCGCCTGCCTTTGACTTAGTCGCAATCAAACGCTGCTTGCGGTTCTGACCATTGCGCTTGATCGAAGCATGAACCCAACCAGAGTTAGCACCATCTGCGGCACTATAAAACTCAAGAATGACCTGATCGAACTCAAGATGATCAGCAATCCAGTCTGCTACAACCTTATTTGAAATGCCAGGAACCTCAAAGTCAACAGCTTCACCGTTCGAATGCTGGGATGTAGGTGACCCGCCTACTGCTTTGTTGACGAGTGGAGAGCGATACGAAGAATTAATTTGTACTGGCTTCCCGAAGTGAGCACGGACTGGTTCAAGGATCTTCTCGCACACATACTTCATGTTAGCAATATGTTCGGCCGTAGGATTATTGCTTAATCCAAGTCTTTTAGCCGTAGGAGATACGATCATCTCTGACAAATTAAAGTGTTCAGTCAGTTGCATTTTTTGTTCCTTTTATGTGTACATATTTTCCAGCCTGTGTTATATGTAAAGTTACCCACAAGGAGACACTATGAATTTCTACACCAATGTAACACGGCATAAAGGTAATATTTTGGTCAGGGGAATTAAGGACGGTAAGCCGTACAAGTTTTCCACCAAATATAAGCCGTACCTATTTATTCCTTCTAATAAGTCCACCGAGTATACCAACCTGAAGGGCGAATACGTCGGCCGCGTCGACTTTGACTCGATGTACGAGGCGCGTGAGTTTCTAAATCAATATGAAAATGTGAGCGGGATGAACATTTATGGTTTGTCCGACTTCACTTACCTGTACATTTATGACAACTACAAGGGGCAAATCAGATATGATCCTGCCCAAATTTCTGTTTGTTCAATCGACATCGAAACCGCTATTGACGGCGGCTTTCCTGATATCGACCTGGCACAGAATGAGATCACTGCTATTACCATCGGTCGCAATGGTAATAAAATTTCATTTGGATGCGATGAATTTAAGGAGCATAAACCTAATGTCAAATACTTCAAATGTAGGGATGAAGCAGCCATGCTGGAATCGTTCCTCGGAGTTTGGTCTGGACCAGAATATTCGCCAGACGTTGTCACGGGCTGGAACATCGAGTTCTTCGACATACCATACCTCGTCAATCGTATCCGCCGAGTACTCGGCGATGCTGCGGCTCTTCGCCTTTCGCCTTGGGGAATCCTCAAGGATTACCAGGTACCCGTCCGAGGAAGAAATCAGCTGGCCTATACACCAGTAGGTATTGCTGTCCTTGACTACATGAACCTGTACAAGAAGTTCACGTATGTCACACGTGAGTCGTATAAGCTCGACCACATTGCCGAAGTTGAACTCGACGAGAAGAAGCTTGATTACTCTGAGTACGAGAACCTTGATGATCTTCGTAAGAAGAATTTTCAAAAGTACATGGAGTACAACATCCATGACGTTGAACTCGTAGAGAAGCTTGAGGACAAGCTGAAGCTGATTGAACTTGTCTATGCCATGGCCTATGATGCCAAGGTAAACTATAACGACTGTCTTGCATCTGTGAAGCAGTGGGATATCATCACCCACAACTATCTGATGGATCGCAACATCGTTGTCAATCCGTTCAGCAAGACGAGTGGTGGTACTCTTGTCGGAGGCCACGTGAAGGAGCCGAAGACTGGTTTGAGTAAGTGGGTTGTGTCGTTCGATCTTAACTCCCTTTACCCTCACCTTATCATGCAGTACAATATCTCCCCTGAGACGTTTGTGACTCGCTTGAATGATAAGGTGACGATCGACGACCTACTTGTTGGCGGCGCAGAGAAGTTTGGTGAATATCTTCGTAAGACGAACTGTGCTCTCGCCGCCAACCTTTGTATGTATTCGAAGGAAAAGCGCGGTTTTCTTCCGAGCCTGATGGATCGCATGTACAACGATCGTACGATGTACAAGAAGCAGATGATCGAGGCAAAGAAGGAATACGAGAAGACCAAGGATAAGAAACTCCTCAAGGAGATTGCACGCCTTGATAACATGCAGATGGCCAAGAAGATCCAACTCAACTCGGCTTATGGTGCTCTCGGTAATCAGTACTTTCGTTGGTTTGACATCAACCACGCCGAAGCCATCACGATGTCTGGTCAGCTCTCGATCCGTTGGATTGAGAAGAAGATAAACGAGTATCTCAATCGACTCTTCAAGACTGAGAACATGGACTATGTGATTGCATCTGACACCGACTCGATCTACATCACGCTTGACTATCTGGTACACATGATGTATCCAAATGGTGCTGATGATCTGACGATCGTGAAGTTCCTTGATGATGCATGCAAGAAAAAGA
>Ga0315904_10011247_pt1 | contig 11446 bp, 8 predicted proteins | sample LakEriMetagenome_6_FD_203529 | JGI IMG/M metagenome (GOLD analysis project Ga0315904, IMG submission 203529) | Freshwater fungal communities from buoy surface, Lake Erie, Ohio, United States - Buoy 12 MA120 | ecosystem: Environmental > Aquatic > Freshwater > Lake | place: USA: Lake Erie, Ohio... | reverse complement strand
CATAGTTCTCCCGTGCTGCGAGCCTGACATCGGCCGCCGTCACATCGTTCGCCAGGTCGACAAAAGCTTTGCCGTCGGCCTCGCTGTACCACGGCCGGGTATCGAGGTCGAAATCGCCGGCAGCGCCTCCGACACATCGCACCGCCTGCACCGACCTATCGGGCACGAACATCTGCCGCTTTTCGCAGAAACCAATGCTGCCGCCCGATTGCGAGAAGAGATGCACAACAGGGCTCCACCCACCCGACACGGCAAGAAGATCGCAGGCGATATCGCCCTGGTTGGTCCGCACGGCGCGAACACGCTTGCGGCCGCTGACCTCCAGCACCGCTTCACCGCGACGGGAATCGAGCACCGCGGCAACTTCGATCCCCGCGGCCGCGAACTGAGCTTCGTAATCTGCCAGCCCGTCATTGTTTCCGAACAGCACGGCGCGCTGTCCCGCTGCCACACCAAAGCCGTGCGCGTAGCGCTGCACCGCCGAAGCGAGCATCACGCCGGGCACGTCATTACCGGGAAACACTAGGGGCCGCTCGAGGGCGCCCGTGGCGACGACCACCTCGTCCGCCCTGATTTTCCAGAGCCGCTCACCGGTTGCGCGATGTTCGACCGCCGCCACCAGGTTATGGTCGTAATAGCCAAACGCCGTCGTTCGGGTCAGAATGGTCAGTTTGGCAAGAGCTTTGAGATCGGCAATCTCGCGCTCCAGGTCCGGACCGCGCTGCGCCCAAAGAGCACTGCCCCCCAGTTGCGGCTCCGCTTCAACCAGGAGGACCTTAGCACCGCCATCTGCTGCTTCACGGGCTGCACTAAGGCCGGCGGGACCAGCGCCGACCACAAGTACGTCACAATATGCGAACCTGTGTTGGTAGCGGTCGAGATCAGGGAACGTCGGCGCAGTGCCAAGACCGGCCGCATTGCGGATGGCACCCTCAAACAGATGCCAGTGCGGCCACATGAAGGTCTTGTAGTAGAAGCCTGCGGGCAGCACTTGTGACAGCCGATCATTGACCGCGTAAAGATCGAAATCGAGCGAAGGCCAAGCATTCACGCTACGCGCAACCAGGCCGTCGTACAGAGGAATCTCGGTAGCGACCCGATTGGGCGATAGCCGTGATCCGCTCTCAAGCTGGACCACGGCGTTGGGCTCTTCGGCTCCAGCACCAAACAGACCGCGCGGCCGATGATACTTGAAGCTGCGGCCTACAACATCCACGCCATTGGCGAGCAGCGCTGAGGCAAGGGTATCGCCCTCAAAACCCGCATAAGCCCGACCATCGAAGCTGAAGGAAAAGGGCCTCGCGCGATCAATTTGCCCACCACAGGGCAGCCGGTAGCCGCTCACGACTTGGGCTCCGGCTTGGGTTCGGTGATCGCATAGACGCGGCCAATTTCGTGAGTCACCGTATTGCGCACCACATTGAACCAAAGGCCGCAGCCAAAGCTGTGGCACCAGCGCTCGGCGGTCTCGCCTTTGGGATTGTTATGGCGGAATAGATACTCGGCCCATTCGTCATCGCTGACCGCTAGAGGCGGACGGTTGACGGGGGATTCGCCCCCGCAGCGGAACTCGTGTTCCGGCCTTGGGCCGCAATGGAGGCAGGACAGAGTCAGCATGGCCGGCTCAATGCGGTATGCTCGCTGCGGCGGCTTCGTCGACAAGCGCGCCAGTGGTGAAACGATCCAGCCCGAAAGCGGCATTGAGCGCGTGAGGCCGACCAGTTGCCATGGTGTGGGCAAGGCAGAAGCCGCCGGCCGGAATTGCTTTGAAACCGCCGGTTCCCCAGCCGCAACTCAGATAGAGGCCCTCCACTGGAGTTGCACCGATGATTGGACTCGAATCATGGACAACGTCACAGATTCCCCCCCAGTGCCGCAGCATGCGCACTCGAGAGAATGCGGGAAACATCGCAAGCATCCCTGCGACCGTGGTTTCGTTGACCGGCAGGTTGCCACGCTGCGCATAGCTTGGATAGAGATCGAGGCCGCCACCAATGACGAGCTCGCCTTTGTCTGACTGGCTGAGATAAGTACCCGTGGCTGATGAGAGGACCACGGTATCGAGCACCGGCTTGAGCGGCTCGGAAACCATCGCCTGCAGCGCATAGCTTTTGACCGGCAGCCGAAATCCTGCTTTTGCGGCAAGCACCGAGCTGTGGCCGGCAACGGCTATGCCGACCCGAGGAGAACGGATCGTGCCGCGGCTGGTTTCAACTCCGGTCACCCTGCCACGTTCGATGGCAAAGCCGGTCACCTCGCAATTCTGGATAATATCGACGCCCCGCGCATCCGACGCGCGCGCATAGGCCCAAGCCACCGCGTCATGCCGGGCTGTTCCGCCGCGCCGTTGAATCATGCCGCCCCAGACCGGAAAACGCGCCTGGGGTGAGCAATCAAGCGCCGGTACAAGCTTCGCCACTTCATCGCGCGACAGGATGTCCGCGTCGATGCCGTTGAGCCGCATGGCATTGGCCGACCGGCGGTGCATTTCCATGTCATGCCGCGAATGGCCGAGCACGAGCACGCCTCGTTGGCTGAACATGATGTTGAAATTGAGTTCGCGTGACAGCTTTTCATACTGCCGCAGCGAAAACTCGTAAAAGGCGGCACTTTCCGGATAGAAGTAGTTGGACCGGATGATCGTCGTATTGCGTCCGGTGTTGCCGCCGCCGATCCAGCCCTTTTCGAGCACAGCCACTTTGGTAAGGCCGTGCTCCCGCACAAGGTAATAGGCTGTGGCCAAGCCATGCCCGCCCCCTCCGATAACAATTGCGTCGTATTCGGCCTTGGGTTCCGGTGAGCGCCACGCCTGTTCCCAGCCGCGATGGCCAGACAACGCGTTTCGTGCAATCGCAAAGGCGGAATAGTGACTCATCCTTGCCTAGCTACCAAACAGTAGTGTATGGATGCAAGCCCATAAAGGGAGGACGCACCGATGCATGAAGAAAGTCTCGCCATGGCACGCGATATCATTGCGAGTTCACTTGTCTGGGACAATCACGCCTGCATGCCGCTGCGTCCGGACGACCACAGCTTTTTGCCTCAGCTGCGAGCCGTTCGCGAATCGGGAGTGGACGTCATCAGCCTCAATGCTGGCTTCGGTCCCCAATCGGCAAAGGAGCACCTTGCGATGCTGGACGGCTTCGCGACCTGGCTTGCAGAACGACCTGACGATTATCTGCTGATCCGATCGGCAGCGGATGTCGACACCGCTCGGAACTCAAGAAGGCTGGGTGTGTTTTTCGATGTTGAAGGGATGGTCCCACTCGACGGCGGCCGTATCGATTTGATTGAAACCTTCCGCAGCAAAGGTGTTGGCTGGATGCTGGTCGCATACAACCGGAACAACGACGCAGGCGGCGGCTGTGCAGATGACGACTCTGGCCTGACTGCCTACGGTCGCGACGTAATTGCCGAGATGAAACGCGTTGGCATGATCGTTTGCTGTTCGCATACAGGACACCGAACTGCCATGCAGGTCATGGAGGCGGCCGATGGGCCTGTCATCTTCTCGCATTCCAACGCGCTGGCGCTGTGGGAGCATTATCGTAACATTCCAGACGCCTTGATCAAGGCCTGCGCTGAGACCGGCGGGGTCACCGGTGTTAACGGCCTCAGCAACTTTCTGGGCAATAACGATGCATCGCCGGCGCGCGTTGCCGAGCATATCGACCATATGGTGCAGCTGGTCGGGCCGAAGCACGTGGGAATCGGCCTCGACTATGTTTTCGATCGCAAGGAGCTCGAAGACTTCCTGGCAAGCATGACCGAGACCTTTCCGGATGACGCCACCCTGCGCGAGCCGATTGATTTCGTATCGCCAACCCAGATTACCCAGATTGCAGCTCAGCTGATCGGGCGCGGCTATTCGAGCGAGGACCTGCAGGACATCCTTGGTGGCAACTGGCTCAGGGTCGCTGCCGCGGTCTGGCACTGAATCTTTCGACTTGATCGATACCATACAGACATGTATGGATTGACGAAACGATAGCTATGGGAGGTCATCATGAACGTTCTTTCTGTTCGCTTGAAGCAGGCAACATCGACATTGGCGCTGTGTGGTGCACTGATGGTCCCCACTCCGGCATTTGCGCAGAATGCCGAAGAAGCCGAAGCCGATCGGACCGAGATCGTCGTCACCGCGCAGCGCCGCGAAGAGCGCGTTCTCGACATTCCTTTGGCGATTGCCGCTGTCACCGCCGCAGACTTCGACAAAAGAGGTGCGCGCCGTCTCCAGGACCTGCAGTTCTCGATACCCGGCTTGAACATAGTCGAAACCAGCCCAGGTTCGGAGCGCCTCCAGATTCGCGGCATATCGCAGCAAGCAGGATTGCCGACCGTTGCGACCTATATCGACGAAATGAACATGAACCCCAATGCAGTCACCAGCGGGCTCGACATCCGCTCGGTTGACCTCGAGCGGGTCGAGGTTCTCAAGGGCCCGCAACCGACCTTGTACGGCGAAGGCTCCATGGGAGGTACAATCCGCTACATCACCGCCAATCCGGATCTCGATAAAATTGTCGGACGCGGCTCTGCGGAGTTCGGCGCAATCGAAGGCGGTAACACCGGCTATCGCGGTGAGGCGGCCGTCAGCGTTCCGCTCGTGCCAGGCAAACTGGCGATCCGCGTTGCTGGCGCATATGAAGATACTGGCGGTTATGTAGATACCCGTTTTGGCAAAGATCAAAATGCTACCCGCTATACCACCGGCCGTATCAAGGCATTGTTTCGCCCATCCGACAGCTTTGAAGTGTCTGCGTTGTACATGCACCATGAATGGGACCAGAAAGATGCGAGCTACGCGTTCGACGACGGAACCTATATCTTCCCTGACTCACTCCCACAGCCGGCCAAGGGTCAATATGACGTTGCCAATCTGGTAGCGACTGCTGATCTCGGCTTTGCCGATCTTGTAAGTTCGACGGGTTACCTTAAGTCGAGTGGAAGCTTGGATGTATTTTTTCCATTTGCCTTCCCAGTCGCCCCCGGCGTCAATATTCCGCTGAGCTTCGGCTCGCGGACTTCTGCTGAATTTGAGCGCTGGACACAGGAATTCCGTTTGACATCGTCCGGTGACGGGCCGTTCAAGTGGCTGCTCGGCGCTACCTACACTGATGATGCCATCAAGAATGGTAACGGCCAGCTACCAATAACTACGCCAATCGCCTTGACGCCAGGTCAGACTTCGAAAGCTTGGGCAGTCTATGGCGAAGGCTCCTATACCTTTGGGGCTGCAACACTGACTCTGGGCGGACGCTACTACAGCGATAAGCGCAGCGACAATGGTAGAACCCAAGACAATACATTCAATACCTTCAATCCCCGTTTCAATCTTTCGATCAAGACCGGAGATAGCGGGTTGGTCTACCTGAATGCGTCGAAGGGTTTCCGCAGCGGCGGTTTCAACACACCAGGCCTGTTTGCGCCTGGCGAAGAGACATACGGCCCTGAATCTCTATGGACCTACGAGGGCGGCTTCAAGCAGCAGCTTATCGGCAAGACATTGACCGTTGAAGGCGCGATCTACTATCACGACTACTCCGACATTCAGTCGGTACTGCTGCCAATCACCAATGCTCCCACGATCGGCCGGACGATCAACAGCGGCGTGGCTCGGGGCTGGGGTCAGGAACTCGCCATTGTCGCACGGCCTGACAAGACGTTCACAGCCACATTTACCGTTGGCCATAACGACCTCACCTATCGCACGGCCAGTCTGGCCGTACTTCCCGGAGACCCTCTGGACAACGTGCCCGAATGGACGGCATCAGCGGCAATCGACTACCGCAAGCCGGTCAGCGACAATGTGACGATCTTTGCGAGTGCAGATGTGTCTCACACATCCGGTTTCTTTAGCACATTGCGCTTGTTCCAAACCCTTGCAATCGTGCAGCGCACCGGCGAGCCGTTTCCGCTCGTTGTTCGCGCATTGCCGCGCGATATCGTCAACGTACGTTTCGGTGCGGAATTCGGCGCGATCACGGCCTATGTCTTTGGCCGTAACCTGACGAACAATTTCAATGCCGTTTATGCGGGCGGCGTCATTCAGGCCAATCAGGGCGCTAGGCCGCGACCGAGAACATTTGGCGCGGGCTTGTCCTTCAATTTCTGACGAAACGGCTATTCGTTATTGAGACAGCGCGTCCTTCGGGGCGCGCTGTTTTTTTGTCAAACTGTCTTTCGCAAGTTCAGTCACGACGATGTCCGCTGCCTCGCCACCTTCATTCCCCAACAGGATTGCATTGTAATGAGGCATATAGGCGAGGCGTTCTTGCATCGGCTCCTCAAACTTCATCGCATAGTAGCCAACCTGCTGCCAGTAGATCAGCCTTGCTCGGGCTACGCTCAATCTCATGCTCTGCCCCTCCCGAAAAAACTGTTCGGCCAGGAATGCAATCCAACGATCATCAATCGCTGAAACGATTTTCGCTACGGCGGGCGCCTTCCAGGCCCAGAAGCGGATCGCAATGTCAAAAGCAGGGTAGGTCGGATCCTCGCTTAGCCAGATACGCACGACCTCTAGTGGCCCCATGGTCGCCCACTGCGCTCTGGTCTGCTCCAGTTCGCGCTCCTTGTGCGCTTCCCAAACCCGCAGCACCGAATCGAGCAGGTCCTTGCGGTTCTTGAAATGCCAATAGAAGCTGCCGCGAGTTACTTTCATCTTGCGAGCCAGCCGGTCGACCTTGACCTCCTCGATTCCCGCCGCGACCAACTGCTTGCGTGCGGCTTCGGTCCAGTCTTCCCGCGACAACTGACGAGGCTTCTTCTTCGTAATCAAGGGCATCTCCCGAGCCAATTGTCTGCGATGCGCGGATTTGAACATACATTTGTGCACTGTATGTTACTGCCTGGGCCATGCGATAATCGAATAGTCAAATGACTGACAAGGGGGAAATTTCGATCTGCATCACCAGGCGCATTTCGACATGCCCGGCAACGCCGCACTGAACCCGTTCAAACCAGCGGTTTGATCGCCCGTTCCAACACATCGCGGACGAAACTGACTTCCTCGTAGACGAATTGGTGCGTCGATCCTTCCGGTGCGTAGATCCGGGTAGGACGCGAAGTCGTGGCCAGATAGCGCTCGCGGCTGCGTGCGAAAAAGTTGATCATGCGCGCCTGTTCCTGCGCCGCAGCGGTTCCAACCTCGCTGCTGTCCATGACCTCTGCTGCACTGGGCGGCGCAACCAGCCAGACATCCATATCGCCCAGATCGCCATCGTAGACGACCGTTTCCCAGCCGCAGGTGCCGACATGGGGACCCAACAACTCGTGATAGATCGAATAGTTTGCAAACTGCGCGCCAGCGGATGCATCAACCGTCTGGATGGTCTGGAGCGCCTCGCCAAGCTGCCTTTCAAAGGCGCTGGCGGCCTGCCCATGGGATGCGTTGCGCTTCGTGGCGATTGCTTCGAAATTGGCATGGATGCCAATCAGGCGAAGCAGTGCCGAGCCCCATGCGCTGCGCAGCATGGTGCGGATGGCCCCCAGGCGGGGCCCAAAGACGATGGTCTCAAGCGGCGTTGGGTCGAGAAGGAGCAACCGGGCTACCTTTTCCGGATGACGCCGGGCGATATTGGCGGCAAGCAGGCCACCGAACGAATAGCCGACGAGCAGAAACGGCCCACTTTCTCCGCTGTGCTCCAACGCGATCACCATCTCTTCTGCTTCGCGTGCGGTTGTACGCGGGAAGGGGCCAGTATCACTCCAGCCTGTGCCGGGTCGGTCAATCAGGATTGATCGGGTCAGGTTCTTGAGCGAGGCATGCAGATGCCCCATGGCCAAGCCTGGCGCATGCCCGCCGCCGAACATGACAACCGGGTGATGGGGCCCCGCTACGCCTTCCGCCAGCATGTGCACCTTATAGCCACCAAGATCGATCATCCGTCCCGGCGGCGGACAGCGGCGACGCACGTGCGTCAGATGAACCAGGTGCCACAGATTACCGACAGCCAGAAGTGCACCAAGCCCGCAAAGTCCAATGCCGATCCACCCTTCCAACAGCCAGCCGCCGAGCGCGACGAGCGCTCCGACAGCGAGGCCCGACCATTCGCGGGCCAAAAGGGCAAGTAGCCAGTTAGGCATGGTCAGCCACCCGAACTGCATTATCAATCCGTTCCGCGAGCAAGGGAAAGGCCATTGCCCCCCCGCTCAGGACCAAATCGTGGAACTGGCTGACGTGAAAGCCGTGACCGCGCGCGTCTGCCATCCGCTGCCGCAGTCGCAGCATCTCTTGATGCCCCGACATGTAGGCCAGCGCCTGTCCGGGGATGTCACAGGCGTAACGCAGCGTTTCGCTTGCGATTTCGGATTCCGGAAAGAAGCTGTTCTCGCGCATGTAGAACCGAGCCTGTTCGAGGCTCCAGCCAAGCGCGTTCATGCCGGTATCGACAACCATGCGGCAAGCCAGAAAGGCCTGGCTGACCAAACGTCCGAAGCGTTCGGCAGGATCAGAATACATCCCAATCTCACCCGCCAGTGTGGCCGCATACTCGGCCCAACCTTCAGTAAAGGCCGTCGGATAGGCTGCTTTGCGCAACGCGGGAAGCGCCAGATTGTCACCTTGCAGAGCCAAGTGTAGATGGTGCCCCGGCACAAGTTCATGATAATTGAGCGCGGCCACGTGAAACAGTCCGGCCTTGGCCAGATTGTGCCCGTTAAACACATAGTCGCCGTGGCGTCTGCTTGGTTTAGGACCATCATAATAGCCGAAGGTCATCGAGGCGGTCAGCGCCTCAGGCAGGGGGCGGACGCCGTAAGTCGCTTCCGGCCGGACGGGAAACAGTTCTTCCACATAAGGACGAAAACGATCGACATAGGTTTCGAACCTTGCCTGAATCGCGGGGTCTTTGTCATCTCGCCAGCGAGGGTCGGCATCGAGGTGTGCGCGATATTCGGCATCACTTCCTGAAAAGCTCGCGTCGCGGCGGGCTTCCTCCATCTGCGCGCGGATCGCGGCGATCGCATCCAGGCCGATCCGGTGGAGGTCAAGGGGCGACAACTTGGTCGATGTATGCATCTTGGCCAGTTCGGCATAGATGTCCGCGCCATCAGGCAGGTGCATCATTCCGACGTCATCGCCTGCCCTGCCAAGGTAGGCAGTGTCGAACAGGTTTCGGCAGCGGGTCAATGCCACGACAAGGTGATCGGCAACATTTCGATCCACTTCGCTGCGGAATGCATCCTGGCCTTGCAGCCGTGCTTCATCCACTTGCAGTTCTGCGGGCTGCCTGGCAATCAACCGGTCAAGCAGCTCAATTGCGGCTTTCGCCTGCAAGCGCGGTAGGAAAATTCCGCGTTCGGCTTGGCCTCGCGTCCGTTCGGTCATGGCGTCGACATGCGCGGCTAGGTCAGCAATCCCTGCCAGATAGCGGAAGCGATCTCCCGCGTCAGCCAGCGGCGCACGCGCCAGTTCACCGGCCATCGACGCAACGCAATATCCCAGGCAGTAGGCGGTCGGCCCATACATGTTGAACATGCCTGACAATGGATCGAACGCCGTCCAGTACCAGTCCGCGCGGACCGACCAGATATGGGCATGGTCACGCGCGAGCGCCAGCGTCAGTTGGATTTCCTCAGGTAGATGCTTTCGTTCCAGTGCGTCGATCCGCGCGAGGAGGGCGGAACCCAATTTCGCGGAATCCATAGCCGCTTCGAGTGTTGGCAGCCGCAATGGCTTCTTGCCGGGCTGCAATAGCTCGCGCTCGGTTTCGTCTCGCACATCGTCGATGATGCGCAGAGCCAAGCCGATTGCGTCAGGCGGGTTCGGCATTGTGCCTGACTCCGCTTGCGCGTGCGATCGTGTCTGCCAGGGTCGCAAGTCCCCAAGCGAGGAACAGGATGCCGCAGAGAAGCCCTGGAATAGCTACGCTGGCCATCGCGTAGAGAATACCGTTTTGCCCCGGAAACAGCCCGTCCGAGATTGCGCCGACCAGCCAGGGCATGAACGACCCAAAGATGATGGTCACCGTGCCTCCGATCGCTACAACACGACCTCGCATGTGGGCGGGTGCCATTGCCTGCAACACGGTTGGCGACAATGAGTTTGCCATGAAGGTAAAGCAGATCTTGGCCAGGATGATCGCATAGAACTGATCCGCATTCCGCGCGAACGGTATCGGCAACGAAACAATGAGCGCAACGATCATCGCGCCAAGCGAGACTCGCATTGGCGTGCCCTCGCCAAACCGTGGACTTAGAAATCGAACTGCCAGCCAGGCCATCCCGACTCCAGCGATGGCCGCTACGCCGCCAGCAACGCCAAGAAACTGGCCGATATCGGCGGGTTTCTCATTGAACACACGTTGCAGCACGACCATACTCCACTGGCCTTGCGCGCCAAATGCGGCGAAGCTCATCCCGAAACCGAAAAAGATGCCGATAGCGGTGCGTGCATTGGTCTGGAAATACTCGATAACACCTTCAACTCGTTCTCCTGAGCGCGGCACGGGTGTGATCCGTTTCAATCGCATCAGCAGAATGAGCACGATGAGGATTGGCCCGGAAAGCGCGGCTAGGATCAATGTGTTGCGCCACGGTTCAAGGCCCGCAAGCGAAGCCGGCAGGCTGGCTGCATTTGCCGCGACATAGCCAAACAGCGTTCCTCCGAGAGCCATGCCGACGTAGGTTCCAAGCAGAGTAGCAGTAACGAAAATGAGATTTGCGGCCACCCAGCGCTCGCGCGGGAATAGATCGGGGATCATCGAATAGGTTATCGGACCTAGCACAGCTTCTCCGACTGCTATGCCCATGGCGAACAGAAACAAGCCCGAGAAGGTGGTTGAAAGGCCAAACCCGACAGTCGCGGCCGACCAGATCAGTACGCAAATGGCCAGCACCCAACGCCGGTCCGCCCGATCCGCCAGCCAGCCGACCGGAATAGCAGCAAGCGCGGTGACGAAGGTCAGCGCAAGCCCGGTGATCAAGCCCAGCTGCGAGTCCGTCAGCTTGATCGACTGCTTCACCGATTCGGCAACCAGCGCAATAAGGCCCTTTCCGATCAGCGACCCAATTACCGACGCCAGCACGACAACCCCAAGGCCGTACCAAGCCCAACCCATCGGCTGGTGCGGGCTGGCGCCTGCGATCGCGTCTCTTTCGGCCATTGCGCTTATGCCTCACCCTGTCTTATATCGTTGCACCATACAGAACTGTATGGCATTGTAAAGCTCGCCGCTGCGGAAGTTGCCAAATGAAAGCCCACGAAACAATCCCTTGGATTCCCTATCCGGAAATGACCGATGCAGAGCGGATCGCTGCTGCCAAGGACTATTACGACGCCATCCGCACGCGCCGGACCTGCCGCTATATCGGCCCGGGACCTGTCCCGCGCGAAGCGATCGAAGTGGCGATCATGGCTGCTGGTACGGCACCCTCGGGCGCCAACCACCAACCTTGGCATTTTGCACTCGTCACCTCCCCAGAAGCCAAACATCGCATCCGC
>Ga0315904_10011246_pt1 | contig 11448 bp, 4 predicted proteins | sample LakEriMetagenome_6_FD_203529 | JGI IMG/M metagenome (GOLD analysis project Ga0315904, IMG submission 203529) | Freshwater fungal communities from buoy surface, Lake Erie, Ohio, United States - Buoy 12 MA120 | ecosystem: Environmental > Aquatic > Freshwater > Lake | place: USA: Lake Erie, Ohio... | reverse complement strand
TTTCATAATCATTTGCCTCTACCTTGTAAGCATTACAACATTTGCCCAACAAAAACCTAATGTGATAATTGTTTTGGCTGACGATTTAGATGCCATGTATACTCCTCCATATTTCCCGGATGTTTTACCAATCTTAGACTCATTAAAATCAATTGGAATAGATTTTACCAACTCTTTCACGCCAATGGCTACTTGCTGCCCAAGTCGTTCTGCAACTTTAACGGGCAGTTATGCTCACACTAACGGAGTTTATAGAAATGCATCAATAAACGGTGGGTGGAGCGCGTTTAAACATAATGAACCATATGCCTTACCTGCATATTTAAACAAATCAGGTTACCGCACTGCCATTATTGGAAAGTACTTAAATGGTTATGGAATTGGCGAAAATGCAAAACCGGTTTATGGATGGACAGATGGTTTTGTATTTACCCATTCCTCCTATTACAAGGGATATGATTATAGTGTTTTAAATTGGCAAGGAGGAAGTCGCCAAAACGATACTGTATGGAATGTTGCACATCAGCAAACAAAACAATATGGTTCAAAGCCAGAAGATTACTCAACCGATGTCTTAACTAACGAAGCCATTTCATTTATTCAAAATACGGAGAAAGATGATAAGCAACCGTTCTTTTTGTATTTAACGCCAACTGCGCCACATAATCCATTACAGGCGGCCCCGAGGTATAAAAAGATTGCAGAAGAGCGTTGGACAAAGGTGTCCGTTCCTGTTAAACCAAATTACAGTAATGACTACGGCAAATTAGCAACTGCCGCTGAAAATAAAATACCATTGGACAAATCATCTTTCCTGCGAGATACCTGGAAAAAAAGAGTGAGACAAATGAATAATGGAGTGTTTTTTTACAATTCAATTATTAAAGGGAGAGTACCCGGGTCTATCAAAAGTTTTTTGCAGGCAGATTGGTATGGGCGGTTGGGTTCATTATATGCTTTAAATGATATGCTTAGCAACTTAATCAAAATATTAAAAGATAATGGAGAATGGGACAATACTTTACTGATTTTTACTTCTGATAACGGGTATATGCTGGGAGCACATGCTATGATGAATAAAGCCACGCCCTATGAAGAAGCAATTCGGGTACCGCTGATAATTGCAGGTGGCGATTCTTTACACCTCACCACACCCGGTAAAACGGAAGAATGGGTAACCAATCTTGATCTGATGCCTACCATTTTAGATATTACCGGTGTAAAAATCCCAAAAAGGGTTGAAGGATTTTCTTTGGTTCCTTTGTTATACAATGATACTATTTCGTATTTAAGAGACCGGTTCGTCATGGAATACCTCGGGCCAAGCTTGTCCAAATTTCACTTATACGATAAGCCCAATCTTAGTATGAAGCTTTTGCCTTTGTACATCATGGATCATCCAACTTATAATGCGGTAAGAATGAAAGTGACGGCTATAAAAAATGGATCTCAGAAAGAAACCATCTATAAATACATAGAATGGCAAAAATATACCAACAAAAAAATTCTGGATTTTAGCAATAGATTCAGGCTTAAAGACCCGGAGCTAATGCTTATGATCTCTACAGGCGATAAAAAAACTTTGAAGTTAAAAGCAAAGGCAGAAGAAGTGGAAACCGAACTCTACGACTTAACTGAAGACCCTAATGAGATGGATAATTTGTTGTACTATAAATTGGATATGTATAAAGAACTGGCCGCTCAGCTTAAGTCAGCAATGCTCGAAATCATTATAAAAAAATAAACCTAGGTGCTATATGACTCGAAACTTTACATGGAGCAAAGCAATAAATTACAATTAGTACATCCGCTAACAACACATTTCTGCAAACGCGGATGAAGTCCTTAATTTTACGTTTTGCTTTTCCTATTTAGTTCAGTTGAAGTGCACCTAAACTGCGCCTGACAACCCCCCCGAAACGTCCCAAACGTTAAACTCTCCTCTCCCACTATTTGCGGTATGCCTCTTCGAGGCGTTTGGCTGTTAGGTGTTGATAGTCGAAAAAGACTGCAGTAAGCACGCCCACTGAGCAAAGCAGTATGGAAAGGAGGGGAACAGGAAAGCGCCAAATGAAGCAAAGCTAGACGAAGGCTAGCGTGGGTGGATGAACACAAACCGCAGCCGTGGGCGGCTAAGGCTTAGATGTTGTCATACTGAAAAATAGGGTCAATAGGCGTGTTGGGCGGCATGTCAAACACAGGTTTGATAATCCCATCGTTCAAGCCATAGACCCAGCCGTGCAGATGCGGTCGCTTGTTGTGCTTCCAGGCGTGTTGGATAATAGAAGTCTTCGCCAAGTTCATCACCTGCTCTTGCACATTAAACTCCACCAGCCTATTGGTTTTCGCATCGTCATCCGGCAAGGCATCTATCTCATCGCGGTGAATGCGGTACACATCTTTGATGTTGCGCAACCACTTATCTATCAAACCCAGACTTTGATGACTGAGTGCGGCTTTCACTCCACCGCATCCGTAGTGACCACACACGATGATGTCATTCACGCCAAGCACTTCTACTGCATATTGCAACACGCTCAAGAGGTTCAAATCCGTATGCACCACCATGTTGGCAATGTTGCGATGCACAAACATTTCGCCCGGGTCAGTGTTCGTCACTTCATTGGCGGGAACACGGCTATCGGAGCAACCAATCCACAAAAAGTTGGGCTTTTGGTCTTTGGCCATTTTCAAAAAATACTGCGGGTCGTCCTGTTGTTTTTCAAGTGACCAAGCTTTATTCTCGAGTAATAACTTTTCGTGTGCTTTCATGGCTTATTGATTTTGGGCAATTTGTTCATCGAAGTGATTTTTGGCAGAAGAAGACTGCTTGAACTCCACTTTTATTTTCTTAAGCGGAGCATGCAACATAAAGTCATGAATATCCTCCACAATATCTCCATCAATGAAATTTGTTTTGGTGGCATCAATAAACAAAAAACTACCATTGGGGATTTCTTCTAACCAGTTGCGCACAAAAGATTTATTGAGGAAAGACACTTCGCTTCGGAAACGAAGCAAGTAGTTGTGCTTGTCTTGCGCCACAAACACTGCGCGTTTGTAATTGCTCTTCAAGGTGAAAAACAAACCCGACAAAATACCAATCATAATGCCCGGCAACAAGTCGCTCAGCAAGATGGCCACGAAGGTGATGATAAACGGCACAAAATGGTCGGCTCCTTTCTTAAACAACTCAATAAACAACTTTGGGTTGGCGATTTTATAGCCCACATAAATCAAAACAGCGGCCAAGGCAGACAGCGGAATAAGGTTAATGTAGAAAGACAAAAACGCTACGGACAACACCAAAAATACGCCATGCAAAATGGTGCTCAACTTAGTCTTTGCTCCGGCATTGATGTTGACCGAACTGCGCACTACCACGGCTGTCAGCGGCAAGCCGCCAATCATGCCGCTCACGATGTTTCCGATGCCTTGCGCCACTAGCTCGCGATTGGGCGGAGAAAGACGTTTGTAAGGGTCCAGTTTGTCACTCGCTTCTAAACCTAACAAGGTTTCTAAACTGGCAATGATGGCAATGGCCACTCCCGAAAACCAAACCTCAGGCGAGCGCAAATACTGAATATCGGGAAAGGTGAAAATATGACTAAACGAAGTGAGTGAATGCACCTCTGGTATCTGCACTAAATGTTCTTTAGCCAGAGCCAAAGAAGGATTGTAGAACACAAAATATTCATTGATGAGTATCGCTACGGTGATCACAAACAATGCAGATGGAGTGAGCGATAAATATTTATTCCTCTTCACCACCGGCAGCTCCCAAAGGATGAGCAACACCAAGGCCACAAAACCAATAATCAAGGCTACTGGAGTGATGTATTGAATAGAGTTAATTATTTCCGTAAACGTGTTTTGTCCATCGTTTTGTAAAAAGGTTTCATCACCAATAAAATCTTTATCGTAACCCACCAAGTGAGGAAACTGTTTGAGGATAAGAATAAACCCAATGGCCGCCATCATTCCTTTGATGACAGACGAAGGCACAAAGTCGCCTAAGAAACCGGCTTTCAATTTGCCGAGTATGATTTGAAAAACTCCGGCAATGACCACTGCCAAAAGAAATGCTTCGAAGTTGGGTAAGCGACTGATGGACATCGCCACCACAAAGGTTAAACCCGCAGCCGGACCGCTCACGCTAAGTTGCGAGCCACTAATCAAGCCAACTACAATCCCTCCTACAATGCCGGCAATGATACCTGAAAACAAAGGAGCGTTTGACCCTAGCGCAATGCCTAAGCACAAAGGCAAAGTGATGAGAAACAAAACCAGAGATGCCGGTATGTCTGCCCCTGCAAATTTAAACCAAGAAATTTTTTTAAAATCCATGTTTGGCTAAAGTATCGTTACGAGATGAAGCGGCAATTAAAGGCGCCATAATTATTCAAAATTAACGAGTTAAGTCGTTAATCAATGCTTGATGTGGAGGATATTCTGGACATAAGGCATCTCTTTCGGCCATTTCAAAATCGTCAAAATCAAAACCCGGAGCTACCGTGCAACCTACTAATGAAAAGGCTACTCCAGCTTTAGGCCTCGAGGCAAACCAACAACCCGCTTTCACTACCGCCTGAAAAACTTCGCCATTTTCTAAGTCTTCACCTAGAGAAATTACACTTAGCACTCCTTGCTTATCTATTACAAAAACTTCTAATGTGCCTCCGGCATAAAAGTGCCACATTTCATCACTCTTGATACGATGAAAGGAGGAAAAATTTCCATCCTCTAGCAAAAAATAAATGCCGGTGGATACAGCTCGCGCAGCCGAAAACCTATCGGGCAAACCGGATGTCGAAATCAACTCTTCCGAGCGATATGTTTCTTTATACCAACCACCTTCAGGATGTGGTTGTAATTGCATATAGTCAATATAATATTGTGCGTCTTTTGATGTCATTTTTAAATATAAGAAAGGTTTGTACAGCAATAAAAAAACCATCAGACATTCTTGCCTGACGGTTGTGCTTTAAAAATTATAATTGATTAACGAAGCAGGGTAACTGTACCTGTGATTTGTTTCACGACATCATCAAAGTAGGTAAGGTTCATTTGATAAACATAGGTATCAAACGGTGCCGGTTTGCCATTCACAGTTCCATCCCATCCGTCAGCATTAGTGATGCCATTGGTTTGGTTTTGATTTTCGTAAATCTTATCTCCCCAACGGTCAAAAATGGCGATGTCAATTTTCTTCACACCAAGAATATCAAACTCAAAACGATCGTTCAAGTTATCATTGTTCGGTGTGAACGCTGTTGGAATAAATGCTGACGGTTGCACCTGAACTTCAACAGTAATCGTGTCATAAGCAAAGCATGAGTCAGCGTTCATTGCAGCTACAGTGAATGTTGTAGTGAAGTACGGTGTTACAAATGGATTGTTACAGTTAGCTGGATCACCACAGGCACTAAAGTTAAACAACGTGTCTGTTGGACCCCAATAATAATTGATGATTGGAGTAGTAGATGTAGGTGAGGCAAACAACTGTGTAGTCATTCCTTGCAAAATAACTTGCTGTGGAGCAGATAGCTCTACAAATATTTCATTAGGTGCTGTAATCGTAAACACTTGTGAACCTTCGCAAGCATTTGCGTCTCGAACTACAACGATATAATCACCGGGAGCTAATCCTGTAAACTCATTACTAGGTTGAGCAACCCCGTTTAAAGAGTATGTAAACGGAGCCAAGCCGCCAGTAACGCTTACTGTGACCTTACCTGTTGCTGTGTTGTAACATTTTGCCGCTTCCGGAGTTACAGTTACAGCAATAGCCGGTGGATTGTTTAATGTAGCGTTAGCGGTCAATGTACATCCATTAGCATCCGTAATAGTTACTATGTAACTTCCGGCAATTAAATTGGTGGCCATTGCTCCACTTTGAGCCGGTGAAGAGTTCCAATTATATAAATATGGAATAGCACCTCCTTGTACGACAACAGATGTAAAACCGTTATTGCTACCAAAACATCCTGGATTGCTTACCGATACATTGGTATAAATTGAGTCAGGTTGGCTAACTGTGAATGGAGGCAATACTTTTTGACAAGCATTTGCATCAGTGATAGTTACAGAATATGTGCCACCACCTAGTCCGGTGATTGATGAACCTGTTTGTCCACTCACCGACCAACTGTAGGTATAACTGGGAGTGCCTCCTGCGGCTGTAATACTTATGGAACCATTGCTAGTATTTCCACAAGTAGCATCCACCACTACAGAAGTAGCCGTAATATCAGTGGGTTCATTAATGGTAACATTCCCATAAATTGTACATCCACTAGAGTCCGTCACTAAAACAGAGTACAATCCCGCAGTAAGATTATTCACCACTTTTGCAGTGTCGAATGTAGTCCACAAAGCTTGATAAGGTGTTCTGCCTCCTGATATGTTTGCAGTTACTGAACCGTTGCTACCTCCAAAACAGGTCGCATCAGTTTTAGTTAAACTCAAAGCTAAAGGAGCCGGTTCAAGAACGATATAGATAGAGGCCACTTCACAACCTTTAGCATCTGTTACCGTTACAGAATAATTTCCTCCCGGAACTGCAGCAATATCTTCCGTTGATTGACTAGTGCTCCAATTGAAGCTATATGGTAATGTTCCGCCATAGGCAGTAATATCAATAAACCCATCTTGAAAACCGGCACAAGTAACATTAGTTACATAACCGGAAGTAACTAATGGTTGTGGTTCTGTAACAGTGGTAGATGCTGAGGCGGTACAATTCTTAGAGTCGGTGATAGTAACCGTGTAAACACCTGCTCCAACCCCACTCAAATCTTCAGTATTAACTAAGTTGCTCCAAGTATATGTATAGCCTGGAACACCACCGGATGGAATTAAATCTATAGCCCCATTTGTACCTGAATTACATGCCGGATTTTGAACCACAAAGTTGGCTGTGATTTGCGATGGATTAACAATAGTTGCAGATGCGGTTGCTGTACATAAGTTTGCATCAGTAACAGTCACCACATATTGACCACCCAGCAAAGCACTTAAATCTTCCGTTGTTGCAGCATTGCTCCAAGCATAAGTATATGCCGGAGTAGCACCACTTACAGTCAAATCAATACTTCCATCATTAGCATTAAAGCAACTTACGTCTGTGCCAACAATAGCTAATTGCAATGCACTAGGTTCTACGATTAATATAGAGTCACGTCTCTCGCAGTTATTTGCATCAGTTATTATCACAAAATATAAGCCTCCCGAAAGGTTAGCTATATCTTCCGATCCTTGGAACGTAGACCACAAATAGGTGTAAGGAGTTGTGCCCCCACTTACAGTTAAGTTTGCAGCACCGTTTGCAGCACCAAAGCAAGTAACTGGCGTAGACACTATGCTCGAAGTCAATGCTGTTGGCTCTGTGATTGTATAACTTTGGCTTAATGTACAACTATTAGCATCTGTAATTGTAACCGAATAGTTACCACCACTCAAACTAAAAACATCTTCGGTAGTTGCACTGGTTGTCCAATTGAAATTATATGGGAAAACACCTCCGTTGACAGTAATGTCTACAGCACCGTTTCCACCTCCAAAACATCCAACGTTTTGAACAGTAGCATTTAACACGACTGCTGAAGGTTGGGTAAGTGTAGTTGTAGCAGTAGCTAAACAACTGTTTCCATCTGTTAAGGTTAAGGAATATGTTCCGGCATTAAGACCACTAATATCCTCAGTAGATGCACCATTACTCCAATTAAACGTATAAGTAGCAACTCCACCAACTACAGTTAAATCGACAGCACCTGTCGCTTGACCGTTACACAGAATATTTGTCGATATCAAATTCAACACTATTGCTGTTGGTTCAGCTACAGTATAATTATTAGATGTAGAGCATCCATTAGCATCAGTAATAATTACTGTATATAAACCTCCTGATACATTGGTTAAATCCTGTGTAGTTGCCCCGTTGCTCCAGAAATAGTTGTAATTTGTAGTACCACCATTGACTGTAAGATCTATGCTTCCATTTGATGATCCCACACAAGTTACATTAGTACCTGTGATTGAGCTGGAAAGTGGTGAAGGTGCAGTAAGCGTTTGCGCAATATTACTTGAGCAACCATTTGCATCAGTAACGGTTACTGAATAATTTCCGGCTTGTAACCCAAATACATCTTCGAAAGTACTGCCATTGCTCCACACAAATGTGTAGGCTGGTTTACCACCATTTACAGTTACGTCTATTGCTCCACTAAAGTCATTGCTACAAGCTAAATTGTTAAATGCAGCTACGGTCAAGAAAAGTGGCAATGGTTGACTTAATGTCACTCCAGCTGAAGCAACACAACCTTTAGAATCTTGCACAGTTACATTATAGATACCTGCACCTACACCCGTAATATCTTCTGACGTTGCTCCGTTGCTCCACACAAATGTGTATGGGGCAGTTCCACCGCTAGGGGTGATGAAGATTGAGCCAGTAGCAGAGCCACTGCATAAAATATCAGACACAGAGTCGACTGTAGCAGTCAATAATCCAGGTTGACCAATCGTCACGTTGACGAATTCTGTACATCCTTTTGAATCACGACCAACAATTGTGTATCCACCTGCTGCTAAACCGGTAAAAGTTCCGCTCGGTTGGAACGTAATGCCATTTATAGAGTAAGAATAAGAAGGTATACCGCCATTTACAAAAACAGCAACTGCTCCATCCGCTCCACCGGCACACGATACATTAGTTTGAGAAACCGTATCAACAGAGATGATATACGTATTTGCAATTGAGTTGCTTGAAGTATCCAAACAACCATTTGCATCAAATACGCTAATCAAATAATTTCCTGCACCTATACCACTAAACACATTACCTGGTTGAGTTGGGCCACCATTTAATGAATAACTGTAAGGGGATACACCACCAGAAGCAGTTACAGTAATAGTTCCGTCAAACACATTCGCACAACTTGCATCTACTACTGTTGATGAATTTACAACATCTGTAGGTTGAGTTAAAATAACAGGATTAGTAGCGTAAGCTGTTTGACAACCAAAACCATCACCTACCACAACTGTGTAACTTCCGGCTGTTAGGCCAGTAAATTGACTCAAAGGCTGGAACGTTACTCCATTGTCTATCGAATAAGATAGAGGTGGTTGGCTACCATTCGCATTAACAGTTATAGTTCCATTTGATCCACCAAAACATGAAATATTTGTTGAAGTCACGCTCGGAATATTGATTTGCGGCAAGAGCAAAACTTGTGCAGCCGAGTCAAACCCAGCAGTGCGTACACAACCAAAACTATCCACCAATTGAGTTAATGAATAAATAGTATTTGCAGATGGTACAACTTGTATAGTGTCACCATTGTATTTACCTGAGCTAGTATATGTATTTAACCCATCCGTAAAGGTTACATTAAACGGTGCCGAACCAGATGTGAAATTAAGCACTAAGCTTGCAGTACTTCCTGGGCAAATTGTTTGTGAGTTAGGTGACAATCCCCCATTCGGCAATGGACGACCAAACAAGGTAATAATATTTGAAAATCCTTCATTACCACACTTATCAAACACTCTTCTTCTAATAGTAAATGTGCCACCTATAGGAACGGTATCTAATGAGTTCCAATTTGCTGTATTAACTCCAATAGAATTCCAATTTGCGCCATTATCCAGAGATACCTCCCAATCGTAATTCAAAGAACCTCCGTTGTTTAATCCCGAAGTACCACCACTAGCAGATAGAGTATTAGTGAAATTACCTGCTATCTGACCTACACAAAGGTTGGTGTTGTTAGGTAATCCGCCAATTGCACCACCATTTACTAGCGGAACCGTTTGAGGTATCAATTGAAGATCAACTACATCTCCCGCACATGTACCGGACATCAGAACTTCGATGTTATCTGTAGCACCCAAGACATAACCTGCAGCATTACCAATGGAAATTGGCGTATTTATACAACATGGGGCTGTATAAATTTGAACACCATTCACTAGCACCCTCACGTTATCGTCTGATGCATTCAATTGTAAATTATATAATCCACATGGAAAACCTGTTCTGCGCGCTCGTACTGTAAAGTTATCTGCAGGCACTTCACAGCCTGTCCAACCCGGAGCACTTGAAGGACTTGAGCTAGATGCCCAAGAAGCAGCCGTATTGATGTTTGTATTATTATCTACGTAATAACCGTAACGGGCATTTGAATTTGGAATATTCAAATCCGTAGTAACAAATGCTTCCACATTCCAAACGTTTACACCAACACCAGGATCCGGAGTAGCTGTACATGTTTTGTATTGTAAAATAGCGGAACCCAAGCCAGATACGTAATCGTTACATATACCATTCCAAGCCTTAGTATTTACTCTAACAGTACCATTGAATGTAGAATACCACTCAGCAGACTGAGGTCTTGCATTAGGAGGACATTCGCCACCCGTCCAAGGGTCGCGTATCGGCATTGTAGAATTATTATATGGTAATGTAGCTGATGAATTAGACAAGGTCATGTCCCATGTGTATGTTGAAGAACTAGGACTTTGATAGCGAAAAGAATAAATATTCCCAGCTATAATATTAAAATCCGAATAAGTACCACTACCCACATTTACATTTTGCCAGGTTGTAGTGGGATTTAGATTAGCAGCAGGTTCTTTAAATGCACTCAATCCACATTGCGCAAATACTATATTATGCGTGGCGAGTAAAATTAGTCCAAGAAATATAATTTGAAATTTTTGGCGGCAGTTGAAACGTAAATTTCTTCCCATAGTGCTTAGTTATTATTTTTTAAAATGTCAGGTAATTTTTACAAATAATAGGGCAATATAAACTCAAATCACTTATTAATAAAATTTGTAAGGCGAAAAAATATTTCTAAAGCAACAAAAGGCGAAAAAATTCGCCTTTTGTGTACCTTTTATACGCAAAATCTATCGAACTACGCTAATAGTTCCACTTAGAGTTTCTTCTGTGTCATCAAAAAATGAAACCTTTAGTTGGTATAAATAAGTATCTGATGGCACAACTTTGCCATCTTTCTTTCCATCCCAAGCATTCCCGTTTATAGCGCCATTAGATTGATTAGCGTTGAAATAAACGCGCTCTCCCCAACGGTTAAAAATGGATGTTTCAATGCTTTTAGCGCCCAAAATATCAAACTCGAAAAAATCATTCAATTTATCGTCATTTGGCGTAAATGCATTAGGAATAAAATACTGGATGGTATATTTTACAAAAACAGTTACAGAGTCAAAGCCAATACAACTATCTCCGTCCATGGCTAACAACACATAAGTAGTAGTACTGTCCGGTGTAGCATTAGGATTTTGACAAGAGGTGCAACTTAAAGTGGCTGCAGGTGTCCAATCATAACTCAGAATACCATTGGCTGATGTAGCAGTTCCAGTCAACTGAACAGTTTGTCCTTTAACAGACACCAAGTCAGCGCCTGCATTAACCGT
>Ga0315904_10011245_pt1 | contig 11448 bp, 27 predicted proteins | sample LakEriMetagenome_6_FD_203529 | JGI IMG/M metagenome (GOLD analysis project Ga0315904, IMG submission 203529) | Freshwater fungal communities from buoy surface, Lake Erie, Ohio, United States - Buoy 12 MA120 | ecosystem: Environmental > Aquatic > Freshwater > Lake | place: USA: Lake Erie, Ohio... | reverse complement strand
TCTGCTATGACCACGAGACAGATAAGTTTGGCGTTGAAGAAGGATACGAAGGATCTGCCTATGATCGTATGTCTGCACTAGAGCAGGTAGAAAATGTGGGAGATACAGTTAGAGTTCAAGACTTCAGAACAGGTGAGTCATACCTTGGCCTTATTGAAGAACTTGATTTTATAAATAAGACACCATCAGGACCTCGTTTCTCTGGCTACGGAGGAACATTGGTCGTAACTATTAGATCTATTTCATAGGAGAGATATGTCCGCAAATGACTGGGCTGCCTTAGCAGTATCTGTTGTAACATTAGTATCAGCTTTAGCAATGGGTGTAAGACACCTAGTCAAACATTTCTTGTCTGAACTTAAACCCAATGGTGGGTCAAGCCTCAAAGACCAGGTCAATCGGCTAGAGGAAAAAGTGGACACTCTATACCAGATACTAATACAGAAATGAGTAACAATGAAACTTGTTGCAAAGAAGGCAACTCCTGCTGCAATAGCAGTACTACGTCAAGCGACAGCGTTTTGGCCGAAGCGCAAGAAGGCCTCAGACGGCTTATTGCCTTCATCGGCACACATTAAACAAAATCCTAACTCAGATCACAATACAGGATTAGCAGTTGATCTAACCCACGACCCAGATAATGGAGTGGATTGCAAGGATATCTATAAGAGATTGCAGTCAGATGCAAGGGTTAAGTATCTAATATTTAAAGGTAGAATCTGGAATCAGGTAGATGGTGAAAGGGTTTATAGTGGAAAGAATCCACATAATAAACACTTACATATATCTATCAAAGACCAGTACGCTAAAGATGATTCCAACTGGTTCAGTTGGATGGGTCCTGTGCCTAAGAAGATAACACTTCCTAAGCCATTACCTAAAAAGAAACAGGAGAAATGAATGAACGAGCTACTAAAGAAGTTAAAGAGCAAGAAGACTAAGGCTGCAGTTAAGTCTTATCTAAGGGCTGTACTTGCTTCAGCAGTAACAATGGGATTAGCACTTGCGGCTGACCTAGCACCAGAGTATGCAATTCTAATCGGTTCAATTGCTGCACCACTAGCGAAGTGGGCTGATAAGACTGAGGCAGAATACGGCCTAGGTTCAAAGTAGATTTAATACCGCGAGGCAACACAGGGGGGCGCTTAACTGCGCCCCTCTTTTTTTATGCCCTTTTAAGGGTCAAATAGTGGCGAGTTGAGGCTGTTTCAGGAGTGGGTAGGGATAATGTATGGGTAGTTAAAACAAAATGGCCCAACTCGTTAAGCCTAAGTTAGTAGAAGTTACTCTGGCCTATCTAATGGTGTTGGAACTATAACCAAGTTACCGCAGTTGGCACACTCACCGTCTAGGTGGTACCAAGATAATTCATAATCATAGAAGGATGCCATAATTGTAAAGGTCATAGAACCGCAGGGACAGGCGTGTAAAGGTCCAAGGTCTCTTAGATCAGAGCCGAACTTTGGTGGTAGGCTTTCTTTGTTTTTTCGCAGCCTTGGTAGACGGAGCATAAAGACCGTACCACTGCGGCGCTTTAGAGCGCCGCCTGTTTTAATTCGCCTCACGGCTCATATTGTAATCAATTCCGAACCCACTAAGGGGAATCATACGCGGCGTGTCGCTACTGGTGTGTTGAGTTTCTTTCCACTACCATTATCCACAAGAGATAGGAGAGATAGTGACTACAGTTGTAGGTATACAAGGTAAAGACTTCTGTATATTAGCTGCGGATTCGCAGATCACAGAAGATAACCTTAGAACTATATCCTTAAAAACTCCAAAGATAATTGAGAAAGGTCAGTATCTACTAGCCATTACTGGTGATACTAGACCAGGAGATATCCTTACATATAACTGGAACCCACCATCATATAAAGTTACCTATGACCCAGTGCAGTTTATGGGTAAGAGAATTATTCCTTCAATCATTAAAACCTTCAATGAGAATGGTTATGCTTGGAATGATAATGATAAAGATAAAGATGCTGGCTTTGATTATCTAATAGCCTTTAATGGAGTTATATTCCATATTGCATCTGATATGTCCTTTATACAATCAGAAGCAAACTACTACGGTATTGGTTCAGGTGGTCAGTTTGCACTTGGGTATATGTATAACAGGCAAAGCGATAAGTTTCTAGTACAAGATGAAGCAGCACAGTTGGCACAAAAAGCGGTTGAGATAGCCAGCTTATTAGATATTAATACCTGCCCACCAATTCAGATTGCGGTGCAGAAGAGAAGGAAAAAATAATGAACAAGACTAGGAAGTTTGCTATCCAAGAGGCCTACGAAAAAGGTTATGAGGATGGGTTGAAATCAAGTAGGGACTCTGATATGAATTGGGAGGAGCAAAACAAGATGAGAGCACAGTGGCTACAGGACAATCCTGATGCACAGTATGAAGGATGGATGTCCATATGAGCGACCCAAAAGAATTACTACTACAAGTACTACGGGCTAAGGATGCTGGTAGGGCTAGATCTAAACAGACACAGGTAGGTCCATCTGAGTTAGGTGGTTGCCGTAGAAAAGTTTGGTATCGTCTTAACGATCAACCTGAAACTAATGAGAACGAATTAAAGTTAGCAGCGATTATGGGTACTGCTATCCACGCTACTATTGAGGAAGCAATACGCAGTGTAGATCCAAAGGGCGAGAAGTATTGGGTTGAAACTGCAGTTGAGTATTCTGGTATGAAAGCTCATATAGATCTATTCATTCCAGAGTCAGGTGATGTTGTAGATTGGAAGACAGTTAAGAAACAAAACCTTTCTTACTTTCCTTCAACACAACAACGCTGGCAAGTTCAGGTCTATGGCTACCTGCTTGACAAGTCGGGCAAGGGGAAAGTCCGAACTGTTAATCTTGTAGCCATAGCCAGAGATGGTGATGAGCGAGATGTATTAGTTCACTCAGAACCATATGATCCTGCTATTGCTGAAGAGGCTCTTAACTGGTTAGCGGGAGTTAAAGACTCAGAGGTAGTACCAGATCCTGAGAGAGATCAGAATTACTGCAAGTCATACTGTAAGTACTTTGATGCTACAGGTGAGATTGGTTGCTCTGGCTTAAAAAAAGAACGTATCAAGGATGACCTACCTGTTATTGAAGATAACAATGTTGATCACTCAGCCTTGATGTACTTACAACTAGATCAACAAATCAAAGAGCTGACCGAAAAGCGAGATTCATTACGAACTGCGTTTGACGGTATAACTGGAGAGACTGCTAGTGGTGTTCAGATAACTTGGACAACTGTTAGTGGCAGGGCTACAGTTGACACAGCCGAAGTAGAAAAACTACTAGGCTTTGTACCAAAGGTGGAGGGACAACCTTTCGCTAGATTAAATATAAAAACTGGAGGAAAATAAATGGCTGCACCTGAATCAACTAAGTTTCAGATCAACTATAAGTTGGCTGATGGAACATTAGTTAATCTATATGCAACAAGTCAGGCAGAGTTAGAGGCATCTCTAACATCAATCGCTGACCTATCAACACTAATTACTTCTACTGGCACCACACTTGGTGCTACTGCACAACCAACAGGTGGCGCAGTTGCCTATGCTAAGAAGGTATTGGGTGGTACCACAGTGGTACCATCAGGAGATGCACCTGATTGTAAGCACGGTGCTATGAGCTTTAGATCTGGACAAGGAACTAAGGGTCCTTGGAAGGGATGGATGTGCGCTGCACCTAAGGGTGCAACAGATAAGTGCGATACAGTCTGGATTAGATAACTAATGCGGGGGCCTGCTTCTTATGAGGACCCACTCTGTCAAGAAATCTCCACTGAATTATTCTTTCCCGAACTTGGGGAAGACAGAGTACTGATATCACAGTTAAAATCAATGTGTAAGAGATGTCCCCACTTGCAAGAGTGTGCAGAGTGGGGCATCAGGAATGAACGGTTTGGAATATGGGGCGGTCTTAGTGCGGTAGAACGCAAGAGGATTCGTAGACAACGAGGTATAACCTTGAGAGAGGCAGACGTTGCTTAATTTACGCAGAGCTTGGAATAGCACAACTACAAAGGCTACTCCTCTACCTGATGTTTGGAATGATTTAAAGTCCAAGCAAATCAGGTTTAGAAGAGGGCAGGTTTGTATGGTTGCTGCTGCACCAAACGCTGGTAAGTCTATGTTTGCTTTGGTCTACGCAATTAAGGCAGATGTTCCAACACTTTTCTTTTCAGCCGACACTGATATAGCTACTGTGATGCTGCGAACTGCAGCACATATCTCAGGTCATAATCAAACTCTGGTGGAAGAGAACTTAAATAAGAATAGTAAATACTATGATGATAAGTTTGATCAGGTACAAAACATTCAATGGGTCTTTGATTCATCACCATCTTTAGATGATATAGAGATGGAGATCAAGGCTTATATTGAACTTTACGGTATCGCACCAGAGTTGATAGTGATAGATAACTTAATGAATGTGGCAGCAGAATCAGATAATGAATGGGCTGGGCTTCGTCAGATAATGGTGGAGTTGCACGATATGGCTCGCAAGACTGAAGCCTGTGTGATGGTACTTCATCACGTCAGCGAGCAATCTGAGTATGGCTCCACCACTGAACCACCTCACCGTAGGGCTATTCACGGTAAGGTATCTCAACTACCAGCAATGATCTTGACCCTAGGTTATGAACCTATCGGACAACAACTTAGAGTTGCTGCAGTTAAGAATAGATTTGGTAGGCACACTGCAGATGGTAAGGATTACATAACTTTGTTTACGAACTATGGCTCTTGTCAGATCAGCGATGCTGATGACTATGGTCGTATGTTAAACAGAGATGCAAGGTTTGAAAGTATGAGAGACAAGGTTGGTTAATGGCTAATACGGAGATTCAATATGTCAAAAATAAAATTAATAAATTGGAAAGTGATTTTGTTGCTTTTACTTCTATACTTATACAGGCAGGAATTGTTGAAGTATCTGAAGAAGATGGCCAACAAACATACAAAGTAAACAAGGTAAAGGTAGATGAGCGCAAAGAATAAACGCAAGGGTGCATCCTTTGAACTAGATGTAATGAAGTGGTTTAGATCTAAGGGTGTTAATGCTGAACGCTTGCGCTTATCAGGACAAAAGGATGAGGGTGATCTAGTAGTTATTATTGCTGGAGAAACCTACATCTTAGAGTTAAAGAATACTAAGTCATTAGATCTACCGCAGTTCTGGAGAGAGGCTGTTACTGAAGCTCAGAACTATGCTGGTGCTAGAGGTATTAGACCAGCACCTTTATCTTATGTAATAGCAAAGAGACGTAATGCAGGAATAGAACAGGCTTGGGTAATTCAAGATCTAGAGCAATGGTTGGAGGAGAAACAATAATGTGGGAGTATTCATTAACTCCACAAGAGGAAGCCATCTCTGTTGAGATTGGATATCAAAGACAGAAGCCTTACTTTGGAGATCCAACCCGTAATGTTAATTATTCTGAAGGTGATTTATGGGAGATGTGGCAACACTCAGTTGCTGTTGGGAGTGAGTTAGCCTTTGCCCGTATGGTTGGCAAAGATGATTTTGTGCCACATTATAATAAATGGAAATCTGAATTAGATATCCCTGGTTTGGGAGAAGTAAGATATTCTTTTAGAGAGAAGCCACAACTAAGATATACAATAAGGGATGATGACTCCCTCATTTACATATTACTAGCAGATGGATTAAGACATAAGACTAGACGTAATGCTCCTAATTATAAAGGTACTCCATACAGAGCAATTGGTTGGATGGTAGGAGCTGATTGCAAGAGGGATGAATGGAAGTACAATGAGAAAACTTGGTACGTTCCATCAGAATCTTTAATACAAATGAAAGAGTTAGATCAAATACTACGAAAGGGGTAAGCGATGCCAGTACCTAGTGGAAAGATAACTACTACTAAAATTATGCAAGGCTTGGAGAAATCACCTGAGCCAGTACCAGATAAGGAAAAGGAAATAGTTAAAGAATGATCTGCGAACACTGCAAGAAAGGTGGCGAAGAGAATGTTAAACGCCACTTTAAGTTAGCCTATAAGCACCACTGTAAATGCAAAGGAGACTGCGGATGCCAGCACAAGACTGGTCCAGAAGTAGGAAGTCTAGCAAAGCTAATGGCAGAACCGATGCGAACGCAATTCCCATTGGAGTAGTAGTTCAGTTCTATGGTGGGGAAGTAAGAGAGGGCAGGGCTTGTTCAGTTAGGTGTGTTATGCACGATGACTCTCGTAAGTCAGCAGTGATTAACACAGTAGAGAACCTATACTTTTGTCATACCTGCGGTAAGGGTGGAAACACCGTCAATGTTGTAATGGAGAAAGAAAGTTTGGGGTTTAAAGATGCTCTCGCAAGAGCAATTGAAATCATATCTGCAAGCGGCCACTCGCTACCAGCAGGGTCTAAACGTAGAAACCGCAACGTTTCTAAAAGAACGTGGTATATCTAAAGAGATAGCTGAGTCCTTTAGTTTAGGTACAGTGGTTGATCCACTACCTGAGCATCAGGGCTATGAGGGTTGGCTATCCATCCCTTACTTTACTGCTCTTGGTATGTGTGTTGGCTTTAAGTTTAGAAGATTAGATGAGGGCAAACCTAAGTATGGTATGGCTATTGGTCAGAAGACTCACCTATTTAATGTGAGTGCTTTACTAGAATCTAAAGACACTATCGCTGTATGTGAGGGTGAGTTAGATGCAATCGTTTGTACTGGTGCCTTAGGCATACCTGCAGTTGGAGTTCCTGGTGTTGCTGCTTGGAAACCACACTTTGCAAAGATGATGAATGGGTATGGAAAGGTATTAGTTATAGGTGATAATGATGTTAAAGAAGATGGTTCTAATCCAGGAGCTGAGTTTTCTAGGAGAGTAGCATCAGAGGTTATCAACGCAACGATCTGTGTGTTGCCACCTGGTATGGATGTAAATGAGGTATATTTAGCAAAAGGTACAGAAGAGACAAAACGGATATTGGGGGCAGTTAATGTATGAGGAACTCGGACCTGACGGAATTAGCCGTATGGTTAACGACATTTGGAGTCTTGATAGTCAAGATAGATTACGAAAGCGAAACGATCACAGTATCGCCACCTCCAATCAAGGGATAAGCAAAGAGTTTATTGCTAATATGTGGAAGGTATTAGATGATGCAGGTAATCTACTTCTAGATAAGCATAAAGATTACGGTCCAACTAATATCTCTAACGCACCTGGTGGTGCGCTTAATGGATTAAGAGTGCGTATGCACGACAAGACTGCTCGCATCAATCACCTCATAGATACTGGTGCTGAGCCTACTAATGAATCTTTAAAGGATAGTTTTGTAGATCTACTTAACTATTCTGCTATTGCAATTATGGTTTTGGAAGGTACTTGGCCTAAGTAATTCAGCACACCTAGTAGATAAGAAGCGTAGAAAAGTAGATGACTAAAGAATTACACCCGATTATGCAAGACCTAGTACCAGCAGTGGCTAACTCTATTGCTCGTAAGTTTAAAGGTTGGGTAGAACGAGATGACCTAAAGCAAGAGCTTTATCTTTGGGCTATCGGTAGACAAGGTCAATACTTAGATCAACTTAATGAAGAGAACAAAGAGAAGCGTGAGCATAGTGAGCGCAGAATTGCATTTCAGATGCGTAGAATTGCAGAGAAGTATGCTCGTAAAGAGAAGGCTCGCAAGGCTGGCTATCATCCAACAGATGAAGCCTTCTACGATACTGCAACTATCGCTCAGTTAATGCCATCTATCCTTGCATCAGTTATTGAAGGTACAGTATTAGAGCAAGCACAAGAGTTAATCAATGATGGCACACCTCGTAAGCAACCAGCACCTGCTGAGGGTGGCAACCTCCTTGCTATCTTAATAGATGTAAAGAGATCATACTTAAAGTTAGAAGATGAAGACAAGATCATACTTCGTATGCGTTACTACGATAACAATACTTTGCAAGAGATAGCACAGTATCTAGAGGTAGCAGTATCTACTGCTGATCGTAGATGCACCTCAGCTCTGCGTAGATTACAAGATAACTTAGGTGGTGATTCACCTTGGCAATAGATGTACTAAGAGAGTCTGAGTTATTTGATTACCTAAAAGAGTTTCACTTCTCTGATCTGAGTAAGAGTGAAGATGAGTTTGATAGCTTTGATTGTGTCAGTATGGAACATAAGATGTTTATAGAATTAAAGTCTAGGAAGACACACTATGACGATCTTTTAATAGAGGAACATAAATACTCCTCTCTCATAATGGCGGCTGGTATCAGGTCCCTTACTCCCTGGTATATCAACTCCACACCGCTAGGCATCTGGGGGTTTAACCTCTCTAAACTCCCAATGCCCAAGTGGGAAGATAAGTGGCTACCAATTACTACTGAGTTTGCTAATAAGAAGAGTAGGTCTAAGCCTGTTGGTTATTTTAATGTTAAAGATGGGGAAGAGTTTTGATCTACGAATATAGATGTAATACCTGCAACCTAATCAAGTCAGTAGAAAGGTCTATGTATGATAACGAAGATATCCCTCTCTGTTGTGGTGATCTCGCTGTTCGGGTTTATGCTTCTCCTCCTGTAAGTTTTAGAGGTAGTGGCTTTTATACTACTGATAAGTAATTGTGCTACAATTCTCTTAGCCTCTTCGGTTCCTATCCCGAAGGGGCTTTCCAATTAAAAAAGCCCCGCAGTAAATGAACAAAACTGCGGAGCTTTCTGTTGTCCTAGGAAGGAACTATATTACATTAACAACAGTAGTTGCTTACCAATCTCCTTAGTATATATGGGTGGTATTGCTTCTACCAACTCGCCCCATATCATCCAATCAATTCCCATTGCCTCTCTTGCTTCTTCAATACTCTTAGCAGTATGACCACCCTTTGGTATCTCATCTCGCATAGATCCATACACACCTACTGGTTTGCCCTGTGATTTATGATCACAAGGTGATCCAACGATAGGTAGATTACTTTCAAATCTTCTATGCCTTCTAACCTTTAATCCAAAGTATGAACCACACATCTGTATTGGGTTAATCAATGGTGAGCCAGGCACATTTTCAATAACATAAGGCTTACCACTTGCTATCAATGCCTCTCTTGTCTGTGGTATCAAGTCAACCTTATCCGTTGATCTACCCTGAGCGTTGCGTAAGTGTTGAGTTATGCTATGAGTTTGACAAGGTGGACTAGCTGCTATCACATCAAAGGATCTTAGGAAATCCATATCCTTCATAAGTTCTAGACAATCAGCCTGAATAAACTCAAATGGATAACGCTTCTGCTTCTTTATATCTACACCTACTACCTCAAAGCCTGCTAACTGGTAGCCCTTGCTTGCACCACCAGCCTTGCAGTATAGATCAAGTAGTTTCATCAGTAATAGTTGTGCTTGAGAAAGAACTTGTATGCTTTACAAGGTGTTTGGTATCGCTTATCAATGTATTTAAGACCTCGCAAGATTTGATACTCAGGTCTGCTATCTCTCTCTCCAAGGAGTTGAGCAATTCCATAAGCACTTGATCCTCGTTGGTTCTTGGCAAAGTTGTCAAACCTGCTCTCACGGGTCCAAAGGGAGAGTAAGCACTCCCACTCTCTTCCTTTCCACCCGAAACCAGCCGAAGCGTAGTCCTTTGCGAGCTTCTTGTTATGGTTCTTCTCATCCTGAGTAGCCTTCCTGTTTTCAATTACACCATCAGGTATTCTACCTACTGGTGGTGGAAATAATTTATGATGACCTTGTGTGAGCAGACCTAGTGTTGCCATTAATATCAAGCCACTTCTTACCCATTTTTTCATCAGCCTCTATCTCTTCCTCAAGGTAGGTGCGATATACATTTGGGTAATCTTTACTCAAACGAGCCAACGCCCTATCCCTTGCTCTTCGGTAGTTTCTCTTACGAACGGCCTGAGATTTGGCCACCTCTATTCTTCTCTGAACCTTATCCATTTCCCCATCTTCCCATACAATCAGCGATAGTAGCAAGGACTATCGGTGTAATTTCCACAGGTTCTATTACCTGCTTGGCATCTTCCTCATCTGTTTCCCATTGCGATACCCAAATCTTACTCTCAGGTGGGCTATTACGATACCATTTAAGGGCTTGTGTGGGGTTCTCACCGCCCCAAATAGCTATCCCTTGACTATCTGATACCTCATAGAATATGACCGCTATCTTATCCCTATTGGGCAGTTCTACTACCTCACCCATTAACTCGCTCCCTCTCTCTCGCTATCATCTTATCCTCACAATCGGAGCAGGTGTAGGAGTGATACTCAGCGTAATCATATTCGCTGGCACACTCCTTACACTTGACTATATCTAACTCAGTTCCAGTGAGAGCATACTCATCTCCCATTAAGTAGCGTGGCTCAGCCATTAGACATCTCCTTCTGTCGTTCTACCTCTTTGTCCATTAGACAATCATCACAGGCATAGCTCCCGTCATAACTGTTATACCACTCAGGTTTTGTTATCTCCCACCCGCAGAATTGGCAGATAGTTTTCATACTCCCACCTCCACTATCTCTATCTTGTCCTCACTACCATCTAACATTTGATAGTCAGCGATAGTCAGATTATTCGCTTGCTTCCACGCCTCCTCTAGTGAGGTAGCCTTCACCCTCGCTTGTCCATTAGAGGTGATAGTTATACTTACCTCATAAGTTTTCATACGCTTGCCCTCTCTCTCAAGATAGTTTCTTCCGCATTGTAGATCATATACTTAGCCATATCTGGATTGGTTTCTTCCAGCATAATATCTTTGGCGATTGCTATCGCCTCCTCCTCATTACGGGCGGAGATATAGATACCGCCCTCGTAATTAACTCGTACCTCATAGTCTTTATAGTCGCTCATATTCCTTTCCTCTCTAGTTTAGTTTCGTAATACCAGCAATTATTACAGATAGATATAAGTTTTCTCCCTATCTTGTGTGCTATGTATGCGCCCTCACACCCGCATAAGTTGCAGTTCATTTGCTCATTTCCTCTCTCTCTTTTGCTAGTTGTATCAGCCTCTCTGCTGATTGTGCTATCTCTCTCATATAACTTAGGCAATCGCATTGATCTATTGGGACTAAGTGGTCGCCACATATTGCTGGTGTAGCCTTCATACAGCCACCTCACAATGCTTAGTAGTATCGCACTCTTTGATATGCCAGCTACAAGCCATACAAGTTAGTTCATAGCAAGTAAAGTCTGAGTTGATATGCTCATTACAGTAATCAATTAGAGCCTCCTTGCCACAGTTATCACACTTGTTCATTTATCCATCTCCCAAGTTAGGTCATCTATGTAGTGTTCAAAACTCATACCATTATGAGCCTCTTCATCCCACTCAAGCACCCAATCTGGAACTCTGTCTGGTACTCGCCAATAACTCTCATACCCGTTGAACTCATCCCAGAATAGGGTGATCTCGTATTTGTTGCCTTTGTATTCAAAGTAGATGTATCTC
>Ga0315904_10011240_pt1 | contig 11452 bp, 6 predicted proteins | sample LakEriMetagenome_6_FD_203529 | JGI IMG/M metagenome (GOLD analysis project Ga0315904, IMG submission 203529) | Freshwater fungal communities from buoy surface, Lake Erie, Ohio, United States - Buoy 12 MA120 | ecosystem: Environmental > Aquatic > Freshwater > Lake | place: USA: Lake Erie, Ohio... | reverse complement strand
GGATGTCCGTTCCGCATCCTCGGGGGTTGGTTTGCCCGGAATCACCTGTGATTCCGGAAAAATGTCAGGCCGACCTGTGTACACGGATGTGGTGCTGATGAAGACCACATTCGCTTGAGGGGTCATCCCTTCGAAGGTGGTCCGCAAGGCGTCCGCATAGGATCTCATCCGTCCCGGTGGCACTGTGACCACGTAAATGGATGCGGATGGTGGTCTCGGATCTCCGAGCTTGTACATATATGGATGGATTCCGTGCTCACTCAATTCCGGAATCCGTGCTTCGGAGGTGGTGGTTCCGACCACTCTGAACCCGCGTTCAGCGAGTTCTTTGGCGATGGGTAGCCCAAGCCACCCGGTTCCGATCATGCAGATGGTGTTCATTCGAGTCCTGCCAAGATGCATTTGTCCAATCCGATTCCTGTTCTGTAATTCCCGGCGAATGTCAGACCGGGGTGTTCCGCTTCAACCGAATCCAACTCATTCAGAAACTCGCCAAACTGGAGGCCATATTGGGGAATGGCGCGTTCCCATCGGGTGACGCGGATCATCTGCGGATCGCCATGGACGCCGAGTGTGGATCTGAGGTCGTCCATCGCCAGCGCGATGAGCTGTTCGTCGGGAAGTTGGGTCAGTTCGGGCTGACGGCTTCCGCCGATGAAGCAGGTCAACAGATGCTGCCCTTCCGGAGAGCGGCCCGGAAAGATCGCCGAGGGAAAGAGCACTCCAAGAAGCTGGCGACGCTCTTTTTCCGGAATCAACATTCCGAATCCGTCGATCGGATGACGCACATCCTTCACATTGAATCCCACGCTTAGGCTGACCACCGGAGCGTAATGCAGGGTTGGGATCGAACGGAACACGGGAGAGTCGGGCCAGCGATGAGGGGGCGATGTCAGGATCACTCGGTCGAAAGGAACGCCGTTCGCGAGCCATTGCGCGTCAGAGGATTCAAGCGTTTCCAGCGGTTTGTTGAGATGGATGCGATCGCCTAGGCGATCGGCCAACCGAAGGGGAAGAGTTTGGAGACCACCACGAAAGGAAATGATCTCGGTTTTTGGGCCCGCCGCTTTTTTTCGGAACGCGCCCCGGATGAACGAACCGTGGTCCTGTTCCAATTTCCACAGCTTCGGAAACGCATATTTCACCGCCAACTCATCAGGGTTTCCCGCATAGATGCCGCCCACCATCGGATTGATCAGGTGTTCGAGGGGTTCGATGCCGAGTCGGCGTCTGACCATGTCGCCGAGCGATTCGATGGATTCGTCAGTCCGCTTAGTGATCCAAGGTTCCTGCAATATGCGCAGCTTCGCGCCCAGGCTGAGCAGTGGGGATGTGATCGCGGAGATAGGAGAGGAGGGAGTAGGGACGGGTTTTCCGCCAAGGAGGATGTAGCGGCGGGAAGCGGCACGGTCGGCGGTAAGGGCCTCATCGCTCAGATCGAGCTCCGAGATCAGCTCTCCGATGCGCGGATCCGTGTTCTGAAGGGAATTGGGCCCGGCCTCGATGAGGTAGCCGTCCTGATGGATGGTGCGGATGGCGCCACCTGTCTGCGACTGGGCTTCCCAGACTTGCACGGAGTGACCACTCTTGGCGAGAGTCCATGCCCGAGTCAATCCACTGATTCCCGATCCGACGATGAGGGTGTTCATGGGGGGAATTTACGGGTTTCGATGGGGGTGGGGAGGCATTAAACGGGGTGTGGGGAGGTGGGGATGGAGGTGGAGATGGTGTCCGCAAGTTACACTATAAATATAATGAACAAAATCACACAAAGCTTTGATAATGTTTGATATGAGTCAAAATGTCGATTCCGAAAAAAATCTGTGGAATCTGTGCTCATTTTTCCTTCAATCACAAATGAAACCACTTCATATGGCCTCCAATCGCCATTTTATATGTGATTGAGAGGAGTAGATGGAGGCTTGCGGACAGTGTCACTCCATACCGCGCAAAAGAAAGCTTATTTAGACGGAATAAAAATAATAGTTGCGACTCTGATTATCGGATTCTTAATTTAGACACGGTCAAAATAACCTCACTACAGCTCTATGCAGCACGTCTTCTGCGCCTCTCTTGCCCTCGTGTTTTTCGGATTACATCAGCCTCTCTTCGCTCAGGCAACGGATTCCATCCGTACCAGCGACATGCCTCAAATCGAGGTGGTCGGACAACAGGAGCGGTTTGTCCGCCTGCCCGGTTCCGCAGCTGTGCTCAACAACGCCTCCATCCGCCTCACCTTCCCGGTTTCCGGTAATGAGGTGCTTCGCAAAGTCTCCGGTCTGCACATTGTGGATGAGGAAGGCATCGGGATGCGCGCCAACATCGGCATCCGTGGTTTGGATCCCGACCGCTCCCGCACGGTTCTAGTTCTGGAAGATGGAATTCCGGTGGCTTTGGCCCCATACGGTGAACCGGAGCTCTATTATTCCCCCGCAATCGACCGCATGAGCGGAGTCGAAGTGTTGAAAGGATCGGGTTCGATCCTGTTCGGACCACAAACCATCGGCGGAGTCATCAATTATCTGACCGCCAATCCACCTCCGGTCCCGACCACCGAAGCAAGTGTTCGCGGCGGACAGAATGGATTTTTCGTGGGTCGCTTCTCGCATGGAACCACGTTTGGGAACACCGGATACCAGGTATCCCTGCTTCGGAAATCCGGGGATGGGGTCGGAATCCTCGATTACGCCATCACCGACCTGAATGCGAAATTCAAGCACGTGCTCGCTCCGAATTCCGTGCTTGGGATCAAAGTCGGACTGTATGACGAGCTGTCCAATTCAACATACGTCGGTATCACCCAATCGATGTATGATTCGGGGTTGTATGATTTCGCCCACCCGGCTCCTGACGACCAACTCGCCATCCGCCGGTACTCGGTCAGTGCCACGCACGACTACTTCTTCACCCCGGCGATTCGTTTGCGCACAACGGCTTACGGCTATACGACCACCCGCAACTGGTCGCGTCAGGATTTCAGAACCTCGTTCCGCCCCACCGACACCTATGCCCGGATCCTTGGGGATCTTTATTTTTTCAACCGGACCGGCAATCGCAACCGATCGTTCGAAGTGATGGGACTCGAGCCCCGTCTGAGCGTCGATGCCACTCTTTTCGGATTCCGGAATGAGGTGGATCTGGGTGTACGTATGTTGTTCGAGCGTGCGTTTGAAAAGCGAATCGATGGCACGATGACCCGTCCCACTTCCGGGACACTGCGGGATGATGAGATCCGGACCGGATACGCAAGCAGCGGCTACCTTCAAAGCCGAATTCACTTGACCGATGCGTTCAGTGTGACGCCAGGCATTCGTTTCGAGTTATTCGAGTACGAGCGCGACATCCTTCGATTGAGCAATGCGGAGGTGAACCTGACCACGACCGACAAGACATCCAAGATCATTCCTGGAGTCGGGCTGAACCACCGGTTGAATTCGAACAGTTCGGTATTTGCAGGTGTGCATCGCGGCTTCGCGCCTCCGCGAATCAAAGATGCCATCAGCAATTCCGGAACTTCGGAAGAGCTGGATGCCGAGTTGAGTTGGAATTACGAAATCGGTTACAGAGGCATGCCGTTGAAGGGATGGATGTTTGAAACCACCTTATTCTACATGGACTTTGACAACCAGGTGATTCCGGTCTCCGAATCATCAGGGGGTATCGGTCAGACCGGTGCGTCTGGACTCACCAACGGAGGTGAAACCCGACATGTGGGTGTGGAAGTCGCCGTCTCCGGTGAATGGGTCGACCTGGTCGGTTCAGGCATCGGTGTCGGAATCGACGGGCAACTCACCTACACCAAAGCCACCTTCAGCTCCGATCGATTCGTTGAAAACGGAACGGATATCGTCAATGTGAACGGAAACACGCTTCCTTACGCTCCCGAGTTGCTATTGAATTCGACCGCCCATCTGTTGCTGCCGGCCGGTCTTCATGCCAGTGTGACCGCCACCTATACCGGGTTGCAGTATGGGGATGTCCTCAACCGTTCGGTACCTACCGCCGATGGACAAGAGGGCCAGTTGGCGGCGTTCACCGTGGTTGATGCGAATTTGACATGGACGGTTCCGAAATTTGATCACATTTCTCTTTCATTCGCTGTGAAAAATCTCACGAATGAGCGTTACATTGTGAGCAGGCGCCCGCAGGGCATCCGTCTCGGATTGCCACGCTTCATCAGCGCCGGATTGGAACTTCGGATGTGATCGCTATACTTTGAGAGGAGCGATTCCATCCATTTGTGAGGAGTCGGCACACTGTGTCGCACTCCTCACTTTATTTTAGCCACCAGGACACCATGAGCAACCGACTTACGGCCTTCCGAGAAAAACGCTCCGCGATGAACGAGCAGGTATTCGCTCTAGACCATCTCGGCGTGAAACGCTTCTTCAATCTGGATTCGAACACCTACAAAGACGGTGCGTTGACCGGAAAACAGAAAGAGTTACTGGGTCTGGTGGCCTCCGCGGTGCTGCGTTGCAACGACTGCATCGATTATCACTTAGAGCAATGCGCCAAAGAAGGCTGGAGCCACGACGAGATCATCGATGCGATGAACGTGGCGCTCGTGGTCGGCGGGAGCATCGTCATTCCGCATTTCCGCCACGGGGTCGAAACGCTGAACTTTCTCAAGGAAGAAGGGTATTTTCAGAGCTGAATCTCTGAACATACCCCATGAAATCCGGTTTCCTCGTTCTCGCAATCCTCTCGCTGTCAACCGTTTACGCGCAAACCGACAGTACGAAATACGGATTTCTTCCAGCCCTCGGCTACACCTCCGACCTAGGGTTGGTCGGCGGCGGCGTGTTGAATCGATACCGTTATTCGGATGGATACCGCCCGTTTCGAGACATGCAGATGGCCTCGGTGGTGGTGACGACCCGCGGATTCTTCGCTCTCAATCTGACCCATGAACGGACGTCGAGAAGCACGAAAACCGCTTTGAAGTCGATCCGTAGCCAATTCATGGGATATGCGAACCGGACGACGGAAGTCACCTGGTTCGGACTCGGTCCGGATTCCGAATTTGATGCCGAGCAGTATGAAACGAATGCCAACTATTTCGAGGCGGTCAATGCCGGGTTCATCTATCGCGGACGCTTGCCGCTGTATCGAACCGGGTATCCGGGCGCCCAGTTGGATGCCCTCCTCATCGGGCAGATTGGGTATGATAAACCGCTGAATCAAGACTCCGGAAGACGTTTTTGGCAAGACCGTCCGGTTGGAGTGGATGGGGGATGGTCGACCGTGGTCGGTGTCGGACTCCAATGGGAAAACCGGGACAACGAGGCGGCCCCGATCCGGGGAAACAAGGCGTTCATCGAGGCGAAGCTCGTTCCGAAATTGGTGCAAGACTCCTATTCGTCATTTCTTCTGAATGCGGAAGCCAGCCAGTATGTGCCGGTCCGGATCGGCCATCTCTTCGTGCTCGCAGGGCGGTTAGGCATCCAGCATGCTTCCGGGGACGTTCCCTACTGGTTCATGCCCTATCTGGGTAGCGATCTGAATGTGCGCGGCATGGCGCTGAATCGACTAAGGGGAGACGGAGCCCTTTGGTACAATTCCGAAATCCGGACGTGGCTTTACGAAAACCGGAACGACGCGATCAAAGTCGGAATGCATGTGTTCCGTGATGGTGGCGGGGTGACGGTCGGACATCGTTACGGGGACATTCCGGATGATATGGTCCACACATGGGGTGTCGGATTCGCTCTTTCGATGTTCACTCCGGATTTCATCGTCCGAGGAGACTACGGCATGGGCGACGAGATGTCACGGTTTTACATGGGAATCGGATACACGTTTTGATCATCCTCATCCTCATCGTCATCGGAGTGTTGACCGGAATCCTTGCTGGGATGCTCGGAATCGGAGGTGGATTGATCTTCACACCTGTCTTGTACTGGCTGTTCCAGGAGTCGGGAGTGGAGCGGGCCGAGCTTTGGGCGATCGGGACCTCCCTGTTCTGCACCTTCGCATCGTCGGTGGGTGGAAGCCTACGGCACCATCTGAGATCGAGCGCCTATGTGAGGGAAGGATTGATTGCCGGCGGCTTTGGCGTGATCGGAACGGCCGTGGGAAAACTGGTGTCGTCCAGTCCCTATTTCACAGGAGTGGAATTCCGGATTCTGATCACGACACTCCTCGTCTATTCGCTCGGGCAGCTGGTGTACAAGACGTTTTTCAGCCGGCAATTGGGCAAACCCGTGTTGAATCAGGATCGGGATCTGTCGCTCAAGGAACTGTCGGTAATCGGTTTGGCCGGTGGATTCATCGCCACCCTGGCCGGCATCGGTGGTGGATTGCTGATGGTGCCCATCATGCATCTGGCGTTGAAGCAATCGTATAAGCGGACGGTCAGCATCTCGGAATTAGCGATCGTCGTGATCTCGGCGTCGGGCGCGGCTCAACTGTGGGAGTATGTGGATGTGGTTCGGGCGTTGCCCTTGGTGGGAGGGTCGTTCGTGGGGGCATTCGTGGGAGTCTGGCTTCACGATCGGACCGACATGCGGCTGATGAAGCTGATGCACGCCGCATTGATGGGATTTGCGGTCTGGGCGATGTGGGGGTGAGGGAGGCTATTGTTTGATGTATTCATAGTGATACTTTCCGCAAGTTGCCATTAACTCCGAATTACCGCGCTAATTGGTTCAATAATGGCGATTTTTGTATAGTCAAGCGCCAAACTTGCACAGATTTCACAGATTTTTTTCACAGTGATTCTCGCCGTCAGTAGTGATCCATCCCCAAAAACGGCGATTCCAATGCGCTGGAGCCACGTTTGAAGTGAATGTTGACTTGCGGACGGTGTCACTAAAAAAAGCGCAAAACGGCACATTGTGCGTCCGCCGAGGCAAATCCCTACTTTCAAGCAACCAGATGTTCGATGATCATGCGCTATTTGTTTGTTGCCCTCACCATTCTCACGTCCTGCGGATCCCTATCTCAATTCGGCCAGGTCGGATCCGGACGCATGAACAATAAGACCCGCATCGTTCGTGCGATTTTTGACGATTATCATCGCTATACCCAATCGTTGGAACCCGCAGAAGGGTTGGCCAAGGTCTCCGCTGAACATCAACTCGAACAACTTCCACAACTTCGCTCTTTCCTGAATCGGATCTCCTCAGCATCGCTTCGGAATCTCACACCCACAGACAGCATCTCCGCCCTCGTCCTTAGCCACGACCTGCGCGACCAGATCCACTACCTCGAAAACGAGTATTTCGTCCTCCCTCTAACCGGCTGGTTCGATTACCACACCACGTTCGCAAGCCTCACCCCCGGCCGCGATACCCTCGCCTATCTCACCCGCTTGGCCGATTTCCCCAGGCTGAACAGCGAATACATCGATCTCATGCGGCGCGGTATCCGTTCCGGACTCGTCCGCCCGAAGGAGGTCTTCACCGAATATCTACCCACCATCGAAGCTCACGTGAGCGACATCCCGGAGGAAAGTCCTTGGGGCCGAGCACTTTGCGTCAAACGGGATGTGATCTGCACGCTGACGCCCGAACAAGCGGCGGTGGTTGAAACGGTGATCGACGAATACCGAAAACTGCTCCACTTCCTTCGCAACGAGTACATTCCCGCCGGTTCCGAAGTTGCCGGTATCCGCGCCGTGCTGGGTGGCGAGGACTACTACAGATACTTGGTTCGACACCACGTCACATTCGACATCACTCCGGATTCTGTGCATGCGATCGGAAGGAGGGAGGTCGCACGCATCCGAGCTGAAATGGAAACCGCGATGAGAAAAACCGGCTTCCAGGGAGATTTCGCCGCGTTTTTGGACCATCTCCGCACCGATCCGCGCTTCTATGCGGCCACTCCGGAGGAGCTTCTGATGCGCACCTCACTTGTCCTAAAAAAAATGGACGGACAACTTCCGAATCTGTTCGGCCGGCTTCCTAGATTGCCCTATGGCATCATCGAGATTCCGGCCTTTATGGCCCCTCGGATGACCACGGCGTATTACAGTCCTGGTTCGGTGGCGGCGAACCGGGCTGGGAATTATGCGGTCAACACCTACAACCTGCCGTCCCGCCCGATTTACGAGATCGAGGCGCTCAGTTTTCATGAGGCTGTACCTGGACACCATCTCCAAATCGCTCTGGCCCAAGAGCTTGAACTTCCGGCGTTCCGCCGGGGAATGTCCTTCACAGCCTACACGGAGGGTTGGGCGTTGTACTCCGAGCGCCTCGGACTCGAGGTCGGATTCTATACCGATCCATACAGCGATTTCGGTCGACTCAGTTACGAAATGTGGCGGGCGCTGAGGTTGGTCGTCGATACCGGAATCCATTGGTATGGGTGGACCCAAGCTGAAGCGGTCGAGTACATGTCTGTGAATTCCGCGCTATCGTTGCACAACATTCGGAGTGAGGTCACCAGGTACACGTTCTGGCCGGGACAGGCGCTCGCATACAAAATGGGGGAGATCCATATCCGTAAGCTGCGCGCCGAACAGGAAGCCCGACTGGGAGACGCGTTCGATCTACGCGCGTTTCACGATGCGATCCTGGCGACGGGCGGTGTGCCGCTGGAGTTCGTGACGGGGCTGGAATAGGTGATGATATAAGGGAGACTGTCCGCAAGTTGACATTCACTCCAAACATGGCTCTGGGGCATCGGAATCGCCGTTATGAGATCCTGGTTAGCCGAAATCGGCCTAAACACTGTGAAAAAAATCTGTGGAATCTGTGCAGGAATTCGATATGACTATTCAATAAACGTTGAATGCGCTGCATAAATAGGCATATTTTGAAGTGAAGTGGAACTTGCGGACGGTATCACTCTAATCATATCAATCACCAACCCCTATTCCCTTCACCCAATCCGCGTTTCTGCCAAGTTGGACGCCATATATCGCCAATAAATAAGTCAAACTTGCGGACGCCGTACCACCACCATCCCACCACCAACCCTCCATTTCTACCCCCAACTCTGCGTAATTTGAGGGTTCCGCTTCACGCTCCCACCTATGCGCATCCTCCCGCCATCCGCTCTTGAGAAACTCGGCTTCGACGCCATCCGCGACGTCGTGCTCGCCGATTGCTCGTCCGTGATCGGCGAAGAATGGATCCAAGCCCTCACGCCATCGTCCGACACCCCCACCGTCGCCCGTCGCCTGGCCCTCACCGCCGAGCTCATGGCCATGCTCTCCACGGCCGATCCGCTCCCGCTTCCCGAACTCGCCGATCCCCGCGACGCCCTCCGCCGAGCCCGCCCCGACGGCTCTGTGCTCGACCCCGATTCCATCCTCCGCGTTCTGAAAATCGCGATGTCCGCCCGGCGGATCCGCCAATACCTGCTCCAACGCGCCGAATCCTTCCCCACGCTGGCCACCTGGTCCGACCCGCTCATCCCTCTGAAAAGCGTCGAGGACGCGATTTTGGCCATCCTCACCGACACCGGAGTGGTCCGCGACAACGCTTCGCCCGAGCTGCAGCAGATCCGACGAAGCCTGCAATCGCGCCGGAACGACCTCCGCACCACGCTCGCCCGCATCCAACGGCAGGCCGCAAAAGATGGAATCCTGAGCGAGAACGAGCCTACGATCCGCGGCGGACGCATGGTCCTTGCCGTCCGCGCCGAGCACAAACGCCACATCAGCGGTTTCATCCACGACACGTCCGCTACCGGACAGACCGTCTATCTCGAGCCCGCCGAGGTGCTTCATATCAATAATGATGTGCGCCAGCTCGAGGCCGACGAGCTTCGCGAGATCGAACGACTTCTCCGGATTCTGACCGGCTTGATCCGTGAGCATCGGAATCCGCTCGAACGCGATGCCGCCCTTCTCGGAGAGCTGGATGCGATGCGCGCCATCGCCCGCATGTCGAACCGCTGGTCAGGTGTGATCCCCGTGCTTCGGACCGACGACCGCATCCTCCTGATCGACGCTCGGAATCCGGTTTTGCTCGGTGCGCAGAATTCACAGCCCGTTCCGCTGAATCTGGACCTCCGGAAAGAGGAACGAGGATTGATCATCACAGGTCCGAACGCTGGTGGGAAATCTGTGGCGCTGAAGACCGTCGGCATCTGCATCATCCTGGCTCAATGCGGATTCGCGATCCCGGCGTCGGATGGATCCGGATTCCCGGTCATCGAGCTTTTGGCGGTCGACATGGGCGACGACCAATCCATCGAAAACGACCTTTCCACCTTTTCGTCGCGCCTCACCTGGATTCGGGAACTGTTGGCCAAAGACTTGGAATCGATTCATCCGTCCCCCGTCCCTCGTCCCCCGTCCCTCGTATTAATCGATGAGGCCGCATCGGGTACGGATCCGGAAGAAGGTGTCGCGTTGTATCAGGCGCTGATGGAGACGTTGCTTGACCGCGGGTCCAGATTGTTGGTGACGACCCACCACGGAGCATTGAAAGTGTTCGCGCACAACCATCCTGGGATGGTCAACGGAAGTATGGAATTCGATCGGGAGCAGCTGTCGCCCACGTACAGATTTAGGAAAGGCGTGCCGGGCAGCAGTTACGCGTTCGAGATCGCGCAACGGATCGGCGTACCGGATGAGCTCACGCGAAAAGCACGGGCGCTGATCGGAGATAAGAGGAATCACCTCGAGTCGCTGCTGTCGGATCTGGAGGCCGCATCGAAGGCGGCGGTGGATCGGGCCGAATCCCTCGCCGTTCATCTGAAGGCCGCCGAGCGGCTTGCATCCGACTATCGACAGAAGTCCGAAACGTTGTTCAAAGAGCGCGACAAAATCCGTGCGAAAGCCCTTGAAGAGGCGAAATCCATCATGATGGAGGCCAATCGGACGGTCGAGCGTGTGGTGGAAGAGCTTCGCGCGGCGAACGCGTCGAAGGAGGCCATCAAGAAGGCGCGGGCGGACATCCGCAAGGGGGCAATTCAAGCGCCGGAGGCATCGCCCGAGCCCGAAGAGATCCGCTCGGATCTTGAGGTCGATTCGCATCCGCCCGATGCGGCTCCTGAGCCTGTCGACCGACGTCTTCAGCGGGAGGTCACGGTCGGCGCATGGGTGCGTCTCCGTGGAACGGATACTGCGGGCGAGGTGGTCGAGATCTCAGGAAAAAATGCGTTCGTGATGGTCAACGGCATGAAGCTCAAGGCGAAACTGGCATCACTTGATGTGGAAAGACGACCGAATGAGGGCGGTCGCAAAACTCCGAAATCAGGTGGATGGAAGTTGTTGGAAGATGAATCCGGAGATTCATCGCATCTGCAACGACCCACAACGCATGTCCTGGATTTGCGGGGTAAGCGTGGTGAGGAGGCGGTGGCGGAAGTCGAGCGGTTCCTGGACCACGGGTTTGCGGCGGGGTTGCAGCTGCTGGAGATCATCCACGGGAAAGGGGACGGGATCTTGCGCAAGCGTGTGCACGAGTATCTGCGGCAGCGCAAGGATGTGGCGAGCTTCAGACTCGCGCCTTGGGAGCAGGGCGGGCCAGGGGTGACATTGGTGAGCGGG
>Ga0315904_10011236_pt1 | contig 11452 bp, 8 predicted proteins | sample LakEriMetagenome_6_FD_203529 | JGI IMG/M metagenome (GOLD analysis project Ga0315904, IMG submission 203529) | Freshwater fungal communities from buoy surface, Lake Erie, Ohio, United States - Buoy 12 MA120 | ecosystem: Environmental > Aquatic > Freshwater > Lake | place: USA: Lake Erie, Ohio... | reverse complement strand
CATTCCTACGCTTCATAAAAAAACTCCTTGAAAAATGGAGAACAAAAAACTCCGCCACGAAAAACGAGGCTGTTAACCTATAAGTTTTAACTCGCCGACTATTCCCGGACAAGACTTAGCTTGGTTAACCGGTAAAATTTCGGGAAATTTCCAGAGATACTTGAGGTTTTCTGACCCGACAGACAGCCGTAAGGGGGGATTATATTGCTTTATTGGCATTTCGACCCTAACACCCACCCAAACTTCGTCAGCCGGCAAAAACGCTCGATCATCCCCGAACATCCCGCTTATTTTGGCCTACTTTAGGATGGGTTTTGTCGCCCTAAGTTCCGTAGTCGAAAGGCGAATCGGTCGAAACAATCCCCCGGCTCCCTGCCAATCCTCCACCCTTATGGCAATCGAAATCCTTCCCCCAGCGTCAATGTCGTCAGAAATCCTGAAACTTACCCTCTGCTCAAACGCAGTTTTCTTTTGCTCGCGATCCCCTGCTGTTCCGAGGAGCTTTCCATCTGCAAAGACCTCGATGTAGTCGTCGGCTCCATCGACTTGCAAGTAACTCGCTCCCCTGGGCCAGTCCTCAGGCACAATCACCTCCGCGCGATACCAAGCCCATCCGTCGAGGCCTTCGTAGCCCAAAGCTTCCCAATGCCTACCGACCGAAATCTCCTTCCAACCCTCCGAGGAATCCGCACTGAGCGTTTTCTCTTGCCAACCCAAATCCAACCCCTGATTCTTTGGATCCGGCTGAAACGACCAAACATGATTGGTCAAATCGAAAGTCCTTTCTCGCAACTTGCCGCGAATGCCTTGGATTGTCTCTATTCCCATCGCTTGGACTCGATCGGCTTGAGGACTCTCAAGCCAAATCAACACTTCATCCAATAGTTTAGCCCCTGCTGCAGATGATCCATCTGAATGGTTTAAACAATCAACAACCATTACTCCTGATCCAACCTGGGTTGCAAAAAGCAACCCATGGGTCTTGACCGTCGCGATGTCGTGATTGTCCCACAACATCGCAATCGGAGTGAGTTGATCGAGCCATTGAATATCTGGAACCACCGGACCCGCAAGATCGAAATGCTGCAGATCGACAAGCATCCGATGAAAGCGATTCCAAGGCTCATAAGAACTGACAATAGGCCCACCCCTTAGAAACCAATGCTCAGCGATCGGCAAACTCCCTGCTTGACCATCGGGAATCATCAACACCGATCCGCCTTGCTCCAGATAGCTAAGAACCGATTCATCCATTCTCTGGGCGACACAAATCCCTTTAGGATCGGACAACTGAATTTTCCGTACCTCAGAGACATCCCTTCCCAAAACATTCGCCAGACTCTTGATCTGCTGGACCAGTTGCTCCGAACACGACTCGTGCAGATAAAGTTGGCTCGAACTATTTTCAAGCTTCGATGAACCGAGGCTTCTTTTTGGTTTATCGACCTGCCAGAGATCCCATTGGTTTTGTGCAATCGTTCGCTCCTGGTCTTCGTCAAGCCGCTCAATGAGTTCGACACCGAGTGTCCAACGCGTCACGCCAGCCTCTGTGCTTGAAGAGACAGTTGGCACCCGATCATCGAGCTTGAGTACCTCATAAGGTTCGTTTGATGATCGATCATCGTTCTCCAATGTCCCGCCATGCTCCCTCTTTGGCAGAGCCATTTCCTTGGTTACCGAAACCGACCCGCAACTCCAAGTCCAACGCACCAAACCTTTTTTACGAAGCCCCTCTGCAAGTTGATCCACAAGGACTTGAGCCGAAAACGGTTCGTCGGCCCAAAAACTTCGACGATCCTGATCGGTTCGCAACATCAGCAACCTTGGCCCGTGCCAATCCCAATCGACTCGGTCCCACTTCGGACGGCCTTGGAAGTCCATCAACCCCATCGAAGCAAACGGAAAATCGCGAATCACCGATACGACATATCCGGCATCAGGCAACTCCCTGACAAAGGTCTCGATCTGATACTTGCGCATCAACCATGCGTACCTACGTGAATCCTCATGAAGCCTAGAGACGGCTTGTGCTCCCATATCCTCCTGCCGATCGCTTGCCCAACTGCGGCTAGCTCGGTAAGACAAAGGGAACCAAAACGGCTCGATCCATTCTTGCCCCACAACCGACCGCTTGACCCCTTGGAGCTTTGCTTGATCCGCACTCGGAGCAATCGCGTCAAGCGAACCTGGTGGCAACCAAGTATCTGCGGCAATCGCCTCGCCTAGCACCAGCGGCTTGACCCCATGCTCCTGGATGTAGCTCTTGAGCCTCTTGAGCGTGGGGACCCAAGTGTGGTTGTTGCCATAAGGGTGATCGTCGTAGAAGTCATGAACACGATTCCATTGGATCCAACTGCTATCGTCCTCGACGATCGATCCAGGAATCCGCTCATGGCAACGATCATAAAGTTTGCGTATCACATCGATATCAGCACTTGGACCGGTCTCGCACGTAAGACTCCGAAGGATCACGGAGGGATGATTGCGGTCATAGCAAAAGAACTCGTCAAACTCGCGCTCGAGTGTCGGCAGGGCATCCAGCGTCCAGCGCGAATGCCAAGTCGGATACTCGATCCAAACCAACACTCCCATGCGATCTGCCATTTCCAAATAACCCTTCGGCGGCACCCACAAACAGAACTTCATCAGGTTAAATCCGTAGTCCTTGACCAACTGCAGTTCCTTGCGCCAATGCTCAGGATCCAAACTCGGGGCAACGCTCGGAGGAGCATACCCCCAATTGAGGATCCCTCGAACTCGCAAAGGCTGGCCATTAAGCAGCAACTGACCACCTACCGCACGCACCTCCCGAAATCCCGCTTGGGTGTGCACAAGATCAATCCATGGACGTTCGGTCTTTTGGGCTGTCTTGCCCCCCTGACTCTCTAAACACTGAAATCCAACTTGGACATCGTATAGCGACGGCCGCCCAGGACTCCAAAGTGCCGGTTGCTTGACATCGACGGAACCGGACAATACCAGCTTACCCTTGAGCCGCAACTGTTCGATTTGAGCCCGGCTCAGTTCGATCCAACTTTCACTCCATGTATTATTATTTAGCGATTGTTCGCCAGAAATAGATTGCCGATAGTGCAAGCAAACTTTGTAGCTCAGGTTCGGGTCTAGAAAAGCCTCAATCGCTCGAAGGTCGTTGCCCATAAGAGGAATCTCGTAGCGCAGGGATTGGCTCGAAGGTTCCCCCCAAACGAAAAGCTCCTTGGTATCGATCCGAACCGGATGGACTAAAAACGCCTCGATCGGTCTCCAAAGTCCTCCAAAATGAGGAGCAAAGACGGGCAAGAAACCCTGCGAGTTGTGGCCGACCAACTCATCGACTTTCAAAACCACTTCGCACGTTTGCGTCTCCTGCTTGAAGTCTTCCTCGTTTGCTTGTTGACCTAGCGAATCACGCAAGACGAAGTCCGTAATATCGCATTCAAAAGGAGTCCACCCGCCAAGATGTTCGGCCACCTGTTGCCCATCGCACCAAAGGGTTGCTCTGGTCGCCACACCTTCAAATCGCAATACCAACCTCATCGATCCCAAACTGGGGTCCTTGAGCCGAAAGCGAGGAAACCTTTTGCGGTACCAACCCACCCCATCGAACCCAACCCCTTGCTGATTCTCGAAAGTTGCAGGAACCTTTACCGGTTCCCAAGCCTGCTGATCATCGCGACGAAAATCCCAACCCGCATGGATCCTATCGGCTTGGAAATCTCGGGCTTGCTCTGGGAAATGGCCAGTGCCCGCTCGATCCTTATTCGATTCGCCAAGTTGCTTGGTTTCTTGAGCCTGCGATTGAGTCGAAATACTCATTGCCGCGAGAAAAAAGCACAACCAGGCCCTCAAGAGGGGATTCGATGATGTTTTCATAAACGCCCGCTTAGGAGGTTTCATTGTTGGTTCGATCCGTCTAAACTGCTTGACGACTAGCAGATCGCTCCGTATTGTTGCAAGTTTTGCTAGATCTGTGTAGTAAATCAAACATCCAATCTCCCCTGTCTTTTTATAGAAGAGGCCTGTTCGTATGTCTTATCGTTTTTGGAAAAACTCGTTCGCCGCTGCACTCGTCCTGGGGTTGGCTTCGGGCACCGCAGTGGTCGCTCAAGACGCCGTGGCTAAGCCCGTAGAAGCAACCGCAGTTGCCAAGCAGGTCTCGCCTGAACAACTGGCCCTGGAGACCGATGCAGTCAAGGCTACTAAGCAACTGACCGATGCCTTTAATGCTGGAAACTCCGATGCAGTCGCCACTGTATTTTTACCAGACGGCGAATTGATCGATGACTCAGGCACTGTGTACCTAGGCCACACCGAAATCAAAGCCCTCGTGAAAGCCTTCCAAGAAGCTTATCCCGGAGCCAAGACCGAAGCCCAAGTCGAATCGGTGCGATCGGTAGCAGGACTCGTGCTTGTCGATGGAACAAGGGTAATTACGGACAAGGACGGTAAAGGACTCTCGGTACTTCGTTTCGCAACCATCTGGAAGAAGACCGATGCGGGACTCAAACTCGCCTCGCTCCGCGACGTTAGCGAACCACTGCCTCCAACGCCTCACGAAGCTCTCGAAGGGCTGGCTTGGATCATCGGCGAGTGGATCAACGAATCGGGCGATACCAAGGTGTCGCTCAATTACCGATGGGATGACAACGGCAACTTCATCGTCGGCGATATCCATATCACCAGTGGCGACCAAGTCCTCATGAAGAGCTTCCAACGGATCGCTTGGGATGCCAGCCAAGGCAAATTCCGCTCCTGGACCTTCGATTCCGATGGTGGGTTTGGCGAAGGTGTCTGGAATGCCACCCCCAACGGACTTGTCATGCAAAACAGCGCCGTGGGCCCCGACGGCTTGCGTGGAACCGCGACGGTCAAATTGGTATCTGACAGCAAAGATCGTTTCACCGTCGAAGGCATCCATCGCATGAGCGAAGGGGTCGAAGCTCCCGACTACTCCTACACCGTGGTTCGCAAACCACCGGCTGCAAAGTAGTTTTAACTCGTACTCGTATAAACCACTCTCAAACGGAACGTTTCGATGTTGACGAAATTGATCCAACGAAGAGAGACCGTTGAGGAGGATTCCATCGAGTACGAGTACGAGTACGAGTAGGAGCAGGAGCACGAGTAGTCGGTGAAGGGAATCTTTTATTTTGAAAATTTATCTGGGGCACGTAGTCGGTAAGGGATGAAGCCCGAATAATCGTGGGAACTTAAGCGGAACGTTGCGTAGTCCGAATCGAATTCAATAAGGTCAAAGAGAATAATGAAGCGTACTCAATGGATGATGCGTTGGTTGTATCCCGCCGCATTTGCAATTGGTTGGATCGGTTTTGTAGGCCCCATCGACGATGCTGCTGCTCAAGGTCGCGGTGGTGGCCGTGGCGGTGCGGGCTTTAGCGGTGGCGGTGCTCGCCCGAGCATGCCCAATATGGGAGGAATGTCTCGGCCATCAATGCCGATGTCTAGGCCCGCTCCGCAAATGCCTATGAACAGACCTTCGTTGGGCAACTCGATGCCACAGGCCCGACCGGCCGGCCCATCAAGCCTTCCGAGCAACATCAGTCGACCCAGCGGCAATATCGGTAGCATGCCAGGAAATATGTCACGGCCTATGCCCGGGAATATCCAACGCCCAAGCACCGGCAATAGCATGAACACCAATCGCCCAAGCTTGGGTGGCAGCATGCCAACGACTCGGCCTGCTCCCGGGGGTATCTCGAACATCACCCCACCATCGAATCTAACTCGTCCCGCACCGGGCAACCTCGGGGGACAATCCCCTTCGACACGCCCGAACATTAAACTTCCAGGCTCATCGGGCTCGCTGACTCGGCCAGCCCCCGGTGGTATCGGTTCTGGCAATATGCCAACCACGCGTCCCGCTCCGCTTCCGGGCACTGGTGGCCCATCGCTAGGTGGCATCTCACGACCACCAAACCAAGGTGGCATCGGTACAAATCGGCCTGCACCATTGCCCGGCATCGCAGGACCGGGTGGAACACCGACGACCAAGCCAGCACCGGGCTTCGATGGCAACCGGCCAAACCTCGGAGGAGGCAACCGACCAAACATAGGCGGTGGCAATCGACCCGATTTAGGTGGCGGCAATCGGCCAAATATCGGCGGAGGGAATCGACCTGATTTGGGTGGTCCTGGTTTGACGACACGTCCAGAGACCAAGCCGGCTCGACCAAGTCTTGGGGGTAACCGTCCCGGTGGCGTGCAGACCTTGCCTGGTGTAGTGGATAACAGCAACCGTCCTGGCGGCGGCGGCTCGGGTACTTGGAATCGGCCTGATTGGAACGGCAACAACAATTGGGGCAACGGCAACAACAACTGGGGTAACAATTGGGGCTCTGGCAACAACAATTGGGGTGGAGGCAATTGGGGCAATTGGGGCAATAACAACAATCGCCCCAACTGGAACAACGGCAACACCAACGTCAATATCAACAACAACAACTTCAATAACAATTGGTATAACAACAACTACAACCGACCAGCCTGGGATCGGCCCGGTTACAACAACAATTGGGGCAACAACAATTGGGGCAACAACAACTGGGGCAACAATTGGGGCTATCGCCCGAACTACAACTGGAACAACGGTTGGCACGACAATTGTGTGCACCCCCATTACCACGGTTGGTACAACGGTTGCTGGTCGGGTTACTGGGGTAGTTCTTGGTATTCACCAATCGTCTGGGGCGGCATTGGCTGGGGACTCGGCTCGATTACCAACAGCTACTTCAACACCGGCTATGCGGCTTACAGCAACCCTTACTACGTAGCTCCGGCCGTTGGTACCACCACGGTCGCTAGCTCGATCCCTTACGACTACTCGCAACCTGTGGTTGTCAACAACTACATCACTGCCGAGTCGCAAGGTTCGACCGCGACCTCGACCTCCTCGCCGACGACCAATGCAAACCCAACGTCGAATGCCAACATCGAAGCTTCCTTCGGGGATTTCGATAAAGGTCTGGCATCGTTCAAAGAGGGGAACTACCAAGCTGCTTTGAATTCGTTCAATACAGCCCTCTCGAAAAACTCTGGCGACCCAGTGGTTCACGAAGTCCGAGCATTGTCCCTGTTTGCAATCGGTGATTACACCAGCGCAGCAGTGGCTCTGAACTCTTTGCTTGCGGCTGCACCGGGTATGGACTGGACGACCGTTAGCAGTCTCTATGGCAACAGCGACGATTACACGGCTCAGCTTCGCAAACTCGAAGAGTATTGCAAAGCCAATCCAAAGAATCCCGCTTCGGCGTTCGTGCTCGCTTACCACTATCTGGTCATCGGCCAGAAGGAATCCGCGATTCGCGCTTTGAAGGTCGTCGTCGAGAATCAGCCCAAGGACGTGACGGCTAAGCGAATGCTTGAAGCTCTCGATCCCAAGCCGATCGAAGCCAAGGCGGCCGCACCGAAGACCGAAGGTCAGCCCCAAGCCGAAGAACTCGCCAAGCCAGCACCTGAAGTCGATTTGGTTGGCAAGTGGCAAGCTGTTGCAGGCACTACGACGATTGATTTGTCGATCGACGAAGAGTCGAAATTCGTTTGGAAAGCCACCGAGTCGGGTAAGCCTGCGGTTGAGCTTTCCGGTGACTTCGGCACCAATGGATCGGCAGTGCTCATGGAAACAACCGACAAGGGTTCCTTGGGTGGTACGGTCAAGAGCATCAATGCCGACGAATGGATTTTGAATCCACCGGGAGCTACCGACGATACCGCAGGCTTGAAATTCAAGCGCGTCAAGTAGTCCGGCGATCCTTTAGTTCGCTCGATGAAAAAGGTCCTGTAGACACGATTCCCCAGGACCTTTTTTCGTTGATTCCTCGGTTACTAGCCCGTGGCCCACAGGCCACTTGCGCTCTGGCCAGTAACCCGAACCGTAAGGGAGGGAGCGTCAGTACACGGCCCATCACTCCATTGCTCGCTCGTTGACACGTCGGGTTACTAGCCCGTGGCCCACAGGCCACTTGCGCTCTGGCCAGTAACCCGAACCGTAAGGGAGGGAGCGTCAGTACACGGTCCATCGCTCCATTGCTCGCTCGTTGACACGTCGGGTTACTAGCCCGTGGCCCACAGGCCACTCGCGCTCTTGCCAGTAACCCGAACCGTAAGGGAGGGAGCGTCAGTACACGGCCCATCGCTCCATTGCTCGCTCGTTGACACGTCGGGTTACTACCTGTGGCCCACAGGCCACTTGCGCTCTTGCCAGTAACCCGAACCGTAAGGGAGGGAGCGTCAGTACACGGTCCATCGCTCACAGTTCGTAAACACATCCAAAAACTCACCGAAAAAAAGTCAACCAAAAACGAGTGTTTTTTTTCGCAAACCATTAAAATTGAGAAAGTCGGCTGCTAAGGACTTGAAGCTTTTTGGTTCTCGGATCTATCGGAGAAAAATCATACGGAGGTGAATGTGAAATCCAACCCGTTGGCCTTTTTCTTTACCGTTTCCAATTATGGCGTGTGGATACCTGGAGACACTCGCGGTTGGATTGAGTACAAGCATGGCTGGCAACTTCCTGATCCGATCAGGGAACTTGAAGCCAAAGCGCTAATGACCGAAACATCTGTGATATTGAACGAAACATCGAGAGATTTGGTTGAAGCACAGATTGCAGAGACCTGTGCTTTCCGTAACTGGATCTTACACGCTGCAAATTGTAGATCTAATCACATGCATTTTGTGATCTCGGCCTATCAAGTCGCTCCGAAGATTATTCGCTCGACGGTAAAAGCATGGTGTACAAGACGTCTTAAGGAGAAGATTGATCCTTTGAGAGAGAACTGGTGGGCCGAACGAGGAAGTATTCGATGGGTATTCACGGAGGACTCCCTAGAACGAGTCATTCAGTATGTACTCGTAGGGCAGGATCGAAAGCCCCCGACCCCATACGTAAAATGGGATCTATAAACCCATCGCCCCCGATGGCCGCAGGCCATCAAACCAGTAACCCGACGCGTAAGCGAGGAAGCACCAGAGTAACACTCCATGGCATCAACCCACGTCAACCATACCTTTCGCATGATCGTAATCGTCCATCATGTCGAGCGTGAAATAAGAGACTGGGCCGTGTACTGACGCCCCCTCCCTTACGGTTCGGGTTACTAGCAGACATCCCCGATGGCCGAAGGCCATCAAACCCCGTAACCCGACGCGTCAGCGAGGAAGCACCAGAGTAACACTCCATGGCATCAACCACCGTCGACCACTCCTTTCGCATGATCGTAATCGTCCGTCATGTCGAGCGTGAAATAAGAGACTGGGCCGTGGACTGACGCCCCCTCCCTTACGGTTCGGGTTACTAGCAGACATCCCCGATGGCCGCAGGCCATCAACCCAGTAACCCGACGCGTCAGCGAGGAAGCACCAGAGTAACACTCCATGGCATCAACCCACGTCAACCATACCTTTCGCATGATCGTAATCGTCCATCATGTCGAGCGTGAAATAAGAGACTGGGCCGTGTACTGACGCCCCCTCCCTTACGGTTCGGGTTACTAGCAGGGATCGACGATGTTCACCGGCTCGCCATTGTGGACAATCGCGTTACAATATGAGCTCCAAACGCGGTTGAAGGCAACCGCGATACAATTCAGTCCAATCCCATCCTATCCGACTATGTTTGATCGAACTACAAATCTCCAGCTTGTTGACGAATATGTCGCAAGCGAGAGCTTGAAACGTCACATGCTGGCCGTCGAAGCGGCCATGCGAGCCTATGCCGAGCGACTGGGCGAAGATGTCGAACTTTGGGGAACCGTTGGTCTGCTTCATGATTTCGACTACGAAAGATGGCCTAACCCTCCGGATCATCCACTCCAAGGTAGTGTGATTCTCAGAGAACGGGGTTACTCAGAGGAAATCATCCGAGCGATCTTGTCCCACGCGGACTATTTGAGCGACAAATACCCTCGCCAGTCCCAGCTCGAACATGGGCTCTATGCCTGCGATGAGTTGTGCGGCTTCCTGACCGCCTGTGCCATGGTTCGCCCAGGACGTCTCGAAGGCCTAACGGCATCGAGCGTCCGCAAGAAACTCAAGAACCTGAGTTTCGCAGCCGCTGTTAATCGAGACGACATCCAACGGGGAGCAGAAGCATTCAATGTGGATCTCGACGAGCACATCGAGTTTTGTGCTCTCGCTATGCACAACGCAAAAATCCTTTAGAGGCCTTCTCTTGAAGGACTCCATGAAAAAATTTCCTTCATCCATCTAAAGCTAACCCAACCAAAACCAATAAGATCGGGCATAGAATCGCAATCGCCGAAAAGATAACGCCCAAAATCGCAAAAATTTTCTCACGATCCTTCTGAAGCAATCCCGCGACTCCCAACACCAATCCCACCAAGGCCACGCCCAGAAAGAGGAATAGGAGTAGTCCAATCAAAACTGCAATCGGAGACTTTTCGTCGATGCCTCCGGGCGTCGATGTCTCGGCAATCCCCGCAATGACAAATACAGTCAACAGCAAAAGTCCCGAGACAATGCCGACAACAAAAGATGCGATCCCCAAGCCCGAATGCTTCTTAATGAGTTCGCTCATCGTTATTATCCTCATTGAAAAAATTCTCAAGGAAAGTCCAAAGATATACTCCTAGAGATGATATTGCCTAAGATCTATCCAAGTCAACTCGCTCTAATTTTCTATCCGATCGCTGAGTCGGGTGGGTACAGATACAACTCTGGAATTCCGAAGGAATTCGCTCGGATCGTCTATTCAGGCTTCAAGAGTAGCACTCTATTAGCGATTCAAAAAAATCCGCTACAATAGTCCATCCTCATGAGTTTGAGCGAAGATGCACCCAACGTTTGGAAAGGTTTCCTAGGAACAAAAGATGACCAAAACACCTTGGATTTCGGTCGAAAAAGCACGCCAAGCCCAGTCGGTCGGGCATCACGCCCAGGTGCGCGGTTGGGTGCGAACTCGTCGCGATAGCAAAGGGGGCTTTAGCTTCATCGAAATCAACGACGGTAGCTGTTTTGGAAACCTCCAAATCATCGCCGACTCGAAACTCCCTAACTACGAATCGGACATCCTGACCCTCACCGTCGGCTCGAGTGTTGTGGTCGAAGGTGAACTCAAAGCCAGCCAAGGACAAGGCCAAGCCACCGAGATGGCCGCATCGAGCCTGCGTGTGACGGGCCTTGCTAGCGCCACGGATTACCCTCTCCAAAAGAAACAACACACCTTCGAAAAACTTCGCGAGTGGGCTCACCTCCGTCCTCGCACCAACACCTTTGGCGCTGTGACCCGCGTCCGCGATCGAATCAGCTTCGCGACCCACGAGTTCTTCCACAACGAAGGCTTCGTGCTAGTTCACACGCCACTGATCACCGCTAGCGACTGCGAAGGTGCCGGGCAGATGTTTCGCGTCACGACGTTGCCTCTGGATAACTTGCCAACGGTCAACGGAAAGGTCGATACGTCCAAAGACTTCTT
>Ga0315904_10011233_pt1 | contig 11454 bp, 11 predicted proteins | sample LakEriMetagenome_6_FD_203529 | JGI IMG/M metagenome (GOLD analysis project Ga0315904, IMG submission 203529) | Freshwater fungal communities from buoy surface, Lake Erie, Ohio, United States - Buoy 12 MA120 | ecosystem: Environmental > Aquatic > Freshwater > Lake | place: USA: Lake Erie, Ohio... | reverse complement strand
CTCAGCATTGCGTCACCAAGTGATGCATATGACCGACGAACTCTTAATTCTGCGGAACCTGATAGCCACCCCGTTATGCCCCGATAGCAGGATTATGCCCTTCTCGGATCCCCTGACGCAACTCTGGCTCACCGCGGGGCTTAAGGGCTGTTTTCGTCCTCAATCGCACGGCGTGTTATGCAGCAAAAGTGCGGCATAGTGGCGGAGGCGGCGTTCGGCCCCAGACGCGGCGAGGGGCTACTGGGCAGCGCAACCGGAGCGACACTCTGGCGGCATCGAAACCCAGCGATACCCAAGATCGCCACGGCAGGCTCGGGCTGGTATCGAGGGCGAGGGCGGCCGTGACACCGACAGCCCACCCCACCTCGACCACGCCCCGTCACCGGCCCTTTTCGTCCCAGCCCTATACTTCCGGCTTCTCCTCTGCGGTGCTTTTCATCGCCCGCCCTTGGGGTTCGCCATGCCTCGCGCTGCCGGTCGAGCCTGCGGGTTTACGCTCGTAGAACTCCTCGTCGTGGTCGCCATCATCGCCACGCTCATCGGCCTGCTCTTGCCCGCGGTCCAGAGCGCCCGGGAAGCAGGCCGCCGAGTCCAGTGCGCCAACCATCTGAAGCAGGTCGGCCTCGCGGTCATCCAGTTTCATGACCAGAGCCGGGCGTATCCCATGGGCCGGAATGTCACCACCGAGTTTGGCCAGTCGTGGTCGTTCCGGCTGCTGCCCCTGTTGGAAGAGCAGGCGATCTTCAACGCGCTCGTGCCCGATACCAAGGTTCCGATGTGGGACGATCGCAACGCCGGAGCCATGCGAAGGCCAGTGTCGACCTACTTCTGCCCGAGCCGCCGTGTTCCCGCCGCTGACCGTGACTTCGACAACAGCGGCCAGCCACCCATCAAAGCCGGTGTGGCCGCAGCAGGCGACTACGCTGCGAACCCCGGGACTTCCCTGCATTACGCCTCGGGCACCACCTCGCCGCTCGACCCCAAGAGCGCCGGTCCGATCCACACGTATTCACGAGTCCGGGCCGCGCAGGTCACAGACGGCCTCTCGAAGACGTTTGCAGTCGGCGAGCGGCACGTCCCGAAGGCTGACCAATCCATAGCCGCCTCGATTCAGCAGTGGGCCCAAGGCGACACCGCGTTCTTCGCCGCCGACAGCCCCTACACGTGCTTTCGGGATCCCAGTCGCGGCTTGGCTTCTTCGCCCGACGACCTGAGCCGCCGAAAGTTTGGCAGCATGCACCCGGGCGTCACGCAGTTCGTCTTGCTCGACGGCCACGTGGAGCCGATCGAAGGCGAGGTGGACGTCACGGTGCTGCGCTCGCTCTGCACGATCGGCGACGGTGGTGATCCCGCTGCGCCGCCAGACACGCCCGACGACGGCCCGTGACGACGAGGCTGGAGTGGTGGCGTGGCTTGTTCACTCCCTCAACCCCTGCCCCCGCGCCCAACTCCGAGCGTCCAAATCGAGTTTGGCGTGCTCGATGCCCTCAAGGCTCTGCTGGCACTCGTAGATCAGGTCCTTCAGGATTCGCTCGCCTTCCAGCAAGTCCGCCTGCCTGATCCCGTCGGCGTCTTGGGGGCTGAACTCGTAGTGCTGGGGCATGCGTCGGGCGTTCGTCGTGAGTTTGGCGAGGAACTCCAAGTAGGGCGACGCGTACTCTTTCTTCTTGCGGCCTGAGTGATACTTCGGGTCGCCAGATGTCATGCGGCGGATCTTCTTGATGGCGGCGAGCAGTTCACGGCCTGAAGGGTTGTCGAAACTGTGGGGTGCGTCGGACATGGCATCCTCCATGATGCGCGTAGGTGAATCGGGCTTCTCGAATCATGCCCGTCAGGAATCCGTACTTTCGTGGGATTCGGGTGTCTGCGGGCATCTGAATCAGTGAAGTTTCTGACTCGTTCCCGCTGACGGGCACCCATAATTCTAGCGCGTCGAGAGCCCCATCACGGCATGGTTTTCGTGCTCGTGGCCAAGTTTTGCGATGAATGCCGCGCACGACGAGGGTGTTGCAAAACGCTCCACCCGCAAAAGCCTGTACCCTAAAAACCAGAGGGTCCGGGGGGCTCGAAACAGCGACTGACGAGCCTGCCGGAAGCCACGCCGCTCGCCCGCTCTCCTACGCGCCCCACCCCGCCCTCACGCCGACTTCACGACGGGGACTCCACTGCCTGACGGCCCGCTCCCCGAACCTGCGTCGGCCCCATGCGGCGAAGGCTGGCGCGCAGACGGCCCTCCCGACTTCGAGCCACCTTCAGCCTTGGGCACAGCGGCGGGCACCTGACACGCGGCCATGATCGGCACCTGCGTATCCATGAACGTGAGAATCCCGTCACGCAGGCCCTCGGGCAGCATCTTGAACCACCCCAACCACCCATACGCGGTCGTCCGGGGCACCTTGAAGAACCGGGCCAGAGCCGCGCCGCCATAGCCCGCCCGAGTGTGCAGGTAGACGGCCAAGATCCGCCGCTCGTTCTTCATGATGGCCTTCCGGACCGCGGCGTCATCAGGCTGGGCGAAGTGGGCGAGCCGGTACTGGAGTTGCTGCTCAAGGATCTCAGCCTCGACCTTCATGCGGTCTCGGTCGCGGCCGTAGAGTTCGATCAGGGGCCGAAGCGTAGCCCGGCTGGGGTCTTGGGCGAACGCGAGCACGGTCCCGAGAAACTTGGTCTGCCAGTCGATGTGCTGGAGCCAGTAACTGACGTCGGCCAGCGCGAACGCCTCATGAAGAAGAACGCCCCGGGATTCAGCCTCGCGGAGTAGTTGGGCCAGTCGGTGCGTGCTGGAGGCGAGAAAGTCGTGGCACTTCATGAACTCCCGGGCCATCTGGTCGACCGTCTGCAGGATCTTCTCTGTGCGGTCGGGATTGGGTGGGTCGGGGTTCATGGGCGTGGTCTCGGGGCATGTACTTGAGAATAGCGCATGGGTGGGGTCAGCGCTAGCGGGGCGGGCAGGGGCGACGCATGGTTGGCTGGGGGCGTTGCAGGTGCACCGGGCTTGCCCCCGCATCGCCAACCCTTCGCCCGCTCACTGCCTTCGGCGACCCATTGGCGAACCAGCGGCGAACATCTTGGCAACCCATCGCGCCCGGGGAGCGAGCCTTTGCCGAACCCGTGAACGCGTCTCCCCCCGTGCTTCCTCTACTCCGCCAGCCGCAACTCACTGGCCAAGACCCGCACGACAGGCGCCCGTGAGGTGTGCCAGCATTCGGGCTTGTAGGCGTCCAGTTCGGCAACCACGGCGGCAAGGCTATCGGGAGCCAGACCGAGGGTGGCAGCGGCGTCATCCGGGCTCTCGCCATGGCCTCCAGACCCACCCGCCAGTGCATTGCCAACAGGTGCCGCCCGTGAGCCGCCAAGGAGTTCCCGGGCTCGATGGGTGTGCCGGGCTACTCCAGCAGGTTTGCCCTCGCGGATCTTCACGGCGGCGGCAGCAAGGTGGATGAGCCCCTGAACGAATCGGGCTTCTGGAGTGGTCCGGCCAAGGGCGTTCCAGAAGCCCTCCCATGCTTCGTGTGATTCCCAGTACCAGCCGCCGTTGAAGAGGTCGAGGGCGTAGAGCCACTGCGGGTTGGCGGCGAGCGTGGCGGCAATGGTCTGGCGCCGGAAAGCGGGGTCGGGCGGGAGGTGAGCAGGGAGGGCGGGCGTGTTCAGGGCACCGCGGGGTTGATCATGCACGGCGCTGTACGAATGGCCGCGAGGGTCGTTCACAGGGTGCGGCAGGTCATGGCCGGGCACGTACGCGTAGGGCGGCAGCGGGTTGGCCGGGGCGTAGCGGGGTGGCATGGAGAGGAGTGTACGGGGCTCGGTCGCGGGTCCATGTCGGGCGCGGTTCTGGGGCGGCAGCCGAAGCCTTGCGCGTGATGGTGGACGCGCTAGAATTCCCGGATGAAGAACACCTCCCGCGACCACTTCCCCGTCCTCTGCTGTCACCGGGCATCCTTCAGCCACCCCATCTCGATCCCGGCCGCCGTAGGGTGCCCGGACGCTGGCGCTAGTTTCCTCCAGCGCTCGACGTGGACCGAGTTCCGCGCGGTGTTGGCTGGCCTCCGGGATCAGTGCCCGACCGCCATGCCTGTGGTCGTCCGGACGTCATGGCTCCCCGACACGATCCTCGGGCAGTGCATCCGGCGTCGGCAGCGGTTCGTCGTCCGGCTCAACGAGGGTATGAGTGAGCCTCAGGCGGTCGACACCCTCTGCCACGAATGGGCGCATGCGCTGGCGTGGAACTATTCGCTCGACCGGCTCGCCAAGACGCCCGGCCTCGACCCCGTGGAGTTCGAGCGGGCCTGTCACGACGAGGCCTGGGGCTGCGCCTACTCGCGGGTCTGGCGGGCGTACCTCACCTTGGCGTGAAGGTTTTCCTCCCGCCAACCCACGGTCGCCCCCACGGCCCGCAGGCGCGCCGTGGAGGGCAGTCAGGCGCCACCCCTACCGGACCCGCCCGGGACGGCAATCGGCCCTCAGGCGGCGCGCTGTTGCGTCAGCCGCGGGGCCTCACCCTGTCGACCCGTGGGTGACTACCTCAACGACCGGGCAACGCCCCCGACCGGCCTTCAACGGCCGGATCAACCCTGCCTCCGAAAGGTCCCGGACTCCTTCGCTCACGTGCCATCGCTCAAGATCGCACTCATCTCGCAGTTGGCGATCGATACGAACGACGAGTTGGACACCCCCCGGCTCTGTCAGGTCTGCGTGCTGGCCCGTTATGCCAAGCCGATACCAGAGGGCAACCGCCAATCGGGCGGCACTACGGGACAACGCCATCGCCTTGGTCAGCCATTTCAGCGGGACCGGCCCTCGAATAAATGGAACCGTGGTCCTGCGCTTTTGGCGGACGGGTCGTCGCCTACCCATATCAGCGGCATCAGGATCACCGCTCGGCGTCTGTGGTGTCTGCGCCGCCTCGGCGATCGCCTGCTCGAAAACATGGACGTGGCTCACCATCGAATACCCACCTACCGTGGAGGTCCCCACCGGTCGTTGAAGGAATAGAAGAAGAAGAAATAAGAAATAAGAATGACCCGGTTCCATGAAATCGCTGCAACTTGAGCAGTGATTTACTGCATGTCCTTGACCACCAACGGCGCCTTAGGCGGCAGGGTGGTCGGGCGGTTCGCCGACGATCCCCATGATTCGATCGAAGAACTCCTTGCCGTCCTCATCGACGTACCGCTCACCATCGCCGGTGAACGTATGTTCGACATCCACCTCGAAGCCCCGGAGGACATCCCGCGATGCCTTCCGCATGAGGGCCTCCATCCGCGCCGACACCACGGGCATGGCCTCCACCGACGCCTCGATCAAGATGGCGTCGTGAATCGGGGCGACGATCGGAAGTCCTTCGTCGGCGGCATAGGTACACGCCAGCCGTAACATCTCGGCGCCGTGGGCCTGTGACGGAAAATTCCGGACAGACCTCCACTGCTTTTTCGTGGCCGCCTCGTCAACGCTGGCGATGCGATGGAGCCGCCAGTCGAAACACGTGCGGATCACACCACGGACGGACACATGGTCGACCGCGGCGTCAGACCAAGCCCAGAAACGATGGTAGACACGCTTATGGGCCCGCAGGAGCTTCTCGGCCTCAGTCGTACTGATGCCGAGCTTGGCAGCCATACCATAGGCCGACTGTCCGAACATGACGCCGAGGCAGACGACCTTCGCGGCAGCGCGAATATCTCGGTGTTTCTCCTTTGTTGCATCAGACGGCGCTAGACCCGCCCGTATTGCGAACGCCAGGTAGAAATCACTGCGTCGGTAGTCGTCCATCATCGCCTCGTCCCCGGCCAGCGCCGCGACGATGGCGATCTCCTGGCTCCGCCAGTCGAGATAGTCCAACTGCATCCCGGGAGCCGGCCGGATGAACGACCGCGTCCACTTCGACGGTCCGAAGGCGAACTCGGTCGTCGAGGGCGTGTTCCGTCCCGTACGTGCGCCAAACTGACCAAGCAGCACACGGTTTCGACCGTCAGGCCCAATGGCGAGCCGGCCGATGTTCTTCGTCCCCTCGAACGTCTGTCGGTACTGGTGTAGTTCCTGCAACTGCGGTGCGTACTTGACCACATCTGACCACGTCGCCTCGTCCATCAACGGCGTGTCGCCGTCATTGTCGAGTGGGAAAGCGATGTTCTCCTTGATGAGGTATCGCCGGAAGTTAGCCATGCTGAAACTGCCGTCAGCACGAAACACACCGTACTTCGCGTTTATCTCGTTTCGGACATCCGCACCGATCTCCGCCAACCGCCCCGTGACCCAGCTGTATAGCGGCATGTCGATCGGGACACCGCGGTGCTGCATGTCGGCAACCGCCGAGGCATATCGACCACGCAGGAGTGCCCGAAGGAGATCGTCATGCGTCTTCAGGTAGGCACAGACCTTCGGTAAGAGGCCGACGCAGGCATCGACGTCCTGCATGCAGTAGTTCATCAGACCCTGCCACTCGTCGGCGGTCTCTGGGCCACGGATCGCCACGTCCCGCCAGTGCTCCTTCTCTTCGATCAGCGGCTCGCCGAAGTAGTTCAGGCAGCCCTGTAGCCCAAAGCCAAGCGGCAACGTATGACCGTTCAGCTGGTTACGAAACTCGACGAAGAGGTCCAGCATGTTTGCTGGGCGCGGCCACTCCAACTGCTGGAAACAACTCATCTCGGCCGACAAGAAATAACCCACCACGACCGTCTGAGGGCCGATGTCGAATGGCGGGGTCTTCATCCGCACCAGCTCGTCATACGCGAGGAGGTGACGCCGGCCGCTTCGATGTTCTCGCGCCGCCAGACACCGGACGATAGGCCGATGTCCGGACGGCGACGAGAACTCGAAGTCGACGCTGACGAATTCCCGAACAGCATCGAGCGGTGACATGACTACCGTGCGCCCCTCAGCTCACGGATCGCCTCGTGCTCAAACGAGTCGATGACCCGTCCTTTGAACGCGAGGTCGAACCACTCCGAGCGGGTCAGCTCCGGCCAGGTGGGTTCACCGAGCGGATCCTCAGGTAGCTCGATGGCATACCCGTTACGACCGTCGGGCACGCAACGCACGTAGCCATCCACAGCAGCCGACGCGACGTCGCGCGCCGTCCGAATCCACGCATTGTCCCGCTGGCCAATCGAGATGGGCCAGAGGAAGGGCGCATGGGTGTCGTGATAGACACACCTGACGAGTTTCACAATCTTCAACACACGCGCCAACGACACATCGCCATGGAGGGCTGGTGTGACGAAGTAGACCGTGGGCCTCAGATCACCGGCGACCGGTCGCTCGTAGACACGAGCAATGAAATCCGTCTCTTCGCGAATCGCCCTGAAGAACTGCGTCTTGTCGGGCGATCCCATCGGCATCGTGAGAAGTTTGCGCTTCACCTTGATGCCATCCGTCGTATAGTTCGCCCCAAGATTCAGCGCTGCCAAATCCGCGAACGGGTTCAACGACGCCGCAGGTTCGACGACAGGCGTCTCCTGCGGAAGAACGACGCCACCTGACGACGGCGTCTCCACAACTTGCCTGCCATCCTCGAGAGGTTGGCGGGCATCATCAGCACCGAGCGGGGGATCCCCCGCGACCGACTTGGCCATGATTAGGCCTCCGTAATTCGACGGCTGAAAAAGACGCCGTCCGTCACCGAGGCGGTATCTCGCCGCGGCGGGGCCATGAGGCGCCCGACCCCGCCCTGCATGAGATTTCACGCAGATTTCACGCGCCGGTCGGGGACGGGCCGAGCCGTTCACCAAGCTCGGTTAACCGATAGATCAACGGGGCAGAACCACCGGATCTCTTGTAGGCGGGTTTCGCCGGCATGGCCAGTGGTAGTGTCACCCCGCCTTCCGCGTGCTTTCCTTCAGTGCGCACACCGCGACCGGAATCAACAAGACCGTCACGCTGAAGGCCTCCGAGGCGACGCCAAACGGTGCCGGGCGAGACTCGCGGCATAACCGCGCAAACTTCTTCCCTCGTAGAGCCGCGGTGAAGGCGTAGGTGGCTGACAATAGCCTTCTCTACCTCATCTAGGTCTTCCCAAGTCCGTGTCCCCCGGAGCCGCGACGCAGCAGCACGTTCTACGCAGTCGACTGCCCTGCCAAAGGCTCGATTCTGTAGAGCCAAGTCTCGCAAGACATCTCGCACCTCCGCTGCATGACCCAATGCCTCGCCGGGGGCGACAAAAAGGGGATCCGCCATTTGAAGAACCGCATGCAGGACGTTGTTGGCCGTCTCGTAGCGGAACGTCGCGTCCGCGAGCAGCCGCCGCAGCTTCGAACGTAATTGCGCCACGATCCGCTCAGCGTCTCCCTCAAGCCGCAGAAAAGATGAGTCGGTGAGCGGAGCTATCAAACGGTCCACCAGATCAAGATATCGCTCCAACCTTTCCGTTAAGGGTCGCACTCTCTCGGTCCCGCTCCCACCCCCCGTGCCACGCATCGCGACGATGTCTTTCGACGGCGTCGGCGGTTCGTCGTCCTCCCTGAGGATTTCCTCCGAGACCAAGAAGGCAACTAGATCACCACATGTGCTGCTGATTTCCGCAAGCAAAACCCGCGGATAATCCGGTTGCGTGGTGAACTCAAAGCCCTCCGAAGACGAGACCACTGCAAGTCCCGACTCCTCCAACATCACTTGGACCGCGCGGGCGGCTTTACCCAGGTCTTGCGCACCCTTCCAGATATCATCGAAGCGGCGGAAGTACGTCCGCCATTCCGCCGCGGTTTTCGGCTCTTGGATCTCCGCGACCTGTCGCTCCAGGAGCCGAATCATCAGACGCCACGCATCGAGGAATCGAGTCGTGACCAGTTGCGCATAGACCTCGCCGGCCACACGATCGTCGCCACTACCCGCATCGCCTCGGCGAAAGTCTGGCAAACCGTTTCCGATACCACCGAGACGAGCCTCAAGACTCTCGGCATCGACGACCAGGTCTCTCAACGTTCGCTCGAACGTCTGTCGCTGAGCCGGGCTGTTGGGCGGACGCGCGCTCCATCTTTCATAAAGACCACCGAGCTTGCGGACGAAAGCCTGCGTGTCGAGGGACCACGCAGCGAGTTGGTCGAGCGACGAAGCCCCCTGATGACCATCCGTGGCGTCGGAGGGTGATCGATCGCCGTCGTGAGCGCCACCATCTGTTGTCATCACGGCGACCTGGGTGGGTGTGAAAAAACAGGTCCGGACGGGCGGGGGTCTAGACGCCGATGACGCCACCACCCCAGCCAAATCTGACCATACCGCGGACGCAACGCAACAGATTCCCGCCACTCCCGCCCCTCCATTCCAGGCGTTCGTCCGCCGGAAAAGTGATGAAAAGTGCCTGAAATCTCATCCCAAAAACACCGGCCCCGAAGCTTGGCGACCTTCACCCGGGCGGCCTTGCCCGAGTAGCCCGGCCCAACAGCCTCGCGTCGCGGCACTACGTCACGGACGAGGAGGCTACCCACCATCAACCGAAAGAATCGTTCATGAATCCTTTCCCACCAGGCAGGAGGCAGCCGAGATGATCCGCCGCAGCACCCTGCCCGATGACGACAGCGGCGGCGACCGCGAGCTGACAGAGTCGGTCACGGCTCAGCAGGCCGGAGCTCCACCGACCGGCGTGAGCCGCAAGGCCCGCGGTGTGCCGGTGTCGCCTATACGCTCCGCTGCAGACACGACCTACTTCAACCCGGCCCAGGTCGCCGAGATGTGGGGCATCTCGCACGACAAGGTCCTGGGGTTCATCAAGTCCGGTGAGCTGCGCGCCTTCAACGTGGCGTCCAAGAACTCACGGCGGCCCCAGTTCAAGATCCCGTCTGCCGCCCTGCGGGAGTTCGAGGAGCAGCGATCTGGCCGCGCCCCCGCCCGCTCGGTGCCCCGCCCTTCCGGTCGCCGGCCTTCGCGGAAGTCTTCGGCTTCGCCGACCCGCGAGTATTTCTGACCGCGGTCGCGACGGGCTCGCCGTCGATGGCCGTGCCGAAGAGCCACGTGTGCACGTGGTCGGTCACCTGCCGCAGGGCACTCTCGGCGACGTGCTGCCGGTACACCGCCCCCATGTCCGACGTGGCGGGCACGTGACCCATAACGTGGTCGACCGCCACTTGGTTACCGGTCTCCGCGCCGATGGTCTCGAACGAGCGGCGTAGGCCGTAGAAGCCGAGGCCTCGTATGGCGATTCCCTTGCGATCCATGATCCGTTTCAGGGTTGTCGCGATCGCGTCATGCTCTACGACGTGCGGCCGCCCATCGGCCAACACCTTGGCAGCACTCCGCACGAAAGGATGCCCTCTTCGCGTGGCGAATAGCAGCCCCTGCGTCTCCAGTGTGGGCTTGAGGCTCGCCGCCTGCCGATCGGCCTGCACGGCGACAATCGCCTCCACGGTTTCAGGCCATAGAGGACACCGCCGCCGCACGCCGGTCTTCGCGCGCGGGTAGTCGATCCAGCCATGCTCAACGTCAATGCAGTTGGCGGGCAGGGCCGCGACGTCGAGATTCCCCATGCCGCAGTTGATTCCGAGCAGGATCATGGCCCGCAACTGAAGAGGTGCGGCATCGAGGAGCGTCCGTATCTCACCCGCTAGGAAGTGCTTCCGACCAGCATCGGCACGGCTACGGCGAAGAAGCCTGCGCTCCGGTCGCTTGAGGTCCTTCCCGAACCGGACCGGCTTCTCGACAAGTTCCTCCTCGTACGCGAACTTGAAGATGCTCCGCGTCACACCGATCCGCCCATTCAACGTCTCGGGATTGACGCCTCGGGCCAAGTGCTTCCTCAGCGACTTGAGGTCGTCTCGCGTGATCGAATCGACGCCTCTCTCGCGGCCAAAGAATCCGACGAGCCGCTCGCAGTCACGGTAGTAGTCGACGAAGGTTCGTTGCGACAGCTCGCCCGCGTCGCGTCTTGCCTCAGCCGCCGCCAAGAAACGATTGGCGAGCTCGCCAACAGTGATGCCCGCGTCGCGTCTCACCTCGGTTAGTCGGCCCGAGTGCAGCCCCGCACAGTGCTCGTGGTAGCGGCTGAGCGCAGCATCGGGATCCTTGACGCTCCCGAAGTAGTAAAGCTTCCCGCGAATCTTTTTGACGAACTGCCCGTTGCGGTGGGCGGTCAGCGGGAACGACTTGTAGGGCTTGCCCGGCGTCGAGGACTCATTCGCGGCGTGCTCAGCCGTCCGTCTAGGCCTTCCCCGACCCCGCATAGTCGTAGATGCTGGCTGGCCACTCTCCGGCTCAAAAGCGGCTTGGGTTGGACGTGTACTCCGAGCGGCATCACGTATGGTGTTGGGCGTCCGAGCGATCACGGAAAAAGGCCTCCAGAAATGCCCCGCGGTTGTCGTAACGGTTGTCGTCTTAATTCCCTCGCTGGACAGGATAACAGAAAAACCCTATAAAACAAGCCTTCGGGCCCGTAGCTCAGCGGTTAGAGCAGGGGACTCATAATCCCTTGGTCGTGTGTTCGAATCACACCGGGCCTACTTCGCTTTCGTTCCGTGTTTTCAGGTCCGG
>Ga0315904_10011230_pt1 | contig 11458 bp, 7 predicted proteins | sample LakEriMetagenome_6_FD_203529 | JGI IMG/M metagenome (GOLD analysis project Ga0315904, IMG submission 203529) | Freshwater fungal communities from buoy surface, Lake Erie, Ohio, United States - Buoy 12 MA120 | ecosystem: Environmental > Aquatic > Freshwater > Lake | place: USA: Lake Erie, Ohio... | reverse complement strand
GGGAGTTGATTGCACTTGAATTAAGACCGGTTGACCAATGCGATCGCCAGTATTGGGATCAAAGCTAATTTTTCCGGTGGCCCCTGTTTGATGAAAATTGCCGGAGCGCAGCAGGGATTGTAGGCCTTGACGATGGGTATTTTCCCTTAAACCGGCAATAATCACCCGTGTAGCGTCAAAACTGGTGGCTGTGCGCCAACTAACTGGACCGCGCCACTGTTCCTGCATAAGATTGGCAAAAGTCTGGTTAACCGAGGGGTGCCAGGGTGCGGCAAGGGTTAAACCTTGGGCGTTTTTGCCGCCATCTTCGAGGGTGCGAATATTGTAGAGGGTGGGACTACTAAACAGAGGCAAACGCTGACGATTGGAGCGAATAACCTCAAAAACGGGATCGAGACGATCAACATGAGCAACGACAAATAGGCCGTTAGCACCCCCAGAAATCGCCTGATTAAGGGCTTGATCGGCCTTAAAATTGGGTACACTCAGATCGCAGACAATCGGCACAATTTGACCGCCTTTTTTCGCCACATTAGCCATCAACTCATCTTTAAAGGAAATATTATCAGGAGCTTGAGAATCGTAGCAAAAAGCAATTTTTCGGACTTTAGCTGTATTTACTATGTAATTTGCTAAGGTTTCCGTAATTTTGCCGTTAGAAGCCACCAGACGAAAGATATAATTTCCCGCACCGGAGAGATTATTAGCCAGGGAGGTGGGAGAAATCATCACCAAACCGCCTTTTTCGTAGATGGGAGCGGCGGCTAAACTGGCATCGGAGGCATTATGACCGATAACAGCGATAATATCGGGATTTTTGACTAATTCACTGGCTACCTCTTTCGATATCTGCGGCTGATTATCGTCATTAACCACGATAACCATCAGTTTTCTGCCGTTGATCCCTCCCTGTTGATTGATCTGGGTTTGTGCGCTGGCGACTCCTCGCAATATTTCCTGAGCGACGTTGGGATTAGTTGTTGCTGGCACAATAACGGCGATTTTGAAGGGATTTGAGCCAGTTTGCAGGTTGCTTAGATAAATTACGCTTTCGGGATCGTTGGGATGTTGAGCGAGGGATTTTTGCAGGAGTTGCTCTGCTTCTTGGTGATCACCTTGAGCAATGGCAGCGATCGCTGATTCTTTGGTGGTGTTAGAATTAGTTTTGATCAGGAGATGATTGCCGTAACTCATGCGGGGATTATTATCGGCTTTTGGGGCAAATATTGCCAATATTTGAGGAAAAAGAAACCAACCGATCAACCCCAGTAAAATATAGAAAATTGGCGGTAAGCTCGCTTTTTTGCCAGTCTTTGTCATTGCTTTACTCCTTAACTTTGCTGATTGAATTCGGCTAAACGGCGGTTAATTTCGTCATCAAGGCTTAAGAAATCGATTTCTTGAGCTAATTTCTCGCTATAGTTCTCGCTTAATTCACTATAGGCGTTTTCTTTTCGATAACGGTCTTTAATCGCTTCATTGGCATCCTCAAAGCGATCGCGGGAGGTATTGAGGTTGAGACTACTATCAAATTCGTTTATTTTGCCTAAAGCCTCATTCATGGAACTAATCGCTTTTAAGTTGCTCATTTCTAACTTATAATGCTCGATTTTTTCCTGCTCTTTACGAAGTTTTTCCTTAGCAGCAATGACCACTTTTTCGGCATTATCAACCCGATCTTTCATGGCGGGTAGAATTTTTTCTAGGGAGATAACCTTAACCATAGCTAGTCTTGCCGCTTCTTGAAGTCCTTTTTTTTGAGCGGTGACAGCCTGCTGCAAGTAGTTTGTGTGTTCCTGTTTTTTTGCCTCGTATTGTGCTTGAGCTGATTGCTGGGCTGCTACTACTTTCGCCACCGATTCTGTCAATTCCGCTAGGGATTTTTGCATCGATTCTAGGGATTTTTTGGCCGATTCTACGGCAATTTTTCCGCCGGATTCGATGGGAATACCCCACAACCAATTCCAGATCGCAACGAGAGAATTTCCTGCCTTATCACCGATCAGCCAAAAAATCAAGGCCTTTGGGGTTAATTTTTTTGACAATTTCATGCCGTTTGTCTCCTAGAGGTGTTACCTGTTAATTAGGAGTGATGGCCAACTTTAATGCAGTGGATAAGGTTAAGTTTTGTAAAAAGTCTTGACAAGGATAGGAAGGTTTAGACTGGACCGGCAGATTTAATGGGAGCAAGGGGGACAAATTGACCATTTTTGACCTGTAGAATCAAGTAGCGGCGATCATCAGGATTATTATTCATGTTGCGGACACCATTCTCATCGAATCTAACAGTGCCAGTCATTCCTTCAATAGAAAAATCGTCTCTTAAAACTTGATTTAATGATTCTCGATCGAATTTTTGTCCTTGTTGGGATAACTGTCGCAAAGCGTTGAGGATAACTTTGGTCGCATCGTAGGCCATGGGAGTGCGCCAAACATTGATCTTATTTTGCCAAAAACTGTGGATATAATTATCTTGTTTGAGATCATACCAAGGCACGGCGATAACTAAATTTTCTACCCCCTGTTTACCTTCTGCAAGGGTGAGATAACTTTGAAAAGAGGGGGAACCCAAAATTACTAAGTTTAACTGTTGTGCGGGACGTTGCTTAAAGATACTGACGGCTCTTTTCAGATCGTTAATATAGGGAGCAACCATGAGAATATTTACTTGATATTGAGCGATTTTTTGATAAATTTCTTGTTTATCTAAATTAATTTTTGGTTCGATATTGCAGTCAAAATCTTCATCTTTGACGAATTTTTGAAACTGCTGACCGAGAAGAATGTTTCTATATTTTTGAGCAAAGTTATAATTATCCCCAGAGCGACTATCGTAACAAATTAAATTAGTGGGGTTTTGGATAATTAGCTTGTCAGTTTGTTCGCGGATATATTCACTTAAGCTTGTGGCAAAAGTTTCCAGATCGGGAACCATTTTATATATATAGCCATTACCAGATATTTTCAGGGAAAAGCTGGTGGGAGATAGGGCTACAATTTTCCCTTGTACATAAATATCTTTGGCCGCTTCACTAGCAGCAGAAGCATTATGACCAACCACTGCTATGATTGACGGATCTTTAACAAATTTTTCGGCTCGATCTTTGGCATCTGCGGCGCTATTATTATCATTAGCTACCACTACCTGTAGAAAGTGAAACTCGGGGTTTTTGGCCTGTTCATCGTTTAACTCCTGTTGCAATAAAGCAATACCTCGTAAAATTTCCTGAGCAATTTCTGGATTATTACCAAGAGGAACACTGGTGGCAATTTTTAAGGGATTTCTGTCTTGATAGGCCGCACGAGCGTTATTATAATAGATGCGAATCTCTGGATTATTGGGCAAGCGATCGAGGGATTTTTTAAAAAGCTGAATTGCTTGTTTATATTCTTTATTTTTAAAAGCTTGTCTTCCCCTTTCAATAATGTTATCTTGTCGGTTTATCTTTAACAATATTTCTTCACCTAAGCTAATTTCTGGGTATTTACTGGCATCATCAGAAAATACTCCTCCCCAATATAAAACTGATAAAGTTACCAGAATACTTAAAATAAATAACAGAGCTTGTTTCCAGTGACGCAATAGACGTACAGGCCAACTTTGACCATAATCTTCTTGGAGACCGTCTCCTATATTTTCAGGAGGTAAAGGTAAAATTAATGGTGGTTCTTCAGGATTTTCTATCAAACGAGGCAGTAAAGAAGAACTAGCAGCATCCACCTCAAATTCGTGTAATTTTAATTCTTGCCGAGCGATTGTTAAGGATTCTTGTAGGGATTTATGTCCGAGAAAATTGGGAAGAAAAACTTCTAGAAATCTCAAAGCAACCCGCACAGCGATGGGTTCTTTCATAACAATAATATGGGGTACTCCGATATTAGCCAACTGACGACCAATACCTAACCCATCGCAGGAGTTACAGATAACAAGTTTTAAGCCTTTTTTAACAGCTACTTCTAGGGAATTTCTTAAATTATGTTCAGGAGATAAAGCCGTATCATTATCAATGATAAAAACTCCATCGTGACCGTCGCTACTGGTTTGACTATGACCTAAATAAACTACAATATCCCATTGATTTTTGATCAACTCATTGTGAATATTTTTCGTTGAAATAGGAACTTCTGAACTGGTACTCAATATTTGCATAGAAACCTTATCTGGGTTTCCTAGTACCGTTTGCAAACTGGATAAATACAGGGAACTATGCTTGCTTTCTATATCAATATTGCCCAAAATTACTAAAACCTTAATCGGAGAAGTCAGGTTAATTATCGGGGGATTTCTCTGGATAGTAAGAGCAATTTCCACATCGGGACACCATTCGTGTAAAAAATTCCAACACTCCCAGGGAATTTGTTGTAAATCAAAGTGGGTAGTTTGGATAAAAAATCTTACTTCTGACTCAGTACCTATATGGAACAAAATATGATTTTGTATCGAACTCAGATAACTAGAGTTTAGCCATTCATTTAGGCTATCTTTTAAAGTTTGAGTAGCTTGTCTCAGGTTGTCTCTAGGATCACCTACCGCTGCATTGGTGATCATACTATGAGGAACGGTAATTCCTAAACTGGGTTGACTTTTTACCCAATGATAATAAGCTCGACGATAATTTTGCAAAGCGTCAGCAATGTCAAGGTTAGGGACTAATTTACCCTCGGCAAAAGGTGCTATCAAGCGATGATTGTCACGAATTTCTAGAGTGACGGAAAATCCCGTTGCAAAATTTCCCTCCCCAATTTTCAGAATCACAACTCTGCTCATGTCTTTATCCTTGACATTTTCTGCTATCTCTATTAAATAATAAACTGCTCGGTAATGCTACTGTTCCCTAAACTTAGGTTAACATTAAAGCGATCGTCGGCATCAGCTAGAAAATAAAGTTGCAGATAGCTATCTAAGGGTTTCTCCCTTGCTATTGCTTCTAAACTGGGGATTAATTGGCCTATTTCATCGCTAATTTGCAAAGATAAACCGGGGGGTAGCTTGGCAAAATTGTCCATGGCATAGGCACGAATTAAGACAGCAATTCTCTGGTGACTGGTCGATAAAACTCCCACCATTAAAGCGATTTTATAACCCATTAATTGACTACCCACATCGAGCATTTTGCGGATAGCAGCATTGGGATAATGAGGATCAATATTCCAGAGATATTCGGCCGCTTGCCAGCGAATAGTGTCATCTTGGGTTTGATGTTGTAGTTTTGCTAAAGCTTCCTCTGGGGTTAAATGTTCCGAAAATTCCACCTCTTTTTGACTAGCATACAGTTGTCTAATTTCTCGCTGAATATCTGCTGGAGATTCTCGGCTGCTGACTTTTTCAGCAGCCAACAAAAAACCCGGATTAATTGGACGATAATTGTCGATAGTGCTGAGGATTTCCTGCCATTTCTCTGTAATAATTCCCTGCAACCATTGACCCAGTTTTGTGGGGATTACCTCTAAACGCTGCTGATAAAGTTTTTCTCGCCATTGTTGATTATTCAACAAAGCTAACCATTGCTGAAAACTAACATCTAATCTCGGAGAATAGGGTGAAACTTGACCTAACTTTTTAATTAAATTTTCTGCTGTTGCTGGCGATAAGTTTGCTAAAGATTCGAGTTTTCCTTGTTCACTCTCTCCCTCTAAACAACTCTGCCAAAGAATATCTAAATCATCAATAATTTGCTCACTGTCCAAATAATATTGATGGTAAATTGAATCGTATTCTGCGAGATTTTTAACATCTTTTCTGGATATAAAACCCCAGATATTGAGAAATTTTTCTGCTAAATCTACCTGCACCCCTAGATAAAAATCTGCCGCTAAATCGGGAATATCAACCCATTCTTGCTCTATTGTCAATCCCTCAATGTCAATCGCTTGACTGGGAATAGTAGTCACTTTTTTGTCTTTAATCTGCCAAGTAAACCCGTTAATAAACTCCCAAAGATACTGATGGTTTTCAGGTATTATTTGAAGGGAACAATCAAGATTATCTTTCAGCCAATTGCTTAAGCATATTTGCACCAAGTAATTAATCAAAGCCTGATTTTTGGCGGTTTGATTAGAGTATTGACTGAGAATCGATCGAGCTTGTTTAATCTCTGTTTCCGAAAAAGTTAGCCAAAGGGATTTCGGGTTAATTTGTTGCAAAATATCGAGGTTGACTTTCATGGTATCTCCTAACAGATTAGATTTGAGTTAAGTAGGACTGACAAAAATATTTTAGATAAGCATCGATCTCTTGTTTTTGCCGAGATTCTAATTGAATCTCATTTAACAAAATAGGGCAATCTTTGCCTTCCCTTGCACAGAGTAGCTGATAAATTTTTTTACATAATTGGGTTATTTCTCGACTAATAGTAGATGAATGAACTCCCAATCGATTAGCGATCTGTGCTTGCGTCATCTTTTGATGATAGTAACAATATGCAATCTGTTTAACTTCATCCTCAAGAGTGATTAATAACTTATTAATATCTTCCTGGATTTCTTGCTGTTGGAGTAAATCTTTACTTGGCTTCTGACCGGGGAGATTTTCCCAAAAGTAATTGCTATTATCGTCATAATTATTAAGCTCAAATCTAGAGTAAGAAGGATCGATATGATTACGCATTATCTCCCCTATTTGATTGAGTTTTGCTTGCACTTCCTCAACGGTGAGAATAACTTGCGGTTGTAACTGCTGCAAGCGATCGATTACTTGTTGCCAATCCTCCTCTTGCCACTTATCCAATGATCTAAGAGAAGCTTTTTTTACCTCTCGAAAACAGTTAAATATTAGCAGATGATTCTCGTTAAAGATACCCGATGTTCGTAAAACTTTTTGAATTTTATTTGCACTAAAAAGACTGACTATACCGAGATTAGTCCTGCCGATAGTTTTATACTCTCCTCGCAGGAAATTATAGAGAGTATTTCTCAATTTTTTATCTGTCCATTTTCCCAAGATTAAGCGAAAAAATCCTGGTTTGGTCTTTTGATCCTGAAAATTACCGTAAAAATTGCTAGGATTATTAATGATTGCCGTAGAAAGCAAATTCAGCAAATAGTAGAATAGGGTTTCATAATCAGCATCGATCCGATGGCCAACATTTTTATAGACCCTTTGAGTTACCATAGAGGAGCGATATTGTAAAAAAACCATCCAATGAGACTTGACTAATTGGTTATTAGGCTCATTCTGTAACCATTGCCACAGATAAAGATATACCGCTTCATCATCGGCCACGCTTCGAGCGATCGCATTGATCGATTTTCTTAATTGTGGCACTTCGCACCAGAAAACTCGATCGCCTTCAATCGCTTTAATAGTAGTATAAAAGTACCTAACGCTCATTTCTATCACCGGCTACAGGTATCTGATATCTGATTAGGTAAAAACCGAGGATTTTCTGCAAGAGTAGCAAACAAATTGAGCGATTGCCTTGCCAAGCGCACCTCTTTCTCTGACAATAGATGAGGGACAGGGACTGATGAGAAATTATCAGTTATAGTGAGACAGCCTTAGCAAACCAGTACAAGACTCATAAATTCACTCTGAGCTGCCACAAATAGCCGTCATATCAACTTCTAGGACAAAAATTAGGAATGCGAGTAACTTTTACTGAAAATCAGGGTTTTAGAAAGGAATTGAATAAACGGGTTGATGCTTATTTTACCGAAAACGGCATCCCCACCAGAGATAATTTTGCCATGTACCTGAAGACGATCACGATTTTCACTTGGGTAATTGCCGCTTGGCTGTTTGTGCTTTTTGGTCCGGATATCTGGTGGCTAAAAATTATCGGTTGCATGGTTTTAGGAGGAGGATTAGCAGGGATTGGTTTTAGCATTGGTCATGATGCTAACCATGGCAGCTATTCTAGTAAAAAATGGGTTAATTCTCTCATGGGCATGAGCTACGATTATATCATCGGTACTTCCAGTTATCTCTGGCGTTTTCGTCATAATTATCTCCATCATACCTACACCAATGTTTTAGGGTACGATGTGGAAATTCACGGCGATGGTGTGGTGCGAATGACTCCCCATGCCGAGCATAAATGGTATCATCGTTATCAACATTTATTTATCCCGATTCTCTACGCTATAATTCCTATCTATTGGTCATTCTCCGATGTGCGCTCTATTCTCTTTGGTCATCGTTTTGGCGAGATTAAAATTCCCAATCCTAAACCGATCGATCTATTCGTTTTATTGAGCGGAAAAGTTGTTTATCTCTTCTGGTTTATTGGCATTCCTCTTCTAGTTGGTTATAGTCCCCTAGAAATAGCGATCGGTTTTCTAATTGCTTTTATGACCTATGGAGTGCTTGCCTGTCATGTATTTATGTTAGCTCACGTTTTGGAACCCGCCGAATTTATTCAACCTTCGGAAACCAACCAAATCGAAGACGAATGGGCAATTTTTCAAGTGCGAACTACCGTGGATTTTGCTCCTAAAAATACTTTTTTAAATTGGTATTTAGGGGGATTAAATTATCAAGTCGTTCACCATCTTTTTCCGCAGATTTGTCATATTCACTACCCTAAAATTGCCCCAATTTTAGCGGAAGTTTGCCAAGAATTTGGCGTTAATTATGCCGTTTATCCCACCCTGCGAGGTGCTTTAGCTTATAATTATCGTTGGCTCAGACAATTAGGCAATAAACAAAGTAATTTCGATCTCAAATTAGCCAGCTAAAATCAGTTATCAGTTATCAGTTATCAGTTATCAGATGTAAGTTTTAAGTTAATTAGTTAGTTAGTTACCTGGCTCTCTTAGGTTTGGTGGGCAAAATGTATTCTAAGATACATTCTTTCTGGCGAGCGCGTGGAAGGAACCACAAAGACACAAAGGACACAAAGATTGATCGATCCTCTGTAAGTTAAACTTATCACACAGAACCTAGAAGAGCCGTTATCTTTATCTTTATACCTGTTTACTGTTTACTGATCACTATTTACTGGTCACTGATTACTGATTACTGTTTACTGATCACTGAAAAATGAACCTACCCAACTCGATTACCCTATCGCGACTCTTGGGACTGCCATTAATTTTATACTGGTTGCATCAAGGCACAGAAATCGATCGCTGGTTAAGTTTAATTATCTTTCTGATTGCTGCCAGCACCGATTGGCTCGATGGTTATTTAGCGCGAAAATTGAATCAAATCACCGAATTAGGCAAATTTCTCGACCCTTTAGTCGATAAATTGCTGGTTCTTGCTCCTCTTTTAGCTCTCATTGAAATGGATTTAATTGCTGCGTGGGGAGTATTTTTGATTCTCGCTCGGGAATTAGCGATCGCTGGTTGGCGCATTAATCCCAATTTAACGGGAAATAGCGACATAAAAGGGGCTAATTGGTGGGGAAAAAGCAAAACAGTCAGCCAAATTGTCGCGATCGCTCTCTTGATTGCTCCCTTGCCTTCTGAATATAACTTAATTGCTCAGATCGCTTTTTGGCTATCAGTAGCATTAACTTTAATTTCTGGTGTGATTTATGTCACAACTGGATAAAAATTAACACACAATTGCTCACAACTTGACCAGATATAAAACAACGCACACTAGCAATAATTGAGGAAACAAACCTAAAAAATAACGATAGCCTAATCGGCGATGATAGAGACAACATCCTAAAAATAGTTATAGGGCAAACTATACCCTCTCTCAGGAACTTTAGTACAAATGCTCAAACTCCCGCTCCGCCTCTCCTGGACTCCCATGTAGTCTTAACGAGTAATTTAAATAGTCAACATCTTATGACAGGATTTTGCATCGTCTTCCGATGCGGCCGAATGCGGCATGGTTAAATTTAGCCTAGCAGATGCTTGTCCCCAAGAATAATCCAGGAAACAAGCCCCCAAAAAAATAGTTGCATTTTTTTTCCCGGTATATGATAATCGGGAGGAAGATTGTCAAACTCTTCAAATTCAAACAAATCATTCAAAGGAAAAACTATGGCCGTTAATATATCATTCGCCTCCTTCAGCAGCCCTACCCCTCCCACTGGTGTTTCTTTCTCTGTTGGGACTGGGACAGTTGCCCAGGTACTGAACATCAGTCCTACTTTGCCCATTTCTCTGCCGAGAACAGGCCTTACCGCCGATAATCTCACTTTCATTGGCCTTTTCGCTGACGGCAGTACGGTTTGGAGAATAACCAACGCAGGCCCGGCTGTTGAGCCCCCCCCTGATGGCCTTGGCGCAACCCTTTCCAAGATCGGTGAAAGCCCTACGACCCTTCCCCTGCTGCCAGCAGATAGCTTTACCTTTGTTAGAGCTGGGACTACCGGCACTTATGAACTAACAATCGAAGGTGCTACTTTCACGAAAGCCGCAGGTACGCAACCCATATCTCTGGGCGCACCACCAGCCACACCCCCCGCAACTACCGTCTCACGATTCAGCATCACCGATTCCTTCTTCATTACAGGTAGTGACTTCAATGACAGCCTAGTCGGTGGACAAAATCGAGATACCCTAAAAGGTGGCCTAGGCGACGACAACCTAAACGGTCTAAATGGCAACGATCTCGTAGAAGGTGAGGCTGGAAACGATACCCTACTCGGTGGCGGTCAAAACGATACCCTCATCGGTGGCGCGGGTAACGATGTCCTAACTGGTGGTCAGCAAGCTGACCGTTTTACTTACAATGCTACCACCGAAGGTATTGACACCATCACCGATTTTACCATCGCTCAAGGTGATGTTCTGGCATTTCAAGCCAGTGCTTTCACTGGACTGAATTTGGGGACTACACTTATCTACAACAGCGTTACTGGTGCTTTATCGTTTAATAGTACTCAACTCGCAACTCTTTCTACTGGGCTAGCCCTCACTGCAGCCCAGATTGTCACTTTCTAATCTATCCCTGTCCCTCCACTGCGGTGGGTCGGACAGTTGTGGATTTTTGGGGTAAAACTAAGCCACCAGAAATAATATTTGCGGGTGTGTTAGCTAGAGCTAGGACACCCTTATTGTTTGGGAAGTGGGAAGTGAGGGAGATTCAGCGGCTCTCTCACTCTTTGTGTGATAAGTTTAACTTATGTAGAAGCGATCAATCTTTGTGTCCTCTGTGTCTCTGTGGTTCCTGCCACCAATCTTAAGAATAGACCGTTAAAATGCCTCTGAACTTGAGAGTCAATGGGGTTAGTTTTGTGTAGTGATTAACTGACGGTGATAATCGCCCCATAACCGGGCTGCCTGTTGACTACTGCCGGAAGTGGGGGAATTGTTATCATTCCCTAACCAAATGCCTGTCACCCAGTGGCGACGGGGAAGATAACCGATAAACCAGAGGTCCACATAATTATTAGTAGTTCCCGTTTTACCCGCTTCTCCCATGCCAATACTGGCAGCGCCTCCTGTACCATTAGTTATCACCCCCCGCAATAAACTATTCATCGTTTCGGCGGTTTTAGGGGAGATTACCTGCTGATTTCTCTCGCTATCCTCGCCATAGTCATAAATAACCCGA
>Ga0315904_10011229_pt1 | contig 11459 bp, 4 predicted proteins | sample LakEriMetagenome_6_FD_203529 | JGI IMG/M metagenome (GOLD analysis project Ga0315904, IMG submission 203529) | Freshwater fungal communities from buoy surface, Lake Erie, Ohio, United States - Buoy 12 MA120 | ecosystem: Environmental > Aquatic > Freshwater > Lake | place: USA: Lake Erie, Ohio... | reverse complement strand
CGTGCTCTCGATCAGGTAGTCGAGCGGCGCGCTCGCACCGATGCTGGAAAAGTCGGGGCCGAAATTTCCTCCGACACCGCCGATGGCGTGGCACGCGACGCAGCCTGCGCGACGATACACGAGTTCGCCGTCGGCGCTGTTGCCGCCCTCGGGAACGGACTTCATGAATGCGGCGATCTCCGCCGTGAAATCGCGCGGCGCGACCTTCGCACCCGCGAGCGGTTGCAGCGCGGTGACAAGCGCATTCCCGCCGCGGCCCAAGGCGCGCGCGGTCTGCAACGCATCGGAGTATGCGGACGCTGGAAGATCTTTCGGCACCCGGCCGGCAAACTGGTTTGCAAACTGCGCATTCTGGAAAAGCTCGCGCCACAGCGTCTGCGAATCGGCCTGCGAGGTCGTCTGCTTCAAGATGGACGGCAGCACTGCAATCGCCGCGTCGGGCGCATGGGCTGCGAGCGGGATCAGCGCATCGCGCCGGACGTTTGCGGGGCGATCTTCGGCGACGAGTTTCTTCAAGGCTTCAACAGTGCCGCCGCCGCCGATCTGCCGCAGCGCGGCGAGTGATTCGCGGCGCAGTGCGTCGTCCTTTGCGTCGCCGGAAAATTCCGCGAGCGTGCTGATCATTCCGCCCTGCTGCCACTCTCCCGCGAGACGGATGCTCGCAAGTTGCAGCGCACGGTCGGGTGATTTCACGAGCGTGGCAATCACGCCGAGATCGCCCTGCGGACGCAGCCGCCGATTTTTCGCGGCATCCGCGAGCGCGTTCGCAGCGCGCACGCGCGCGGCAGGCTGCAATTTTCCATCCGCGATGAATGCCTGCGAGAGCGTGTTGATCTCCGCCTGCCCGCCGGATTTGCCGATCAGCTCAATCCACGGCCCGGTGCCTGCGGCATCAATGCCGCGGCTCGCGGAGAGCCGCTGCATGTACGGCGCGGCGATGGTCGGACCCACGATGCCCGCGAGCGCGGCGAGCTGCTGCTCACGCCCGGTGAGCTTGTCGGGATGCGCGGCGATTTCCTCGAGCCACGGGCGCGCGAGTTCGTTCACGGAAGTCCACGCCGCAAAGTCGAGGAAGCTGTCGCCCGCATCGGTCGGCAGGTTTCTTAAAACAACATCCGCGCTCTCGAACGTCCTCACGCGGGCGAGCGCGCGGAATGCCTCCAACCGCACGCGCGGATGCTGATCCGCCGCGACGAACGGCGCGATCGCGCGGATGTCCGTGTCGCCTGCGTGCCCCTGCGCCTTGCCGAGTTCGCGCAACGCGACCTGCACGCTCGCATTGTCGGAAGACTTCGCATCCACCATCGCGACTAGATGCTTCGTGTCGCCCGTGCGCGCACTCAGCAGCCACGCTGCGTGACGCCGCGTCGTCTCATCCTTGACCCAGCCCGCGAGCGCCTTTTGCAATTCAGCCACGGGCACCTTCGCGAGTTCGCGGCGCGCGGCCTCGAAGTCCCAGCGGTTCGGCGAGAGCAATTTTTCCAACAGCGCATTCACCGGCTGTCCCGCGACCGGCTGCCACGCGAGCGGCTTGCTGCCTTTCGGGGCGATGCGCCAGATGCGGCCATGCTCCTTGTCGCGGCGCGGATCTCGGAAATCCACCTCGCCGTGATTGATGATCGGGTTCGTCCAGTCCGCGACATACAGCGCGCCGTCCGGCCCCATCGCCAGTGCGATCGGGCGGAAAGTCGCGTCGCTCGTGCGCGCGACGTCGGCCTCGACTTTGGTCACGTAGCCGGATTTTTTCGCCGTCTTCGAGAGATCGGTGAAGCTGAAGCGCACGATGCGGTGCGCGCGGAAGTCGTTCGTGATCGCATTGCCCTGCCATTCCGCACCGAAGAGCGGGCTGTTCACGAGTTCGAGGCCGGCGAATTTCGGATACGAGCCGGGGCTGATGCTCGTGATCGTGCGGCGCGCACCCTCCGACGGCGGCAGCACCGCGCCGGGGAAACTCCAGCTCACACCATTTCCATCCGCACCCGAAGTGAGAAACGTCTGCCCTGCCGCGTCCTCCTGCTGGCCCCAGCAATTCACGAGGCCCTTCGAGTGAACTTCGAGCCGCTCGGTGTTCGGATCGTACGCGAACGCGACGCCCGAATTCGCGCGCACGAGTCCCCACGGCGTCTCGATGTGCGAGTGAATGTAGATCGTCTGGTGGAAGTAGAGGCGGCCATCAATGCCCCAGTGCAGGCCGTGGATGATGTGATGCGTGTCCTCCGTGCCGAAGCCGCTGAACACGATGCGGCGATCCGAGAGCAGGCCGTCGGGACCGGGCTTCGTAAGGTGCAGCAGCTCCGTGCTTGCGCCGACGAAGCAGCCGCCCGTGTTGTCCGGCGCGACGCCGGCGGGGATGAGCAGCTTGTCCGCGACGACGCGCGAGACTTCCGCGACGCCGTCGTGATTCGTGTCTTCGAGGACGATGATGCGATCATTGCCGGTGGACGGGCCGAACTTCGCGGAATTGCCCTCCATCTGCGCACCGAGATCATCGGGGTTCACCTGCGGATACGTGTTCGACGACGCGACCCACAGCCGACCCGACGTGTCCCAGTTCATGCCGACGGGTTTTTGCATCAGCGGATTCTCGGCGAAAAGCGTCATCTGCAAACCTTCGTCGAGCGTGAACTTCGGCTGCGGCAAAGGCGGCAGTGCGGGCAGTTTCGTCTCGCTCTTCGGCTCGGGCGCAAGCGTGCTCGGCTTGCCCGCGGAGATGCCGATCACATTCGCCTCGGCCTTTTCCACGAGCGAATCGAACTTCGGAATATCCACCGCATTGCGACCCTGCTCGCGTTTGCGGAAACCGAAGATGTAAGTGTAGTTCGCGGGCCTGCTGCGGTGGAAGAAGAGCGAGTTCTTGCGCAGGATCGCCTCGCGCAACGTGATCTGTGCGGGTGTCTCCGCGTCCCAATTCGCCGCATCCGTCTTCCAGCCGAGCTGCGCGCAGAAGCTCTCGGCCAGCGCGCGGTATCCGCGCTGCGTGAGGTGGATTCCGTTGTCCGTCCCCTGCGCGAGATTCACGCCTGCGCCCTTCCATTCGCCGCGCACGAACGGCGCATGCTTCTCCGCCGCGAGCTGCTCGACGACCTTTTCGTATTCGGCGAGCACCGCATTGTGCTCCGCCGGATCGGGCAAGCCGGGCCGCGTCGCGCGGAGATCTTCATGGCGAATTGGGCCGACAAAGACAAAGCGCACCTTCCCATCCGGGCTCGCCTTCACGATGAGATCCATCAGCGCGAGCAGTTCGGCGCGGAATTTCGCGGGACTGTGCTCCAGGCCATAGCGGACAGGATCGGGATTCAGCACGGGATCATTTTTCCGATAAGTCAGATCATCGAGGCTCGCCGCCATGCCGTAGCCGAGGATCGCGACTGTCGGCTTCACCACGGCGAGCTGTTCCTTCAGCGAATCTTCGCCCTTCGCGACCGGATCGAAGCTTGCGCGCGACGCACCGAGCGGGCTGTCGCCGCTGTAGCCGAGATTCCGCACCGCGAAATTGCGCCCGGCAAATTCACGCCGCATCCGCGCCTCGATGGTGCCGAAATTATTCTCACGCTCGATGAGCACGTCGCCGATGAGCAGCACGCGGTCGCCGTCCTTGATGTCGAGCTTTCGTTCGGCAGCGGAAAGCGGGAGGCACACAGATGCCACGAGGCAGATGATGGAGAGGATGCGAGGGATGTTCATGATGAGTGGGAAATAGAGGAGCCAGCGGGCGAGTTCTTAGGGGCGGCGATGGCGCGATGGAAATGCTTATTTCAGATCACCATGACCAAAGCTTGCGGACATGACAGACGCCGATTGAATCCGCGCTGCCGGATTCGGTTCAAGGTCAGCACACGCGACAATGCTGTGGCTGAATCTCGCGCAGAGCGTTGCCATCGTCGGCGCGGATCCCAGATCCGCGCGTTCGTCCACCGTAAGCAGCGAGACGTCATTTGACAGACACGATGAGATCGCTGCGACACTCCGGGGATGATGCGGAGGCTTCACCGCGGATTACACGGATGGGTACGGATGAAGGCACACCGCTCCGGTGCGCGTTCATCAGGGCGGGCCGGATATGCGTAGCTGCTTCGATTCAGAGTCTTGCCTTCGCCATTGCACCGCACGTGAAACGCTCGTCATCAAGAAGCCGGCAATGCCACGGGAGGATGCTTGCCGTGGCGGCTATCCGGCCCGTTGTCGCACATGCTACCGCCTTCAGTTTTGTTATAGAAACATCCTTGACGCATCATTGTCACAAGCTACGAATGCTCTCCTAACCATGTCACAATCCACACCTACTCTCGCACAACTCCAACGCGGTCTCCAACTCTCCGAGCAGATCGCCGCACTCGAAGCGGAACTCGCTGCCCTCTTCTCCGGATCGCCGGCTCCGAAGGCAGTCGCAGCAGTCGCAGCAGTCGCAGCAGTCGCAGCTCCCGTTGCGAAAGCTCCGGCCGCCGTCAAAAAAGGCGGGATGTCCGCGGCTGGCCGCGCACGCATCGTCGCCGCACAGAAAGCCCGCTGGGCCAAGATCAGGGCCGGCAAGGCTCCCGCTCCGAAGGCCCCGGCTGCCAAGGCCCCGGCTGCCCCGGCTGCCAAGGCCGCAAAGGTGACTGGAAAGAAGAAGCGCGTTGTTTCTCCCGAGGTCAAAGCAAAGCTCGCCGCAGCGATGAAGGCGCGCTGGGCCGCGGCAAAGGCCGGCAAGGGCCCCTCACCGACTTCCAAGAAGAAGTAAGAAACCCGAACTTTCAATGATCAGGCCGATGCTCAAGCTATTGGGCATCGGCCTTTTTATTTTGCTCCCCGGCTGTGCCTGCCAGGAAGGGAGCGGGGAGAGAGTCCACGGCGGCATCGGAGTCCAAGCGCAGTCGCGGGACACCTCGGGTTTCGACAGGCAGCGGGTTCTGATCCGTTAGTCCGCCGGCCGTGATTGGATGATACCGATGGCAATGACGAATGACGAATGACGAGTGGTGGAATAGGGCTGATACGGCGTCGTCATCCATCTCCCGAACGGCCCTGTCATGTGATGCACCACATAGCACCGCACGAAGTTTAGAAGCTTGCCTGGTTCTCATCGGAACCGCTTTCGCCGGTGCTTATGCGGCGGGCAGGGATTTGTCTGCTCCTCCAAATGCGCCTTTGCCATAAGCGGTGAAATTACTCCCATGCCTCGCCGCTTTCCTGTCAGGAATGACTCTCGGTGGATTAGCCGGATCATGTGTCGCAAGGCAGGGAATCTGAATCAGAATTTTGCGCGGGCCGGACAGTGATTATTACGGTCCCGCACGACGTGAAATTCAAACGGCTGTGAATGCATTTAAGAATGACAACAGCGATGTCACCGGACATCTGGAGGCCGCGGATATCTTGATCAGGAAATCTGAAGAATGGATGACACGATTTTTCCGGTAAGTGGTGACAGCGCCCGAAAGATGGGCGCGCCATCGGTCGTTCGCCCGTTGGGAAGCAGGAAAGGAGCTGATCGTCCGTGTCTCATGCGAGTCACACAGTCAAATTGCGAGAATGAGGTTGCGGTGCGAAGCGCAAGGAGCAGGGGCGCCCGCCGTCCGGCAGGCAGACTGTGAAAATCGTATCACACCGCAATTCCCGTCGCTGGGTCATTGGCACAGAAGGGCGTGCCGGATGATCCGGCATCAGTCAGCGACAAAGAATGCGATGCACCGCATGCCGGCAAGGAGGCGCAGTTACGTTGCGCGTGCGGCGCTCAGTTCCACTTGATGTCGCGGTGGTCCGTGCCGGCGAAGGTCTCGAGGCTGATGAGGAGGGCGCGGAGTTTGTACACGAACTGGGTGGCCTCCTCGCGGAGGCTTTCCTTTTTTCCGGCTCTTGCGGTCATCTCGAGCATCTTTGCGGAGGCCCATGCGTCGGTGGCGTTGAATGCGCCGACCATTCCTTTGAGCGCGTGAGCGGTTTTTGCGACGGAGTCGGAGTCGCCTGCGTCAATGCCGCGTGAGAGTTCTTCGAGAAGCCTGGGGGTGTCGTTTTCGCGGCACAGGAGGACGACTTCGCCGAGGAGGGACTTGTCGCCGCCGAGGTTTTCCATGAGCGGTTCCGGGTCGAAAAGGAGGGGCCCTGGCGTGCTTTGTTGCGGTGCGGCGGGAGCTGTGGGTGCGGGGGCTGGGGCTTGTTTCGCGGCGATGCCGGGCGTGGGCGGTTTGGATGCCGGGGCTGGCGGGGCCATGGGCTTGGCTGCGGCGGCGGGTGTGGGCGGAGCCGCGGGTGTGGCCGGCGCTGTGGTGTGAGTGTGGGTGTTCGGCTTATCTGGCGTCGGCGGGCGCTGGCGGATTCCGGATTCCATCTTTCCATCTTGCGCGGTGTCGGGTTTCGCAGCGGGTGCGGTGAAGACGGCGGAGGTGGGAGAGCCTGCGGAGGTTTTCGCCCCCTTCACGGCGAGGAAGTCGTCGCCGGCGGAGCCGTCCACGAAGAGATTGGTGATGAGCTGTGCCATCGCGCCGAGGAGTTCGGGCTGGCGCACGGGCTTGGAGACATAGCCGTCCATGCCGGATTTCACGCATTCGTCGCGGACGCCTTTGAGGACGTTTGCGCTCAGGGCGAGGATCGGGGTGCGGGTGATGCCGCGCATTTTCTCCAGTTTGCGAATGGAAGCGGATGCCTCGAAGCCGCTCATCTTCGGCATCTGGAGATCCATGAGGATGAGGTCGAAGTCCTTGTCTTTGAATGCGTCCACGGCTTCGGTGCCGTCGTTGGCGAGGGTGACCTTGTGGCCCCAGCCTTCGATGTTGAGTTTTGCGAGGCGCTGGTTGACGGCGTTGTCCTCGGCGATGAGGACTTCGAGCTGGCGATGGGCGGGCACGCTGCCGTTTTTCGGGACGGACATGTTGCCGTCTTTCTTCGGGCCTTCGAGGGCCTTGGCGACGGCCATGCGAAGGGAGCGCGCGGTGACGGGCTTGATGAGCGTGGCGCGGATGGCGGCGTGCTGGTAGCGGTCCATCTCGCCGAGGCGCGTGGAGGAGACGAGGAGGACGACGCGCGTGGAGGTGAGCTCGGGATAGGTGTCTATGGCGGAGGCGAGCTTCACGCCGGGGCTCCCGGGGCGGACGGCGTCTGCGACGAAGAGGTCGTAAGGCTTGCCGAGGGCCTTGGCGTCGCGAAGCTTCGTGAGCGCGCTGGTGACGTCGCGCACGCTGTGGGCGTCCATCTTCCATGTGCTGAGAAGTTCCGAGGTGATGCGGAGGCTGTTCGGGTGTGCATCGAGGACGAGCACGCGGAGCCCGCAGAAGTCGGTGACGGTCCGGTCGTCCTGCTCCTCCTCGCCTTTGCGGTAGCTGAATTTCCCGGTGAAGTGGAAGACGGTGCCGCGGCCGACTTCGCTCTCCACTTTTACTTCGCCGCCCATGATCTGCACGAGCTGCTGCGTGATGGCGAGACCGAGGCCGGTGCCGCCGAAGCGGCGCGTGGTCGAGTAGTCGGCCTGGTTGAACGCGTGGAAGATTTCGCCGATGCGGTCGGGTGCGATACCGATGCCGGTGTCGGTGATGCTGAAGATGAGTTCCGCGCTGCCATCCACCCAGCGTGAATTTTCCACGCGGACGAGGATCTCGCCGCGCTCGGTGAATTTGAGCGAATTGCCGACGAGGTTCACGATGACCTGGCGCAGGCGGTGCGGGTCGCCGATGATCATGTCGGGCACCTCGGGGCGGATGTGCAGTAGGAGCTCGATGCCCTTGTTCTGCGCACGCGGCGCGAGAGTGGTGACGGTTTCGCCGAGGAGTTCGCGGAGGCTGAACTCCGTGCGCTCGAGTTCGAGCTTGCCGGCCTCGATCTTGGAAAAGTCGAGCACGTCATTGAGCAGGGCGAGGAGCGATTCGGCGCACGAATTGATCGTCTCGAGGTAGTCGCGCTGGCCGTGGGTGAGCTCGGTCTGGAGGGCGAGCTCGGTCATGCCGATGATGCCGTTCACGGGCGTCCGGATCTCGTGGCTCATCACGGCGAGGAATTCGCGTTTGGCGATGTTCGCCTCGCCGGCCTTGAAGGCGAAGGATTTCACCTGCTCGCTCGCCTTTTCGAGCTGCTCGTTCATGGTGAGCAGCTCCTTGTTGTTCATCATGAGCCGCTCGCGGTCGCGGTGGCTGGCGTCGAGGACGCGGCAGAAGGCCTCGGCGAGATCACCGATTTCGTCACCGCGCGTGGAAAAGGCGAGATCCTGGCGTTTCCCCTCGGCGACGAGGGATGCCTGGCCGGCGAGTTCGAGGATCGAACTGCTGATCCCGCGGGCGATCCGGACGGCGAGGATGGCGCCGGCGATCAGGCCCACGATGCCGGCGATGAGCAGGAGGTGGGAGATGAAGTCCGAAAAAAGTCCGTAGCGGTTGCCGAATCCCGCGGCGGCGATCGCGGCGCTGGGAAGCACGAGCGCTGCCATCGCCAGCAGGAGGCGCTGCCAGACACGGAGGCGCACCCGGAGGGGTTCGGTTCCCTTGGTTTCACCCGTGCGCGAAGCCGATCCGGGAAGGGCGTCCTCGGTGGAAAGAGAACCCTTCCTGCGATGGTTCACCGGTTGGGCTTGGGGCTGACTTGGCAGGACTACAGTGGGCACAGCTTCCATGAGACAGCATCCCGCGCGCCAAGCGATGAGCCAAAAATTCGATGCGCGAACCGTGCGACGCAGGCGAGGAAGGGGGCGGTTTTGGAGTTTGGAGTTTGGCGTTGGAAGTTTGGCCCGCCGCAGGCGCATCGTGATTCGGAGAAAAAGATCGGATAACCGAAGGCAGCTGCGGGGCCAAACGCCCAACACCAAACTCCAAACTCCAAGTAGGGAAGCGCGCGGGAAACATCGGGCTTTGCGATTCGCGTGCGAAGCGGTATGCTCTCGGGTTCGAGTGCCAATGCCCAAAGATCCTGAAAAGCCGGCGATGTCCGGCGCGGTCCTGCTGATCGGAAACTACACGCACGCCTCGCAGCGTGCGGAGGCCGCGAGCCTGCTCGCGGAGCTGGCCGAGCTCGTGCGCACGCGCGGCATCGCGATCGCGGGCAGCGAACTCGTGCAGCACCGCGAGATGCATGCGCGCTACCTCATCGGCAGCGGAAAGGCGGAGGAGTTCGCAGAGCGCGCAAAGGAGGAGAAGCTCGCGGGCATCGTCTTCGATCACGACCTCACGCCGAGCCAGCAGCGGAACTGGGAGCTGCTCGCGGGGATGCCCGTGCTCGATCGGCAAAAGGTGATCCTCGATATTTTCGCGGCGCGTGCGCGGACCCGCGAGGCCCGCTTGCAGATCGAACTCGCGCAGCTCGAATATTCGCTGCCACGGCTCACACGTGCGTGGAGCCATCTCGGCGGGCAGGGCGGCGGCATCGGCGGACGCGGCGAGGGTGAGAGCCAGCTCGAGCAGGACCGCCGCCGGAGCTGGAAGGCGATGGACAAGCTGAAGGCCGAGCTGAAGGAAATCCGCAGCGCGCGCGCCACGCAGCGCAAGGACCGCCAGCGCACGCCGGTGCCGAACTGCGCGATCGTCGGCTACACGAATTCGGGAAAATCCTCGCTGCTCCGCCGTCTCACCGGCGCGGAGGTGCTTGTGGAGGACAAGCTTTTTGCAACGCTCGACACGACGACGCGCAAGGTCGCGCTGCCCTCGCACCAGCCCCTGTTGCTCACGGACACGGTGGGCTTTGTGCGCAAGCTTCCGCACCGTCTCGTCGAGGCGTTCAAGGCCACTCTCGAGGAGGCCGTGCAGGCGGACTTTCTCGTGCATCTGCTGGATGCGAGCGCGCCCGAGGTGCTGGAATTTCACCAGACGACGATTGACGTGCTGAAGGAACTCGGCGCGGGGGACCGCCCGGCGATCATCGTATTCAACAAGGTGGACAAGGTCGCCGATCCCGCGGTGTTGCAGCGGCTGAGATCGCATTTTCCGGACGCGCTCTTCATCTCCGCGCACACCGGCGAGGGCATCCCCGCGCTGCTGGAGAAAATGACGGAGCTTGCGTCGCCTGGGAACGTCACGCGTGAGCTGCGCATCCCCGCCGCGGAGTCCGGCGTGCTCGCGCGGCTGCACCGCGAGGCGCAGGTGCTCCGGGTCGCGTACGATGGCAGCGACGCGGTCGCGACGGTCACGCTTTCCCAGCGGCTTGCGGAAGAGTGCGCGCGTTTCATCGAGCCACCGCCGAAGGCCCGCAGCGGCGCAAAAGCGCGCAAGGTTTTATCGCGACACAAGGCGTGAAAGCAGCTACGGAAACCATCCCATCCAAGTGATGCGTAACGCCCATTTCCACGCATGAGTTTTCTCGACCGTTTGAAGCGCAAACAAAAACAGGAACCCCCGCCTGCTCCCGTGCCGGGGCTGAGGACGGCTGCCGGAGCGCCGGCGAAGATGCCCATGATCGGCGAGGTGATCGCGGCGAAGGAGGCTCCGCCAGCGGATGGAATCCGGCTCGAACTCGGCGATTTCCTGCACCGCATCCCGGCGCAACTGCTGCTGCCCGGGCCGCACGATCTGAAGGCCGAACTGCGGTTTGAGATTCCTGCGCTCTCGGCGCGGATCGCGCAGGGCATCACGATGGTGAACCTCGCGGAGATCTACCGCCGGGTCCCGCAGATTTTCCGCTCCGAGGTGCTCGAGGCGGACGGGGTCGAGATCCGTTTCCCGTGGCAGAAAATTGCGAAGTTGGTGACGAGCGCGAAAGGTGCAGCCGGGATTGGGGACAACGGGGGGACGCCATCGGCGCTCGCCGAAAAGCTGCGCGCGAAGAAGCCCGCAAAGTACGGCACCGGCATACCGCCGCCCGCGCAGACGGGCCGCGTGCTGCCAGGGCGCGGCGGTGGAGGACAGCAGGGATCGTGGTTCACGAAGACCGGCACGGACAGGCCGGAACCCGTCGCGCCCGCGAAGCCGGCCGGGGCGGGCGCCTCCGCGCCTCCGTTTCCTGCGCCGGATGGCGACCCCGGTGCTTCTGCCTCGCTTCGGCTTGCGAGGGACACAGCTTCGCCCGAACCCGCGCCGGCAGCGCCCCCGAAGCCCGTCGCGCCGAATATCGATCTGCGGCTCAGCGAACTGCCCGTGGACATGCAGCGCTTGGTCGCGATGCTCCAGGGCGACTACGAGCGGCAGATCGTGGATCTCGAGCGTCAGCGCCAGTCGCTCACCGCGGCGCACGAGCAAGCGCTCGCGGAGGGCGAGAGGCTGCGCCGGGATCTCGAGGACGCGATGAACCGGATCGCGGAGGGCAGCACGGCTGTCTCCATCCGGTCCGATATCGCGAGCCGCGCGAACAAGAATCTCGAGGCGAAGCAGCAGGAGATCGATCGGCTGAAGGAGGAGATCGCGTCTTTTGAAAATGGAGGAAAGCCCGGCGCTGCGCACGCAGCCGGGTCGCGCATGGGAGCCGACCGTCTGGTCGAGGAGCTGAACCGGCGCATCAAGGCACTCGAGCAGGCCCAGAAGGAGGCGGCGCTCGAACTCGCGCGCGAGAAGGAAGCGCGGTTGAAGGCGGAG
>Ga0315904_10011228_pt1 | contig 11460 bp, 6 predicted proteins | sample LakEriMetagenome_6_FD_203529 | JGI IMG/M metagenome (GOLD analysis project Ga0315904, IMG submission 203529) | Freshwater fungal communities from buoy surface, Lake Erie, Ohio, United States - Buoy 12 MA120 | ecosystem: Environmental > Aquatic > Freshwater > Lake | place: USA: Lake Erie, Ohio... | reverse complement strand
CATGCGGGACATGGCAGCCACCAGCGAGGCCGACATTCCGGCCGCAGTCTGCCGAATTTCTTCCCGAACGGCGTCCATCGAAGTGGCCGGTCTGCTCCAAACGAGCGCCGCTGGTTCGAGCACAATGCCGTGCCTTCCCGCCAGCAGACGCAACCAGAGATCGAGATGCTGTGATTGCTCGCTTGCGGATCCGTCGCCCGCTGGTTGAAACCCACCCACGTCGTCGAAGACGCAGGTCCGGAACGCCATGTTGGAGGCATAGCCCAGTTGCAGCGTGTTGAACCAGGTTTGCGGCAGGATCTGATCCGGCCGGAGTCGATACCACTTCTGCTGGAACGGCTGCGCCCAGGAAATCCGCGAGAGAACGGCAGCCCGGACCCGGGCCGGTTCGGGCTGCAGATTCTCTGGCAACACCGGCCCGGTCACCGCCATCGCCTGGGGATAGCCTTCGAAAGCACGAACGACCGCTGCGACCCAGCCGGTGTCGACACGGACAGAATCATCCAGGAATGCGACCAGGGGGGTTGTGGCGGCCGCAATTCCGGCCTGGCGGGCGGCGGCGAGGTCGGCTTCGGGAAGCGTGATCCAGCGAATGGGGAAGTCAGTCGACTTCCATTGCTGCTGCAGACTGCTCCAGTGACCCGCATCGCATCCAGTCCCCCAGAGGACGAACGTCACCTCGCTGGGAGGGACGTCACTGCTCATCAGGGACGTCAGGCAGGCATATGCCCTCTGTTCGTCGTTGTGGCCACAGCAGATGACGACCGAGAGTTGGGGGGAGGCGGCGGGAGATGAAGCTGCCGGAAGCCGCAGCAATTCCTGCAGATCGAGAGACGCCAGGCCGGGAGTTGCGAGACCGTTGACCACCAGTTCCTGCAACAGCCGATCGAGCAATTGTCGTTCAATGGCCCGGACCAGGGACTCGACCTGGATTTCATTTTCATGTGCTGGAACAAAAACCTGTCCCAGAGGCCGCCCGTAAAGCCGCACCAAAACCTGGTACAGGCCACTTTCCGGAACCACGAATGGCTTGGGAAGAGGCCGCCCCAGATCAAGGTTGGCGACTAGAGACGGCGGAGAAATCGACAGCATGAACGGGTGGTCAGTTTGCGGAAACGCCCAGCGGAGAGAGAGTCACCGCTTGTTCCGACTCTCGGGATGGAGGATGTCCCCAAGTGACGAAATGTGTGATACTAAAACATGCAGCCGATGAGGTGCACCCGGGAACGGTCACTGGATCGCGATTCGACAGGCTCTCAGTCGTGCCGTGAGCATTGCACCGATCGTACCGAGTCTGCGGATCATGTTGTTGCCGAATCCTTCAGCGATTTCCCGGTATTCGAATGCCTGGCTTGAGACGCTTGTGAAATTGCTTTCGAAAAATGGGAGAGCTGCCGCTGCATACGGGAGGCCAGTTCGGTGTTGAACGAATGTCCACCAAATTCGGTGTCGTAGAACATCTGGGTGATCTGCCTTGGAAAATCACACAAACCTGCCGCAGACAGGCAACCCTGAAACTGTTGTTCGACTCGCAGGGCGAACTCCTGTTGCGTTTGATGTTGTTCCCGAATGAGACCACGCCGGGCGACCGCGGCCAGGAATTCCCCATAGAGCCGCGATGATTCCTGTCGGATTTTTCCGCCGTGCCACCACCTGTCAAGCAGTTTCTGCAACAGCCCGGGCCAACGCGAGGGGGTTCCGGAACCGGACCGGCTCAACGATCGGCTGGGGGCACGCAGCAGCCATCGCAGCAAGCTGACACCTGTCAGCAGGCCCAGCCACATCCAGGGGCCTCGTCCACGCGAAAGACGTCCGCCGGAAGGATCCGTCGATCCAAAGTCCCGGAAGAAATCGACAAGACCCTGCGTTCCGGATTTGACCGAGTCCCAGACTCGCCCCAGTGGCCCGTACAACTGCGACTGCTGCCGGTCGATCGACATGGAGACAAAGTAGTTTGACCACAGGGAATTCAGTGAGTTGCGGGCGTTTCCCCAGAAACCACGGTTGGTGACGAATTGCCGGGTCTCGTCATCGGCGGCATAGGGAACGGCATCCAGGGTGTGCCACGCGCCGTCAAACCACGCTTCGACCCAGGCATGGGAATTTCGTCGCTGCACCTCAAAATAGCCGCTGTACCTGTCTTCCAGGGCTCCCTTGTAACCCGTCACAAGACGACTGTGGATTCCCTGTGTCCGAAGCAGGATGGCCAGGGCGGTTGCGAAGTATTCGCAATGCCCCTGCCTGGTGTTGAAAAGAAAATCCTCCAGGGGGTCAAGGGATGGGTCTTCGACCCGCATCCGCAGGCTGTAGGAGTATTGTCCGGAGTCTCGCAGAAATTGTACGAGACGATCGGTGGTCTGTTTTTCGATGGAACCGTTCGGTTGATCCAGGTTGCCGACCACTTCGTCGGCGAGGTCCCGCACCCGGGTCAGGTTGGCGGGGTATTTGCGATATCGTTCCGCGACACTCGGAGAGATTGCTTCCGACGCGGGGTCCTCAATCGGGGGGAGGTCGGCATGTGGCTCCCGCCGTGACCAGACGCTGTATTCCTTGAGTGACCGGGAAAAGTCACGTGCCATCAGGGTATGGGAGACGCTGCCCCATTCCAGGGCCTGGTAGGGGGCCATGGCATACGCCAGGTCGGCGGGGCGCATCGCCACCACGGCCGTCTCCACGCCCTCTTCCAGGATGTATTCCTGTCGCACCAAACCGGCCGGCTTGGGCCACCACGGCATGATGGAGGACTTCTCATCCCGGTCGACAGCACGCCAGCGGCCCGATTGATAATGGTCGAAGACATCACCCCGAAAATACGGTTCATCAAGTCCTTCGCGCGCCGCCAGTTCCTCGGGCCGAAGCGGGGTGTCACTGTCACGATCGAACAGTCGGACCTGGAACACACGGGTACTGTCTTCGAGGATCTCCCCAAGGTGCCCCAGGCGAATGTCACGCGAGTATCCGGTGACAGTGCGGGACCCTCCCACAGTTGCGTTGAGAAAGGGATTGCCGGAGCCAATCCAGAAGCGGGGGACCAACAGGAAGACCAGGAATCCGAACAGGACCCCGAGAACGGCCATGGAGGCCACACTGAAAACGAATCCCCCCACCATCCAGTGTCCGGGAGAGTCCTGGCAGATCCCGTGTCGGACGGTGGCGGCTCTGGCTCGCTCGTCGGTCGACGGATCGACAATTTCTCCCGGGACGGCGAGAGGGACATTCGAGTCGGGCTGCAGGAAACCCGGAAGCAGTTTCAGATCCTGCGCGCGGAACAGGATGTTTCCCACAGCCATCGTCCACAGCATCAGCATCACGAAGAGCAGGACGAGGAACCCATACAGACCAGAACTGGTCAGGACCGATCCGACGGCGACCTGCAGCAACAGGAATGCCCCGAGCCACCAATACTCGCGACGGCTTTTCCTCTGGAACAGCACGATCCACGTCATGTAGGTCAGAAAGTGGGCTCCCGAGAGAAGACGTGCCTCGATGTTGTTGCCCAGGAATTCGCCGACGGCGGCTGCCGCCGCCAGCAGTCCCAATCCATTGGTCGCCCAGCGGTTGACTGACCAGTGGGGATCGCGTTCGTTGAAGATCCACGCCAGGATTGCAATCACGCTGGTCAACCCGGCGGGGAACAGCGTTCCCTCTCCGAGGCACAGCATGCCGCTTCCCAGGAGGATGAGGGCATAAAGGCTCGTTGTGAAGAGTTCTCTCAGTGTCATGCGGAGACCTCGGGCACTGGAGCCACATCGTATTCAAACAGGTTCGAGAGCGATTCGCCCGCGGAGCCCGGAGTCTCGAATTCCGCCATCAGGGCGTTGTCTGCGGCGTCGATTTCCGCACCGAGTTCCACCAGACGGCAATCCGGGTTCGGGTGGGTGGAGACAAACAGTTTGCGGCTCCCATCGCCCCGCCGCCGCCTCAGGATTTCCACCAGGTGGCCAGGTGCCGGTTCGTGATGCCCCTCGGCCACTGCCAGCGACTCCAGGGCACCCCGGAGCGACAATCCCTGGCCTGGTTCCCCCAGTGCAGTAAAGTTGCGACCACAAATCAACAGTTGCAGACCGGTGTCGTGTGCCATCCGCGAGCGACTGGCACAGCAACTGGCCACGAAAGAAATCGCAGTCTCAAGTCCTGCGAGATCGTGCGCAGTGGGCTCGGCGGGAAGCCACAGGTCGACCAGCAACACCCATTCAGGATCGTGCTGTTCCTGGTATTCTCGAACCATCAATTCATTGCGGCGGGCCGTGGTTCGCCAATGGATTGCCCGCCGGCTGTCTCCCGGTCGAAATTCCCGCAGGCGATGAAACTCCTCATCGAAGACCCCGCGACGAGCGGGGGCGTCCTGGCGGGAATGGCTCTGGCTGCGCAGCGACTGCTCGAATTGCGCCGACAGCCGACCGACCCTCGGCAGGATCAGCAACTGCTCGGTCTGGTTCAGTTCAAAGCCCCGTTCCCAGAGTCCCAGTGGGTATCGAGAACTGATCCGCAGCGGAAGAAAACTCAGAACTCCCCGTTTCTGCGGAATCACCTCATAACTGCCGACACGCGAACTGTGCGCGGGAATGCGCTCATACAAGACGGACGGATGAAGTTCAAACCCCCGCTGCTTGAGGTGGTCCTCCACGACCAGCAGCCATGAGGTGAGCCAGCGCTTGCGGTTGGTCAGCTCGAGATGAACCGAGAACGGTTCACCGGCAAAGACCATGTCGGGCAGATGCCGCCGGCCACTGATTTGTCGAAGCACAGTCACAGTGGAGTAGCCATTGAGGACCAGGGCCCCCGCGAGCAGGGCGAACACCAGCAACAACATGTTGGAATGGCCAAGCAGTGCTCCCAGCAGAAGCACGACCATGAACAGGCTGTAAACGAGGGCCTCCGATGTCAGCCGTGCCTCGTATCGACGTGCCTGCCGGTTGCCCCCTGCGAGCACGAACGCCACCACGGTTCCGGGAAGCTCGGTCAGCCAGCGCAGCCCTCCGTCGCGCCAACCCCAGAGCGCGATGCTCATGCCGACGATCACCCAGATCCACTGGGGGCTGCTCTGGTTCGTCCAACCACTCCCCTCCAGCATCAAGAGCAGCCCGATCACCAGCACAAGGGCCGACGACCAGGTGGCACGGGAGGCATCAGCCGATGGCGCGACAGGCATCTTCCGCGAAGCTCCTGAGCAGATCGGTGGGAAACAGGCAGAAAGCGAACTCGCGATTCCGCAGCACCAGGTTCGCCGCGAGGTGCTGTTCAACCAACTTCAGGCGCGCGGAGATCCTTCCCCGCGCCTGCCGGGTCGAGGCGAGCAGCCGTTGACGCAGTTGCTGCAACTGACGATACCGCGTCGAGGCCTGGGAGGCCAGTTCCTGCGAATTCGCCTCCCCCCGACGCCAGGCGTGTTGAACCTGGATCAGCCGGTCCAGCTCCTCGACCAAGAGTCGGGTTTCGGCTTCGGCCGGATTGTCCAGAAAGTCTTGTGGGTGCTGTTCCGCCGCTCGCAGCGACTGCTTCTGGCGTCGAAGGTCTTCAACCGTCTCGTCAAACGCGGGGAGTGGCAGACGCAGCGTCGCCGACAATGTGGCATACACCGGAGGGGCTCCGCCACAGAACTGCTCGACGATCTGATCGGTGATTTCATCATATTTCGCCCCCCCGATTCCATGAATGAAAAGATCGGCGAAATACAGCCTTGAGAACAGTGTTGTGGTCAATGCCCGGGTCCGCAGTTTGATGCCCCGGGATGCGAGTGACTGCAGGACGTGGATTCCCGCGGTCAAGCCTTCTTCGCCAGGCGGAAACGTTCCCAGGACTTCCCGGCCATCGGCCAGCTCGATCTCTCCCGCCTGCAGGCGAATCAGCAGTCGACGTCGCTGCCGCTCTCTGTTCCGCCAGATCCAGAAGGGGGCTTCCAGCCAGTCGTGTTCACGCCGCAAATCGGGGACGGGATGCGTCTGGCTGCGCAGCTTGTAGAGCTGCCGGTAGTCGGCGAGCGTCTTGTTGTAGATCGTGTGAAACCGGGGCAGTTGATTCAGCAGGCGGATTGTGAACCGCTGAAATCCACGCAGCTGGCAGACGGCACTGAGGGGAATTTCCAGGTTTCCGAAGCCCCAATCCCACTCGGTCGCTGTCCGGGCTGCCGCGAATGCCCATCCTGGATTTCCGAGCTCCGATTCGGCCCGCAGCACACGCGGCCACAACTCACGGACGAGCGGGCTCCAACCCCATTGGGAGACAGCGGTGCCGAGCCTGTCACCAAACGACGAGAACACCAGGCGATTGGCCACCTGGGTTTCTTCCCAGGGACCCGTGATCTGGGGAGCATCGTAGGGAACACTGCCCCATCGAGGCTCGGAAGTCGAGCCCTCGGGGACTGCGACCGCTGGGCTGGGGGCCAGGTCGTTGTCGACGATCAGGTTCAGCCCGACTGCGCCGCACTGGGCCCGGGCGAGGCGAGACGCCGCAAAATTCTTGATCCAGACCCCGGGATGAAACAGGGCCGGCTGATGTCCTGTGACAAACCACAACCCATCCACCGTGCGGATTCCGGCCCAGCCCCCACAATGCGAGCGAGGATCGACGGGTCCCAAGGCTGCGTGCAACAGTCGCTGGGTCCACGCTTCGGCCACCGCCAGAACTTCCGTCCGAACGTCTTTTCGCTCTTCCAGAGAGGGCCACAACCGCGCCCATTCCGCATCGCGACCGCCGGTTGCCAGGGCGGCCGCATTTTTCTGCGCGGCGACCACCAGCTGGGAAACGAGCGGAATTTGCAGCAGAGCGCCATTTTCCTGGGGCGTCCTCAGACGAGACCGGGACTGTCGCCTCTGGGCCTCAGCAGTCTCCCCGGCAGCGGACGCGACAGTCGGGGGCACAGGGGAGGTCATGCTGTCGCACGCTTTGAAAGCTCAGCCGGCGGCGGTCGACACACAGGCGAGGCTGGGGACCGGATGTGTCACCATTGCCCTGTCGAGGACATCCCGATAATGCGCCAGCCGAATGGACGCATCGTCGAGCGATCCTCCAAAAGACCGCTTTTCATCAAGATAAACCCTCGGCACGGGAAACTCCACAATTCGAAGCCCGGCAGAAACCGCCTGGACCCAGACCTGCAAGGGCATCGCGTAGCCCGTCTCGGTGATCTCCAGGTGACGAAGGGCGCTCACCCGATACGCCTTGAAGCCGCAGAATGCGTCGGTCAGCCGCAGGCCCAGTCGCTGGTTGACCTCCTGGGTAATCGTCCGGTTGATGCGGCGACGATCCTCGGGAGCGGCATTGTCGCCTGCGTGTTCCTTGAGATAACGGCTTCCGGAGACAATATCCACATCATCGGTGAGCGCAGCCACGAGTTCGGGAATCAGCCTCGGTTCGTGCTGCCCATCACAGTCAATCGTCACCAGAACATCGGCATCCGTTTGTTGCGCAAACTCGAACGCACTGCGCAGAGCCGCTCCGTAACCAAGGTTGCGCGGATGGGTGACGACTTCGATTCCCGGAATGGTTGCCAGGGTGGCCGCCGTGGCATCGCGGGATCCGTCATTGACGACCACGATTCGCTCACTGTACCGACGAACCTGATCCAAAACTCCCCGGATGTGCGAAGCCTCGTTGAAAACCGGCAGCGCAGTCACGAATGGATGCATCGTGCGAACTCCTCCCTGGAATCAGTGGTTCCACAACATCGTATTCTAGGCAGGTGACGAGGGACAAAAAAGGAGCGCAATTCCACTTCTCCCGATGAGAACGGCCGCACGGGGAGTGACGATTGTGCCTGGCAGGTCCCGGGTCGTTGTTCAGAGGCCCGCAGACGGCTGGTTTTCGCCGAAAATAAGTTTGTTCCGTTGCGCACCGTCCTCGCATGGCCACGATTCCTGAGACGCATCATGTCGCCCCCTGTCGCTCCAGAGATCCTCTCCGAAGGCCGGTTTCTGCGACTGTGTCGGCGCGGTCGTTGGGAATATGCGGAACGGGTCCATCCTCGTCCTGCCGTGGTGATTGTGGCGGTGACTCCGGACAGAGAACTTGTCCTGGTTGAGCAGTTCCGGGTTCCCGTCCAGGCGCGGGTGATCGAACTGCCGGCCGGGTTGGTGGGGGATGTTCCCGGAGACGAACATCCCGATCCTCGGGTGCACGCCCGCCGGGAATTGCTGGAAGAGACCGGTTTTCGGGCGAGAACGCTGCGTCGACTGTTTGGCGGTCCTGTTTCGGCCGGGTTTGGAACGGAAGCGGTGGAATTCGTCCTCGCGACCGGGTTGAAGCGGGAGGGGAGCGGGGGGGGTGTCGATGGGGAAGAGATTGAGACCCACCTCATCCCCGTGGGAAAGGTCGAATCCTGGCTGAAACGACGCGTGCGCCAGGGACGTCTCGCGGATCCCAAGATCTTTGCCGGTCTGTATTACGCCAGCCAACTCCCCCTCCCGCGCACGTCCCGGTCCGCCGTGCGCCCTCCAACTCCCAAGGCTCGCCGCAAGAAGTCATAAGTGGGTTGGCCGCTTACGGGGGGGAGGCTTCAGGGGGAGGCAGCGGATGCTGTTCGAAAAACTCCCACATCAGGTCGTTGGCTGAAATGTCCCGGGTTGTCTTTCCCAGAAGGATCATGAGGTTTGGTCGGCCTGGCCAGGTATGACCTCCCCCCTCGATGTCGATCAGGATGACTTCAGACCCGTCCCTTCCCGGCCGGCTGGAATGTCGGCGAACCAGCGTCCCGTCACGCGCCACGTTCTCGAACTCGCTGATCGTCCAACCGTCCGGGCAGCCATTGGCCTGACGCCAGGCGGCAACGGTTGCGTCCACCGAAAGAAAAGTCAGAAATCGTGGCGTCATCAGGTTGGGACCCGTCCAGGGGACGATTCCATCACTGCGTCCATGAAAATGCATGACGGGGACGCCGCGTGGCAGGGGGGGCAACCTCACCGCCAGGGTGCCGGCGACCGGGGCAATCGCCGCAATTCGTTCGGGCATTTCGGCCGCCAGTCGGTGGCACATCATCCCGCCGTTGGAAATCCCTGTCGCAAACACCCGGCAGGAATCGAGCGGAATCAGGCTGGCAAGGTCGTCGAGCAGGCCATGGATAAAGGCCACATCGTCGACGTCACGTTCGGCCATCGCACCTCCCCGCCCACCCCCATTGAATGTCTTCAGGGGGCCGACACCCGTCCCTTCCGGGTAGACCACGACGAAGCGGGAGTCATCAGCCTTTTCGTTCAGTCCACTCATCCGCAGCATCTGGCGGGCATTGGCTCCGGCTCCGTGGAAGGCGAGAACCACCGGCCAGGTCTCCGCGGCCGCGAGGGTCCCGGGAACATGGATCAGATACGAGCGGCGCAGTCCCTCAACACAAATCGACCGTTCATGCAGGCCCGGGGGAAGCGGGCTGGCTGCGATGACAACACCGAGTGTGAGCCAGGTGAGCATGGTTTCCATTCCTTCCAAAACACGACCGGGAGTATCAAGGGGGGGACGCTCGTCGGCTGAGCCTTCCCGGAGTTGGCTGTCGGCCTCAACGGTCGGCGGATTCGCAACAGGAATGAGCGCAGGAGAGACGACGAACGAGGTCGCCGGGTTCTATTTCGGCAGAGGCTCTGTTTTCTCTCGTCGCAAAAATGCGAGGAGGTCGAGGATCTCCTCGGGTTGCAGGGTATCCAGCAGGCCGGCGGGCATCGGGGATGTCTGGGAGACCTGCTGCGACTCAATCGCATCCCGATCAACCCGAGTGGTTTGCCGGGGACGGAACGCATCCGTTGCAAGGACAAGACTGCGGTCATCTCCACCGACCAGTCGACCGACGAGGACTTTGCCATCGCGGGTTTCCAACTGCGTCTGCTGATACTTTTCGTCAATGGTTTTATGGGGATCAATGATCATCTCCAGCAGGTCGCGGGGACCAAACCGGTTGGCGACGCGGCTGAGTTCTGGACCGACCGAGCCTCCCGCGCCGTTGACCCGATGACAGCGAATGCAAAGGGACTGTTCAAACAACCGGGCTCCCGATTCGGGATTGGGACGATGGGGACGCTGCAGGATTTCCCCCACATCGGAGGTTTGCCAGCGTTTGACGACCGGTCGTGCGGCCAGCGCCTGTTGCTGCTGCGAGAAGGTGTCGTTCTCGGCGTTCAACAGGGTGTCGAGTTCCCGGCGTTCCTCTTCAGGGACCTTCGCGAGCACCTCGTTGCGCAGGGCATCCAGGGCCACGGGAAGCAGATTGCCCCCGACGTGATGGTCGAGCCCCTGCAGAAGTTCCAGGAACTGCCGCCGTCGTGGCGGCGTCCACCCGGTTCGGGCCGCACGCAGCAGGAACAGGTATCGCATTCGTTCTGTGGGAGATTCAAGAGTTTCCGTCCAGGCCAAAGCCCGCGGAACAATCGAATCCGAATCGAAATAGACCAGCAGTTCCGCCAGCCACTGATCGACGAGGAAAGCATCTGGGGACCAGCGATCCCGGTTGTTTGCCAGGAAGAGCGGTTCCAGCCGGGCGGCCCACTCGCGGCACGCGGGAAGGTCGGGGCGGCCCATGCGAGTCAGGCAGACCACCAGGCAGCGCAGCAGTTCAAGCCGTCGTGTGATGGCCAGGTGATGCCACGTCTCGTGGGGAAAGGCTCGGGAAGCCAGGTGTTGCAGCAGTGCTGGCTGGAGGTCTGCGGGGCCGACCCGGGCCAGCGCCAGGGCCGCGGCGGCACCACGTTCACCGGTGGGATCGGCTTCCAGGGCCCGTGTTTGCCATTGGTCGAGTGGCTGCGATTCGAGGGCGACTCGCGCGGCATTCTGCAAGCTGGGCTGGTGGCTGCCCAGCCAGACCCAGGCCAATTCCAGCCCCACTGGATCCACCCGGGAATGGTACGTTTCGAGCTGTCGCCGCAACCGGCGCGCCACATCGGTCTCCGCCCGGTGTTCTGCGTCGTCGACCAACAGCTGTTGCGTTCCCTCACCCGTCGCTCGGACACGATACAGCCCCGACTGCGTGCCTCGGCCGCCCGTGACAAAATACAGCCATCCATCCGGACCGAAAGCGAGATCGGTCACATTGAGCGGAGACCCCTCGACGAGTTTCTCAACAGTGGCTTCATAGCCGGCACCCCGGGGAATCAGGTGAATCGCATAGATGCGGCCGTACGACCAGTCGAGTGCGTACAGGGCCTCGCGATACTTGCCCGGAAACTGGCTGTGCGTCCCGAACTTCACCCCGGTGGGAGAGGCCAGGCCAATGTCGACCACCGGGCGCAGGTGTTCGGCAAACCCACGGTCGCGATTGGCAGTCCCCTGGCGAAACCCATAATCTCCTCCGGAAACGATGTGGTGGATCCGGTTGGGACGGTACCACGGTGTTCCCAGGTCCCCTTCGTTGTCGGCATCAAACGTGAAGAGTTCCCCCTCGGCATTGAAATCCAGGCCGTACGGATTGCGGAAGCCTCCGGCCACCAGTTCCCACCGTCCCCCATGCGGATCAATGCGGGTGACATGTCCAGCCGGGACCCTGGC
>Ga0315904_10011227_pt1 | contig 11460 bp, 8 predicted proteins | sample LakEriMetagenome_6_FD_203529 | JGI IMG/M metagenome (GOLD analysis project Ga0315904, IMG submission 203529) | Freshwater fungal communities from buoy surface, Lake Erie, Ohio, United States - Buoy 12 MA120 | ecosystem: Environmental > Aquatic > Freshwater > Lake | place: USA: Lake Erie, Ohio... | reverse complement strand
CCTGTTGCCACGGCGGAGGGACTCGACGCTGGGGGGGGCCGCACCAGCATGAACGACGTGGACCTGAAGCAGCCACTCCCCCCATCCGCGTCGACGAGCTATTGCCGAAACCGTCCATAAAGTTCCACGTGCCGCAGTTCCGCCGCAGTGGGCCAACACGATCGCAACAGCGGAGTCCCATTCCCAGCCAGCCAGTTTGCGTGAGTCGACCCGAAACCTGCGAAATCTTGTGGCGCGGGCACGGGGCGATGTGCCGGGATCTCCGGTCGCGATCGCGTGGTCAGAGCTGCTGCACGAAATGGGCGGACACCTGGGGCGACACCATGGGGGAAGAGACTGCAGTGCCGGTCGGTCTACATGCTGGTTCTGCGGGTGACGCAGCGGACACCAGCTGGCCGCGAATCGTCGCCGTGAGCTGGGAGCCGCAAGCAGCGCGTCGGAAGTCCGTGTGAGAGATGCTACCGCTGTGATCGAGAGAGTCGGTTATGAGCGAGAAGTGGTGGTCCTGCGTGTGGTCGGTTGTGCCCACGGGGCCTTTCGTCAGACGAGCGATGGCTGGCCATAAGTGAGCCGGTTGGCGGCAACTCACGTCCGATCCTGTGGCGAATGCTTGTGAGGCAGAGTCGCTGGGATTTTCCGTGGGTCTCTGACACCGCCACGCGCGGGGCATCGCTGAAACTGTCGTAGTCGATGCTGTTCCTCCCGAGAGCATCGTCGGCAAACATCTCCCGGCCATGCCGTCTCTCTGCAGGAGATCGTGTTCAGGCACTCGGTGTCGAATCGTGCCGCCTGCCAGGACGGCGCCCTGCTCCAGGTGGGGTGGCTGCCGTGGCTGCCCAGGGATGTGCACCCGTCCCGCAAGGGATTGGGACGTGTCTCATGGGGACTGCCGGCGGGTCGCGAAGGACTTTGTCCGATTCTGCGACTCAAGGAGTAGCATCGGTCTCCGCTCGACAGTCTGGCTCGGTCAATTTCGGTGGCGGGAATCGATTTCGCTTTTGGCTATTCCATCCAAAAGGCCATGAAGTGCCAGTCGAGCCGACGCGCCCTCGGCATCAACACCTCCAATCAGGACAGCAGCTGGAACTCGAAAACTTCGCCGGCGGACGACGGATGGCAGTGGGTGCCGGGAGGCGACAGGCAGACAACTGCCCCCGCGCCGCTGTGTCATTCCTGATGTCGCATCTCGCCGCAGGGGCTGGAAGCTCCATCACAAACGATCAGGCAGCAGAAGATGATCAAAATCGTCGAGTCACCGGGAATCACACGGGTCATTCTGATCGATCTCGACAACTGCCCGGGAGAGTTATTGCGCATTGTCAGCGAAGCAGACGAGTCGGTGCGTGTGATTGGCTGCCACGGTCCGAAAGAGCCGCATGTGGGGGTCGGACTCGTTCCCCGCCTCGCTCGGCTGTTGTCTGAGCAGCGGTTGCGCATCCAGTCGATGGCTCAGGGAGGCAAGAATGCCGCCGATTTCGGACTGACCTTCTGGGGAGGCTGGCTGGCTGGACAGTTGCCCCCGGAAACCGAATTTGTGGTGGTCTCGAACGATACAGACCTCGATCACCTGGTGAGCCTGCTGGTGAACTCCGGACGCTCAGCCCGCCGCGTAACCGCCGCGACGCAGAGGGTGACGACGCTGACCCCGGCCCCCACTCCCGCTTCTCCGCCCCCTCCCACCAATCCGCGCCCAGCCGCCGCCACTTCCGCGCATCCCGTACCCGCCCGACCTGGTCCGGCACCAACTCAACCTGCGAAGTCGAATTCCGATTCCCCGGTGCAGACGGCGGTCGACACGTTCATCGCCAGAGTTTCCAAAAGCAAGAACCGGCCCAAGAAACTCACCGCTCTGAAGAACTGCTTGAAATCGTACAACCAAATGCTCAATCCAAACCTGATTGACACGATTGTGCGCCACCTCGTGCAGCGACAGGTGCTGACGATCTCGGGCAAAACGGTGACTTATCAGGGTGGATGAGTCCGCTGGAACGACCGCGTCTGTGTGCTGGCAAGTCGAATGGGGAGAAAGGACCATTTCTTTCCGGAAACTGCCTCTTCGCTCCGTTGGACGTTGTGGCTGTGTGGCGAGTGGGGTGCAGCGTGGCCAGTCCGCTGCTGCGGGAGCGCTCCAGCCGCCGGAAAAATATGTGCCTTTCTGGACTACGATCACTGGAACATCTCCCGGCAATGTCGTTGTTGTACGGGAGATTGGGTTCGAAGCACGCGGCGTCGAATCGGGCCCCATCCCAGGACGGCGGGCGGTGCCGTACTCCAGGATGGGAGGCAACGCGCGCTGGCTGAGACGAGATGGCATTGCGAACCCTATGACATTTCTATTGGGGACGGACACCTCAGAACACCTCTCTTGACAAGACCCCGGAGGGGAGTAGGCTCAGCGCTTTGTCAGCCCTCCCTGCAGAGCCCCTGTCGCGATGTCGACCTATTCCGCCCAGATGAAACGGCATCTCGAGTCCTACAAACTCGAGCGATTGGGAATTCAGGAGTCGGGGACGTTTCTTTTTCGCGGCCGGAAGGTCACCCGCGGTCACATTCTGCCCCAGGCTCTGGCATGGCTCAACATTGTGGAGCCGATCCGGCGGGAGGTGCAGACCTACCTGCGAAGCCAGCCTCAGATGGAACTGCACGAGTACTTTCATCATCTCAACTCGTCGCAGGCCTTCGCCTTGAACCTGTTCTTTCCCTTCTTCGAGGCGGGGGTTGGGGAGGTGTTGCTGCGGGCGATGGGCCTCTCGGGGGATTGTGCAGGCTGGGAATTCGAACACATTGCCGACAGCCGGGAAGGGACAAATGCCGATGTCCGCTGGCACACCGCCACCGGCGTGCAGACCTACTGCGAGGTCAAGCTGACCGAGCAGAAATTCGGATCGGCCCAGGATGATGCACGCCATCGGACAAAACTGACCGAAATCTATCGCCCGGTTCTGGAGGGGGTCGTGGCCCCCGAACTTCTCGAGCCTGCCGAGTTCTTCGCGAATTACCAGATCTTGCGGAACATCTGGTTGGCCGCCCGCAGTGAGTCGGACTCGGTCGTGTTCCTGCTGCCGAGGGCCAACAACGGGCTGTGGGCGCAACTGGATCCGGTCCTCAGCCGGTTGTCTCGTCCGATGGCCCAACGGGTCAGCGTGGTGGCAGTCGAGGAGGTCCTCGACACCCTGATCCAGTCGGATCGGGTGCCGGCCCGACTCACGGCAGTGCTCTGGCTGCTGAGGGAGAAATACCTCCTCGTGCCCACGCAGGAGTAACCGGGCGGAACAGGCACGGTCCTTGCCACCCGCGTCGCCGCGCTGGGTGTCACCGCCCTGGCCGGTGTCGCGCGGGGTGTGTGGTGCGGGACGGCGTGGTGCGGGACGGCGTTGTATGGGATGGCGCGTCATTCCCGCCGTGATGCCTACGGACCACAGGCGATGGTCGCGTTTCGCGTTGAACTGCAGTCTCGCGGCGTGAGCTCAGACCACCGTGAGTCATGACGCGGCGGGAAATGATCCACCACGCGGGTCGGTGCCCATGGTGGGTTCCACCAGCTTCTGGCCGTACCAGAGCCGATAGTCGTCGAGGGTCTCTTTCCATTCCGCGTCGGCGTCGAGAGTCACCGCTGCGAGAGGGTATTCGCCATCAAGCGATTCCCCCGCGAGCAACCCACAGACTCCTCGCGTATCGTCGATTGCCTCGCAGATGCCGCAGAGCAAAATCGCGGTGCTCTGAAACCGCCCGGGCTCGCAGTACATGCCTGGCTGCGGACTGCCTGGCCACAGGTCGGCGAGATGCTGGCGAAAAACAATCAGGGTTTCGGCGTGGACGGGAGGGAGCGGTGCCTCCGCAGGCAGGCCAAACACGGCACGGACCCGGTCCGCCGGGCTGTTCCAGGAGAGAGGAGCGGTCATGGAGAGGTTCCTAGGCAGAAAGTCCCTGTTCGCTGACCTGCCAGATCTCCCCCGAGTTCACTTCGAGGGCGGTCAGGCAGCCGCCGAAGCCGCAGCCAGTGTCGATGCAGAGCAGATACCCGGCATCGAGAATGCACCCATCGCTCTGCGGGGTGTGCCCGACAATCGCCCTCTTCCCCGAGTAGTGGGGGCCGGGAAACTCGCGCAGGTCGAGCCACAGGGCCGTGCGACTGTCGTGCTGATCGAGAGGCCAGTTGGCGGCATAGTTGGCGTGGATGAAGAAGTGCGAGTCGGTCTCGTGGACCAAAGCGAGTTGCTCGAGAAACTGCCAGTGCCGTTCGGGAATCACCCCGAGATCGACGGCCTCGGTGTCGTACGACGCCAGGGTGGCGAGGCCTCCGCAGGCTGGCGAGAGCCAGAACTCGCGGGCCGAGTCGCGGTCGCGGGCGTCCAGCAGGGCCGCCTCATGATTGCCCAGCAGGGGAATGACACGGTGGCGGGCTTGAAGCTGCAGAATCCGCTCGACCACACCCCGGCTGTCAGGTCCGCGATCGAGGTAGTCTCCCAGGAAGATGACGGTGTCTTCCGGCTGGAGGTCGATGGCCCGCAACAGCGCATCGAGTGCGCGGGCATGGCCGTGGATATCACCAATGGCAAAAGTGCGGGGTTGAACCAAGTCTGTTCCTGTGGGAATTCCAGCGATGAGTGGACAGACTCATACCGCACGAAATTGTGTCTGACAAGAGGAACAGCACTGACCATCGGCAGGGGGCAGCAGGCTCCTCTCCACGACGCGGCGCGAGCGAAGAGGCGAGCCGACTGCGCGGCAGGGGCAACTCTGAACGAGCCGAGTCGGCAAGCCGCGCGGCCTCGCGGGGCATCACGACGCCAAAGGCCGCAATGTCGGGTCGATGTCGATCTCGGGCCAGCCTGGTGGTTATGGCTGGATGTCACCAGCGGAGGTCTCGGCAAACCTGTCGCGGAATGGTCCAAGAAACCGGCGGTCGGGGGACCAGTCGGTGATGGCGAACACGATCTCCCGGAAAGCTCCCGCGAATTCGGTCTCGAGTGCGGTGCGAAAGTCGCGGGCCGTACGGTGTGGATCGTTCTGAAACGCTCCGCAGCCCCAGGCCCCCAGCACGAGGCTGTCAAAGCCGTACGCCTGGGCAATGGCCAGCACACGACCGATCCGGGACTGCAGCAGATCTCCCGATTGGGGTTGTTCGACGGTGGGGGCGTACGGGGCGGCACAGGTCAAACAGCAGAGCGTCCAGGGCTCGTCGAGTGGTGTGCCGTCTTCCGAGCGGAAGACTGGAACGTCGAGCGACAGAATCGCCCAGTTGGTGGAATCGGGCAATTCCCGCTCACGATGGGCGTCATACATTGGATCGTCCCGGAGCGACAGGAAGAGCCCGGACGACCGACAGAGTGTCTCCTCCTGTGCCCGCGCGCCCGACAGAAACCCCCCGCCTGGCGCAACGCCGTTCGCCATGTTCAGTGCGAGGGGGCGCACACCGCGCCGGATCATGTCCCGCGCCGCATTCAAGGTCGTGTCATTGCACACCCGGACGCGGGTCTCGGGGAACGACCGCCGGGGAGAGGAAGGCAATGCCGCATCGGGCGGGAGACTCACCACCTGGGACTGCGCGTGTGCCAGCAATGGTCGCAGGTCGATCAACGCCCCGGCCTGGTTCTGGTACTGCCCTGCCTGGCAAATCTCCAGAGCCGACCATCCCAGTCGCATGGCCTGTTCAGGAGCGATATCCAACTGCCGACGGCACGCCCCGGCCAGGTCGGCCGAATCCAGGCAGGGAAGACAGATCAAACGATTCATGCAGGCTCGTTCCTGACTGAGGACAGCAGGGGGGACAGTAAGGGACAATCGATAAACGGCTCGCGACCGTCGCACACGCCAACCACCCGCACCCCCAGGTTGTGACACCGGACCACCCGGTCGGGCGGCGGCGGCCATTCGCCGAGTCACAAGGTGACGATCAAGGAATGAGCCCCCGATGATCCCTGTTGTCGGAAAGCACTGACACGCGGTTCTCAGGACGAATGTATCAACTCCCGCCGCGAAGTCTCCAGCAGGATTGCCAAGGCTTTCCGGAAGGCTTTGGTCAGGGTGTTGCCCGGTGCTTGAGGCCCGCCAACCGTGTGACACTCGGCCGGTCGTGGCGCCGTGACACTCGGCTGCCTGCTGGGTGTGCCCATCGCTCGGGACCTTTCGGAATCCGGCACTGCGCGGAGCAGACAGGGAAATGGTGAAGAATGATCGGCGGAGTGAGCCTGACACAAACCGTGCCATCCCGGGTCGAATTCTCGACAACGAACTGGTGAGGGTGTGAGTCGCGGCCGAACCAGACTCCACACGGTCAGGCTTCTCCTTCGGTTGGTCTCGGGAAGGAGGGGCGCAGAGGCTCAGGTTGTGGTGATTGATTTCCTCCGACGACGGTTGTCTCGCGCGCCCGCCATCTCGAGCGTTGCCAACACGATTGGGCGACTGCGCCCCTGCCTTGCCGACCCCCTCGGCGATGCTCTGGAACTCACCGTGTCGAGATTGTGTACTCTGGACCAGGCGAAAACCGCCGCTCACGGGCCCGGCACCAGCGTCTGGAAGGTGGAGTGGCGACCGACTGTTCCGTTGTGAGAGGGCTTGTCACTCGGTACGCTCGACCTTGAAGGTCAGCGATTGTGGTTCCCAATCGACGATGGAACACTGCGGCTGGAGGTGGGTCTCGGTTCTTCCGTCAAGCACCACCGTTGTCAGGCGAATCGTTCCGGGCTGAGGCAGGAATACGGGGACTCATGGGATGCGTCTGCTGCTGGCCTTCTTCCGACGCTATGCGATGATGATCGGCATGTGGCTGCTGCCGTTCTCGTCGCTCCGAATCATGATGTTACGGATGTGCGGCGTCCGAATCGGGCACGGCTGCTATGTGGGATTCAATGTGGTGTTCGATACCAACTTTCCCGAGCTGATTTCCGTGGGTGACCGGGTGACCCTCTCGCACAATGTGGCCATCTATACCCACACCATTACTCCGGTCGCGAGTCGGCTGGCCGGGGTCTATCAAACGACTGGTGCCGTTACGATTGGCCAGGGGGCCTGGGTGTGCGCCCAGAGTCTGATTCTTCCCGGCGTTGAAATTGGAGCCGACTGCCTGATCGGGGCCGGTTCCGTTGTGACGAAGAGCACCGAGTCGGGTTGGCTCTACGCCGGGAATCCGGCGCGCAGGATCAAGCCGATTGTGTTTGAGCCCGGCCGCCCATGACACGCACAATTGCCGTCGTCGGTTCTGGATTCGCGGCGTGGGGGGCGGTACGGGCCCTGGCGTGGGACGACGACGTCTGCATCCACATCTTCGATGTGGGCCTGACCAGGGCCACAAGTGATTGGGCCCACCGGACCGTGCACAACGCCAAGAAGTGCGACGGTTCGTTTTACAGCTATGGAATCAATGACCCGGACTTTCCCACCCAACTCGAATCGCAGCGGCTGTGTTCGAGCCACGCGTTGGGAGGCCACAGCAATGTTTACAGCGGAGCGATGCTCTACCCGAAAAACCACGATTTGTGCGATTGGCCCCAGGCCAGTTGGCCCCGCGTGGAGGACTACACCGCCGTACTCAGCAGCCTGGCAGTCTTGCACGAGCCCGATGCCCTCGACGCGGTGTTTCCTGTGATTCCCGAGGCGGCGACCGTCGGCGAGACTCCGCGATCCGGAACAGTGTCTGTCGTCGGTCTGTCACGCATCGCGACTTCCCGGTCTGCAGTGGACTCTGCCCAGGATGCCGCGATACGCCCGTTTTCCCTCCGGGACGAATTCGAGCGCTGGGTTTCGGCGGGGGCCGTGCAGTACACCGGTGGCTGTTATGTCACCCAGGTCACAAGTCGAGAGGGCCGGGTGGAATTGTCGTACACGGTGGGGGGCGTGCCCGGGGCGGCGACATTCGATGCCGTGTTTCTGGGGGCCGGCTGCGTCAACACGACTGCCATTGTCGACCGCAGCCTGAATCAGTCCGGCACACGGCATTACTCGATCCAGTCGCCCCTCCTGGCGATGCACGCGTTCTTCCGGTTTCCCGGGCGGGCCAATCCTGCAGTGCAGATTCGCCGCCGGAATGATGTGCCGGAACTGTTCCTCGAATTGCGCTCCCCCGGCACAGGCGACTCGTGGTCGCATACGCAACTGACCGCCATCAACGAACAGATCGTCGAGGCCATTTGCGCGCGAGTCCCGCGGTTGTTGCATCCCCTTGTCAGGCAATCCCGGCATCTGGTCTACTTCGCGCTCAGTCTGCAGGCATCGCACGGCCACGAGTTGGCAAGACTGCAGTCGACCGTTGAATCCGATGGGACAAGGCAAAAGGTGTCGATCGAGGAACTCCCCTGTGGCCCTGTGCCGCAACTGGTGCGCGATGTGCGCAGGGCCGTGTTGCGACATTGGCGCACGTTGCGGATGTTGCCGATTCCTTACAGCGGGCGATTGGTCGATTTTTTCCGCGGCAATCGTCTCGGAGGCTGGCATTTTGGGGGGACGCTCCCCATGCGCGAGCAGCCGAGCCTGCCGACCGAATGCTGGCCGACTGGAGAAATCCAGGGGCGCGCCGGGGTTTACGTGCTGGACAGTTCCGCGTTCCCATCCATTCCTGCCAGCACCGCCGCGCTCTTGACGATGGCCAATGGACATCGTGTCGCGAGTTGCTGGAAGTCTCGTCTTGTTCCCGAGGATTGCTGATGATGGCAGTCAGCCGCGGCTCAGTTCGCCATTCGCTGGGCGAGGACCTGTCGACCTTCGCCACCTCCCTGCTCCGACCCGGGCAGTCCGTCACGCGGGCGACCCCGGCGGAGAAGTCGCAGCTGGTTGAAAGTGTCAAGCGTCGATTCGGCGTCTCAGAGGCGATCCCCTTCCCGTATGCCCGCACCTGCGTGCATGCCGTGCTGGAGGCGATGGATCTCCCCCCGGGGAGCGAAGTGCTGATGACCCCGATTTCCATCGGACCGATGCTGGAGGTTGTCCTGTCACTCGGCCTGCGGCCGGTGTTTGTGGATATCGAGCTGGATACCTTTGGTCCCGATCGGGAGGATCTGGCCCGGAAACTGGAACGGCGACCGGCGGCATTTCTGCTGACGTATCTCTTCGGTTATGTGCCGCCGGTGGAGGAGATCATCAACGCCTGCCAGGCGGCCGGCACACGGGTCATTGAAGATGTCTCCCACAATATCGGGGCGACGTATGCCGGTCGCTGTCTCGGCACCTGGGGTGACGCCGGTGTGCACAGCGCTTCGCTGCTGAAATATGTCGACGGCTACAACGGGGCGTTTGTGATCACCAACCAGTCGGCACTTGGACAGAGGGTCGCCGCAGCGGCGGAGCGTCTCACCGAGCCGGCACGGGGGCGCGTTCGGGGATGCATCCGCCGGACACTGATCTGGAACACCGCCCTGAACCGGTACGTGTTCAACCTCGCCACGTTCCCCGCACTGGCATGCCTCAAGGCGGTCAGTCCCGCCCTGTTCGAAAAAATCCTCGGCCCCGGGATCGCGTTGACGCTCGATGCCAGGGCCCTCCCGGCCTACTACTTCGAGGACATTGCCAGCATCCAGGTGCGGACCATCCTGCGACACCTCGACCGACTCGACAGCGTGCTCGAATCACGACGCGAATGCGCCCGCACCGCCCACCGGGCCTGGCGGGAGGTGACGGCGTCCAGCAGCCCATCACCGGAGTTCCCGGCGGAGCCAACCGGGCAGGACCCCACCTACTGGCAATTTGTCATCCCGGTCCGGAATACCGCGGTGGCGAGAGACGTTCTGTTTCGGAAGCGGGTGGAGACCGGCACGACCAATCTGCTGGATCTCGCCCAGGTTCAGGGGATCCAGCTACCGAACACCCGAGCGCTGAAAGAAACGCGGATCTTTGTGCCGTTGCATGGACACCTGCAATCCGGAGACTATCGCAGGATGTTCGTCGCACTCCGCGAGGCCGGTCAAATCTGATGGTGGAGGCTTCTCACGATGTCCGTCCAACCGTGGGCCCTGCGGATGAGCGGTGCCGTGGAAAGTCACAAAAGTGGTGCGATATCCGGGGAGACGCATGCACGCGGTATGGCCGATTCCCACGGGGCAGCCGCTCTCCTGAATGACCAGCCTCCACCAGGAACGAGTGGACCGACCCCAGGACGTGGCAGAACGGAACGACAGGAATCCGGGTCACCGGGACCACACCTCCACCCGGGAGAACGGCGGCACAAAGTCCTGCCTGCAAATCGATGACGGTGTGTCGTACCGCCGGGGGGAGGCCATCGGGAGGTCGCGTTGTGCCACCCGCCGATCGGTTGCATCGAACGGGGGAAGGCGGTGCGTGCTGAGCATGGGTGCTGCCAGCCGGGGTTCTGGGCAAGGCACGACCGGGAGTCCCCCGATGGTCGACGGCGGAGTTGGTCGCCGGGTGACTGCGGCCAATCAGCGATTGCCAGCCAAAAGCTGCCGCGCCCGAGGGATCGGGATCATGTGCGGGTGCCGTGACAGCGTTCCGTTCAGCGGTTGCGTTGCAGGTGTTCGCGGAATTGCAGGGCCCGTTCCCGCAGCATGACGAAGGGTTGGGGGGAGACGGCCCGCGGACCCTGGAGGGGGCGATCCTGCACGAGAATCACACCAATCACGGTGGCGATGAAGAACGAGAGCAGCCCCCCCAGCAGCAGCACGTTTCGCAGGTGCAGATCGAAGAGGTAGAGGAAGACGATCGTCACGACGGCTCCCAGCAGCACGACCGACCAGAGGATGTCGGGGAGACCGGTGGCAACGGCATACAGCCGTTGTCGCCGGAATTCCCGCGAGTGGTCCCACGAATTCAGCAACTGCTGGTGGATCAGCCGTTCCCGTTCGGACTGGGGTTCGTAATCCCGCAGGCGCCGGTTGAGCTTCAGGATCGCCAGCGACCCGTCCGAAGGAATCTCTCCCTGGCACTGCTGGGGCCAATCCTTCTCGATGGTCGTGTCGACATACTCCCGCAGCAGGCCTCCCATCTCTTCGGCGACCTCGGGGGGATAGGTGGCGTCGAGATCGCTGTAGAAGCCAAGCAGAAACAGTGCCTCACGGGTCACCACATCTTCGACACCGCTGCGGTTTTCATAGGCGGCAACCGCCAGCAGGCCCAGCAAAAGTCCATAGAAAACGCCAAAGCATGACAGGACGGCGCTGACGACCGAGTTCCAGTCGTTTTCACGGCGGACCAGGCGATGGAGGACCGGGCGCAAGAGCACTGCTCCCAGGCAGGTTCCACCCATGAACACCGCGAACAGCAGGGTCAGGACCTGTGGGACAGTCAGGTTGAACAACCAATCGGGCACGCTGCACTCCTCTCCGGACACGTTTGGGCGGCTTGTGTTCCTCCAGATTATGGCGTCGTTCGCCCGTTTGGTAGGGGAGGCCCGGGAACGCCGAAAGGGACCGCGCAAACGGACCCATGCCCCTTGAACGGCACCGATCTGCCGTGTCGAAGTCACGGTGGAGAGATCACTCGGTGGAATTCCTTCCGGAGGGAGCGATGCAT
>Ga0315904_10011224_pt1 | contig 11462 bp, 7 predicted proteins | sample LakEriMetagenome_6_FD_203529 | JGI IMG/M metagenome (GOLD analysis project Ga0315904, IMG submission 203529) | Freshwater fungal communities from buoy surface, Lake Erie, Ohio, United States - Buoy 12 MA120 | ecosystem: Environmental > Aquatic > Freshwater > Lake | place: USA: Lake Erie, Ohio... | reverse complement strand
GACCTCACGCTCGATGCGCGTGCGGTCGCGGCGCACCAGCGTGCCGTCGTCTTCGAGGGGACGGATGAGGGCGACGATGCCGCCGACGTCGTCGACGGTGGCCTCGCGCAGCGCCTCGAGGGTCTCCTCGACCACCATGGTGCCCACGCCGTCATGCAGGAACAGCTCGAGCAGCATGCTGCCGTCGACGCCGAACGGAATGATGTGCGCGCGCGCCACGCCGCCCTCGCACGCGTGAAGCGCGTGGCGCAGGTACCACGCGGTTTCGGCTGGCAGACTGCCGGCCCGCAGCAGGGCCTGGGCGCCGGCTTCCGAGACCTCGCTCACCACCGCACCCGAGTCATCGAGCACGCCCGGGGTCTCGGTGACGAAGATCAGCTTGTCGGCGTCGAGGGCGATCGCGGTGGTGGCTGCGACATCCTCCATGCCGAGATTGAAGGCTTCGCCGGTTGCCGAGAAGCCGATGTTCGACAGGAGCACGATGGCGCCGCTTTGCAGCGCGAAGCGGATGGTGTCGGTCTCGATGCGGCGCGCCAGTCCGGTCTGGCCGTAGTCGACGCCGCCAACGATGCCCACCGGCCGCGCGCCGACCAGGTTGCCCGATACCACGCGCACCGACGAATGCGCCATCGGCGTGTTGGGCAACCCCAGCGAGAACGCCGCCTCGATGTCGAGCCGGATCTCGCCGGAGGCCTCCTTGGCGCACTCCATCGCCACGGCGTCGGTGATCCGCAGGCCGTTCGCGTAGCGGGGCGTGGCGCCGCGCAGCCGCAGCTGCTCGTTGATCTGGGGCCGCGAGCCGAACACCACCACCAACCGCATGCCCATGGCGCTCAGCAGGCTGAGGTCCTGGACGAGCGCGGGCAGGCGGCCTTCCTGGACGAGCTCGCCGGGGAAGGCGACGACGAAGGTGCGGCCGCGAAACGCGTGGATGTAGGGAGCCACGCGCCGCAGCCAGTCGACGAACTGTTGCGGCGCGGGGAGAGTCGGGGAGACCGTCATCGGGTCATTATAATTGGCAGGTGATGCCTGATCTGCGGCCGCTGCCCGCGTTCGAATTCCCCGAATCCCTGCCCGTGAGCGCCCGCCGCGACGAGATCGCGCGGGCCATCACCGACCACCCGGTGGTGATCGTCTGTGGCGAGACCGGGTCGGGCAAGACCACCCAGCTGCCCAAGATCGCCGCAACGCTCGCCGGCCGCGGCCGCGCCGGCCTCATCGGTCATACGCAGCCGCGGCGGCTGGCGGCCACCACGGTGGCGCGGCGCATCGCCGAGGAACTCGGCTCGCCGCTGGGCACCCACGTCGGCTACAAGATCCGTTTCAACGAGAAGTTCAGCCGCGGCGCATCGATCAAGCTGATGACCGACGGCATCCTGCTCGCCGAGAGCCAGGCCGATCCGCTGCTGCGCGCCTACGACACGCTGATCGTCGACGAGGCCCACGAGCGCAGCCTGAACATCGATTTCCTGCTGGGCTACCTGCGCGAGCTGCTCGCCGGGCCGCGCCGTCACGACCTCAAGGTCATCGTCACCTCCGCGACCATCGATGCCGAGCGCTTCGCGCGGCATTTCGCCGTCGGCGGCGAGCCGGCGCCGGTCATCGAGGTGTCGGGGCGGCTCTACCCGGTCGAGATCCGCTACCGCGATTTCGACGAGGCCGCCCGCGACGATGACGACGAGGACGATCTCCCCTCGCGCATCGAGGAGGCGATCGACGAGCTGTGGCGCGAGCGTGCCGGCGACGTCCTGGTCTTCCTGCCGGGCGAGCGCGAGATCCGCGACGCCGCCGAGCACCTGCGGCGCGCGCACGCACGCGGTTCGGCGGGCCGCTCGGGCGCGCCGCTCGCGCGCGGGCCGCTCGAGGTGCTGCCGCTGTACGCGCGCCTCTCGGTCGCCGATCAGCAGCGCGTGTTCGCCGGCTCCGGCGGACGCCGGGTGGTGCTCGCCACCAACGTCGCCGAGACATCGCTCACGGTACCGGGCATCCGCTACGTGATCGACACCGGAACGGCGCGGGTCAAGCGCTACCGTTACCGCAGCAAGGTCGAGCAGCTGCAGATCGAGCCGATCTCGCAGGCCGCCGCCAATCAGCGCGCGGGGCGCTGCGGGCGGGTGGCCGACGGCGTGTGCGTGCGCCTCTACAGCGAGGCCGATTTCGCCGCCCGGTCGCGCTTCACCGACCCCGAGGTGCTGCGCTCGTCGCTGGCCGCGGTGATCCTGCAGATGAAGGCGTTGCGTCTGGCCGAGATCGAGGCCTTCCCCTTCCTCGATCCCCCGCCGCGCAAGGCCATCGCCGATGGCTACGCGCTGCTGCGCGAGCTCGACGCCATCGACGAGCGCAACGACCTCACGGCAGTGGGCAGACAGCTCGCCCGCCTGCCGGTCGATCCGCACATCGGTCGCATGCTGCTCGCGGCCCGCGACGGCCAGTGCCTGCGCGAGATGCTGGTCATCGCCGCCGCGCTGTCGTCACAGGATCCGCGCGAACGGCCGCTCGATGCGCAGCAGGCCGCCGACCAGCAGCACCGGCGCTTTGCCGATGAGCACTCCGACTTCGTCGCGATCGTGAAACTCTGGGATTACTGGCGCGATGCCGTCGAGCGCAAGGAGAGCAACCGTCGGCTGCAGACCCGCCTCGAGCGCGAGTTCCTCTCGCCGCGCAAGCTGCGCGAGTGGTCCGATGTCCACGGCCAGCTCGTCGAGGCGGTCGAGCAGATGCACTGGCGCGTGAACGCGCAACCGGCGAGCTATGAGCAGCTGCACCAGGCGCTGCTCACCGGCATGCTCGGCAACCTCGGCACGCGCGCCCCCGACGAGCCGCTGTACCAGGGCACGCACGAGACCCGCTTCGCCGTGCATCCGGGGTCATGGCTGGCGCGGCGCTCACCGCGCTGGCTGATGGCCGCCGAGCTGGTCGAGACCGGCCGGCTGTACGCGCGCACGGTTGCGCGTATCGAGCCGGCCTGGGTCGAGCGCGTCGCCGCTCACCTCGTTCGCCGCTCCTGGAGCGAACCCCACTGGGAACGCAAGGCCGGTCAGGTGGTCGCATTCGAGCGTGGCGTGCTCTACGGGCTGACGATCTGGTCGCAGCGCCGGGTCCACTACGCGCCGCGCGATCCGGTGCTCGCGCGCGAGCTGCTGATCCGCGCGGCGCTGGTTGCCATGGACTGGGACAGCGATCTGGCCTTCTTCCGCCACAACCGTCGGCTCGTGGCCGACGTGCGCAAGCTCGAGCAGCAGATCCGTCGCCCCGACCTGCTGGTCGACGAGGCCTGGCTCTACGACTGGTTCGACGCTCGGATACCTGCCGAGGTCTGCAGCGGCGCCGCGCTCGAGACGTGGTATCGCGAGGCGGTGCGCGAGCAGCCCGGGCTGCTCGAGCTGTCGCGCGACGAGTTGCTGCGCAAGGAGGCCTCTGGGGTCGACAGCGAGGCCTTCCCGCGCCGCGTGTCGATGCGCGGCGTGCGCTTCGACCTCGACTACCGGTTCGATCCGGGGGCGAGCGACGATGGCGTCACGATCGTGGTCCCCCTGTACGCGCTCAACCAGGTCGACGCTGTGCGCTGCGAGTGGCTGGTGCCCGGCATGCTCGCCGACAAGGTGGCGGCGTTGCTCAAGTCGCTGCCGCAGAAGCTGCGCCGCCACCTGGTGCCGGTCGGCGAGCATGCGGCCGCCTTCGTCGAACGCTGGGCGGCGGCCGAAGGCGAGCACGCCTGGGGCTCGCGCCCTCTGCTGACCGCCCTCATCGACGATCTGCGCGAAAGCCGGCAGCTGCGCGCGGCGCCGGCCGACTTCAGACTCGAATCGGTGCCTGCGCACCTGTTCATGGTCTTTCGCCTGATCGACGAACATGGCGGCGTGCTCGACGTCTCGCGCCACCTCGCCGAGCTGCGCGCCCGGCATGGCAGCCGGGCCCAGGGCAGCTTCCAGGACGCCCTGCGCGGCATCGCGAACCGGATCGCGACCGCCGAGACCGTGGCTGGCCGCGATGACCGCGATGGCCGCGGTACGGTTGCGTCCGCAGCCGCCGGGCGCGCGGCGAGGGGCGCCGCCGCCGCTGCCGCGCCGGCTGCCGATGCTGCCCCGGATTCGAGCGGTTCGCCCGCTGGCGGACGCGACGCCGGCGGCAGCGCGGCCGCCCTGGTCGGCCTGGCGGGCCAACGCTACCGGGAGTGGTCGTTCGGCGCGCTGCCCGAGCTGATGGAGCTGCGCCGCGGGCGCGAGACCCTCATCGGTTATCCAGCGCTGGTCGACGACGACGACGCGGTCGAGCTGCAGGTCTTCGACTCGCCCGACGAAGCCGCGGCCGCGCATCGGCGTGGGCTCGCCCGGCTGTTCGCGATCGCGCTGCGCGAGCCGCTGCGCTTCTTCGAGCGCAGCCTGCCCGAGCTGCGCCAGCTCGCGGTGGCCTACGCTGCCTTCGGTGGCGGCGAGGATCTGCGCCGCGATCTGATCGGCGTGGTGCTCGAGCGCGCCTGCCTGACCGAGCCACTGCCGGCCGACGCCGAAGCGTTCGCCGCGCGGCTCGCGCAGGCCCGCCCGCGCCTTGCCCTGATCGGACAGGAGCTCGCGCGCACGGTGCAGGCAGTGCTCACCGAACACCAGGCCGTGCTGCGCCGCATGCCGCAGGCCAGGCCGTACCCGGCCGCCGCCGCCGATGTCGCGCGACAGCTCGAGGACCTGATGCCCGCCGGCTGGATCGGACGCACGCCCGCGGGCCAGCTCGCCCACCTGCCGCGCTACCTGAAGGCGATCGCGCTGCGCATCGACAAGCTGCGCGCCGACCCCGCGCGCGACGAGCGGTTGCTGGCCGAGCTGGCGGCGCTGCAGGCGCCGTGGCGGCGCGCGCTCGCCCAGCGCCGCGGCCAGGCCGATCCGCGCCTCGAGGAATTCCGCTGGCTGCTCGAGGAGCTGCGGGTGTCGCTCTTCGCCCAGGAGCTGCGCACCCCGACGCCGGTGTCGGTGAAGCGCCTGCAGAAGGCCTGGCAGGCGATCGTGGCGGGCGGCTGAGGTCGGCGTCAGACGGCGCGCAGGCCGAGCAGCCAGATCACCGTCGATACCGTGGCCAGCGCGACGAAGGTGCCGGCCAGGATGGCCGAACTGATCTCGTGCGCCGGCACCTGATAGCGCTGCGCGATGATGAAGGAGTTGCTCGCCGCCGGCAGACTGGCCGCCAGCACGCCCACTGCCGCTGCGCGGTGGTCGACGTCCAGTACCCCGAACAGCAGCAGCGCCGCGAGCGCCGGATGAGCGATCAGCTTGAGTGCGAGCAGGCCACCGACGGCCGGACTGAACGCGATCCGGCGATCGCCGAGCGAGGCGCCGATCGCGAACAGCGCGCAGGGCCCGGCGGCGGCGCCGAGCAGCCGGATGAAGTTGTCGGCCGCATCGGGCATCCGGGGGCCGGTCAGCGCCCAGGCCAGACCCAGGGCGATCGACATCACCAGCGGGCTGCGCACCAGGCCGAGCACCACGGTGGTCAGCACCGAATGTCGTGGCCGCTCGCCGTGGGTGCCGCTGCGCCGGCGCTCGAGCTCGAGCAGGACGATGGCCATCGTGATGACCAGGAAGATGTCGGACAGCAGCACCATGATGATCGCCGGAACCAGATCGCGGCCGAGTTCCGCGACCAGCGGGACGCCCAGATAACCGACGTTGCCATGCGCGGCGTTCAGGCCGAAGGCCGTGGCCTGCGCGCGCAGCGGTCCGTGGGTTGCGGGGGGATCGTCGCGGCGCGGCAGGGCGGCCGCGCGCGTGAACAGGAAGACCCCGAGCGCGGCAAGGGCGTAGCCCAGTCCGAAGCGCCAGTTGGTGAAGCTCGATACCGGCTGCGTGGCGATGACGCGGAACAGCATCGCCGGCAGCGCGAAGTAGAAGACGAAGGCATTCAGCCCCTGGACCGCCTGCGCGGGCAGCAGGCCGCCGCGCTGACCGAAGTAGCCGCAGAAGACGAGGGCGAAGACGGGCAGGGTGACTTCGAGGACGCGCAGCATGGACCCGTTCCTGGAGGCGCGAGTCTAATAGAATGTGGGCGTGTTCCGGCTCGCGTCGCGTGCCGATCCGCCCGGGCCCGCGCGCAGCGTCCGCCGTCGATCTTCCCCATGCCGCAATCCATCATGCTGCCCCACGCCCTTGCCCTCCTGCTTTCCTTGGCGGTCCTCGTTGCAGCGCCGCCGCGGGCGGCCGCGCAGGCGCCGCTCGCCATCGTGCTCAACAGCCGCGATGCCACGGTTTCCCTGATCGATCAGAAGACGTATACCGAGGTCGCGCGGGTGGAGGTCGGCAAGGAGCCGCATCACCTCTACCCCAAGCCCGATGGACGCTCGCTCATCGTGGCCAACGCGATGAGCAACGACCTGCACTTCCTCGACCCGGCCACCGGTCAGGTGCAGCGGCGCATCCGCAACATCGACGATCCCTACCAGATCGGCTTCTCGCCCGACAACCGCTGGTTCGTCGCCGTCGGGCTGCGCCTCGACCGTGTCGATCTCTACCGCTACGACGGCACCGATCTGCGGCTGGCCCGGCGGGTGCCGCTGGCTCGCTCCCCCAGTCACGTCTGGTTCTCCGCCGACAGCCGCTACGCCTTCGTCACGCTGCAGGAGAGCGACGAGGTCGCCGCGATCGATCTCCAGACGCAGGAGGTGGCCTGGCGCCACAAGGTCGGTCGGCAGCCGGCCGGGATCGTCGTCACCCCCGACGACCGCCACCTGCTGGTGGGCATCATGGGCGAGGACTACGTCGAGGTCATCGACTGGCGCGCCCGGCGCAGCGTCGGCCGCATCCGTACCGGCACCGGAGCGCACAACTTCCGCGGCGTTGGCGACGGCCGCAACGTGTGGGTTTCCAATCGGGTGGCCAACACCGTGTCGCGGATCGACATGCGCACCCTGCAGGTCGTCCAGACCATCCCGGTGGCCGGCGGCCCCGACTGCATGGAGATCACCGACGACGGTCGCCTCATGTGGGTCACGCAGCGATTCGCCCGCCAGGTGGCCGTCATCGACCTCGAGGCCGGGCGCGTGATCCGCACGATTGCGGTCGGTCGCTCGCCCCACGGCGTGTACCTGCGCAACCGGGCGGCGCTGCTTTGATCCGTGCGGCCGTCACCCTGGCCGCGTTGCTGGCCGGCGGCATGATGCCGGCGGCCGGTGCGAGCGGCGGCCCGGAGCCTCAGGCCACGTGTCGGGGCACGGTCTACCTGACGCTGGACACCGGCAACATGAGCCAGGCCGAGACCATCGCGCAGACGCTCGCCCGCCACAAGGTTCGCGCCACCTTCTTTCTCGCCAACGAGCGCACGCCGCGGGGCGATCACGCCCTCGACGACGGCTGGGCGCCGTACTGGCGCGCGCGCGCAGCCGAGGGACACGCCTTCGGCTCGCACACCTACGATCATGTCTATCTGCGGGCCGCGCCGGCGGGCGCCGACGGAGCGATCGTCCTCGCCCGGCCCCAGTTCGGCGCGCGCGCCGGCCAGAACCTGCGCTGGGATGCCGCCGGTCTGTGCGCCGAGCTCGAGCGCGTCCAGTCGCGCTGGCGCGAACTCACCGGCGAAAAGCTCGATCCGCTGTGGCGGGCGCCGGGCGGCCGGGCTCCCGGCGCCGCCATGGCCGCGGCGCGGGCCTGCGGGTATGCGCACGTGCACTGGGCGCCCGCCGGCTTCCTCGGCGACGAGCTGCCTTCCGAAACCCATCCCAACGAGGCGCTGCTGCGGCAGGCGCTGGCGGGCATCGCGCCTGGCGACATCCTGATCGCGCATCTGGGCATCTGGTCGCGCAAGGTGCCCTGGGCGCCCATGCTCGATCCGCTGATCGCGGGCCTGAAGGCCCGCGGGCTGTGTTTTGCCACGTTGCGCGAGCACCCCGACTACGCGCGCCGCTGAGCGCCTTCCGAGATGCCCGAGATGTCCTTCCTGTCCACCTCGCTCGATGCGCCTGCGGCTGCCTTCGCGCTGGCTCACGGATGGATCTTCGAGACGCTGGTCCAGCCGCTGGTCTACGCGCTCGGTCTGGCCCATCTGGCCGAAATGGCCTTCGACGCCACCGAGTGGCTCCTGATCGGCGCGGTCGAGATCGCGCTGCTGGCGCTGGTGCTGGGCATGCTCGAACGGCGATACCCGGCCGAACCCCTGACCGACCGCGCCGCCGTGCGTACCGACAGCCTGTACACGCTGCTGCATCGGCTTGGCGCGGTGCCGCTGCTGGCGTTTGCGCTCTTCACGCCGGTCATCGACGGGCTCGAGACGCAGTTGCGCCTGCTCGGGCTGTCGCGCCCCAACCTCGACCAGCTCTGGCCCGGGGTCACCGATGTCGGCTGGGTCAGCTTCCTGATCTATCTCGTGATCCTCGACTTTCTCGACTACCTGATGCACCGGGGCCAGCACGCATGGCGCTGGTGGTGGGCGCTGCATGCGGTGCATCACAGCCAGCGGCAGATGACCTTCTGGAGCGACAACCGCAACCATCTGCTCGACGACCTGCTGCGCGATCTGGTCCTGGCCGGCGCGGCCCTGGCCATCGGTGTGGCGCCCGGGCAGTTCATTGCCCTGGTCGTGGCCTCGCGCGTGCTGCAGAGCCTGCAGCACGCCAACCTGCGCTGGCGCTGGGGCGGATGGTTCGAGCGCCTGCTCGTGAGCCCCAGCTTTCACCGCCGTCATCATGCGATAGGTGTCGGCCATGAAGGGCCGGCCGGTGGCTGCAACTTCGCGGTGCTCTTCCCCGTCTGGGACGTGCTGTTCCGCACCGCCGACTTCCGCCCTGGCTTCGTGCCCACCGGCATCGCCGATCAGCTCGAGGGCCGCAGCTACGGTCGCGGTTTCTGGGCCCAGCAGTGGCTCGGTCTGCGCCGGCTGGCGGGCAGCGCGCGAGATCCGCGCCGCGGCGTGCCCGTCGCGCAGGCGCAGCGCGAGGGGCGGTCATGACCCGGGTGATCGCGGCGTTCGCGCGCGCCCTGCGCAGCCAGCTCCATCCGCGGATGATGGCGCTGCTGGTGTTCCCCTTCGCCGCAACGCTGGTGTTCTGGATCGCCGCGGCCATCTGGCTGTGGGAGCCGCTCAACGATCAGCTTCGTGCCCTGATGTTCGGCTCTACCGGGGTGCCGGTCCTGGTCGGCTGGATGAGCATCGTGGGTCTGCAGCGCACCGGGGCGCTCGCCACGGCCCTGATGGCGCTGATGCTGCTCGCGCCCGTGATGTTCGTGGTCGCGATGCTGCTGGTGTCGGTGGTTGCAACCCCGATCGTCACCCGGCATCTGGCCCGCGGCGGCTACGCCGACATCCGCCGCGCCGGCGGGTGGTCGATGCTGGCCGGCATCGGCACGGCGCTGGTCGCGCTCGTGGTGTTCGTGGTCGGCTACGTCCTCACGCTTCCGCTGTGGTTGATTCCGTTCGCCGGGTTCCTGGTGCCGTGGTTCTGGTGGAGCTGGCTCACCGCGCGCATCCTGCGCACCGACAGCCTCGCCGAGCACGCCACGCGCGAGGAGCGCGATGTTCTCATCGCCCGGCATCGCCACGGCTATCTCGCGCTGGCCATGCTCGTGACCCTGCTCAATTACGTGCCGCCGCTCTTTCTGGTCACGCCGGTGCTCTCGGCGCTGGCTTTTGGCCACTTCTCGCTGGTCGCACTGCGCGATCTTCGATCCGAGCCCACTGCGTTCCCGCCCGGCCGGCCGGTTGGCCCCGAAGACATGCCCGTGCCGGGCGGCGGGCCTGTCGTCGACGCGCAGGCCGCACGACCCTCCGTTCCCGACCCATCCCATCGCGCTGCCCGGGAGCATCCCCCGTCATGAACCTCGGCCTCATCGTCATCGGCGACGAAATCCTCTCGGGCAAGCGGCACGACAAGCACTTCGCGCGGGTCATCGCGATCCTCGCCGATCGCGGCATGCAGCTCGACTGGGTGCGCTACCTTGGCGACGATCGGGCGCGCATCGCAGCGGCGCTGCGCCAGACCTTCGGCAGCGGCGACCTGGTCATCTCCTGCGGCGGCATCGGCGCCACCCCCGACGACCACACCCGGCAAGCAGCCGCGCAGGCGCTGGGCGTGCCGCTCGAGCTGCATCCCGAGGCGGCCGCCCTGATCGCCGAGCGCACGGCCGAGATGGCGCGCGAGGGGCGCGGCAGCGCCGACATGAGCACGCCCGAGAACCGGCAGCGGCTGAAGATGGGCGAGTTTCCGGCCGGCTCGGCCATCATCCCCAACCCCTACAACCGCATCCCGGGTTTCTCGATCCGCGAGCACTGGTTCGTGCCCGGCTTTCCGGTAATGGCCTGGCCGATGATCGAAGCGGTTCTCGACCGCCACTACGCGCATCTGCAGCACCGCGAGGCCCGCGCCGAGCGCTCGCTGCTCCTCTACGACACGCCCGAGGCCGCGGCAACGCCCCTGATGGAGGCCATCGAGTCGCGGTTTCCCGGGGTCAAGGTCTTCTCGCTGCCGTCGGTGGGCGATGGCAGGCGGGCGCGGCACATCGAGCTGGGCGTCAAGGGTCCGGCTGCGCTCGTTGCGGCAGCATGGCCCGAGCTCGAGGCCGGCGCGCAGACTCTCGGGCCGATCGAGCCCGTCTGAGCGAGGGCGGGTGTCGTTCGGTCAATTCGAACGAACGTCTTGCATCGTTGCGGGCCGCTGAGCATACTGCCGCCAGCGCATCTCTACCCGCAGGTTCCCGCCGGCCCGCTCCATGAGGCAGATCATCGACCGTCTCGGCGCGCTGCTTGCGCTGTACTCGTTCGACCGCCCCGAGTGGGGCGTCACCGAGGCTGGCGCGCGGCTTGGTCTGGCCAAGAGCACCGTCAGCGAGCTGTTCGCGAGTCTGGCCGATCACGGTTTCGTCGAGCGCACGTCGCGCGGCCGCTACCGCCTCGGTTGGCGCCTGTTCGAACTCAACCACGTGCTGCTCGCCTCCAAGCCCCTCGTGCGCGAGGCGAGGGTGGCCATGCAGGAGCTGGTCGAGCGGCACGGCGAATCCAGTCACCTGATGGTGCTCGATCGCGACCAGGCCGTGATCGTGGAGAAGGTCGAGGCCACGCTCGCCACCCAGATCCTGATGTCGCGTGCGGGGCTGCGCCTGCCTGCCCACAGTTCGGCGTGCGGCAAGCTGCTGCTTGCGCTGCAGCCATGGGCCGAGGTTCGGCGAATGTTCGACCATTCCGAACTCAAGCGATTCACGCCGGCCACCATCACCCGCCTGCCCGACCTCGCCGAAGAGCTGGCCCGCATTCGCGAGGACGGTGTGGCCGTCGACCGCGAGGAGTTCTTCCCCGGGCTCAGCTGCGTGGCTGCGCCGGTCTTCGACGACACGGGAATTGCGGTCGCCGGCATCAGCCTGACCGTGCCTACCTACCGCTTCGAGGCAACCGAAGCCGATCTCGTCCGGCTGATCGCCCGCACGGCGCGCCGGGTATCCCAGCGTCTGGGCCATGTTGCGCCTCTGGCGGCCGGCACCGAGCCTGCGCCGGCC
>Ga0315904_10011220_pt1 | contig 11466 bp, 13 predicted proteins | sample LakEriMetagenome_6_FD_203529 | JGI IMG/M metagenome (GOLD analysis project Ga0315904, IMG submission 203529) | Freshwater fungal communities from buoy surface, Lake Erie, Ohio, United States - Buoy 12 MA120 | ecosystem: Environmental > Aquatic > Freshwater > Lake | place: USA: Lake Erie, Ohio... | reverse complement strand
TATTCGGCACTTCGACCGAAACGGTCCAGACGAGCGGGCGGGAATCGTTGATGTTCTTCGGGTTCATTCTGTTCTCTCTTTCTTGTGATGGTATCTTATCGAATCCGTGCTGTCGAATCAACCCCCCTTTCAGGTGGGGAAGTTTTTCATGTAGATAGCGTCGTGGATGGTCCGCACCACCCATGCCATATCCACGTTAGTGAACACGTTGTACCCGATCACGGTGTCGAACAGATTGTACGTTCCATCGTAGTTTCGATCCACGCGAAGTCCAACCTTCGCAGCGTACTTGGTGATGTTCTTTCGGATGGTAGCCGATTTGGGATTGCTCATTTCTTTCTCTCTTTCTTGTGATGCTATTTTATCGAATCTTTTCCGTCCTGTCAACCCCCTCAACGGGAGGATGCGTTCATGAACCTTTCGGCCTCATATGAACTCTTGAACGTGGCAAGCAGTTGACGGGAATATCCGTTGGGATACTTCCTCTCACGATAAACCTTATACTTACCCTTGACGACGATCAGAACCAGATTTTCCATTTTCATTCTCTCTTTCTTTCTCTTACTCTTATATCGACATTATACCATGGCCATCTTTAGTTTGCAAGAAAAAAATCCAGATTTTTATGTCAAGAGATTTTGACAAAACTTTTCACGATTTCCTACACATTTGGCACACCGTTTGCTCTCTGCTAAACAGAAGATCGTGTCGATCACCACATTAGCCGTAAGTGCTTATGCAGAAAGAGTTTACGTCGAATCGGGCCGCCCATATTCACCCTAAACCCTTATGAGCAAAGGATTTATGATTAACGGGTGAGCATAACTGCAATGGCCAAAGCCTTACGCTCGTAGCATCCATAGATACCACCGTCGATAAGGATCGTCCAGTGTCCGGGTCGCGTTGGGTGTTGGATAACTCTCATGGCTGTATTCTATCGAAACTTTTCCGCCGTGTCAACCCCCTCAACTGGCGTATGCGTTCATGCAACGGATGCCAGCATCGGAAGTCTTGAACGTACCAAGCAGAACCTTTCGGCCATTCTTATAGCCGTAAACCTTGAACACCTTGCCAACCTGAATCATCGTGGTCATTCGATTTCCTTTTCTTTCTTATCGACATTATACCAGAGATTCTTGAATCGTCAAGCCCCAAATCTTACGATTTTCTCACCAGTCGAAATACCCCTCTTCGTATTCCTTCACCATTAGATTCTTCATTTCTTCCGAAACGTTATGCTTTTCGCACAACGCATACACAGATTCGATTCCTTCACCATCGAATCCCAAACCTCTCGCCATATACAGAAGATCATTTTCCATTTTCTTTCTCTCTTTCTTGTGATGGTATCTTATCAAGGCTTTTGTGGTTTGTCAATCCCCCTTATATGGGGATCAGATTCCCTCACCATCGTCAAGGCCGGGAATGTAGTCAGCATCCAATCGCTCAACGTAGCGAGCATCCAACCGATGATAGCATCCGTCAGAATCGGACACGGTAACCGATCCATCATCGTTCACCGACTCGACCCGATAGGCCACAACGTCCTCATCATCTACACCCCACTCCTCAACCGATGCGACCCAATCACCAACCACAAAACCGTTTGCCATGATTCTTTCTCCTCTGTTTCTTATATCGACATTATACCACAGATTTCTTGAGCGTCAACAAAAAACTTTCCTTACAATGCCGAAAGATTGTCTATTAGCAAATTCTATGCCATAGAATATCTTATTTTTTTAAACAGAAGATCGTATCAATCATCATATTAGCCGTAAATCATTGCCACATAAGCATTTAGATCAAAAAAAAACGAACATATTTGACGTAAACTCTTTACCCATAACAGGTTAGGGGGATTTTATGTTTTTCGCTGCCACTTTCGTATTTTTCCGTAAAAATGCCCGGAGGTTCATATGCGATAAGCACATTAAAATACAAATGTATCACCTAAACATTCGTATTAGCCCTTCGATTCTTATTGGCCCTCAGAATCTCAGGATACTTTTCTCTTAAACCCAGCTTCCTTTCCCAACTATAGATCATATAAGATACTTTTTCACCACCCAATTCACAGTTTCTATTCCATCGTGATTCATAGTGCTCGCTTAGTTTAATTATATCAGCGCCACACTCTTTCCACTTATCCTCAAATTCCTTTGGAAAATCGCCCCTTTTATCCAGAGCATTATCCTGATAAGTACCTTCTGCTAAATGATCCGCATTATAGCATCGCGGATTATTACATTTGTGTCGTATCAATTCAGGATATGTTCCGTGTTTTTCCCAAAAGGCCACCCTGTGCTTATAAAAATATTTACCATCTCCATTTTTTCTACGTAATGATTTGATAATCACCTTCATTCGAGCATATCCGCTCTTATGAACATTGCAGCTCTCTTTGCATCCCGTATTTTCATTGATTATAAAATGTTTAGCATATGCATCCCTCTTAACAGCTTCCTCAAGCCACGGACGCAAATCTTCTTCTTTATTGGAAGACCACGTATTTAACAAACATGACTCTGACCACATTTTTATATGATCAGTCTCTTTCTGCATTATTTCATTAGATTCACAACGCTCTATAATAGCACACTTAACAGAGTAATTATTTTTATCATACCATTCCTGCATATTTTTAGAGCGATGATCCTTTTTTGCCAAATGATACATATGGTCTTGTAGTCTTTTTTTAATATTTATACTTGCACCAATATATACTTTAATATTATTTACTTTTATATTTCTTTCAAGATCATTCTTGTCATAGTTCCACAAGAAATATATAACATAAATTCCACAAATATTTGAGTCTAAACTATCTATATTTTCTATATGTTCCCAAGACTTAACAACTGATGGATCTATTCTTGACTTTATGCCCCTAATTTTAAACATTGATGACATATAAGACTTGGTAACATTATATTTATCTAGTAATGTTTTTGTAGAGTACCCATCTTCATAATCCTTTATTAAATTTCTTTCATCAACTCCATTTAATATAGTTTTTACTTTTCTCTTCTGCTTGTCCTTTGATCCTTTTGGTCGTCCCACAATTAATACCTATAATGATAGTACGGAATATAATAGTTACTGTTAAAACAACATCTGTGATAGTTCACAGGAACAGCAACAGGATAATACGTATTATACTGAGGAACCACAACTATCGGCACCGGAACAATTTTTACCACAGGAACCCAAACTGTTTGATTTACAACTGTTGTTACAGGAACCAATGATGTTGTAGCATACTGAACATTTTGAGGCTGATATTCTACCACCACATTTTGACCGTAAACCCCACAGCAAAATAACATAACCATCATACCCACCACACCTTTGCATAACATATAAAGTCTCCTTTTTAAATAAAGTATAAATAAAAATAGCAAGCATTTCTGCTTGCTACTTCTACATAAAAATCACACAATAAATATCATACAGTAACTGACTCTCCGCTATTTTCCACAGGCTTATTCTTGCAAGGACGCCCCCTTGGCTTCTTTAGTGTTAGCTTTCGCCTCTGACGACGCACCATTGCTGTACTAATATTTTGTCCTGTAATTTGACTCAGTTTAACTGCTATAGTTTCATCAGGCATAGACAAATGGTTATCTTTGATGAAACTGATTTCCGAATCGTTCCATTTCTTATAAGTGGCCATAAATATCCTCGTTAAAGTTGACTAATGTGTACCTAACAGTATTATAGTAATAGTTGACCTCTTTTGTGCAAGGAGAAAAAATGACTAATATAGAATTAAATTTAGCCAATTCTGAGTTGGTAGTAAAAGCATCAGGAAGTTTTGATTGTAGCAAAGATCTGGAATTACCACAAGGAAAAAGTATAGCTGAATTATTATATGACCAAAAAAAAGAACACAAAGAAAATACCACAGAATAAATCATCTTCTTTACCTAATGGGGTAACTGAAGAAGAATTTCTCAAAGTTTTAGACGATATTAGTAAAAGATTAGGCCATAAATTTAAATTTGGCTATCATGATTTTGATGACATGAAACAACAGGCCGCTATTTTCGCCCTAGAAGGCTTGGAAAAATATGACAACAGTCGCCCCCTTGAAAACTTCCTATGGACCCACGTTCGTAATCGTTTATTCAATTATAAAAGAGACAATTACCAGCGCCCCGATAAACCATGCTTGAGTTGTCCACTTTACGACCCTCACTGCAAAAAATCCATTAGTGGATGTACTGATTTTCAGAACAAAAGTGACTGTGAACTATATGCTGCTTGGGAAAGTAGAAATAATAGTAAGAAAAATATTATGAAACCTATTGGTATAGAAGATAGCGAAGACTATGGATCAAAACATCATACCAAAGGAGATATTAGTGATTTAGCCCTAAATAAAGAGATAATTGGCCTATTAGATGAAAAAATGCCCGCCACCCACAGAGAATCATATCTCAAACTAAAATATGGCGAAAAACTTAATAAGAGTGATCTTAACAGATTAATTTCAACCATTAAGGAAATAATCAATGACGCAAATCTCTCAGAATAACAAAGGTCCCAAAAAGAGAGGCCAGCTAAGTTTGGAAGAAGAGAAGTATATCAGAGAACACATATCTTCACTAACAATTGACCAAATTTCCACAAACCTTAACCGTTCTTCTGCACCAATAGAACGATACGCATTAGAAAACGATCTTTTAATAAAAGACTACGATACCAATGATGACAAATATTTACGAAACAAATTACATAAAAAGAATTTTTGGACCGAAATTGAACGACAGTTCGATAGTGATAGCGGCGAATTAGAATACTTTGAAAATGTGTGGATAAATTTAATCAAACAATTCCGAGAGGATGTTCTTCCTGCCGAAGAATTACAGATAAAGCAATTTATCACTATTGATATTCTTATTAACCGAAGCATGAAAGAGCGAAAACGCCATATTGCAGAAACAGACAAATTACAAAAGTTGGTGGACAAAGAGTATGAAAAGCCAGAAGACACACGAGACATTCCAAAACTTGCTAATTTAGAAACTCAATTAAGTTTTGCGCGAAATAGCATAGCTAATTATACTAATGAATATACTAAATTACTTAATGAACAACAAAAAATTAGTAAAGACTTAAAGGCCACGCGAGAACAGCGTATCAAAAGAATAGAAGACGGCAAAAGTAGCTGGACAGGACTAATACGAATGCTAGAAGACGAAGAGATAAGAGAAAAAGAAGGAAAAGAAATGGAAATACTAGCATTAGCTACTGAAAAAATAAAAGAAAAACTACACAGTTACCATAATTATGCTGATAATACTGTGGATCAGCCATTTTTAACACCAGATAGTATCAAGGAATAGCTATGAAAACAGCATTAGTAACAGGAGTAACAGGTCAAGACGGCAGTTATTTGTGCGATCTGTTACTAGACAAAGAATACTCTGTGGTGGGACTATACAGACGCTCCAGCAATAACAACTTTGAGCGAATTAAACATCTTTTAGATCATCCTCGTTTATCTCTAGAAGAATTTGATTTAACCGATCCTAACGGCATTAACACCACCTTACGTAAACATCAGCCCGATGAATTTTATAATCTGGCTGCTCAGAGTCATGTTGGCACCAGTTTCAAGCAGCCAACAACAACTTTTGAAATTGATGCTGTAGGAGTAATCAATTTACTAGAAGCTATCAAAAATTATAGTCCATTAACCAGATTCTATCAAGCTGGTACTAGCGAAATGTTTGGGCGAAACTTCGACACCAAAGATGGACACAAATACCAGAGCGAGATGACCAAGATGCTTCCTCAGAGTCCATACGGAGTGGCTAAATTAGCAGCTTATCATATGGTACAAATTTATCGATCAGCATATAATTTATATTGTTGCTGTGGAATACTTTTTAATCACGAAAGTCCACGAAGAGGAGAATGTTTTGTAACACGAAAAATTACAAAATATATTGGTGATTTAATTAAGAATAAAAATAAAGGACTTCTTGAACTAGGTAATCTTGATGCTCATAGAGATTGGGGACATGCTAAAGATTATGTTTATGGAATGTATCTAATGTTGCAACAAGCTAACGCTGATGACTATGTTTTGTCAACAGGACAAACACACAGCGTAAAAGAATTTTTAATAGCAGCATTTAATTCTGTAGATCTAGATTATAATAAGTATACTGTTATTAATGAAAACTTGTTTAGACCAGCAGAAGTAGATTATTTGAGAGGAGATTCGTCAAAAGCTAGAGAAAAATTAGGATGGGCTCCTACCTACACATTCGACACTCTAGTAAAAGACATGATAAATAGTGATTGTTATGGTTCGTAATTTTGATGATCCATTATACAAGAAATGGAGAAAAGAAGTATATAAAAGAGACAATTTTAAATGTCAATGGCCCGGATGTAATGTTGGTAAAAAATTGAATGCTCATCATATTAAAACTTGGAGTGAATATCCCGGATTGCGATTTTGTGTAGAGAATGGTATAACTTTGTGCTATTATCATCACAAAATGATCAAGGGTCTAGAGCATTTATATGAAGCAGTATTTTTGAAAATTATAGCTAATAAAAGGTCTTCAAATGAGTAATTACGATGATTTTATCATAATTGTTGATACCAGAGAACAACAGCCATGGTCATTTGATCACTACACAAAGGCTAATAAAAAATTAGATACTGGGGATTACAGTATAGAGGGTCTAGAAACAATTTTAGCTATAGAAAGAAAAAAGAGTGCTAGTGAATTTGCCAATAATATAACAGAAAGTCGTTTCAAAGATGTTGTTGAGCGACTAAGCCATGTTAAATATGCATTTTTACTATTAGAATTTGATTTAGAAGATATCTTAATTTATCCTGTCGGAAGTAACGTCCCTAAAAGACTATGGGATAAAATTAAAATCTCTCCAGCATTTATTATGAAACATATCTTAGAACTACAAATTAATCATAATATCAAAATAGTATTTTGCGGAGATAGTAGTAATGCTGAAAAAATGGCAGAATATATTTTAAAAAAGGTAAATTACATTGAGCGAATCCAGAAAAAATAATTTTGATGACGCATGGCTAGGTCTGGGTGACTTAGACTCTATCACCATATCTCGCAATCCTATGATTCATAGGTCAGAGATAGATATTGAAAATCCTGATTTGCATCTTATTAGATTATTTAAAGACCCAAAATATATTGGTAGCATGGTAAAGATGTTATTCAATATAGAATTACATCCTATACAAATTGCTATTCTTCAAGAATTTTGGATACGAGCTTTTCCAATGTATATTGCTAGTCGTGGTTGGGGTAAAAGTTTTTTGTTAGCTCTGTATTGTATTATTAAATGTACATTTTGTCCCGGAACTAAAATAGTTGTCGTAGGTGCTGCATTTCGTCAGAGTAAAATCATTTTTGAATATATGGAAACTATTTGGAGAAATAGTCCTATATTACGAAGTATATTTAATGGAAACGATGATGGTCCACGACGAGACGTTGATCGATGTACGATGAGATTAGGAGATAGTTGGACCATAGCTATTCCAATGGGCGACGGTAGTAAAATTAGAGGATTACGTGCCCATATTATTATTGCTGACGAATTTGCGTCTATATCACCAGATATCTATGAAACAGTAGTATCAGGATTCGCTGCTGTAAGTGCGAGTCCTATTCAGAATGTTAAAGAAGAAGCTAAAAAACAAGCAATGATTGAAGCAGGTATTTGGAATGATGAACTTGAAGCTTTAGAATATAAAATGGGTAATCAGGCTATTATTAGTGGTACGGCAGATTATGACTTCAAACATTTTGCTAGTTATTGGAAACGATACAAAGCTATAATAGAAAGCAAAGGAAACAGAAATAAACTAGAAGAAATTTTTAAAGGCGAAGTTCCTGATAATTTTAATTGGAAAGATTATAGTATTATTCGTATTCCTTATGAACTTATTCCAAAAGGATTCATGGACGACAAGCAAGTAAGTAGAGCTAAAGCTACTATTCATACTGGAATATATAATATGGAATATGCCGCATGTTTCGTAAAAGACAGCGAAGGTTTCTTTAGGCGTAGCCTAATAGAAAATTGTGTAACATCAGATCAAAATCCGATAACCGTTAATGACAAAGTTATAACATTTGATGCTGCAACCAGAGGCAATGCAAATTCTCAATATGTATATGGTATAGACCCTGCTAGTGAACAGGATAATTTTAGTATAGTTATATTAGAAGTATTTCCTGACCATAGAAGAATAGTATATTGCTGGACTACTAACCGTAATAATTTTAAAGAAAGACTAAAGACTGGCCTTGTGCAGGACCATGATTTCTATGGTTTTTGTGCAAGAAAAATAAGAAATCTTATGAAGCTATTTCCATGTGCCAGAATAGGTATGGACGCTCAAGGTGGTGGAATAGCAATCGAAGAATCTTTGCACGATCCATCAAAACTCGAAGAGGGTGAAAACCTTATATGGCCCATCATAGATTATGACAAATCCAAAGATACAGATAGTCAATCCGGACTACACATTATCGAACTAGTACAATTTGCTAAAGCAGATTGGACAAGTCAGGCTAATCATGGACTAAGAAAAGATCTAGAAGATAAAATCTTATTATTTCCTCGTTTTGATAATTTAACTCTAGGTTTAGCACTAGACAAAGAAGGTAAAGATATTTTAACAGGAGATTTAAATCCTATTTATGATAGTTTAAGTGAATGTATACTAGAGATAGAAGAATTAAAAAATGAATTAACAACCATAGTAATGACACAAACAAGCACAGGATCAGGAGCTAGAGATCGCTGGGATACTCCAGAAGTGAAATTACAAAATGGTAAAAAGGGAAGATTAAGAAAAGACCGATATAGCTCATTAGTAATAGCAAATATGTTAGCAAGACAAATGACTAGAACATTACAGCCAATAGAGTATGATGTAGTAGGGGATAATCGAATTAATGTTGTCAAACATGAGGGAGCCTTGTACAAAGGGCCAGAATGGTTTACTGCTGGGGCAAATGACTCTGATTATCTAGGCATTTACAAGTAAAATGTGTATAAAATTTAACAATTGTATTATAATAGCATTGTAATTATATTAAAAAAATATGGCTAAAAAATATCCAAAAAGCGAAGCGATATCTGACGCAGCTCTAGAAAATTCAGAAATTTATATTGCATGGGGTGATGATTTAGCCAGTAAAGAAAAAGCACTTAAAACTAGTGCTGATTCTCTTGGCGAATTTACTGGCATAGAACATTCCACTGCCATGAGAAGATACGGATTAGACTATTCTAATCTTGATAAAAATACATCTGGTCGCCCAGGCTTAACCAGATCTGATTATGATTTTTTCCGTCCAGACGAAGCTGTTCCTCGTACTTTTAAGGTTATACTAAAAAAAGCAGAAGATATTTATCAAAGAGTTGGTTTGGTAAAAAATGTTATAGATCTTATGGGTGATTTTGCTAGCCAAGGAATAAGGCCAGTTCACAGAAATAAGAGAATAGAACGCTTTTATAGAAAATGGTTTAAAAAAGTTAGAGGCAAGGAACGCAGCGAAAGATTTCTTAACAATCTCTATAAAACAGGAAATGTTGTTGTTAATAGACAAACAGGTAAATTAAGTCTTAAAGCAACAGAAACACTATATCAGGCAGTAGCATCTCCAGATTTTCAGGTTCAAGATATCGAAGAAATCAAACTAGAAAAAAGAGAGATTCCTTGGAAGTATACATTTATTGATCCTTCTTTCGTTGATGTCGCAGCGGGCGCATTATCTTCATTTGTCCAGGATAAAAGATATGAATTAATTCTTCCTCCCATGTTGAGGAAAATGGTTATCAATCCAAAAACAGAAGCAGAAAAAGAAGTAGTATCAGGACTACCACAAGCAATATTAGAAGCAGCCAAAACAAAAAAGCCATATCCACTTGATCCAGAAAAAACATTAGTATTTCACTATAAAAAAGATGATTGGCAAACATGGGCATATCCTATGATATATGCTATTATGGATGATATTACTATTATTGAAAAGCTTAAATTAGCTGATATGGCAGCTCTTGATGGTGCTATAAGCAATATTCGTATTTTTAAACTTGGTAGTCTTGAGCATAAAATTGCTCCTACAAAAGCAGCCACAGCTAAATTAGCAGCTATTTTAGGAAATAATGTTGGTGGTGGAACTATGGATTTGATTTGGGGTCCAGATATAGAACTAATAGAAAGTAAAACTGGTGTTCATCAGTTCTTAGGAGAAGCTAAATATATACCACACTTAAACAGCGTCTACGCTGGACTTGGTATTCCTCCTACACTAACCGGAACTTTCGGAGCGGCCGGAACAACAAATAACTTTATTTCATTAAAGACTCTTACTCAAAGACTACAATATGGTAGAGATGTTTTGATGGAATTTTGGGAAAGAGAATTTGCTTTGGTTCAAAAAGCTATGGGTTTCAAATACAGTGCCAAAGTAGAATTTGACAGAATGGATCTTAGTAATGAAGATTCAGAAAAAGCGCTATTGATTCAATTAGCTGATCGTAATCTAATTAGTGATGAACTATTGCAAACAAGATTTGGTTTTGATCCTGATATGGAAAAGACAAGACTCAACAGAGAAATAAGAGAGAGAAAGAGCGATAGAATGATCAAAAAAGCTGGGCCATGGCACGATCCTACTCCGGAGCAATCTCTTAAGAAGATAGCTCTACAGACAGGAATTGTCTCTCCCAGTCAAGTTGGATTAGATTTAGAAAATAAGAAAAAGGGAGAGCAAGCAGCTCTAGAAATGAAAACACCAGCACAGCCTTCCCCAACGAAGTTGGCAAAGGATTCGCCAGAATCCTTGCCAAAAGAACCCGGCCAAGGTCGCCCAAAAAACTCTAAAGACACACAAACCAGAAAAGACAGAAAGTTTGCCCCACAAACCGGAGCAAAAATTATGTTTTGGGCAGCTGACGCCCAAGATAAGATCAGCAAGATAATTAATCCAATACTACTAGATTTTTATCAAAAGAAAAACTTAAGAAGTTTATCTAATGAAGAAGTTACAGAACTAGACAATGTAAAAACGAAAATTCTATTCTCAATAGAGCCTTTAACGGACATAACCGACGCAGAAGTGGTAGAAAAACTTAAATCATCATCTGCATCATCAAATGTCTTATTGTCCGAATATCACAAATGGGTAAATGATCTTAGATCGATTTTAAGCAAAGAGCTTACTGTTGATGAACAAAAACAGGCTAAGGCTTCTTTTTATTCTACGGTGTACACTAATCTAGCACAGGAGTAAAAAATAATGCAAATATTTAAAGCAGAAATTGAAGATGGGCTAGAACATAAAATTCAGTCATCAGCCTCATTTTCTTATGCAGCCTCTGTTGAGCCATGCGATAGTACATACAAAGTTAAAAAATTAAAAAGTTTAGCTTCTTATG
>Ga0315904_10011219_pt1 | contig 11466 bp, 8 predicted proteins | sample LakEriMetagenome_6_FD_203529 | JGI IMG/M metagenome (GOLD analysis project Ga0315904, IMG submission 203529) | Freshwater fungal communities from buoy surface, Lake Erie, Ohio, United States - Buoy 12 MA120 | ecosystem: Environmental > Aquatic > Freshwater > Lake | place: USA: Lake Erie, Ohio... | reverse complement strand
ATCTTGCTTTCGAAATCCTCGTATTCGGAAATCTTCTGATCGGCCGATGGCTTTTGATTCCATGAAGCCACGCTCACCGCAAGGCTGAGCATTTCAACCAAGGTCGCGAGTTCTTGTTCGGTGAATCGGATGTGCATCTGGATGAATAAGAGCAGGGAAACCTAACAAAAGAAACATCCAACTTTACTTAGCTGCGTGCTTATCGATTAGGCGCTGCCAGTAATCCTTCCAATATTCATCGTAGTAATCCAGACCCGCGATGCGGATTTCCTCGGAATCGACCACGACGGGGGCTTTGGCTGGATCGTAACCCGCGAGGTGATCTTTGCCAGCGCGCTTGCGTGGAGAAACGAAACGCCATTCGCCGTTGCCTAGAACCTCTTCGCAAAATTTCGCGAGATCGGGATCGTAGGCTTTGAGTTGATCGCGGGTGGAGATGTGGTTGTGATCGTGATCCATCGTCCGATTCGTGTTGAACCAGCATTGCACGCCTTCGGCGAAAAACTCTCCGCGGTTTTTTGAGGCGTAGCAATCTTTGGGTCCACCAAAGACTATCAGCACTTGATCTTTTCCGGTTACCTTGACTTGGGAATTTGTGGGTTTTTCATTCACGAGAATATCTCCCCCATCTAGGCATTTCTTTAATAACTCAGGCGATTGTTTGGGAAAGGCTTTCACCAAAGCATCTAACAGAAGCACCGGTTCATCGCCCTGCACCCTGCGGAAACGTTGTGCCGCACGGCCGTCCTGCCAGCGTTTATTCGCCATGGACGCCTCATAGGTCGCCGTCCATTTCTTTTTTAGTTCCTCATCAAAACCCGGGCCGTGAATCACATGGCCGAACTCATGGATCAGGATGCTTTCGATCTGCATGCCGCCCTCGTATTCCATCACGTCTTCTTCAGCAAACAACACCACAAACCTATTGTCCTTCTTATCGAGAAATCCGCGCTGCCGCCAGTTGTAGAAATTCAGCTCTTTACCGATTAATGCTGATTTGTATTGGGGCACTTCGGAAGTCAGTTCGTTATGACCAACCAAAATACAAAGCACTTTTTGATCGCGGATCCGTTGCGCGATGTCCGGCTTGAGCTCTTTCATCATCTGATCAAACAGATAAGCCGTCTCCAAATGCGTGACATCCGGAACCTTTGCCGAGGTCGCAATCAAAATATCCTGCACCATCGTGCCTTTTTTGAAAAACGTTCCATCCAGCTTGTATTCTGTTAGAAGCTCAGGGGTCAGCGGCTTGACCTCGTGGGCCGACGTTAAACCGCCCGTGGCGAAGATGAGAGCCAAGATGAGCGGGAGTTTTCCAAGTCGATAAAGATTCATAAGTCGAAACCCAAGCAGCACATGCCGCGCCATGCAAGCTGCTTTGTATTTCTTATTCGCTCTATTGGAGAACTCCATTGGCTGATGGATTACCGATTGATGATTGTTGATTTTGGATGTTTGATTTATCCAAGTAGCTGCCGCGTCTCGCGGCAGGCCGTGCAAGTGGCGTCCCGCCGCTTTGCTCCCCAACTCCCCTGCCGCATTGACTTTCAAAGCAGTGCGTCATTGATGAAGGGAGTGAATGACGAGCACACGGTGAAGTCCAAACTGAGTTTCAGGAGGAAACTTTTGTATGGTATCAGCGCCTTCTTCCTCGTCGTCATCGGCTTGCTGTTTTGGCAGTTGTATACCTACAATAACGCCGTCCGCATGGCGAAGGAGGCTGGGTTCTATTGGTCGTGCGACGACCCAATAAGCCTCATTCGGCGAAATTGGCGCTATGCATTTGAAAATTCCACATGGGGCCCACACGACCGCGTGCTTGTGATAAAAAAAGTCTCCACCCTTGATGACTTCCGCAAAATGCTCCAATACCTGCGCCCAACGGCACTCGATATTAGCGGCTGTGCCGAGTTAAAAAATGTCAACGCACTCAAGGGTCTCACAGATCTAGAAATACTCACCCTTAGAGCCTGCACCGCGCTACAAAACGTTGACAGCCTCAAGAGCATCTCCTCACTAGAAGATCTCGACCTCAGCGGCTGCCACAAAATCCCCGCCGCCGATCTACGAGAACTAAGCGCGGCACTTCCGAAAACGAACATCGTCTTCCCCGACAACACAAATAATCCGCCTCAGGAATAGACATCCCTCATCGCTTCCCTCTCGACACATCACCTCGTGCTTGCATAGCTTTTTACGTTAATCAAAAAACCATGATCTGGGATCTTTATCAACAACAGCAAATCAACGATGCGGAACGTACTGCAGACAAAGCCATTTCTAAAGCAGATCGGTACGCTGGAGATATTTCGGATCTTCGCAACCATGTTGAACGCCTCTCTCTCGCCTCACAAGCGATGTGGGAGTTGCTACAAAACTGGGCGGGAATCACCGAAGCGGAGCTTGAGACGAAAATGATAGAAATCGATGCACGGGACGGACGGATCGATGGTAAAATGGGCACGGCGCCCATCAACTGCCCGGCCTGTGGGAGAACAACAAGTTCAACCCGCGATACCTGCGTGATGTGCGGTGCGCCTACGAGACGAAAGCATCAGTTTGAGAGTTAACAAATTCCATCAAAATAAGTAAAATTGAACTTAAGAATCCAACCATCATGATCCCTGAAAACCAGCAACAGCCCACCGTTATATTTTGGTTCAAGTTTTACGCAGCCTCGTTGAGTTTCCTCTATTTACTCACGTTAGGCTTTTCGCTTTTTTTGATCTTTGGTGATACCTCCTCGATGGAGATGGAAGAGACCTTTACTAAATTACTCGGCGTAGTCTTGCTCTTTATTAGCCTGGCTCTCATGGTTGCCTGTTTTCTGCCGCTAGTGCTTGCGCCCAGACCATGGCTCTGGGTTTACAATCTTCTCATCATCTGCCTCGGCATGACCAGTGCGTGCTACCTTCTCGTTTGCATTCCTTTGCTGATTTTTTGGCTGAAACCAGAAACTCAGAGATACTATGGAAAGAATGTGATTTAGATTCATTCATTTACTGCAAAACGATCGTCTCTGAACCACCTGGGAGAACTTCTGTGATGCGAATGAGTTTGTTAGAATCATCGAATAGGATCTGCATCGTCTTCGCACCGAGTGTGTAGATGAGAGGATTGGATTTCGCGTCGGTGGGTTTACCAAGGACTTCGATCACTTGATCGCGGTTCATGCCGATTTTAAGATTACTTGCCTCGCTACTGAGTTCACCGCGACCAAATTGAATCTTACCGATTTCGATTTTCTCTCTGGGTTTATCGAGGCGGATGGTGATGGTTTCGCGTTTTTCGTTGGGTCGGCCCCAGTTGGTAAAGACAGTGGCGGTGATGGTGGCTGGACCGACTACGGTTTGCTGATGGGAAGCGAAGTAGTTGGTTTTAAGCGTGTAACTGCCAGTGGGCGCAACGCGCATGAGATATTCTTCCGGACCGTATCCATCGGTGATGTCTTGTGAAACGAATCCGCCTTGGCCAGTGCGGTTGTTTCCAAAATAAGCCTCTTCACCACCGGGCTCTAGCACATGGAGATCGATATCTGTCGAATCCGCATCCCATGACATAATGATGCGTAGATCGGTATCGAGATTTTCTCGCAGGCGTTTATCGTATTCTGGAATTTTCGGTTTGGAGTCTGATTTCCATTCTTTCTTTTCAATCGATGCAACGAGGGCGTTTAGCTCCTCGAGAGCAAAGATGGAAATGGTGTCGCCGTGGCGCTGCCATTTACCGATCGCACAATCTAACAATAACTGCATCGCTTCTTCCAAATGTGTGTTGGAGCCAGTCGCTTGGCCGTGATCGGCAAGCACGAGCGCGAGATCGCGGAAGGATTGAGGTTGCTCGGGGCGGAGCTTGGCAACGCGACGCAGAATCACTGCCGCAACTTCCAACTCATCGGCTTGACGCAGACGCCATGCAAGAACCCGCAGCATCGCCGCATCTTCGATACGCATTTCAGCTAAATTCGTCAGGATGCGTCGGCCATGTTTCTTATCGCCGTTTTTGTAAAAGAAGTCGGCACAATCGAGAAAGAACGCGGGGCTTTCCGTCCACTTGGTGCGCTCGCTGAGATAGGTGGCGTAGCGTTTCTCCTTATCAGTTTCAGCGATGGCTTTGAGGTAAGGCGTTTTCGGATCCCATGGCTTGATAGTGATCGATGAGTTAGCGGCTTCTTGACCATCTGCTTTCTTGTCTACTGCCATACCAGTCATTCTCTCCCCTGCTTGTGGAGCAGAGGCAGGAGCTGCGAATGCATCGGCGGTTGAATCTTCATTAAGTCTACTTTCCCGAGCTTCGCCCCTGTGAGATAAAGCCCTTGGCATCCCACGACTGCGGAAGTCTAACGAACTTTCATCGTTTAAATTCAAACCTTCAGCCCTTTTGGCTCCGCCATGACGATTCGGTTTTCCTTTCGAGAAATCGGTTTTCCACCATTCCACACGGGCTTGCCATAACGCGACAAGTTGTTCGATTCGCTGATTATCTGTTAGACCTTGTTTTTTCGGCCGCGATTTCATGACGGCTTGCCATTGATTGCGCATTTCGGAAAGCGATGCCGGAGGTTCAATTTCGTATTGAACCCATTGATCGAGAGTTTCAAGGACGATGAGAGAGGTCGCTGGACTGACGAGCCCGTAGGTTCTACCCAGAGAGAGCAGCTCATCTTCCATCTGATCGGCGCGTGGTGAGAGTTGGTTCACCCGAGCGGAAGCCCATGCGGTGGCGAGGACTTTGCCTTCTTTGGCATCAGCTTTGCGCAGGACAAAAGGATCGGAGAGTGTGCCATCGGCATAAGTGATCTGAACACTTGCTTCATCAGCAGTGAGCTGACCTAACAACTTGATGCGTCCGTTTGCCGATTGGCCGATACCTTGGACATGGGCGATACCCGTACCGCGTAGGCCGGTGACGCGGGCTGCTGGGCTAGAAATTTCTTGTGCAGCAGAAGCGATCTCTTGAGTTTTTAGATCAATCAGAGCGCCAGCACAGGCTTGGCGGAGGGTTTCAAGATCTGCAACGGATTGAGAGACAACTGCGATGACAGGCACTCCTTCAAAGGCCAGCGGCATACCGGATAAGGTGTCCAATCCATCGCTGAATAAAAGCGTCCGAGATCTTTTAGATTGATCTGCATTTGGATTTTTCAGGCTGGTCGCAAGCGCGGCCAAATCGCTACCACCATCGAAAGGTTCTGCTTTGATTGCAGCAATGAGTTCATCGGCAGATTTGAAATCGCGTGATGGCTCGACCACATCACGAAACACCGTGAGTTTGAATGCATTGGCTGGGATTTTTGAAAGGAGTTCGAAATCTTTGGTTAGATCCGCAACCGCACGACTTCCTGATGCGTCCCAAAGGATATGTAAAAGTTCGATGCCTGGGCTGTCTGATTTTTTAGCAACCGCAGGAACCGTCGATATCATGAACCAATTTTTCCCTTCGGCATCGCGCTGGATTTGATGAAGGGATTTTGGAAGTTTTGGTAGAGCAACGATGATGTCCTCGCCGGGTTTGGTATCCTTCGAAGAAGATTTCACACGCCAGACGTTTTCTGCTTGTTCAAAACGCTTATCCCCTAGCCCACCGATTTCTGGACGAACATCGGCATGGGTGCTGACTTCAATTTCGATGTCGAGCTTCGTGATGCTTTCGCGTGGCAATCCAATCGGCAGAGCGGCGTCACCATTTGTAGCAGAAAGCAGCGGAGTGATGTAGGTTAGACGAATCCGACGTTCCCCTTTTGCAGGGAGCGGGAAAATGCGGGTGCGGTAGAGATTACCTTTCACGTGCTCGACCAGACCGGGATCGACCTTACGACGCACTTCTGTTTCAAAAGCCACCCTTGCTTTTTCTTTAGGAACGATCACTCCATCGACCAGCACACCATTGATATCGAGTGCATAACCACAAACCGATGCGCCATCTGGCAGAGGGAAGATTAGATCACCCTCGAGTTGGCGACTGTTTGGATTATGAAAAACGAGAGTGGTTTCAACCACGGCGTAAAGACCGTTGATTTTCGCAGACACTGCCATCTCACGAGTCTGCATGGGCCCGATATCGGGATCTCGGCGGTTTTCTGGGAAAATAATTTCAATGCGCGGCGGAATCGGTCGCGGAAACGGAGGCTCGATAGGCGGCATGATTCCGATCCGGTCTGATTGTGCCATCAGCGGCTGCAAAAAGCCTGAAAGCAGGGTAAAAAGAGTGAGGCAGCGCATGGAAATTTTCATGGTGTGATTTAGGTTTCCACTCAAAAAAAGAATGAGCAGCTACTGTTATGACACAATTATAGGGATTTCCTTAGGAAAAAGTGGAGCAGGGGTGTCACCACCCCTAAATGTTAGGAATAAATAAATGAATGCTAGGAATTTGCTTTTTCACCTATCGCGGAAAATGCACTGGGGAGCCGGTCTAGCAACGGGGAAAAAGCGGGGGGTGGCTGTTCTCACGGTTCCTCATTTTGTACTGGGAAAAGGATTCCGTGTTTTTTGATGTTTCCCGGCCGCGTGCCGTTGTTAAACACGAAGATTTCCCGGCGCGTTGGACGGATCACCACGGTGGATGCGGTAAGGATTTTCCATTCCTTTCGTATAGGATGGTAGAACTCATACATGACTGGCATGTTCTCCGGATTGGCCAGCTTGGGCGATTCATAGATGCGCGCATCCCCCGGCCGGATCGGCACGGTCGCCTTCCCCAAACTAACGCGGATGTTCGTATCGCTGAGATTGATATAAAGCCTGTCACCGCCCTTGAATGCGGCCAGATCCTGTACCTTGCTTCGGAAGAGCAGGTCGCCCGCGGGCTGTGGTATGCGGTCGAGGATAACCAATGCCTCATGGACGCCGACCGGAATATTTACTGCCGCCAGCACGATATACTTCGGTTTCCCTTCATCTGCGGGGTCGGGAGTTACGCGGACGATGCGGATCATGCCATCATCTGGGATTTTCACCGCCTCACTCGTCATGAATTCCGGCAACTCAAGCTCGGTGAGTTTTTCACCGGCCAGCACCTTGACGGGGTTCTCCAAGCCTTCTGGCTTTGAGAGGCACGCGAACCATGCCAAGCGCCCGGTGCTTTCAGGTTTTTTTTCTCCGGTTTCGGTTTGCGCCGACAAGTTCAGGATACCGGCGCACAGCAAGAAAAAAAGACGGAAGGCATTTGTGTAGCGGGGCATGGCGGGTGAGGATTTAAATTTCGGAACTGCTCAACCAACGGAAGCTTTGTATTTCAAACTTCCTGCCGAAGCGGCGGTTGGTCGGCGTAAGTTCACTATTTTCGATGCTGGAAAAGACACCCTCGGCGCTCATCGTGCGCGCGGGAATTTCCGGTGCATTGCTTTCATCCGCATATGCGGGAATCCGCTGGACGATGGCCTCGCACCAAGCGCGGGCTAAGACATTCCCGTTCGTATCGATTGATTCGCCGTAGGCGCGGATGCGGAAGGTGTCATCGCGCACGGAGAGGGTGTTGGCGATGGGTTTGAGAAGATCGGATTGGATCACATAACCGGGTATACCCGCAAAGCGCGAACCCACAGCGGCCTCGGGTGTTTCGAAGGCATGAGTCCCAAGATCTGATGCCTTGAGCATGAAGTCGGGATGGTTCTTGAAATCATAGTTGATTGAGCCGGACTCAGGGCTTGCATCATCGTAGTCAATCGCGGATTGCAGCGCACCCATGGTACCAAGGTCGTCTGCGGAAAGGCGGCGGTTGATGAACTCCGAGAAGTTGAGGAAAGGCCCGCGGCGTTTCACCTGTTTCACGCATTCCTCGGCGAGCTTACGCAGTTGTGCATCGTCCAAGAACCGCACGCCGGACCACGCCTGCATTCCATCGTCCCGATTGACCCCGAATTCGGGATCGTTGCCTTCCTGGTCGGTTGTCTCAGTGTTGAAGCGGGAGATAGCAATACGCTTGCCGGAAGGGATGGACACCGGTTTCAGCACTCCGTCCTTGTCGCGAAAAACGACCTTGCGCTCGCGGATCCCAGCGAAGAGGGCGTGCCATGCGTCCACCGAGGTGCTGTTCACATTAAACATCCCGTCCACCATCAGATGCTTCGCCACCTGCAGGTAACCGTTCGCACCTTCCAGGTCCACCTTGATCTTCGCTGGGTCGGAGCCTCCAAAATACGGCATGTAGCGGGAATTCGCCAACTCCCCTCCATTCGCGAGCTTCTGCAGATTCTCGTCGAGGCTATCGCCTACGCTTTGTCCGGCGCGCGTCTGGTCCGCTAGCGAGGATAGGAAATAATCGTCCCACAGTGCGTCGTTGAGCAGCAGCACGTGATCCCAATAGTCGCAGTAGGCTTTCGTGTCGATAGGGGTATAGCCTGCAGCGAGATTGGTGCAATTGTTCATGTCCATGCTGATGGAGTTATTCAAAAAACGATAGACATCGGTGCGGGGAACCATCGGATGCAGAAAGGAATTGCCGATACCTGGGCCGGTGACACCACTTTGGTATGCCCAAGCCTTTGCTCGGTCTACATAAAGGGAAAACCCGGCCGTTGCCGTCGTGCCTCGCGGAGCGGTTCCTCTTTTCCATTGCGGATTGAGGCTTGCGACATCCACCCAGCCCGGATTGATTCTCATCTCGCTAAAACCCGCAAGGCTACCGACGGGCGCGGTAGGAAGTTCAAGGATAGGAACGGCGGTGACCCGCTCGTCTAGTCCCATGATCGCGCTACGTCCCACATGCTGGATGATGTCCTCCACATCTTTTCCGACCCCTCGCAGAGGGCCGAATCGCAACTCGTAGGGGCAATCGATCCGTTGGGTGTTGCCGATGGTGGCATCCTCCGACATGTAGAGCCCCTTTCCGAGGTAGAAGGGCGGAGCCTGGATCCAGTTGCGGCAGCGCCAGTCCCGCTCCCAGCCGATGCTCGGATACTCGTGATCATGCATACCCTTGAGTGCCAATTGGAAGTAACCGATCGGAAGAAGCTGCCCGTCAAAAACCCAGGGATCAGGCGTGTTGGGCGGCGTGATGAATGTGGCGAGCTGTGACGTGTTCATCCAGTCAACGTGATGATTGAAGGGGATCAATTGCCTGTCTCCGTCATACCCTCGGGAATTGTTCCAGTATTCGAAAGAGACGAAAGAGGCTGGGGTGTTGCCGGTTTGCATGTTGAACAGCCATCCGTACGTTTCGTGGCCGAATCGCATTTGGAACTTAGGCGCTTGTGATTGCGTGTATGCACCGAGTTGCGCGAACAATCCCCCGTAGAACTGGGGATCGAAGCCGGGTAGCATATCCAGCAAGCCACCGCCGACCAAGCTTGTTAATTTCGGTGAGAATATGCGGAATTCACCCGGTTTGAATGCGACCACACTCGAGTCATTGGTCATCATTCTGGCATAATCATCATCGAACCTCAATACCGTATCTCGGTTGAAAGTATTGCCGAGAAAAAGCCGCCCCACCATGGGATGCACCTGAGCCAGATAGGTTCTCGCAGTGATCGCCTTGTCGGGCACACGGAGCTCGACGTTATAAGGATTCCAATACACGAAAACAGGGGAAGCGACATAACGCAGGTCAAATTTTCCTGCATTCGAGCCGGTGGTGATCCGTTCGGTCTTCAGACTGAGGATATATGTAATGTTGGTAAGCACAGGAAACCGGTAATAGGTATCCTGACCATCCCATGCGAGGGAGTAAGTGCTGGCATTGCTGTTCGAGTATGGCTTGCCACCCTCCCAGATAAGCGCCGGCGACCCGTCTGTTCCACCGCCTGAAAAGCTGCGTGCCTCCGCATCCGCGTCCTGCCTATACATCCGGTAAAAATGCCGCATGCGAGTCCATGATGCGAAGTGACGATTCGGTAGCACGGCCTTGTTGGCGATTTCCGGGCTCATCGGACGGATCGAGGGCTCCCTTACATCACCTGGATTAAACCGATACGGAGCGGGCAACTCCGCTTTCGGTTTCTCAAACAGTAGGCTGAGGTCCTTTTTTAGATGACCGGTGCGGACACTAACCAGAACGCCGCGGCTGTTGGCTGTTAGATCGAAGAAGTGGTCCTGCAATTTATCCTTGGTGACGTTGGCTAGGCCGAGGGTTTGGGTGGTAATGAGCTTGTCACTGATGGTGGGATCGTTGTCCAACGCGTCAAAGCCATCCAGTCTTCCGATACCGACCTCGGCGGTGTCGCCATGAGACAATTCCCAAGTGCTGGCGCTGTTGCTTGCGCGTTCGGGTTTACTCGCTTTGTCGATCTTGGCCTTGTGGTTTTCCGGGCCGATCCACCAAGCGTAATTGCCAGTTGTTACATCGTTTTTGACGACTTTGTTGAGATAGGCACGGGTCACCAAATGCTGGTTCGGATCACTTGCATTCTCAGGATCGATCCCCGTACTGCCCTTGCCTACCAGCACCACCCAATCCGGTCCGGCAATGCCCGTCACTGAGACCGGAGCCTCCACGATATTTTCCTGACCTGCGGGCAAAGAGAGCAGCCAACGGCGGAACATTCTCTCGCGCTTGGGAGTGTAGGTTTCGGAAATGTTGATCGATCCGCTGCTTGACTCCGGTGGGGAATAGCTGGCATTGAGCCAGTTGCCCCAGGAATTGTAACTTGCGAACCAGTGAGACTGCGCCACTCCGTCGATGGCTTCGGTATTCTCGTTTTCATCGAAGATCGCGGACTCGGCACTCACCCTCATGTCCGGTCCCATTTCTTCTTGCAGTTCGCCAATGGCTATCATCAAGGCGAGGCGAGCATTAGCCTGAGCATCGGCTTGAGCATTGGCTTGAGAGCTGCTGCGCAAAGTGATGAATGATAGGCTCATCACGCCCAATGCAATCACTGTCAGCAGGATCATCAGAGAAAGCGTAGCGACCAAGGCAAATCCCCGCTCCCGCAATCTGACGGGTATTGGCTTGCATCTGCGTTGCCCGAATTCTTGAGGCTTGATGCTAGGAATTTGCTTTTTCACCTAGTGTGGAGAATGCACTGGGGAGCTGGTCTGGCAAGGGGAAAAGGGGGTTGCGGGGGATGAAGATCAAGAGCGTTTTAATTGCCTTCAACTAGGCATTAGAATGCGAGTTACAAATTGCCGACAATTTTTGGGTTATCATGGTCGGCTATTTATGCTTCGCGTTCCCAGATGGGATGGGTGGGGAATTTGAGCGCATGTGTGGCGGCTTGGCTCAGTTCAAAAATCAACAATCAAAAATCGTCAATCATCAATCAATTCAGCGCATAATACAGCTGAGAGCCAGTAGATGGATTCGTTTTATTGACGATTGACGATTGATGATTGTTAATTTTTGATTTTTGATTTGGAAGAGAGAGCTACCCCAAAATCCCTTTCACCACATGCGCGGGCTCCACTCCGGTTGGCTTTTGGTTCAGGCCCTGGAAGCGGAAGGTGAAGCGATTGTGATCCATGCCGAGACAATGGAGGATCGTCGCGTTGAGATCGCGGATGTGGACGGGGTTTTCGACGATGT
>Ga0315904_10011218_pt1 | contig 11468 bp, 9 predicted proteins | sample LakEriMetagenome_6_FD_203529 | JGI IMG/M metagenome (GOLD analysis project Ga0315904, IMG submission 203529) | Freshwater fungal communities from buoy surface, Lake Erie, Ohio, United States - Buoy 12 MA120 | ecosystem: Environmental > Aquatic > Freshwater > Lake | place: USA: Lake Erie, Ohio... | reverse complement strand
GATTTGGTTTTTCTTTCCTTGGCGCATATTCAGCCAGTAAGGGTGTTACTCCATTTGAACGTTTCTCCATGGGAGGAAGTGGTTTGACGGGTGTGAACCAGCTTGGAGGACGAGAAATGATCGCCCTGAGGGGCTATGAGGATAACAGTATTTCCTCAGAGTCCGGAGATCCACTGATCGCGAAATACACGCTGGAGTTGCGCTATCCGATCTCACTGAATCCTTCGGCTACATTTTATACCTTATTATTCGCTGAAGCGGGTAATACATTTCCCTCATTCAAAGATTTCAATCCATTCAACGTGAAGAGGACCGCAGGAGTAGGTATTCGGGTCTTTCTACCGATGTTCGGTATGCTTGGACTGGATTACGGTTTCGGCTTCGACAAACTTGATCCATGGTCAAGGGGATATGGGGGACCTTCGGATACTGATGTGATGAATAAAGGTTATTACGGGAAGCTCACGTTCACGATCGGTATGAATTTGGGTGAACTCTGATACTGCACACAATAAAATGCTTAAATTGGCCGTTCCGCAACTCAACAATTGAGTTTTCTATTAATACCAACCGGATGAGAAAGACATTATTTCTGCTGTTCCTTATCTTTGGCACGTGCTTTGCCTACGGGCAGAAGTACGCCTATATCGATTCTGATTACATTCTGGCAAGCGTGCCGGAATATCGGGAGGCGAAGGATAAACTGGATAAACTTGCTGAGCGCTGGACTGAGGAGATTGAAGAACGCTATGCCGTGATCAAGACAAAGAAAGACAACTTTGCAAAAGAAGAGGTTCTTTTACCCGCAGAAGAGAAACAAAAGCGAAAAGAGGAAATCGAGAAGCTTGAGACCGAAGCAATGCAAATGCAAAAGTTAAGGTTTGGAGTGAATGGTGATTACTTCCAGAAGCGTCAGGAGCTGATCAAGCCTATTCAGGACAAGATCTACGATGCTATGCAGAAGGTCGCCTCCAAAAGGAATTACTCTTTTGTATTCGATAAGGCAAATCAGAGTAATCTGGTATATGCAGACAGTAAATTTGACATCAGTGATGAAGTTCTCAAGGAGATGGGCATCACCGGTAAATAGTAAATAACAAATAAACAATGTTTAGAATGAGAAAGTTGATTCTGGCCTTTTTGGTAGTTTTGGGAACAGGTGCTGTATTTGCTCAGTCAAAAGTGGGCCATGTAAATTCACAGAAATTATTGGATACATTACCTTCAAGAAAGGATGCGATCGAAAAGTTGAAGCAATTCGAGGCAGACGGAATGAAGGAACTTCAGGAAATGCAGAGAGATCTTGAAGCCGCTTATATGAAATACGATCAGACTGCCGCTAATATGTCGCCGGTTATCCAGAAGATCGAGCAGGAAAAGATCATGAAGAAGGAGCAGGCTCTTCAGGAAAGACAGCAGTCTCTTCAGCAGGAAATGCAAGTCTATTCTCAGGAATTGAACAAGCCGATTTTAGACAGAGTTCAGAAAGCTGTTGAAATTGTAGCGGACAGAAAGAAGCTCAATTATGTGATCGATGAGTCGGTAACACTTTATTTTAAGGGAGGTACTGATCTAACTGCAGAGGTTTTGACAGAGTTGCTCAGAATGGATGCAGAAGCAATGAAAAAATAAATCACATAAGACATGTGAGAAGGCGTTCATAATCTGAACGCCTTTTTTGTTAGCTTTGATCCATGGGGCCGATTGGCGTATTTGATTCCGGGTATGGTGGACTGACCATTCTTTCTGATATCAGAGAGCAGCTCCCACAATATGACTACCTGTATCTGGGCGATAATGCCCGTGCTCCCTATGGAACCAGATCCTTTGATGTTGTGTATGAATACACTCTTCAGGCCGTCAAAGAATTGTTCGACAGAGGATGCTACCTTGTTATCCTGGCCTGCAATACAGCAAGTGCCAAGGCTCTAAGAACGATACAGCAGAATGACCTTCCCGGATTATTTCCGGATCGACGGGTACTGGGAGTGATTCGTCCAAGTACCGAGATACTTGGAGCCTTAACATCCACAGGGCACGTTGGGGTATTGGCCACCGAAGGGACAGTACGTTCAGAGTCATATGTGATCGAATTGCATAAGTTTTCACCAGACACAGTCGTGAACCAGCAAGCTTGTCCAATGTGGGTCCCTCTTATTGAGAATAACCGTCACTTATCAGAAGCCGGTAAAATGTTCATTAAGGAGGATGTTGACCAATTGTTGGCGTCTGATCCTTTGATCGATGTCATCTTACTTGGATGCACCCACTATCCATTGGTTAAGAATTATCTCGAGGAGATTGTCCCTCCGCATGTGAAGATCGTCTCTCAGGGATCGATCGTTGCGAAAAGTCTGGAAGATTACTTAGTTCGTCATCCGGAGATGGAGATACGTTGCTCAAAAAACGGTACAATTGAGTTTTTAACTACGGAGAACAGCAAGACCTTTGATGAAAAGGCAAGCGTTTTTTTCAATTCCACGGTGAAATCAACTCATGTAGCAATTCGCCATCATAATATTTGAGATACTTCTGTCATCCTAAACCGATTTACATTGACGGAGGGTTAATATTTGATTAAGAGCACTTAACTTTTGTTGACCTGCAACTTGGTTTTGAGTAACTTGCATCTCCAAATTCATCAGAGGTGATTAAAAATTGTTTTCTCTTCATAGCACTGGTTGTTTCAACAACAGGGATCGGTCAGACCCTAATCATGAACGAAGTCTCTCAGGGTGTTACCGGAAACATGGAATACGTCGAGTTTGTGGTTGTAGATAATACCGTAACCTATGATTGTTTTTCAACTTCGCCTCCGTCGATCGATATCAGAGGATGGATCTTTGACGACAATAGCGGGTATCATGGGTCCTCCGGAATTGCAGCGGGGGCAATTCGTTTTTCCTTCGATCCGCTGTGGTCCGCTGTGCCATTAGGAACAATTATTCTGATCTATAACGATGCTGCACCGGATCCCAGTATCCCCATTGCCGATCTGTCTCTGACTGATGGGAACTGTAAGATCGCAGCTCCTATTTCCAATCCCGCACTATTCCAAAGTAATGCAAACACCCCGGGAGCGATCGCATGTTCCTATCCGGCTACCGGATGGACTGCGGGTGGAACCTGGAGCAATACATTGCTGGCAAATGGCGGCGATTGTGCCAGGATCGTCGATCTCAACGGATGTGAGGTATTCTCCGTGTGTTACGGAACAGCTAACTTAAACACCACGATCTATTTTTTAAATGGTGCAGACCCTTCTGCAACAGACCACAGAAATACGGTTTATTACTTCAGCGATGGCGATCCGGATCTTCAGGTAAACTGGTCGATCGGTTGCACTGACAATGAACTTGCTCTCGATGCCAATCAATGCGGTTCTAATATGCAAACTCCCGGTATGCCTAATAATGCAGCCAATGCAGCCTACATTGCACAGTTCAACAACGGATGTGTTCCGATCACACCTGTTGCATTGACCGCAGTAACGGATAACAACGAGATCTGTGGTTGTGACGGACAGGCTACAGCATCAGGCTCCGGTTCAATAGGTCCTTATACCTATGAATGGTTTAATTCCTCGATGACTCCTATCGGACAAACCGCAGCTACGGCAACAGGATTGTGTGATGGTGATTATTACGTCCAGGTTACATCTTCTATAGGATGTCAGGAAATGGTGATGATCAGTATTGCCAACGGATTCACATTACCAACAGCATCGATCTCAGGAGGTGGAACGTACTGTGCCGGTGCATCTGTGAATAATATCGAAGTAGCTGTCACAGGTAGTGGCGGCTGGACTGTGAACTGGACTTTGGACGGAGTGACTCAACCACCAGCCACCGGTTCTACTTCTCCAATTTCTTTGGGGAATGCTGAAGGTGTATACCTTATCAACAGTGTGAGTGATGTCAACTGTTCAAATGCTGCATCCGGAACGCAAACGATCACGGTCAATCCGTTACCAACTGTTACAGCCTTGACCGGTGGATCTGCATATTGTGCCGGAGTAACTCCGAGTAATGTTATAGCAGATGTTACGGGAACACCCGGATGGACGCTCACATACACGTTGAACGGTGGTACTCCGCAGACGTTGAATGGAAATTCATCTCCTTTGACCCTCGGAAATACTCCAGGGGTTTATGTTGTAACGGCGATTCAGGATGCAAACTGCTCCAATACGGCTGTTGGTACTCAGACAATTGCCGTAAATCCGTTACCGACCGTGACTTCGGTGACGGGAGGTGGAACTTACTGTGCCGGATCACCGGTTGAAAATGTGACTGCATCTGTGACGGGTACTTCCTCGTGGACCGTGTCTTATACCGTGAATGGGGGTGCAACACAAACTGCATCAGGAGCTTCATCTCCTGTTATTCTTGGTAACGCTCCGGGAATTTATGTGATAACGGCCGTTCAGGATGCTAACTGTTCGAATACAGCTTCGGGTAATCAAACGATTACGGTTAATCCTCTTCCAACAGTGACAATGCTGAATGGAGGTGCCAGTTATTGTGTTGGCGAAAGTATAAATAACATAACGGCTGATGTGGCAGGTTCACCGAATTGGACAGTAACTTATACCTTGAACGGTGGAGCGCCGCAAACAGCAACTGGTACTGTTTCTCCTGTGGTTCTCGGTAATTCACCGGGAGTATATGTTGTGACGGCTGTTCAGGATGCTAATTGTTCGAATACGGCCACAGGCACACAAACGATCACGATAAATTCATTGCCAACTGTCACGTCTGTTCTGGGTGGTGGCACCTATTGTGCAGGATCGTTAATAGGTGATGTGACTGCTACGGCAACCGGATCCGCGCCATGGACGATTTCCTATACGGTTGATGGTGGTGCTCCACAAACAGTCTCCAGCTCGTCATCCCAATTAGTATTAGGCAATGCTGACGGTGTATATGTTGTAACGGCTATCCAGGATGCTAACTGTTCTAACTCCGCATCGGGAACCCAGACGATCATTGTGCACCCTCTTCCCGGAGCTACTATCTCAGGAGGTGATACTTACTGTGAGGGAGATCCGATCAATGATGTCATGGTGTCAATGACAGGCTCCCCGGATTGGACATTATCCTATACCCTGGATGGGGTTGCGATGACCGCGACGGGAACAATTTCTCCGATCTCATTGGGGAATACTGAAGGAGTTTATGGGCTGACGGGTATTATGGATGCTAACTGTACAACATCTCTAACAGGATCACAGACGATCACGATCAATCCGATACCTGGAGCTCCGGTTGCCGGAACTAATGCAACCTATTGTTCGGTGTGGACTATTGAACCGTTGACAGTAACAGGGGCAGGTGGGACATATACCTGGTATAATGAAGCCGGATCTGTGGTTGGAATAGGATCAACTTTTACGCCTTCCGGAGCAATTGGATCGAATACTTTTTACGTCACAGAGACGATCGCAGGGTGTGAAAGTCCGACCGATGAGGTCACGATCATTGTGAATCAGTGCGATATTACGGTCCCAACCGCCTTTACTCCTGACGGAGACGGCGTAAATGATCAGTGGCAGATCGTGGATCTGGATGCAGTTTATCCGGATAATGTAGTGACCATTTATAACCGATGGGGGAATTTACTGTTCAGACACTCCTCTTCTTCCGACGGGCCCTACGATCAAAACCGCTGGGATGGTACATACAATGAAGAATGGCTACCTGTAGGTTCCTACTATTATATTATTGATCTAGGTGTAGAAGGTGAAGAAGCGAAGACAGGGACCGTAACTATCCTCAGGAAAGACTGATTTCCGGTTTGATGACGCAATAAAAATTAACTTTTAAGTTTGTGCTCCATCGTTAGGGCGATAAGAGAAGATCGTTCAACTGCAAGATCTGCTTTCGATCCGGCGAAATGCTCTTTTACGGTTTCGTGAAAAAGTTTCAGCCATCTGTTGTAATCGTCTTTTTGCAGGTGCAAATGGGCATGGGCATTCATCATATTGTTAGTGTATCCTATTTTGTCGATGAGTATGAATGACCAGAAATCAGCAACATTCGGTATGTGTTTCTCAAGATCGAGTGTTGTAAAAAAGTGACTGATCTGATCATCCACCAGTAGTTTATCGTAGAACCGTCGGATCAGCAGCAGAATGTCTTCATAGCTTTCAATATCTTTCATCTTGTTGGATAGTTTTTATTTGAACCATCCTGCGTATTTCAGGTAATTGTTCGCAATGCGCTGAACCTCGCCCTGAAACAGTTCAGGAGAAAGACTCTTCACCTTCTTGGCGGGTACTCCGGCGTAGACGCTCCAGGATTCTACCCTCGTACCTTCCAAAAGCACCGCTCCGGCTGCAATGATACAATTCGCTTCGATATGGCAGTTGTCCATTACAATGGCACCCATGCCGATCAGTACGTTATCTTCAACTGTACAGCCATGTACGATGGCATTATGTCCGATGGAAACGTTATTGCCAAGGTTTACCTTCGTCTTTTCATAGGTACAGTGGATCACAGCACCGTCTTGTACATTGACTCTGTTGCCCATCCGGATTGAATTCACATCTCCCCGAACAACGGCATTGAACCAAACCGAGCATTCATCTCCCATTGCAACGTCTCCCACAATGGTCGCATTTTCGGCAAACCAGCAATCTTTGCCATAGTGAGGTTCAGTTCCTCTGCATGCTTTGATCAAAGCCATATCAAGAAATTTAGTGTTTTCAAAGATACTTCGATGCCTCCTTCAGGGCAAGGCCTTTCAGTTTTATTTCCTCTAAAATGCCGCGCACAGCGTCAGGATTAGATTTGGATAATTGTCTCAATGACCATCCGATCGCTTTTTGAATGAAGAAATCGTTTCTGTCCTTGTATTGATGGACCAATGAACGAAGCAATTCTGTATCCGTTTCTTTGCTATACTTCAGCTGGAATAACAGACAAGTTCTGTTCAGCCACCTATTTTCTGACGCTCTCCACTTCTCTACAAGTATTTGACGCTGTTCCGGAAATTTCTTCATGTATTTACCGGTAAAACCTGTTGCGATCGAGTCCACGGAATCCCACCAAGAATTCCTTGTGATCAAATATTCGATCAGATTTACATCGTCAAGCTCGATTTCCTTCAAGGGCAATTTATTCAGAAAGTCCAGAGCAACGTAATGCATTTCACGATCCGGACACTTCCACAACCGGACGATCAGATCTGTTTTTTGATCGTGGTTCAGGTGTGGCAGGGATTTGAACCAGTCGCGCTGAATCTCTTTCCTGACAGGAGCATTAACTCCCATGAACTGAAAGTGGTTCTTCATGTAGGCAGACATGGTCACAGACCGATCCTGTTCTCCCATATCAGATAGATTTTGGTATAGTGCTGCGGTCAGTTCCTTGACTGTGGACATCCTACCCTTACGCGGTAAAGATTTCAATGAAGGCACCCCTCAAGTCAGGAGATAACGTTCAATTGCTTTCCAACTTTAATGAAAGCGTTGATCGCCTTGTCAAGATCTTCCTTACTGTGAGCTGCCGAGATCTGAGTGCGGATCCGAGCCTGTCCTTTGGCTACGACCGGATAGAAGAATCCGATAGCGTAAACACCTTCTTTCAGTAATTCATCCGCAAATTTCTGAGAAAGCGCGGCATCATACAACATGATCGGTACGATAGGGGAGTCACCCGGCTTGATATCAAATCCTGCAGCGATGATACGTTCTTTGAAATACTTCGTGTTTTCTTCGAGTTTATCCCTGAGCTCAGTAGTTGAACTGAGGATCTCAAACACTTTGTTCGCAGCACCAACGATAGACGGAGCAAGTGAATTGGAGAAGAGGTAGGGACGAGAACGCTGTCTAAGCATTTCAATGACTTCTTTCCTTCCGGTGGTATATCCGCCCATAGCACCACCCAATGCTTTACCAAGGGTTCCTGTGATTATGTCCACCCTGCCCATAACGTTACAGTATTCCGGCACCCCGCGTCCGGTTTTGCCGATGAATCCGGCAGAGTGACATTCGTCTGTCATTACCAATGCATCATACTTCTCTGCCAGATCGCAGATCTTATCCAGTTTGGCAATATCGCCATCCATGGAAAAGACACCATCGGTAACGATGATCCTGAAGCGTTGTGCCTGAGCTTTTTTCAACTGTTCTTCCAGGTCAGCCATGTCGGAATGCTTATAGCGGTAGCGGTGTGCTTTACATAGGCGAATTCCGTCGATGATCGAAGCGTGGTTCAATTCATCGGAAATGATGGCATCCTCTTCGCCGAAGAGCGGTTCAAATACACCACCGTTGGCATCAAAGGCGGCGGCGTAGAGAATCGTATCGTCCGTTCCGTAGAAATCAGCGATCCTTTTTTCCAGTTCCTTGTGGATATCTTGCGTTCCACAGATGAATCTAACTGAAGACATACCGAATCCATGGGTATCCAGAGCATCTTTTGCAGCTTGAATCACTGCCGGATGAGATGAAAGGCCAAGGTAATTGTTGGCACACATGATCACTACTTCGTCACCTGAACTTACCTTGACATTTGCTCCCTGAGGAGTGATTATGATACGTTCCCTCTTAAATATCCCTGCTTCTTCGATCGCCTTCAGTTCCTGCTGGAGGTATTCTTTCATCTTACCATACATGCTGATTCGTTTTAGGCAAATATAGGAAAAGACAGCATTTGTGGCCCGCGTGAATGGGACTTGTCAGAAATTCCATTTCATATCCCTTTCATCCATTATGGCAAAGGATACTTTCCAGTCTGCCTGCGGCGTGATCTTATTCCCGTCAGAGAGTATTCCGTACACACCGATCCTCAGTCGTCGTTTCGAAAATTTGAACGTTCGCTCCAAACCGGCCAGGACCTCGTAGTGTTGGTAATCAAATTCTTTAACATACAGACCCCCTGCTCCCATCACCAGTCCGATCCGTGTCTTTTTCATGAAGGGTATCTTATTGATGATCGCACCGTTGTCATGGTGCACAAAATGGGCTTCATAGAATATATCTCGTGATGGGAGCGATGAGTCAAGCCCCTGAAAAGAATAAAGTGGGTTCGAGAACCAGATAGGATCACTTCTACGCTGAAATTTGAAATCTGCGATCATTAGAACCTTTGAGCTCAGGAATTTTCCTGCAAGTACATGGTAGCTGGATGTACCAAGTGTCCCGACCTTGAAAGTCTGCATGATACCGGCTCGACCATATTCATGATTCACATCGCTGCCAAAAACACCCGGAATCCCGCGTTCGTAGGTTACATACACAGTGGGCCACCTGGAACCCAGTACTACCTTTCGGTTGGGTTCCTTCATGTATTTTTGCTGAGGCGTATAGGTAAGCGTGAGCGTGCTGATAAATGCCTGATAGGTTTGAAAATCCAGTGGGTCGTTGTTTGGAATGGCTTCATCAAAAGTTTCAATGAAATCATATCCTTCAAGGCTTCTTCTTTCGGCGAATGCCAAGTCTAGATCTGCATAAAGTCCGTTGGCAAGCTCGTAATCGTTACCCAGTTTCAGCTCAGTCTTTTCGATGAAGTTTTCCCGTTTATAGATCTGTGTGATCGCGTCATAACTGCGGATGGCATCGAACTCATGACTGAATGTGATCCTCGCCGTACCAAAATGGAAAGGGTCATAGCGGAATCTAAGCCATCCCCGGCCTTTAATGTCCTGGTTCAGAAAACCATAAGAGGTCTCGATGTAGGAATCAATAGATCGTTCATTCGGCCATTTTCTGAAATAATAGAATCCCGGAGCTACTCTGGGACCTCCGATAAAGAGCGGTCGTGCGATCCCGGCTAGTGAGTTGATGGTCCATTGGTAGCGCTTTGCCCTGTTTCGGTGATCGACTCCCCACCATAGAACTTTCAGGACGGTAACTTTATTGAAGAAGGCATCAATGGAGTCAAGATATTCCTTGCGGTTCTGATAATTGGTAATACTGTCCTTGATCTGAATAAACCGGAGTTCCTCCTGAGTGAGTTCAACCTGCCGTTTTTCAGCCCAATAACTGGTATCCTTGTCATAGGCCTCTTTTTCAGTTACGGCAACTTCATTAGTAAAAAAGCGATTGGTAAATGCAGGATTGAACGTATAATCCGAAAAAGTTGCCATCGTCTTCATGATCGACGATTCGGATTTATATTTTACCCCATAATCAAGTGCTTGGCTTGTCAGTACACACATGGTATCTCCAGGGTGTGAAAACTCCTGAGTGATCGTAAAGTAATCATAGACCAGCAGGTTTCCCTTCTGCATGGTCAGTTGTATTTTCTGAACGAGCCACAATGAATCGATGACCCAGATGTATCCTTCGAGAGTGGTTGTGGATGTACTTCTCGGTATGATCTTGATCTTGTGGATCTTCTTACCGTTCTCCATGTATTGTTCTTCCAGACGGTACTTGTAGGATAAGATACCCGGTCCGGAAATGGGAGAACTCACAGGCGATTGATGCAGATCATCTAAATGAAGAAGATTTTCGAAAAAGTTAAAATTCGACTTAACTGTTGTGGTGTAATAAAGTGCCCCATCATTTCCTCGTTTTTCATAGGCATTGCGGATTTCCTTGACCTTATTGGGCGGGGAGTAATGACGTGTGAACTGTACTTCCACCAGGTTCATATTGTTAGCGAACTCTTCATTCTTTTTCTTTTCATCAGCAAAGGGATCTTCGAGTCCTGATGGATCCGAATTCTGATCTTCCGAATTTTCCTTGTTCTTGGGTTCTTTGCGGTCGATCTTTTCGGTGGCCTTGATATATCCTTCCACGGAATGGGGGTAGTTCCACGGGTTGATCCGATCTCTGATCTTTACCACCTCAAGCATGATATCGCGACCCGGGTTCGTTTTTTTTGTGGTAATCTCAACGTCCTGTAGATCCTGAAATTTAGTAGGAAACAATTGCATGTTGCGCACTTGATCCTTGTCATTGACTACTACATACAATTCCCTGTCGTCATAGCCGGTTGCGGTATAGATGACAAAATACTCTCCCGGGAAAAGGCGGATCTCATAGTATCCGTTCATGTCTGCAATGGTTCTCTGATCTGCATTCTGCTTGATGTAGATCTTGGCAGATGGGATAGGAATATTTCTTTCGTCGGTTATCTTACCACTCAGAAGTTGCTGGGCACCTGCATGCATACCTGTTAACAGGCAGAGGATCACGAACAGGTGTCGGTAGGACAGCATCTTTGTTTATTCCGTTACAGATTTGGGGTATAAATCCCCGTAAAATAAAAGTAATGCATTAAGAAAACAGGTGTTACGTTTTTTTGTTGAACACCTGACTTTTGGCAATGACTGTCGAATTAAGAGGATGAGTGGTTTACTCTGACTTTTTTTGCTGCTGCTCTGCAAGGAAGGCCATGTGTTTTTCCATCCTTCTCATCATGTACCTCTTGAAGAAGAACATCATCAGTGATGTGATCACGAAAATGTAGTAGTAACCCCATTTTTTGATGCCATCAGTATAAGACATATAA
>Ga0315904_10011216_pt1 | contig 11470 bp, 17 predicted proteins | sample LakEriMetagenome_6_FD_203529 | JGI IMG/M metagenome (GOLD analysis project Ga0315904, IMG submission 203529) | Freshwater fungal communities from buoy surface, Lake Erie, Ohio, United States - Buoy 12 MA120 | ecosystem: Environmental > Aquatic > Freshwater > Lake | place: USA: Lake Erie, Ohio... | reverse complement strand
GAGACGACAGCCTTCGCTTGTTGGCGGTCGAGACCGAATACGGGGCCGACATGCGCTGCCGCGCCGAACATGTTGATGGCGCCGGAGGCGCGCAGTCGGTTGAGGTACTTGAACTCCTTACGGGCTTCGGTCGTGTCTGTGGTCGTGTCTGTGGTCATGTCTTCACTTCCTCTGTTGCATTGCGGAGTTGATTTCGCCGCGCCGGAATATCGGCGAAGAGAATCGGCTGAAGATGCTGCTCACCGTCGAGTGTGGCTGCTCCAAGAGCCAGTCGAACATGCGAGCCTTGGTGTGGTCGGCTTCGAGCCAATGACGGCTCTCTGCGTGCGCCGAGTGGTCGAGGTCGGGCATCGTCTCGCGGAGCGCGCGCAACGCGGCGTGCAACTCTGCGGGTACGGCATACGGCGGCACATCCCCCATCACCGCTACGCGGCGTGCTGCCTCGACGACGCGCGCCTTGTACGCACCATCGAGCCGTACCCAGTAACTCCATCCGTCGCCCCATTGCTTGCGGAAGCAGTCAGGGTTGGCGAGGCCGCCTAACGCGTGCCAAGCGTGCTTGGTGATTCTCGCTCTCATGCTGTCTCGTCTCCTATCGTCTTGTCCCAGAGGTAGGTCTCTTCGCATGACGGGTACTCCGTCGTGACGCGGAGCCAGTCGGGCTTGCCATCGGGCTTGGTGAAGCAGCGGTCGTGGAATACGCAGCAATTGGTCGGCAGCGCCGCGACGCCGAGTCCGTGGACATCGACGAAGTGGTACTGCTTCGCTTGCTCCGGTGTCTGGCTGTACGAGTCGCCGTAGTGCTGCGCGGTGAACAGGTAGTTCGCCTTGAGCCACTCCTTGTTGATGTACGCATCGACATCGCGCCCCGCCAACTGCTCGTACTCGATGACGGTGAAGTCGTAGCCGAAGCAGTCCCACCGCTGCGCATCGCGTGGAGTCCACACGGCGTAGTCGGCGGTCTTGGACGATTCGGTGCGGATGGCGTGCAGCGGCACGGGCGTGTAGACCGCGCCGTTCTCGAGCAGGACGGTTGCGCCCCACACCTTGTTGGGCAACGAGACGAGACCGAACCAACTGGCACGGGTCACGCCCGCGCGTTGGTTTTGTGAAAGCGCCTCGTTGCAGACATAGATGTAGTGATGGCGCGGAAGATTGGCTAGAAGTGTCGGCATTTAGATACCTCAAAAAGCAGGCGGCGGCACCCGCGCAATTCTTTGTGCGAGTGCCGCCGCGCTGTTGCTACGGTTGATTACTCCTCGTCGCCGACGATGTCGACGAGCAGTTCCAACGCCTCGTCGATGTGCTCTGCGGCATCGGTGAGCGCCGACACCTTGCGCTTCTTGCCGAGTTCGCCGAGTGCGGTCGCCAAGTCTGCGAGGCTGTGGTAGACCGAGGTCGTGTACCCGATGTCACGGTCGCTCAAGGAAGCAGCGGGGGCGGCCTCCTTGGGCGTGACGGCTCCCTTGCCCTTGCGGGTCGCGGGAGCGGTGTCGGTGGTGACAGGGGTCGTGTCTTTCTTCTTCGCCATTGCGGCTTCTCCTAGTGATGTGAAATCGGCAGACCATTCATCAAGGACGCGCGGGTCTGCCACTTCCGTCGCGTCCGCATCCTTCATGCCGAGCGCGTGCACGAGGAGTCTTTCGACCTCCGCGTGCGCTGCGCTGAAGTTCTCGGGCCAGATGTCCTTGTCGTTGTGGGCCAACTGGACGAGACGCACCAGACCGGGAAGCCCGAACTGCGTGAGCAGTCCGAAAATCTCGGTCAAGAGCGCGGCTACTCTCGCCTTCGGCGTGATGTTGTCGGGGCTGACAGCGGCCAACGGCCATTTGCCATGCTCCTTCGCCACACGCTGAAAGGCGACCAATACGCGCTTCTTGTCTGGAAGTGGCGCACTACTTCTTTTTGGCGGTGACTTTCTTTTTCCCATATCGCTCCTCTAGTGCTTTCAAGAACGCCTGTTGCGTAGCGTCCTTCTGTGACAAGACAGAGATGACCACCTCGTCGATGGTGTCCCTCGCAACAATCTGATAGACCGTGACATTGTTCTTCTGACCCTGCCGCCACACGCGTCGGATGAACTGGTCGTAGTTCTCGAACGACCACGGCAGGGTGAAGAAGACGACATTCCGCGCGCTCGCTTGTAGGTTGAGACCGTGCGCGACGCTCTGCGGATGCCCGAGCAACATCTGGATGCGCCCGTTGTTGAAGTCCTGCATGTGCTGTCGCGCCGTCGTCGCGTTCACACCGCTTCCGATGTGCGGCGTCTTCGGGAACCGCTGCAAGATGCGCTCAAGTTCGTGTTGGTACTCATAGGCCACGAACAACTGCTGCCCGTTGAGTTCGTCGACCAATTCTTCGAGCGCGTCGAGTTTCTCGTCGTGCAGCCAATGGGGGCGGTGCGTCTCGTCGTACACCGCACCGCCGACGAACTGCCGCAACTTGCCGCTTGCCACCGCCGCGTTGGCGGCGACGATGCGTCCGCTGTCGAGGTCACCGACGAACTCCTTTTCCAAGTCGCGGTACACCTGCATCGTGTGGTGCGGGATGTTGACCCATCGGTTGACCGTCGTGAGTTCTGGCAACTTGATGAGGTCGCGCGGCAAGCGAAGCAGCACCTTGCTTGCGCGCTCATAGATGCGCTCTTCCGCTCCCGGCTGCAACTTCCAGTCGTACCCCATGTAGCCTGATGGCACGAAGTAGGTGTTGCGGAAGTGCGTGATGTACGGGCCGAAAGACTCGCCCATGTCGAGCGCGTACACCTGCCCGAACAAGTCCATGAGCGACTGTGGCACGGGCGACCCCGTGAGGATGTGCCGACGGTGCATGAGCGGCAGCAACTTCTTGAGAGCCTTGAAGCGTGCCGTGCCCGTGTCCTTGAGTTTCGAGGACTCGTCGCAGACGAGCATGACGCGCCGTCCCGCGAAGATGCGCTTGAGGTCTTTCTGCCCGACGAGCCACGGCAAGCCCTCGTAGTTCATCAAGTACACATGGTGCTGCTCACGGAGCCGTGCGTCCTTGTCCTTACCGTGCAGGAGCGCCCACCGCAACGGCAAGTCCCACTTGGCTATCTCGTCAGGCCAGGTGTTCTCGACGATGCGGAGTTTGGCGAGGACGATGAGCGCGTCGATGTGCCCTGCCTTGCGGAGCGTGTCGAAGACATGCAGCGTGATGGCGGTCTTGCCGTAGCCGGGGTCAAGAAGAAGCCCCGCTGCCGGACGCGTCACCATGAAGCGCATGGCGTCCACCTGATACGGATGCGGCACGAAGCGTGCTTGCTCGCGCCTCTTCTGGGCTACGCGCGACCAAGACGATGTACCCTTTTCTTTCGAGTTCCTCATGTCGATGCCTCTGTAGTTTTGTCGGCTCTTCGCCGGGTCGTTTCATCTCGACAAAGATGACCCTGCCGCCTCCCGGCAATACGAGATAGTCGGGCCACCCTGCCTCGCCGTAGAGACCTAGCGTCGTCAACTTGATGACGAGGTAGTCCTGCTTACGGCACCAATCGCGGAACGCTTTTCCGATGGCTGATTCCTTCATCGCACGCGGTCATCCTTGCGGTTGCGCGGCTCCAACATGGTGCCGCGACAGGCCGCTGTGCCGCACAAGCACCTGTACTGCTTCTCGACCCCGCGAGGGTCGTCGCGGTGGCGTTGCAGCGCGTAGTCGAAGGTCAACTCTTCGCCGCGTTTGATGTCACGCACGGCAGATATGAACACCCGCCCGCCGCGCACATCGGACTCGCAGTTGCCGTCGCACGAGTGGTTGATGAACCGGGCATCGTTGCCGCGGCTGTTCCCGTCGATGATGTGCCGCGACGATACGCCGAAGAAGAAGGTGTGCGAGGTCTCTGCCGACTTGCGGTCGGTGATGCGCTCCGCGCGTCTATCAGCCTCCGCGATGGTCACCTTCTCGCCGAGATACTCGATGATGTAGGTTCCTGCCGGAATCCGCTTCTTGGCGAACACGCCGAAGCCGTGAATCTTCGACTTGCGAACCGTGATGAATTTGCTGTTGCGTATGACACGCATGGTCTACTCCTGTTGGTCGCGCCACTTGGCGCACGGGCCGCCCTTGTCGGAGCGGAAATCGCAGTAGCGGCATCCGAAGGATGACGGCGTCGCCTCGAATGTGGTGGCGGTGACGACCTGCATCCCGCGGTCGTGCCACTTCTCGCGCAGCGTCTTCATCTTGCGGAGCGAGAGTTCGTCGCTCTTGACCTCGCCGTAGTCGAGGTACCAGAACTCCCACCACGCGCTCTCGGCCTCGGGCATGAGCGCGTGCGCTGCCACGGTGTAGAGGTCGCCTTGGTCGAAGTGCGTCGGCCTGAACCGTCCCGTCTTGTGGTCGATGATGCCGTACCGCTTTTCCTTCGGCTCGAGGATGCGAAGGTCGAGCCTGCCGACGAAGAACGCGGGCGCTTTCTCGGGCAGCGGCTTCCAATCCTTGTCGAGCCGTACCCACTCTTCGACGAGCGGTCGCGGAGACCGCTTGAGCAGCGCCTTGAACTCGGACTCGAACTTGCTCAACTCTGGTGGCACGCCGCCCTTCAACCTGCCAAGCGCGAACTGCTCTGCCTTCGCGTGCGTGGCCGTACCGCGCGCCATCGCATACGAGACTTGCGTCGGTCGCCGCTCGATGTACTGGTAGTAATACTTCAAGCGACATGTGCTGAAAGTCGACCACGACGAGTATGACCAATGTCGTTGCGACGACTCGCGCAGTTTGACCTTGGATGCGCGGGCGCTTTGTCGTTTCTTCGTAGCCATCAGGATTTCACTCCGAGTAGTTCTGCGTACTGCTTGGGACTCTCAAGATGGACGATGTCGTAGCGCGGCGCAATCTGTTTTACGGCCTTCACCAAAGCATCCGGCGAGAGCATGTACCACTCTGTCGCGCCGTTAGGGAACGCGTCGTGCCGCGCAGCGTGCGCGGCAAGTTCCTGCTCAAGCCAATGCTCCGTCCATGTGATTGTCGGCTTGGGAGAGCGCAGCGGCATGACATACTCCCGCGTGAAAAGCGGTCGATGCCAGACGACCTCGACCCGCCCATCTACCGCATCGGCGTTGATGTTGCGCCGCCTATGGGCAGGGTCTTTGGCGATTCCGAGTTTGGCGATGCTATCGTCACCGACCTGTCGCATCACATAGAGCCGCTGCGAGAACCGTAGGTCGAGCACGCTTCGGTAGCAGCGGTACTCGTCCGCGCTCATCTCTACGCGGCTCACCGCACCGCTCCCCACGACTTGCGGGACAGTTTCGGCTCCGCGCGCATGGGCACATTGAACGCTACATCACACATGGCTTCGGCAGCGCTCTTCGCCTCGGCCTTGTCCGACACCATGAGGCACAACTCGTCGTGCACCTGCACCGCGATGCGCCCACCCAATCCCGCCGAAGCGACATTGAGCATACCTTGCTTGGTGCAGTCGGCGGCCGAGCCTTGGATGAGGTAGTTCAACTGCTTGTACTCGAAGGTCATCAAGCGACCGGGCGAGTCCTCCGTACCGTCCAACTGCGCGGGGTCTTCGACCGGATACTCCCTGCCGCCCCATGTGTAGATGGTCGCGCGCGTCGAGTCCATGAGCGTCTTGACCCCCGGCAGCGCGCGGAGCACACCGTTGCGCAAGTTCGCCGCGTCCGTGTCGGCGATGCCGAGGCTGTGCCCCAACTTCTTGAAGCCCATGCCGTAGATGAGTCCGAAGACGACAGTCTTGATGAACTTGCGAGGGTACTCGGTGCCCGTCAAGTCCTTGACCATGCCTTGCAGCCATGTGTGGACATCGAGCATCGGGTTCTTGGTGTACGCGTTGAGCAACTGTCCCTGCTCGAAGTGGGCCAGGATGCGCAACTCCTGTTGGTTGTAGTCGAGCGACGCCCATACCTTGCCCTCGTCGGGAAGGATGAAGTGCCGCAACCCTGCAAAGCCCGGAAAGCCGTGCTTCGCCAACTCGGCGGCGAGCAGCGTGAGCGTGCCGGAATCGCGCGACTCGTCGGTGTTGGTCGGGATGTTCTGGAAGTTCGGGTCGCTCGACGAGTAGCGGCCCGTCCGCGTGCCGCCGCCTCCGGTGCGGTCGGACTCATGGCTGCGCACTTGGTGAAAGCGCGGGTAGATGCGCCCACCGCTGCGCTCCGCGTCGGCAATCCATCGCTCGACGAAGGTGTTGAGGTACTTCGTCGCCACGCCGCGCAGGTTGAGCAACTGCACGATTTTCTGGTCGGTGCAGGTGTCGACGAGCACTCCCTTGGCGGTCGATTGCTTGCCCGTCGCCGTGCGCGTGATGCGCGAGAGCAGGCCGAGGTCTGCAAGCCTCGCGCCGACCTGTGCCGGAGCGTCGAGGTTGAAGGATGCGTCGACCTTGAGCCGCCGTCGCAACTTCTTGTCGCAGTCGTCCCGCAAGGCGGTGAGCGCCTTGGCAAGGCGCTTCAATCCGCGGACATCTGCGCGAAGCCCCGTGTTCTCCATCGAAAGCGTGACGGGCGTGAGGTCGAGTTCACGCTGATACGCGTCGAGCATCCCGCGCTCTTCGATGGACGCGCCGAGATGCTTGAACAGACGGTGCGTCATCTTCACATCGTCGATGGCGTACTTGCCGACGAGGTCACCGGGAGCGGCGCAGATGTACGCGCCGAAGGATGACGGCTTCGCACGCACCTCTGCGATGTTCTCGGTGAGCCACTCGCGTAGACGGTCGCGCGCGGCGGGCTTCATGCCGAGATGCTTCTGCGCAAGGTACTTGAGCGAAAGGCTCTCGGAGCGCGGGTCGTTGAGGAAGGCGAGATACAGCGTGTCCTCGTACTCCTTCGGCCATTGCTTGATGCCGAAGGCGCTCTGCGCGACATCTATGTCGAAGATGCCGTTGTGGAAGAGGACAGGGCCGTGGTCGCCACGGAACGCGGCGCGCACCACACGCGCCGCCGCTTCCTTCGTGCTGTTGTTGCCTTCGCGGTGCCCGAAGGCGAGATACTCGGTCTTTCCGGTCTCCCACCGGACAGCGAGGCCGACGGGCTTGGGTGGGTACGCGGGTCTTGACTGGATTGCTTCGGTCTCGAAGTCGAGCGTTATCACGATGCCTCCTGTGGCGTCGGTGTCGGCGCGGTCGTGGGCGCCTCGGTGGGGAAATACTGCTGATACACCTTGTCGCTTGCGATGCTCGAAAGGCGCTGTACGAGCCGCAGCGTTACATCGCGGCGCTGCTCGGCACGCGCGCGCTCCCGCTTGATGGCGGCACGAACTTCGGCTTCGGACAGGTGCTTGATGTACTTCTGCACCGAACGCCAACTACGGAGCACATGGTCGAGCCGCTCCTTGGAGGAGAGTGCTGCGAGTTGCTCGGGCGTAAGGTCTTGGGTCGTAGACATGGGACGGTTCCTTGTGCGTGTAGGACAGGCGGCGGCACCCGCGCAATTCTTTGTGCGAGTGCCGCCGCTGTACGATTACCGCTTGAAGCGGCTGGTGTTGGCGTTGCGTCGAGCCGCCGTCTTCGCGGACGGCTTGCTATCGCCGTTGTCGGTCAGTCGCGGATAGGCTTCCATCACCGAGTCGGCACCCTCGCTGTTGGCGCGCGCCCGCAGCGTCGGGATGAGCGACGCGGATGCGATGGAGAGCGGCGAGAACTCCATCACATACTGGTACTTCGGATGCGGTACCAACTTGATTTCGGTCACCACGGCGTAGGGCGGCACACGGTAGCGCGGGTTCTCGCCCAGAACCTTGATGTACGAGGCCAACTTCGACTTGCTCATGGCGGGAACCATGATGCGCGCGATGTCTGCCTCGGTCACCGCCTCCTCGCTCGACAGCGAGTCACCGTGGATGATGGCAATGCGCATCTTCTGCTTGCACGCGCGACCGCCACGGCGCGAATCGGAGCCGATGGCGGCGTTCGGGCACGACGCGCAGTCCGTCGACTGCTTGTTCGGCGCTTCCGCATGCGGAGTCATCGCCTCGCCGCTACGCGAGAGCGCGTAGCAGTCGGGCGTCTTCTTCACATTCGGGTCGTACTCGTCCGGGTAGAACTCGTTGACATGCGCCGCGCCGATGATGACAGCCTGGATGGTGCTGCCGAGGCTTTCGCCGCGGAAACTGAACACGCCGTTGCGGGTCGAGAGAAGGTTCGACTCGCCCTGCGTCTTCACATTGGCGGCATAGGTCGCCGCGTCGCGGGCCAACTCTTCCTGCAAGGCGACCGGGAGGCCGCTGCTGCCGGACTTGTTGGAGAGGGTGGAAGCGGCCACAGCCGTTCCGGTCTTCTTGGTGTTTCGCATTACTGCTTACTCCTGTTGAGTTTCATGTGGATTACCTGTTCGGTCGTGACACCGGGGATGGCCTCCCCGGCTTCGACCCTGTCGAAATAAGCCTTCGATGTCAGCCTACGCTGAAAGAGGTCGAAAGCCTTGTGCTTGGCGATGTAGGCGGTGAGAGCCGACCAATCGCCTATCTTTGCCACGGTGCTGCGGACAAACGAGGTGCTGCCACGCTGCACCCGTATCGACTCGAGACCGTCCTTCTTCATCAATGTCGCTAGTACCTCCTGCGCTGTGCGCTTCTTCTCTTCGAGTGCGGAGAGGGCGGCTTGGACAGCGACGATTTCGTCGTCGATGTCGAAGAGCCTCTCCAGATGGTCGTTGAGGGTGACGGGTTCCGGCGCCCTCTTCTTGGTCACGGGAGGGGCAGCGCCCCGCCGTGTGGTCTTCTTCGCTGTGCTCACTTGCCGTTCTCCTTCGCGGCCTTCACCGCTGCCTTGAACACGGTACCCAACAGGTCGTTGGGGTTGGACACCCGCGCGGCGAAGAACTTGCGGATGCCGCCCTCGCTGATGGTCGAAGACTCCATCGCGTTCCATGCGGCTTCCGTCGTCATCTGCTCCCACCGAGGGTCGGGGGCCGCGACCACGCTGATGAGTTGGCGCGTCTTGTCGAACTTGCGCAGCAAGGCGAACTGCGCGAACGAGAAATACTCGTTCATCGCGCTGTATGTCATGAAGTGCCCTGCCGCCATGCACGCCTTGTTGAGCGCCTTCGGCCCGATTTTCTTGAAAATCGCCGCCATCAGTTCCTCCTTGCTCGAGTCGTGCTCGTCGGCGTCGATTTGCACAGCGCCGCTGATGAGCGTCAACGCGAAGTTGAGCATGCTCGCTGCCATATCCGTGGATGCTTCCTTGATTGGCTCCTGCAACATGCCGGCGTGCTGCGCGTAGTCGCTTGCGAGGGCGCTCACAGCGGTGATGAGTCCGGCGGTCGTCTTCTCCTTCGGCGCGTGGTGCTCGAACAACTTGCGCTGCGTATCTATGACGAGCACTACGCACACTTCGACCGCTGCTGCGGTGGCGCTCTCCGCGTTTGCGCCGTTCAGCGCGGCGCCGTCGACGATGGCTTCTATTTTCTCGCCCAAAGAAAGAAGGTCTGGCTTGTTGTCTGACATGGTCGTGTCCTCTCGGGTTGGTGGTGTCAGATGATGGGACGCTGCGTCTCGTGTCCGACAAGGTCGCGGATGGATGCGACCTTCGGCGGTACGACATAGGGCAGCAACTTTTCGAGAGCCAACCGTGCAAGCACGGAACTCTGCGAAATGGTACCGGCGTAGGTCTCGATGAGCAGTCGCAAGTCGTCCGCGCCGTGCGTCGTGCGGATGAGATGCGAGAGCCGGGACTCGGTCTCGGTCAGGAAGGTAGCGGGCATGGGAACCTCGGTCGTGTGAGGAAGATGGAAGATACCAGAAAGTAGGGGCGGGCGCAATGCCGTACAGTATCGTACCGCGCGGCATCGCGCCCGCAGAGCGGTCACCGGAGGCGGTGCTCCGTCCAAGTGATTGACTCTCGCAGGGTGTCGAGGGTCACGGCATCGCTCACGCTCGTCGAGTAGCCCTCGTCGTCGCTGCCGAGCACCAAGCCGCGTCCCGCGAAATACTGCTGCGAGCCCTTGTAGTGCCACAGCACCGCGCCCTTCTTGAGCAAGCCCTCGTCGTCGAGCCACAGCGTGTCGCTGTTGCTGTTGAGCGTGACGGTGGTCACCAAGTCCACATCGAGCGTGCGGTACATGTAGTCGAGGATTGCGCGCGACTCGTCACGAAGTGCGCGGCTGTTCGGCACCGCGACCTCGGTGATGGTGCGGGTGTGGCAGTCGATGAGGAAGCCCTTGAGGGTGGGCGCCTTGACAGCCTGGGTGGTGGTCTCATTCATCGTGTGGTCTCCTTCGGTTGGTTGTCGAACTTGCGTGCTGCCTCGACCAACGCCATCGCCTCTTCGACGATGGCATCGACCGACTTGCATGTGTGAACGGCCCTGCGTGCCGCGTTTGCGGCCATCGCCGCCTCGAATATCGGGCCGCGACGGCCCTTACCGATGCGCAAGCACGCGGCGAGTGCAGCGTCGGACGCCCGCGCGCAATGGTGCTCTGTGCGGAACATCACCATGTCGCTCCACTCGCCGCCGAAGCCGCCCGCGTCGGCAATCGGGCGCAGCTCCTTGAGGCATTCCCAAAGTATGTCGCCCGTCGATGCTGTGAGGCTCATGCCGTGGCCCTCCGCTTCTTGGCCTCGTTGTCCAGCACCATGAGCGCGTCGTGCACGGCGAGCCAGTATGCGCGGCCAAATGAGTCGAAGGGGTATGAGAACGCGCGGTCTGTTGCACGCTCAAACGCGGTGTACTGGAAGCATCTGTACCTCTCGTACATGTTGCGCGCCGTCGCGTCGGCACTCTTGATGTCTTTCTCTGTCAGCATGGTCGTGTCTCCTGCGGTCAATGTTTGACGGGTTCGGGCATGCCGTCCGCGAGCAACTGCTCGTAGACGGTCTTGCCGTCGGGCACGCGTCCGTCAGCGTCCACCTCGTAGTCGAGTATCACCGTGACGCGTGCAGCCACGATGCGCCCGATGTTGTAGGTGGCCCATTTGCGGGCCTCCAACCGACTGTCGAGTAGGTGGTGCTCGACATATCGGCCTTCGGAGGTCAAAAGGACGAGAAGTCTCTGCATGGTCGTATCTCCTTGGTCAGTCTTCGGGATGGTTCGGCTCGTCGAGCGTGATGGCGGCATCGTCCGCCTCGTCGAGCAGGTCGTCGATTTGAGTGCGGTGCGTACCGTCTAGCGGGAAGTCGCCCAACTTGAGCGGCAGCGGTACGCGCGTGTACTGCGTGCCGCGCTCGGTCTTGACTGCGACCTCGACGGCGCGGTCGAGCCGCACCGCGCACATGTACAGGTACCATGTGTGCGCCTTGCCGCCTCCGGTCTCGTCGAGACTTGCTGCCCACCGCGGCTCGAGGTGCTTGGCAGCGAAGTCCGTCCACTTGTAGAGGTGCTTGTCGTTGAGGTCGAAGTCCACAGCGATGCGCACGCGGGTCTTGTTGGCCGCCGAGAAAAGGCCGTGGTCTCCGGGCTTCGCGCTGTCCTCCGTGGTGAACCACACGGCGTTGAAGCCCTCGCTGAACGAGGTCGGGACATCGCCGCGTGTGAGCGCGCCCTCCTTGACGATGG
>Ga0315904_10011215_pt1 | contig 11471 bp, 28 predicted proteins | sample LakEriMetagenome_6_FD_203529 | JGI IMG/M metagenome (GOLD analysis project Ga0315904, IMG submission 203529) | Freshwater fungal communities from buoy surface, Lake Erie, Ohio, United States - Buoy 12 MA120 | ecosystem: Environmental > Aquatic > Freshwater > Lake | place: USA: Lake Erie, Ohio... | reverse complement strand
CAGTTGCACAGCTAAAGGATTGGCTAGTAATGGCTCAGTCAATGGGCGATGACCTTGACGGTCTTAGACTGTTATACAGCGAAGCCAAAACTGCCAACGCTCCAAAAGAAACCCTAGATAGGATTGCCGAAATTGCCAATGGATCATCTGGAAATGAACATCCTGATAGCAAGCCTGCGGGAAGTGCAGGAGTGTCTGAATGAGCAATGGGCTAGGGGCAACTACCCCGATGTGGACAAAATGTGGCAATTACAAAGAGAAAAGTCAGAGAGGCTGAGAAATGGAGATTATTTCACCGACACACATCATCCAGGAGCTTCAGAGACTAACAGCGGAGATGGACAAGGGCAGTAACGCCCTCTATGACGCTGAGTGCAAAATGGCAGATGCTGAGGCTGCTTACGACAAAGCTGTCTCTCTTGCGTTCATAAACAACCAAGGAACCGTGGCTGACAGGCAGGCTGTGGCTAAGTTGCAGTCAGTAGATCAAAAGCTACAAGCTGACCTAGCCAGAGCTGAGTTCAATAGAGTCAAAACCAAGATGAAAACCCTGTCAGACCAGGCAACAATGATGGCTGTAATGTCCAAAAATGTTGAGCTTCAGTGGCGGACACCCTAGCTGGTAGCCTTGAAAGGTGATTGCTGAAAGCTGCTCATGTGGGGCAAAGTTCAAAACTGACGATGCCAAGGCGATAGCCCTAGTCAGAGAATGGCGTAGGAAACACAACTGTCAGGAAGCTGCATCCGAAACACGAGACTATGAAATTAGCTCGACTATCGGTTTTTCGGCTGATTACACTGGCACAGGACTAGACCTACCTGCAAAGAAATACGACCCTTGGGAAGATGAATAGCAAAGAGTTTCAAAAATACATTAGACGCGATGAAGGAATTTGTTGTCATTGTGGAACTGATGACGATACACTCGTGCCACAACACAGACTAGGAAGGGGAATGGGCGGATCTAAAGAACGGGATGTTCCATCAAACATCATCGTAATTTGCTCATTAGCAAACGGACAGCTAGAGTCAAATGCAACCTTCGCTCAGATGGGTAGAGATTTCGGTTGGAAGCTGACACAAGGACAGGACCCGAAGAAGGTTCCTGTTTGGTTGGCAGACGGCTGGTTTTTGTTAGACGATGAGTTTGGAAAGAAAAGAGTAAACCCGCATAAAGAAGCGGACTAGAAAGAGGGAAAAGAGAGATGAGCATTGAGGCAGTTGCTACTGTTCTAAATCACAGTAGGGCCACAGGGCGTGCAAAGCTTGTGCTAATTGGCATTGCCAATCACTTAGGGGACCAGGGAGCTTGGCCCAGCATCAGCACCTTGGCACGCTACGCAAATGCTTCAGAGCGTTCGGTCAAGCGGGACATTCAAGAGCTTATGGAGCTGGGTGAGCTGCGTGTGGACCTTCAATCTGCTCCGATGAATAGCCAATACAAAACCAACCTTTACTGGATCACAATTCAGTCAGGGGTGACAGGTGAGGTAAGCAGGGGTGACAGCTCAGGTAAATCAGGGGTGACACCTGTTGGCACGCAAAACATCAATATTAACCATAAAGAACCAAAGAGATACGCAACAAAAATTCCAGATGACTTTTGGCCTACAAAAGAGCTTTTAGATTGGCAGGGTGAACACTTCCCAGAAGTAGATTGGAAACTTGAGACGCACAAGTTTATTGACTACTGGAACTCGGTCAGCGGGAGCAAAGGCAACAAGACGGATTGGCAAGCCACCTGGCGCAACTGGATACGAAACAACAAGAAGCCAAAGCGAGCCAGCCGAGAAGAAGAAAACAAGAAAGCAATGAGGGAGTTTCTAAAAAATGCAAAAGACTGAGACAGCAGAACTAATCGAGTTTCTAAGCCTTGTAGACGGGCGCAAAATCTCTGGCGAAAAGATTATGGCTTGGCACGAAGTCCTAGGCTTCTTGGACTACCCTGTGGCTAAACAGGCGGTCATTGAAGCTCAGCGAGATGCGGCAATTCAGTACATCGAGCCAAAGCACATCTTGGGCAAGGCAAAGTCAATTCAAGAGAAAGCAAAAGCCGAGGCTGTCAGAGCTGAGCAGTTGAAGCAAAAGCCTCTGACATTCGGTTCAAGGATGCCAAAATGTCAGCACGGCATAGGACTATTGCTATGTGATCCGTGTTGCAAAACAGCAGCTCAACAAGCTGGCTTGGTAAAGTAGGTGGGTGGATGAGAACAAAGCTATCTGTTCGCGTTGCGGTTCAACTTGGACTGTCAATGCTCAGAAGCGCGAGCGCACCGACCTTCGGTGTTTCTCCTGCCGTATGCGAAAATCTTTGGTCATCAAGTACGGTAGCCAGAAGTGCGTCACTTGGCAGGGTGAGTTTGACCGTGAGACGCTAACCGTTCCAATGTACGAAGGACACCCAGTATTGCCAGGATTACGCAGGTGTGGTCACATAGACTGCGTAAATGCTGAGCATGTTATCCAAGCGGATGACTAAAATAGAAGAAAGAAAGAGAGGCTGAGATGGCTACCATCGAAGTAAAAGGGAAAATCGGCAGGATTTTCTACGAGAACAAGGGTCTTGAGGTTATCGAGACTTACACCACCAAAGCTGGCAAAGAAGTAAACGCTTACTACACCGTTTGGCTAAACACCCCTGGCACTTTTAGTGTTGGCGATGAAGTCAAGGTAAGAGGGCTTTACGGACACGAGATCTCCGAGTGGGACAACGAGGGCGAAACCAAGCGTAAGGTAAAGGTTTCGGTAAACAATCCTCTAGTCACAACGACTTCAGAAGGCTTTGCCCCGACACACGGAGACACACCCTTTTGAGAATCATCCAATGGCTTCTCCCGTCATCTACTGGACTACTTTTGCTAAACCTATCTAAGACAGCAGAAGGATTCTGGAATGTGGCGGGAGTCGCTGTTGGAGTTTTTTACATCTGGGCTGGCCTCAGTGCCGCCTGGATGATTTATGTCAGAAACTGAATTTACAATCTCGGTAGTCGGAGACCCTGCCTCTCAGGGATCACACGCCATTATGAACGGGCGAATCGTTCAGGTCAATTCCAAAAAGCACAAGGCTTGGCGCTCAGCTATTGTCAGTGCCTGTATAGACAACCTGCCTGAAGGCTGGGAGCCACTAGATGAGCCAGTAGAGCTAATCGTCAATTTCTACATGTTGAAGCCAGCGTCAGTCAAACGCTCATTGCCTGCCGTAGCCCCCGACTTAGACAAGCTGATTCGGTCAGTCGGAGACGCTCTAGCCATAGCTGGCGTTTATGCAGATGACTCTCGCATAGTCCGCATAAGCGCTCGCAAGCTGTATGCCACAGGCATAGAACCAGGCGCAACAATCTCGGTAAAAACTATGCGACACGCCGAAGAATAAAAATACCTAAATCTTGCTTTTTCTCTAAATTTTTGCTAATTTCAATTTGTTAGCTAAATAGCTGACATAACGAAAGAGGGAACATGCCAACAAATTCACCAATGCAGATTGAGTTCGATTCGAGCGACTACAACCCACACCAGTACAACCACGGGGTTGCACAAGCCGAAGGAATCACAATCGGCAGAAGCCTAATGAAAGAGGAAGTGTTGCGACTGATAAATGCCGCATACCCGACTCCGACTAAGGCCACCAAGATTATTACTGACTTGATTGAGGGGATTCAAATTGAGACGGATTCTGTCCTTTCTTTATCCAGCAGATAAATTGACTGCCTACAACCAGGGCAGGCGCGATGAGCAAATGGCCGTTGAATCACTGATTGAGGCGTTTCGGCTTAGCAGATGGCTAGACATCGCAACATGCAACATTATTCTTGACCACTTGAATCACATAGATCGCAGACCGAAGGGAAAACTATGAGTGACCTACAAGACATCATCGTAAACAGCTCCATCAAGGCTTTCAAGAACGGCTATCACTTTGGCAAGACCGAAGAACTAAACCGTGTAGTCGGCTTGCTACAACAGCACGAACAGGAAACCAAATGCGATTGCGAAGGATGCAACTCCTGGACTAATGCCTTTGAGTTCATCATCAAAGAAATAAAGGGTGAGGTCAATGGCTGACAGTCAATACACCAGCGGGTTTGAGGCAGGCAAAGACTATGCCCGTAAACAAATCCTTGATTACATTCAGCAACATTTGGAAGAAGAAGTAGACATTACTTCGGAAGACATCGCAAGTGAGATTGAATACCTACAGCGTCAAGAGATAAGGGAGAAAAACAATGGATGAGGACTTTACGACAGAAACAAAGCTTGACCTTCTCAGCATTGAGCTAGATGCACTAGCCAACGAGATTCAGGCGATTGAAGATGGCTTGATTGCCATACAGAAGAAATACGGAAGGGAAAACGATGAGGCTGTTCAATCCAACTGAGACTGACCAAAAGGCCAAAGCCTACGCAAAAGGCTACGAGCGCGGCTCAAAAGAAATGTCAGAACATCTGCGGGAAATGATTATCTACAACTTGCTCAACGATGCCGTGCTTAGTACCTGTATGGGTACAGAGACTATGGAGAAGATTGTCCAGATTGTCGAGGAATCCTAATGGGTAAGCATGTAGGAGTCAGAAGAAGAACGACAGTCTTTGAGTACCGCTACTACTACCGCCGAGTCATGGCTGCGTGGATCAGGATTAGAAGACTAATCAAAGCCAGGCTAAATCATGGATGAGCTAGAAAAAGCACTGAAACTGCTAGATGACAAGAATCTAGTCTGGTCTCAGGATTTCGACACGATTCGGTTAGAATTGTCTCAGCTAATGCGAAAGGCTGCCGAAGTGCGATACCGTGAACTTGAAGCTGAACTTGACAGCTTAGCTAAGGGAATAACAAATGAAAGGGAAAACAATGCTTGAAGGGCTAACACCACCAAAGAAAATTCCAGCGTGCAAGGTTCGAGCCTTGATGGAATCACTGGATGACAAAGATAAAGTTTCACTCAAGGCAGCTCTGGACAATCCTGACTGGGGACATCAGGGGCTTGCTCTTGAACTAAACAAGCGCGGACTGTTTATCAGCGAACACCCAATCAGGAAACACCGAATCGGAAGATGCAGTTGCCATGCTTGAAAACTTAGAGCCAACCCCTAAGATTACGGCCCCTAGGGATTGGCGGCCTGCGGTGGAATTTGATGGCATGAACGGACTTGCCACCACACCACCGACCACTGGCAACCAGCCAGACTTCACTCAGTTTCTTATTGACCAAGGCTTTGACCCTGAGAGAGTAGAGATCTACGGTCCTGTAAGAACATCACGCTGGCAACAGCGCGAGGGTGGGGACTGGCTGGTTAGCTGGCGGTTCAACTTTCGGTTGAAGGCAGAGCTAGAGTTTGACCTACCGACACTTTATGCTCAGGCAAAAAAGACAAAGTTGCCAGCCGTAAAAGAAACAAAGCAAGGCAAAGCACTTGTCATTATTCCAGCAGACTTTCAAGTAGGCAAGACAGGCTCTCGAGGAAACACTCAAGACCTAATCGCCAGAGTCTTTGCAAGCTACAAGCGCATCGAGCAGAAGCTAAAGAAGGGTGGCTACGAAAAAGTTGTCATCCTTGATGCAGGAGACATGATTGAGTCAGTCTCCAACTCAGCTCAGTTCGCCCAGCTAGATTCAAACGACCTTAGCCCAATGCAACAGGTGGACATGGCTGCTGCCCTGCTATGGGATTTGGTCAAGCTGGCTCATAAGTACGCACCAGTAACCTATGCTTCGGTTGCTTCCAATCATTGTCAGTGGCGCTTCAACGGACAGACTGTTGGCAAGCCAGGGCAAGATGACTGGGGCATCGTTATCCTGCAACAGCTCCGCAGACTAAGTAGCGAGCTTGGGATGAATGTCACTTATCTAATTCCTGACCCTTACGATGAGTCACTGGCTTTTGATGTATTTGATGACCAGTTCCATGTCATCGGCTTAGCTCACGGACATCAGGCAAAACGACCTAATGGCATGGAAGGCTGGCTACAGAAGCAAGGGTTCTCCAATGCCCCTATTGCTGCCTGGACTACATTTGTCAGCGGTCATTTCCATCATCTTCGGATAGAGGAACTTGGTCAGTCTCACAACGGCGGATCACGCTACTGGATTCAGGCAAGCACTATGGACAACGGATCTGATTGGTTCAGGCTTCAGTCGGGAACTGACAGCGCAACTGGGATAGTTTGTTTTGAGCTGGAGCGACAGGTTCACTTCCAAGGCACGGTATGGAAACTGTAATTGACCAGCACACTCAGGGCTTCTTAGATGCTTTGAGACGGATAGATGCAAGGAAAAGGGAACAATGCGAGAAGCAACAAGAAACCGAAGAAACTACTGCTGGAACGAAATAGATGCAGAAAAAACTTTGGGTGCCAGGACTTGCAGTAATCCCTCTTGCGTTCGGCCTGATCATGTCATTCCTGCTATTGAGATGGAGTGGTGGGACATCAGCTATCGAACAGGCAAAAAGCTTACGCATCAAGAAACCTACGAAAAGATAGTGAGTGAATCATGGTAGCGATTCTTTTGATTTGCCCTAATGGACACATGCTTGAAATGATTATTGGACCCAAAAGCTCCTTGCCTTCGGTCTGCCTAACCTGCAACACACCTTTTGGAAAGAAGTAATGCCAAGTCTAGGAAACGAAACAACGGTCTCGGCTACCGATGTATGGCTAACTCCGCCGCACATTCTTGAAGCTCTTGGACCGTTTGACTTAGATCCATGCTCATCTGAGGACAGACCATGGGACACAGCTAAGACTCACTACACAATCAAAGACGATGGACTAAGCCAAGCTTGGTTTGGTCGTGTTTGGTGCAACCCACCTTACGGACCTAAGATGTCTCCGTTTTTGGAGAAGCTTGCCACCCACCCAGGGGGGGGGGTGGCTTTAGTGTTCGCTAGGACAGAGACGAGAGCTTTCTTTGATCATGTCTGGGATAAAGCCACTGGGATTTTGTTTCTAAAGGGAAGGCTCAAGTTTCACAAGCCTGATGGCGAGATAGGCGGCACAGCAGGAAGTCCGTCAGTTTTGATTGCTTACGGAGATGCAGAGGCAGAAGTGCTGAAGAACTGCAAGCTAAACGGAAAGTACATAAGAATAAACTAATGCCAACCTACGAATACCAATGCCAGTGTGGGGACACAACCACAATCGTTCGGTCAATCACATCAGAGGAAAACAAACCTATCTGCGCTAAATGTGCCGTTGAGATGACAAGAATTTACGATAAACCCGCCATAGAGTTCAAGGGGGGCGGTTGGGCTGGGAAAGAGTCTTAGAAAAACAAGGGGGGCCTTTTCTACAGGGAAACTTTCCAGAAAAAACAAAAACAACGGGGGGCCGTCATGTACGCAAAACCCTGCCTAGATTGTGGAAGGCTGACCAAAGGCGGATCACGCTGTGAGACTCACCAGAAAATGATTGAGCAAAGGCTAGAAGCCAAGCGTGCCGAGAGAAAAAGAGAAACAGGACAGTACGCAGGAGACTACAGAAAGCGTGCCAAACAGGTCCGAGACTCAGCCCTTTACTGCCACCTATGCAACGAAGGCATGAGAATAGATGACCCATTCCAAGCTGACCACTTGATACCAGGAGACCCTAACAGTCCACTAGCACCAGCTCACAGATCATGCAATGCACGCCGAGGGAACAAGCCGCTTGCCACCACCGACTGACAACAACAAGCCAAGGCAACACGGCTGACAAATAAAAACCAACAAAGATTCGGTCAAAATTCGGTTGAGATTCGGTTGAAAAGTTGTTAGATTCGGTCCGATATTCGGTCAGGATTCGGTTGGAAAAATTCTGAGATTCGGTCAGATTCGGTAAATATTCGGTTGGAAATTTTCTCAGACAGGGCCAAAAAGCTTCTCGAACACTTGTTTCGAAAATTTGTTCGAAACACTTGTTCGAAACACTTGTTCGAAGGCTTGCGGATCTGAAACCGCCCCGCCCTAGGCTTGCCGCCCTGATTGAGACACCGAACCCGCCGCCGCGAGACTGACCGACACCGCGCAACCGACAGACACGGGCAACAGCTAAAGCAAAAGAGCAACCCCGCCGAAATAGACAAACGCGCCCGAAGGCATAAAGACACCCCGCGAGACGGACAGACACCGACAACGGGCAAAGGCGGCAGGGCGTACACAATAAAGAGGTAAGAGCGCCCCGAAACAGGGCCAGACACCGAAACGGGCCAGACAGGGCAAAAAAAGCCAAAAACGACTTTATAACAATTTGATAACGACACGCAGAAAAACGGAAAAAAACGCAAAAAAAGATAAAAAACTGCTATCTTTGACCTATCGCCCGAAAGGGCCTTAGGAAAGGGAAAAAATGACCAAGTTTATCCTAAACATGGTATTTCTGTTTGGCGCTTTGTTGGTTTGTTGGAACTTACAAGACAACGGACAAAACACCGCGGCGGCCTTGCTTTTGGTTGTCTCGCTTGCTTTGGCTTTTGTTCTACAAATCGAAGAAGGCAAAAAATGATTACTTGTGATATGGCGGGATGCTTTGATATGGCAGAATATACCGCCGAATTTGACGAAGACGAAGAAACAAACCAAGAACAAATTTTCAGCATATGCGAAAGTTGCGCGCAGTATTGGCGCGAACACAAAGAAGAAACACCGCTAATAACAGCATGGAAAGGGACAAAATGACAATTCTAGAAATTTTGGAAAGAGCAACGCCGCCAACATATGAAACAACACTAAGCAACGGAAAGCGCCTAGCCTTATGGCCTGAAATGGGACAGGTAGACCTTGAAGATATCCTAGGCGACCTTATCGGGGTACAAACTTTGTCAATAGACAGGTTTCTCAGCGAGATCCAGACAAACGACAAACACCGCGACCCTATTGCGGAAATCATAGAAAGACACGGCGGACAGACAACAGAAACAGAAACCGCAATATCTAAACACCTAGACCGCGCAGGGATGAATTACCAATTTGTTAGCTTGAGAGGCTACAGCCAAGGCGATTGGGCCGAGGTTGTAATCTACGCAGAAAGCGAAACAGTCGGAAACTTAAACGGCGCGGCGGATGAGTTAAGGGCATGGTTTAGGGGCGACATATTCACCCTATGTCTGGAAGACCTAAAAACCTACACAGCGCCAGACGGCGAAAGTTTAGCGCGCTGGGAAGTTGAAGACGCATTAGGCGGCATGGTTATATCCGAAAGCTACGGATTGAAAAACAGAGATATTGACTGGGACACGCTCGCCCTAGACGCTTTTGGCCTAGACATTACCAAAAACTAACAACAAAAAAACGAAAGGGAAAAAATGACAGTACAACAAGAAACGCAAATAGTCGCTTGGAACGGCGAGACATACAGGGGCGCGGGTGATTGGTACGACAAATTCACAACAGACCCCGAATTCACGGAATACACGGAAAGCCTAGACCCAGACCAAATTCTTAGACTGGCGCTTTTCGCGTATAACGGCGCATGGGGCCTAGTTCCTGAAGACATGGCGGCCTTTATTGGACAAGAAGAAGAAAGCTACCGAGGCGAGGCAGAAAGCGCCGCGGAATTCACCCGCGAGATCATCGAAGAAATGGGCTACATTACCGCAGATATGCCTAGCTGGGTTGTTATTGATTACCAAGCAACATGGGACAGCGCGCTTAGGTTTGACTTTTTTGAGTATCAAGTTATAGACATAGATGGAAATTACCGCCAATTTTTTTGGTGGAATAACTAACAAACAAAAAACGAAAGGGAAAAAATGGGAAACCGTAGCAACATAGTTATTAGAGAAACAGCAACACAGACAGACAACTGCCTTATTCTTTATTCACACTGGGGCGGGGATGACAACCTAACCGCTGTTAGAAATGTAATGGCAAAAACCGACAGGGTTGGGGATAGCTACCTAGCCGCCCAGATATTTCACGAATTCACAAAGCTAGGCGGCTATGAAGGAAATTTAGGTTATGGGTTATGGGTTGGAAGTGTTGAAGAAATAGACGAAGACGACAACCCCGCCATATTCTTAGACATAGACACAGGCGCGGCAACTTACCAAGGCGCGACCTACACGCTACAGGGGCGACACCTTGTAAGAGAAACCGCAACACTCTAAAAAAACAGGAAAGGGAAAAATGAACAACACAATAAGGCAATTACGCCTAAGCGACATTGACGCGCTAAAGACGCTACTAGAAAAGATATGGGCGTTAGGGGATAAAGACGAAATGAGCATTAAGCACATAGGCCACGGATTAGCGGCCTTAGCAACTTATGGGACATGGAAAGCGGCGCTAGATTACGAACTGCCAGATATGGACATGACAGAAAGGCAACTCGAAAGACTTAGCGAATACTGGCAACAGGTGAAAGAGTTTCTATATGGTGTTAGCCGTGATGAGCTTATGAGCGTGTTTCAATATCTGCCTATCGCTGTTTATGGCGCTGTTTACTTAGAGAGCCACGCGGACTACTACAGAGAGGGCGGGACAAAGTGAGAGAGTGGAGAATACAGCGCCCCGCGCGTATTTGGGTAGAGGCAACAGTCAAAGCGGACACGCTAGAAGACGCGTTAGAGATAGCAGATAAAGAGATATCTAACGGCGACTTTATAGAGGTAGACGAAAGCTGGGAAGTTAACTGGGATGAATTCTGGGCCAAGGATGACAAAGGAGAAACTTTTGGCTAACGCAAACAGAACCCGCGCAATACTAGCCGCGCAGAAAGTTAGGCGGGTAGACGACCCTAAAGCGATTGAACAGGCGCTAAAGCTAACGCCTGAACAGCGCCGCGAAATGTTCGCCCCGAAAGCCGCAACAGCGGCCCCGCAACACTTACAAGGCAACGATTGGGTGAGAGCTTGGCGAACTGTTGAAAAGATAACCTACGGCCTAACAGCCTTTAGCGCGCTAATCTTTGGCGGCCTGATAGTTAGCGAGAGTAAGAAAAGCGTCAAGCAATAAACACACACGCAACACAGCGAACCCCTAGGCCTAACCGCTTAGGGGTTTAGCTTTGTCTGCTGATCTGCCCCCTGCCCCCCTATGCCCGACACACAGACAACAGAAGACAAACAAACAAAGACAACACAGGGCGGCCCCCTGCCCTATGCCCTGCCCCTGCCATGCCTAGCTAACAAAGCAACAAAGAAAGACAAAGACGAAACCCCGCAGGCATTAGATAGACAGGGGAGACCCTGCCAAGGATAGAGAGAGCAACGGGCCACGCCTGCCCCCTGCCCCTGCCCTGCCACGCCTAGCCAATCAAACACTAGAGACAGGCAACAACAAACAACCCGCTTAGATACAGGCCAGACAAGGCTCTTATCTGTTAGCCTTGTGCGCCTTGTAGAGACTACGAACAACGCAACAGGCAAATCACTATCCTGCCAAAATACGGCCCCGCTACGCCCTGCCTAAGCCCTATAAGGCTAGGCTACGGCCCTACCCCCCGCGTAGCCCCTAGGGTGGGGTATTTTCTGACACGCCCACACGCTCCGAGAC
>Ga0315904_10011209_pt1 | contig 11480 bp, 12 predicted proteins | sample LakEriMetagenome_6_FD_203529 | JGI IMG/M metagenome (GOLD analysis project Ga0315904, IMG submission 203529) | Freshwater fungal communities from buoy surface, Lake Erie, Ohio, United States - Buoy 12 MA120 | ecosystem: Environmental > Aquatic > Freshwater > Lake | place: USA: Lake Erie, Ohio... | reverse complement strand
AAGAAGGTCAATCTACATCATGACAGGCAGCAATAATAAGCTGCTATCAGATACCTTCTCTGAAGCTGATGGTGGCTGCTATTGGCACAATGCGCTAACCAATGGCCTACGCATAAGGCAGGCTGATTCTGACCCTAATTTAAAGGCATTAAAGACCAGCTGGAAGCAGACATTTGATGAACTGGATAAAATATTTTGTCTTGGCTGGGCATTTGAATGGACCGGAACTGAATGGAAAATCAGAGTTGAGCCTAGAGAGTATTTCTACCAGAACAGCATCAGCCAGACCTTTACCAATGTTGGTGAAGTAGATCAGATGGCTAAAGTTGATAAGTTATACAACAACATGACACTTGGATTTACAGACAAGTGGAAAAACATTCAGCTCTCAGGTGTATTTGCGATTCATACTGACCGAAATTACTTTGTTCCAAACAAAGCAATGAACGAGGCCAGCAGTGCTAAGCTGGATGCAAGGTCAAACATAATTGGCGAGGGCTATGCCATTGAGTTCAGCAGAAGGCTGTCAGATATAACCTTTGGCGGAGCATCATCAGACAGGCCAAATGACTATGAAACATTTATAATCTGGCTAAATAGAAATGAATTTACACTTGATCCGGTTCAGGACACTGAGTATAGGGTATTTCAGGAGGTAGGTTCAGTCACATTTGCTCCAGGAACTGCAAGCCTGAGCAGCAACCTGATTAATACAAGTAACTCTCCACTCTCAGGATTATACAATATAGCTCACACACCTGCCAGAGTTGCTTATAGATGGTGGAAGGTGCTAGGCATGCACACTTATGGCCTGAGTCAGCCTAAACTATCTTATCAGGTAGGACAATACCAGACAACTTACAGCAGCATCATTGACCTTACAGATGAACCTTGCCAGGAGTATCTTGAAGGAGGGCTAATTGAAGAGAATGTGAGTGTTAATCCCGACCTGATGGATGCTCAATATAAAGAGTATCTATTCAGGCCAATAGGCATTGAGTTTAGCTATCCGCAAAGTCTTTGCGATTTCTTAACTTTGAGCCAAGATGAGCAATACCGGAAAGTCAGGCTCACTTCTGGCAGCTTGGATGTGCAAGGGTTTATCCTTGAGGCAACCAACCAGCCGGAGGACGCTTCCGGAGGTACTACTAAATTCTCCCTGTTGATGTCAAACAAGACAACAGGTGCTGGTGGAGCTTTCACCATCGGCTTTGACACAGGCTACGAAAATGGCTAATAGAAATAGGACTCAGCTTAGCACAGACTCATCAACCTTATTTCCCAATAATACCAGTCAGCTTATCTCACCACAAGACCTGAGAGATTGGCTTACCAATGGCATTGACTCATTTGTCACTCAGAAGGATATTTCTGAGCTTGAAAATGCTATCTATGAAAACAAAGGAAACAACATTATAGCTGGGGCAACTACTGACCTGAGTTTAGCCAATGGAAATTTTGTCCATATAACCGGAACTACTCAGATTACCAGCTTTGGCACATGCCCAGCCGGATCACGATTTGTCTTAGTATTTGATAATGCAGCCGATATTCTGGCATCTGCTAACCTTGTCATTCCTGGAGTTTCTTCTGGAAACAATAAGATAGCAGTTGCAGGCGATTGCTGCATGATAGTATCAGAAGGCTCTGGAGCATGGAGAATTGTAGGCTATTTCCCATCTGCCGGAGCAGGTGCAGGCACTGTAACTTCGGTCAGTGGCACAGGCTCAGTCAATGGAATAACATTATCAGGCACAGTTACCACAACAGGTAATTTAACACTTGGAGGCACACTAAGCGGAGTTGATTTAGCTAGTCAGGTAAGTGGCATACTACCAGTTGCCAATGGAGGTTCAGGAACTGCCACACCAAGTTTAGTTGCAGGAACTAATGTGACCATTACAGGCTCATGGCCTAATCAGACTATTGATGCAAGTGGTGGAGGCACTCCTGTAGGAGCTAATACAGAGTTTCAATATAATAACGCAGGCAGCTTTGATGGAGCAGCCGAATTGACTTATTCAGGTGGATTTGTAAACATTGAAACTCCTAAAATTGGTACAAGTGTTGGCAATGGGCATCTCCATCTGCACAGAATTAATACTTCTGCTCCAAATGGCATTACAGACTATATCACACTTTATGCTGATAACTCACCTAAGCAGATAGGTGCGAGATTTGAGACTGATGCTTTTACAAGTGCATTGCAATTTGGAGCAACTACTGACAGGACATATACATTTCCAGATGCCTCTGGCAATGTTGTGCTTGATACTGCAACCCAAAACCTAAGTAATAAGACCTTAGTTACTCCAACTATTGATGGCATTGCAACCATTGGAAATGGAGCATCAGCTGGTGAGATCAGACTGTCAGAAGGCACTGGAGGAGGTAGCAACTATGTTGCTATTAAGTCACCAGCTACTTTGGCTGCTAATTATAGCCTTACGCTGCCTCCTGATGATGGTGCTAGTGCACAGATTCTCCAAACTGATGGAGTAGGTAATCTAAGCTGGGTTAATCAGTCAAGTGTTTATAGAGCCAACACAACAGCAGCAGGGGTAGTAATTACCGGCACTACTGCCAAGACTAAATCATTGTCAATCCTTATACCTGCCAATAGCTTTGGAGCAGGCACAATACTTGATTTTTCAGTTTTCGGTGTAAGAACGGCAGGCAATCAGAATTGCAGCATAAGAATTGAAGCTAACACCACTGATGCAATAGGTGGGGTTCTGATGGCAACATATACATTTCAATCAACTACTGTCAATCTATGGGCAAAGGTTAAGAGAGAGTTTATAATCAGTAACATCACAACCGATACAACAGGACTCTTAGCTACTTTAACTGGAGTTGTAGATGATGCCTCTCAGGTAGTTGGAGCAGTATCACAGATTACAGTCAATTCAATTAATTGGACAGTTGACCAATATATTGTAGTCTCACTTCAGAATGGTTCTGTCGCAGAAAGCACATACATCAGAGCAATGTCAATCCTTCAGAGATAATGGAAGAGTGCATATACATTTCAGGAATATTGACTTACAGGGGTAACAGTTACCCATTTGTAAGTTGCGAGCCACAAGATGATACTTGGGTTCAGGTCAATCTCAGCAATAATGGTGGCATAATGACCATCAGCTTACAGGCAGGGTTTACCATGATTAATTCAGAGTTGCAAGAGACTCAGGCACAATTAATGGCAACACTTAACGATAATGCCTAATTCATTTTATCGGTTTTCAAATGCTTGGAATGCAGGGTTTTATCCTGATAACCAGATAACCTCGAACCAACTTAATGACATTTATGTCACCATTGGAGCATGGTTGCCTGGTTACTTCCCCGGAAAGACATTTATCGAGCTAAAGAATGCAGTTAAGGCGCAAGTTGCTCCATTCAATCAGTTCCCTGTTCTTGGCAATTTTGAAGTCATTGTAACAACTGCTCCTGATCCTCCTTTTGTGGATTACTACATCTACATCAGGAATGTTGATTTGTATAAGATTGATAATAATCAGACCTTGATTATAGTAGGTCAATATAATGCATCCAATAATCTGATTGTCACTTGCAGTCTAACCTCATTTACTCCGGGTGCATACACAGGCACATTTAATTCAGCATTAGTTGATGCGGAGAATAACGGAGTTAATTCTCTTAAAATTGCCAATGATTATGGCTCAGCAATTTTTCCGCTCTATTACAGCTATGATTCAATCACAGGCATTGCAACAAGTGGACTAGCCAGAGCCAGCACATTGCAGCTGGATGGCAGTGGAAACATAAGCAGACTTCCTGCCGACACTTTGCCAAAGCAAAACATCAGAAAGTTCAATTTAGCAGCCCTGAGTGCGGAGGACAAGTTCGTAATTACATTTCTTGAGCGCATAATCAGCACATCGATTGCCGATACTGATTACCTGGTCATTCAGGACACATTTAATGACTATGTGATGCCTGATGGATGGAGTAAATCATTTACTTATACTGCCTCAAGTTATGACCGCATTCAGGTAACAGTGACCAGTCTTAATGACAGAGAGTTCACCATGATAGGCAGACTCGATGGTAATTGGACATGGCAGAGGTTTGTAAAGGATAATGCTCCTGTTCCAACTGGTGACTTTATTGCTAGTTATTCATCTAATACACCACTGCCCTATCTGCCATTATCAGGCTCAAGCTATGTTTATTTTGAAGCCTATTATGACTTTGACCTGTGCGATTTCACTTCTGATTGTTATGTGAGTGATGAGTTTTACCCTATGCCTGCCATACCAGGAGACACATTTCAATTTAATGTGCCATCTGATACAGGCAATCTTACAGGTCTAATTTCAACAAGTGTTGGTCTATTTGAAGAGGATGGAGGCTTTGTTCAAAAGATAGGCGAGGCCAAGAGAGATTGCTGCTTTCAGGCCTATCTGCCCTACTCAATAGCTGATGGAGGTGAACCTTTTTTTGAAGATTGGATCACATTTGTCGATGATTACCTTGTAACAACACCACTGCAATTCTTCTTCAGCAATCAGACCGAGAATTATACAGGCACATCAGCAGGCACTGAGGTAGGCGATGACCTTACCATTGTTGCAGCTACATTACCAGCTGGCACTGTGACCACTTATGATAAGCAAGACTTTATTGATGCTGTTGTGGCGCTTTCATGGCCTGCTGGAATAGTTGTATCGGGAGATATTGTGAACTTTAATGGCAATGAGGTAGTACAGCTTAACTTATGCAACTATGTGGCTGCTGATTATCCAAGCATTCAGACTAAATCATTAGCATTTGAAACGCCTGTTTACTTCAATTACATTGAAAGTCTATGCTGCAATCCACAGCAGTTTCAGGCCTCATGCACCATTCCAGCTGTTGCTGATGGATGTTACAGACTAGGGCTTTATAATTTGCAAGAAACAGGAGGTGGAAGCACTTGTGAGCTGACATTTGAATACACTATTGACTCTCCGGAGGCCTATATTGATTATATTAATGCTAATTACTCAGGAGAGTTTTATGTCTTGGCCTTGTTTGATGGAGTGAATTATTCACAAATAAATCAAATTCAAGTTCCATCCATTGTGCCACCTTCTCCGGGCTTTGTCCTTCAGGACATCATTGACTTTGCCAATGGCATTCCTGGAATGGTATGTACATACAATGAGATTACAGCCTACCTGACATTTAATTGGACAGTCACTGTTGATTGCAATGTTGAATATACCTTTAGGAATGTCATTATGGACATTGAAGGCAATGTGCTGGAGGGTTTATTTAGTACAGCAGGACAGACCTGCGAGTGCGAGATAGTTGATCTAAATGCCTACTCACTATATTCACTAAGTAACATCATTAAGATTGACAGAGCTGATTGCTTCAGCACTATGCTTGAGTTCTGGTCAGATGACAACACAATGGCTGAGGGCTTTGAGTATTTCAATGGCTGGAAGCAAAGGGTTAGGCTAGGAATTAATGGTGGAGGAGCTAAGCCTGTTCTTGAGGAGAGTTTATACAGGCAATCCAATGGAGTGCATAAGAGGCCTCAGAACAAGCAGGATTTATCATTAGATTTGCATACGGATTTTTTAGACCAAGAAACTCAGTTAGCACTTGTCGATGCCACCCGGCATGCTTACTTAGTCTGGGATAATAAGCCAATTTTTGTGAAAGGAGATATTGATGTTGCCACCATTCAGGATTTCACTACACAATCATCATTTGAAACATTGGCGCAAGTCAAGTTTCAGGCACTACTTCAGGGCTTTCAGCCCAGGAACTCAAGTTGTTTAACTTGTTAAAACTATGTCAATATTTTCTTTAACATGCCCAGATGTTGGGTGCTATCAGAACTTCCTGTGTGATCCGGAGTTCCAGAATAAAATTGTGGCGGTGGCTTATGTTCGTAAGTCTGCTGCCTTGACTTCTCAAGAGAAGTCCACTGCTGACCTGTGGATTGCTGCTCTTTATGACCGTTATCTGAATGGCGAGGCTTACCTGGTATTTAATACCTCCGGTGAAAAGCCAAAGCCTGAAACAGCTACCACTGCTGGTAGAGGTATGCAGAACACTAAGGCTCTGGCTAAGACTCACACCTTGACTTATCAGGACATGCAAGGTGTAGTGCAGAGCAATGTTCAGTTCTACAATGACATCCTTGCTTCTGCTCAGAACTTTGATTTCTATTACTTCACTCCAGGTCGTATCTGGGATGCCTCCGGCTACTATGTGACAGTCATTGGTGACCCTATCATCACTGCTGACCTGAACACATACCAGATGGCTGAAGTGACTGTGAACTGGGTTAGCAAGGTCAATGCACTTCCTTATGAGTTTGACACTGATACATTCCTTGAAGGGCTTTACTACATCATCAGCTTTACCGGAGGTTCTGGTAGCACTTATGTTGGCAACACCATTACAAGTGCCTGCACAGACCCACAGACTGTTACCTTTTCAGCTGTGCTGAACATAGGAGCTGTATCTGGTGCGCCTGAGCAAGTATGGTCAATCGAGCAAGGTGATGGCAGTGATGACATCACTGAGATTGGACTTGTTATTGATGCTGAAACTGGTGTAATCACCTGGAATCCGGTTGGTTTTACTGGCACTTACATTTTCATTGTTACTGTGACTAATGAGTATGGATGTGTTTTCGGTCAGGAGACCATCACATTGAATGTTGATTGTCCAGCAGAAGGTTAATTGAATTATGGAAGAGTTAATCGGGGTATTATTATCAAAGTTGCTTGACCGTAAGATTCGGGAAGGCAGGCACGACTACATTGAAGAGGCTCGTGAAAAAGCCGAAGAATTGGAGTACCACTTTGAAAATGAGTACCCCGAAAAGCTCCTCCACACTCAGCATCCAAGTGAAGAGCCTTGGATGAAGGAGTATAGGAGAAGGAGATGGCAAGCTCCTACAACCACTGCCACTGGGAGAGTATTTACTTTCCTCCAGAAGATTCAGCAGGCTGATGACTTTAAAATCACCTTTGAATCTGATTTCAAAAAGACAGGCATAGCTGAACGCATAGGCTTAATGGATAATACATTAAAGCATTATGTAGAATATGAGCTGCCAAAGACCGGAAGCCTTGAGAAGTGGCTATTCAATGTGTTCTTAAAGACTTATCTGAAGGATAGCAATGCAGTTGTAATTACAGTGCCTGACTATGATGAGTTTGTTGAAAATCCATCACAGGTTACTACACTTGACTGGTCAAAGCCTTACCCTCACATCATTGAGAGTGAGGACTTGATTTGGGAGGGTGAGGACTATGTAATCACCAAGACGGAGGATTACAAGGACATGAACCGGAAGAAGTGGGATCAGTTCTTGTGCTTCACCACTCAGGGGCTTATGCTCTTCCGGCAGGTTAATGAGTACACCTATGACCAGCCATTCCAGGTATTCATTCTGCCTTACCAATTCAGCTATCTGCCAGCCTGCAAGGTGGGCAATATAATTTATGAAGAAGAAGATGGTCAGCTAGTCTATGACTCAGTCCTTGCTCCTTGCCTTCCAGCTTGGAATGAAGTGCTGTTCAGGACTGATGACCTAAATATACTTTGGGCAACTCATGCCCTGCCTCAGAAGTGGGCATTGAAGATGTCTCCCTGTAAGACCTGTAATGGCACAGGCATCAGGACAAACCGAAAGGAGGAGAAGATAGGCTGTAATGATTGCCAAGGCTCTGGAAGAGCATCTACTTCACCTTTTGGCCTGATGGAAATCAATATAGACCGGGTTAGTGCTGTCAATCCTACTCCACTTGTGCCTCCTGTGCCTCCGGCTGGCTACATTGAGAGGCCAACAGAGACTGTTAAGCTATTCCAGGAGGACATCTTGCAAAAAGAGTTTCAAGGGTTTAAGGCTATTGGTCTTGAATTGCTCAGCCAGATACCTGCTGCTCAATCAGGGATTGCAAAGGAATATGACAGGAAGGAGCTTAACACCTTCTGTTTCTCTGTTACTGTCCATCTGGCACAAGTTTACCGGAAGGTCTGCTACTACATCATGTATCAGCGTTACAACTCGCTATTCAGTTCATCACTGATGGATAGCGACAAGGTGATGGCTGCACTGCCTCAAATCACTGTGCCTACTGACTATGATGTGACAACTGCTGACATGATTGCTGAGCAGCTTACCAAGGCAATGAATGGCAAGTTCAACCCACTTATTACATCAGGCATTGAGCAAGATTATGTGGAGAAGCTCTATGGTGACAATAGCATTCAGAAAACTTATTTGAAGATACTCAGCCAGCTTGATCCACTTCCATTTAAGACCACAGATGAAAAGACTGTGCTTCTTGCTTCCAATGGATGCACTCAATTAGATTACATCCTGAGTGCCAACCTTGCGGCATTTGTCATGCAGAAGGTTGATGAGGATGCCAGATGGTATGATAAGCCTGTGCAGCAGCAGAGGGCTGATGTGTATGCCTTGGCAGCAGAGAAGCAGATGCAGATTAAGTCAGGATTAGTGCCACTGATGGATGATGTCAGTGATAGCTCATCCTCTCCAGATGAAGACAACCTTGGTAAGCTACCACTAGCAGTTCAGCAATTAAGTCTTGCTGCTGAGAGAGCCAATAAGTCTGGCAATACAGAGCTTTATCAGATGCTTACTGATAAAATAAACAATCTCATTTCTCAGATTGATTAATGAATGAGAAGCAGCTTGAATTAATCAAGAAGATTCAGGAGCTTCAGATGGCTATTGAGAAGCGCATGGATGATGCGCTTCCTAAAGTCTTTGCCAAACTATCAGACCAGGTCATTGACCTAGCCAGCAACCTTAGTCTGGATGCCAAGGATAGAGCCAAGGCACTCAAGGAAATGATTAAGCTCAAGAAGGACATTTCAGACACGATTGTCAATAATAGCCTATACCAGGCACAAGTGGCTGAAGTGGTTGCAGGGTTTGACCAGCTTGCTAAGCTATCAAATGATTATATCAGCATCATCATTGATGACTTCAAGCCTAAGACTGAGCTTTACAAGGCAATCCTGGAGACCAACATTGCCACAACCAAGGATGCACTGCTAGGAGCAGGCATCAGAAACAACTTTGGCACAGCCATTCAAGAAGTCCTAAAGGACAACATTGCAGGCATAGGCACAAGGTCTGAGCTAAATAAGACCTTGAGGAAGTTTATTGAAGGCACTGACACTGAGAAGGCATTTTTAGAGCGATACATTAAGCAGACAACCAATGACTCAGTGATGACCTTTAATGCTGAGTACATCCAGACGATTGCTGATGATTTAGATGTAGAGTATTACCTATACCAAGGCACATTGATTCAGGACTCAAGGCCATTCTGCGTAGCAAGGGCAGGAAGGTTCTTCACTAAAGAGGAAGTCCAGGCATGGCCTAATCTTAAAGGCTGGCAGGGGCGCATGGCTGGCACTAATAGCACTACTATATTCAGCTATCGTGGTGGCTACAACTGCCGACATCAGCTCTGGCCTGTGGCAAAAGAGCAATATGAGTCAGCCAAAGAGAAGGGCAGAGCAGGTCTAAGGTAATCGCTCAAGATAGGCAGTAAGAATGCTGATTGGCTTGAGAAACTTCTGCTCAACTACTAGCCTCTTCCCATGACCAAGATTCATCTCAATCAGACAATCTTCGATTGATTGCTTGCGAATGTATCCTAAAATGGAAACTTCTGAGGCCTCCTCATTCACCCAGCATAAGATGAACACATCAGCACTAATCTCCTTGCGATTGTTAAACACTAGCCTGCCTGTCTTGTACTTAGTAGACTTCACCTGAATGTCATATTCACCCAGCATTAGGTCAGTCTTGCCTCCATCGCCTTCCAGGTTAATGCTAGTGTCAAATGGCAGCTTCAGAGCCTTGGCAACAGCATACTCACCAAGAACACCCATTAAGTCAGCCTGTGCCTGAGTATTTCCCCATCTAGCAACAGATGGGCGGTCAGGATTAACCTGATCCTTTAGGAAGTGCCTGCCTGTTGCCAGCACCTTGAGAAACTTGAGTTCTCGCTCTGTGATAGTTATCTTCAACTCGCATAAGGGGTTACAATAATAAGTCTAAAATACTGATATTTACATATGAAAAAGGCAAAGACAGGCAGCACTCCAGCAGCTAAGATTAGCTTTGGAAAGCGCAGAGAAGGCAAGCACAGTAAGGGCAGAAGGCCAAAGGCAGGCAATGTCAAGAAATATAGAGGACAAGGAAGATAATGGCAGAGAAAAAGTTTAAAGCCAAGGTCAATGGCAAGACTGTCAAGTTCGGGGCTAAAGGTTACTCCATTGCTCCTGGAACTGCAAAGGGTGACAATTATTGTGCAAGGTCATCAGGCATCAAACCATGCAAGAATAAACCTTGTGCCAATGACTTGAGCAGACAGGCATGGGGCTGTGTGGGCAAAAAGTCGGTAAAAAGTGCAGCCAAAAAATTCAAAAGGATTAAATAAATTTACACCATGCAATTTCCTCTCAAACACTTCAAGTTAGCTGAGTTTGATTCTCCTGATGCTCCTGGTTCAGGGGCTAAGATGCAGCCTAAGTTTTTGCAAATGCTTGACAATGCAAGGTCATTAGCAGGAGTAGCATTTAAAATCAACTCAGGCTACCGGACAGAGGCTCATAATGCTAAAGTTAAGGGAGTTAAAGAGAGCAGTCATTGTCAGGGATGGGCAGCTGATATTCATTGCACAGATGGTGATAAACGATTTGTGATAATTGACAGTCTTCTGAAGTCCGGTATTACAAGGATTGGAGTGAGCAGCACATTCATTCATGCCGACTGCGATCCGACAAAGCCTGCAAAGGTCATCTGGACATATTAATCATGACTAATGAATTAAGAAGTGAACTGGTTAAGTTCATCTATGATACTCCGGCATACGGAGCTATTCTCCTGACTAAAATAGCTAACCCTGAGCCTAACTTCTATAATCCTGGAGAGGAATGGCTCTATCATCATGGATGGTCAATAATTCTGGTGTATAGGCTTTACCGCATGGCTCAGGATATGCACAAGGACATGAAAGAGACTGTGCTATATTATGATGACAATGGGCAGCTTATTAAGATGTCGGGTTATGAAAAGTTAATCAGGCAATTTAAAAACCTACTCAAATGAGCATCTCAAAAGAGTCAGCAATCATAATAGCAATACTGCTAATCTATATTGGTGGTGATGTTTACACTGCCAATGTGAAACACAAGATGCTAGAGAAGCACATCAAGGAGAGTCAGGACTGGGCATTAACTAATACTGCCAGAAACATTGCAATGATGGAGTCAGTTGATAGCCTGAGATTACAGGTTAAAGGTCTTGGAAAGTCTGTGCTATATTTAGACTCATGCCAGCAAGTGAAGACAATCAAGCAGGACAGAGCAGAGAGAAGAGGCAAGTTCGTGGGAGGTCTGCTCAAGAGCCTTATTCCAGGCATGTGACTCCTGCCCTATTCAGTAAGCGCATGCAAGTG
>Ga0315904_10011204_pt1 | contig 11485 bp, 11 predicted proteins | sample LakEriMetagenome_6_FD_203529 | JGI IMG/M metagenome (GOLD analysis project Ga0315904, IMG submission 203529) | Freshwater fungal communities from buoy surface, Lake Erie, Ohio, United States - Buoy 12 MA120 | ecosystem: Environmental > Aquatic > Freshwater > Lake | place: USA: Lake Erie, Ohio... | reverse complement strand
CCATCTGCCGGAGCCTTCACTTTTCTTCGTTCTATGTCTGCCTCCGCTACTTTTGAATCTGCACCTATCTCCGCGAGCCTGCTTTCTGCAGTTTGCAGCGCAGCAGACAAGCGGTCTACCTCTTTCAATGTCTGTTCATAGTCTGCTTTTAGGTTATCTAAATTCTGCACGGTTTCTGCACCTTGTGCCACAATTTTCTCCATTCGCTCCAGCTTGGTTGAGGTATTATCACGCTTTATTTTTGAAACGTTAAGTTGAGCTTTCACATTACTAATTTCAGCTTGCTGGGCACTCACTTTCGCCAAAATCTGTTGGCGCTTCGCATCTTCATAGTCATGCGCAAACTCTACAAGCAATTGCCCTTTCTTCACGGTGTCTCCGGCCTGTACATAGATGTCGCGGATTACGCCATTCACCTCGCTACCCACTGCCGTTATTTTCACTTCCGGTTCCACACGCCCTATCGCCACTATTCGCTCCGGTTCCATCGCCACCGGCTGAACTTCTGCCACTACCTCTTTCTTTTGGTTACAAGCAAAAAGCGAAAACAACATCGATAAAATAAGCACACTTTTTTTCATAAGATAACAAATTAATGTTTGGTCAAATTCTGAAGATATTCCGATTGCATAATTTCCTGAGCCGCTCCATTTTGAACCTCTACCACACGTGTGGCATAAGGCACCAACCGCTGGTCGTGGGTCACCACAATCACGCCCTTGTCAGAGGCTGCCAGGTCTTGCAGTTGTTTCATCACCACGCTCACCGATTTCACATCGAGCGAGGCAGTAGGCTCATCGCAGAGCAACATCGGGGGGTCGGATACCAAGGCTCGCGCTATGGCTACGCGCTGCTGCTCTCCGCCCGATAGCATCTTCGGCAAGGACTTCAGCCGATGGCTCATACCCAAAAGCTCCAATGCCTTAAGCACCTTCGGCTTAGCCTCGCTTTCGCTCATGCCTTGTAGCTTGAGCGGCAACATCACATTTTCCTCCACGTTCAGCGGCACAATCAAATTAAAACTTTGAAACACAAAACCGATATTATTCAACCTGATTTTTGCCATCTCGCTATCGCTCAAATCGTTGGTGTAGGTGCCGTTGATCCACACTTTACCGACAGATGGATAAATCACACAACCCAGCAATGACAGTAGCGTAGTCTTCCCCGAGCCGGATGGCCCTATAATCAACACCATTTCTCCTTTGCTTACCTTAAAATCTGTAGGCTGAAGCGCCACCACCTCCGTGTCGCCACTTTTATATACTTTACTGGCACCTTCTAGGCGGGCTATTTCCATCTTGCTTTTGCACTTTGCTTTTGAATGCAGCAAATGTAAACACTTCTACCCTCACATTTTAGCCCAATATTCTCCAACTGTCTAATACCGCCCTCGAACCGAAAATCAACCACCGAAATGGGCAAAGACAAAACGAAGTCTATTAGGGAAAATCATTTATTAATACATAAAGAGTGGTCTACCAAACAGTGTTTTTAAAACTGAAAATACACAATCTTAAAAACCTAAATTTATAGACCCCTAGTGTACTTGCTTTATTCTCAAAAATCATATATTCGATTATACGAAATAAACCCTCGCATATATGTAAGTTAACGGGAATAGTGAACGACTGAAACAGAAAGAAAATCTACAATGAAAGAAAGAACTTTAATCAAAAATATAAGCATCGTTAACGAAGGACAAATAATCCTTGCCGACATTCTAATTGATAATGGCATAATTCAAAAAATTGGACATCTCGCAGACATTGCTAATTCAAAAATTATTGATGGAACTGGCAAATATTTATTTCCAGGTATCATTGATGGACAAGTCCATTTTCGTGAGCCTGGCCTAACACATAAAGGCGATCTTTATACAGAAAGCAAAGCCGCTATTGCTGGTGGCGTGACTTCATTTATTGATATGCCAAATACATTTCCAAATGCATTAACTATTGATGTCTTAAATGAAAAATATCAAATAGCATCGAAAAAATCGTTAGCCAACTTTGGTTTCTTTTTAGGTGTTAATGGTGACAATCTTGATTGCGTAATCAATCTCGACACATCCAAATTGTTAGGTGTTTCTGATGACGGACTTTACTTTACAAAAAAAGGAAACCTACTTGCCGACAATCCTGAAACGATGGAAAAGCTTTTTGCCAACTGTAAATCCATCATTGCCATCCATTCTGAAAAAGAACAAATAGTTGAGGAAAATGAAACCATCTATAGAGATAAATATGGCGATGATGTGCCTATTGAATTTCATCCAATCATAAGAAGCGAGAAAGCGTGTTATGAGGCGACCAAAAGAGCCATTGACATTGCCAACAAACACAAGGCAAGACTGCACATTCTGCATTTGACCACAGAAGCGGAAACACATCTTTTCCGTAATGACATTCATCTGCAAGAGAAAAATATAACCACGGAAGTATCGGTTCACCATCTGTGGTTTTCCGACACAGACTACAAACGTTTAGGAACTTTAATAAAATGGAACCCGGCAATAAAAACAGAGAAAGACAAAAAAGGGCTTTTAAAAGCTTTGTTGGACGATAGAATAGACATTGTAACTACAGACCACGCTCCACACACATTAGACGAGAAACAAAAACCTTATTTTCAATCCATGTCGGGTGCACCCATCGTTCAGCATTCGCTAAACATTATGCTTGAGTTTTATAAAAAAGGACTTATTTCATTAGAGAAAATCGCTGAAAAAATGTGTCATAATCCAGCGACACTTTACCGAATAGAAAAAAGAGGTTTTATACGTGAGGGCTACTTTGCAGACCTAACTATTGTTGACTTGAATTCAAGTTGGACGGTCAGTAAAGAAAATATTTTAACCAAATGTGGTTGGTCGCCATTAGACGGAACAACATTTCAAACAAAAGTGACCTATACATTTGTAAATGGCAACTTAGTTTACCACAACGGACATTTTAATGAAACAGAAAAAGGGCAAGCGCTAACTAAAAAAAATGAGAGATAGTACGAAGCACTATAAATTTCCGTAAAGAATTGGGAGTACTTCCTCTCGGATGTTATAATTCTTCTAAAACAACTGCTTCAATACTCGGCTTACCTCTTGCTCTGTGCTGAGTAGTTCTTGCTTCTCTTGTTTCTGCACAGCTATGTTATGCTTATCATAGCTGATGGCATTTAAGCGAGTTTTTACCGAGGCCGTCTTGGCCATAAAATCTTTCTTATACTTTTCGGGCAGCGGGTCTGCAAATACCAACTTCTGCTTCAATGGGTCTACTTGCGCCCCATCTTTCCAAAAACGATAACACACGTGCGGCCCAGTGGCTAGTCCAGTGCTGCCTACATAACCAATCACATCGCCTTGTCTTACTCTTGCTCCGGGACGAATACCCTTTGCAATCTTGCTCATGTGTAAATATTGAGTTTTATATTGCCCGTTGTGGCGCAATTTCACATAGTTACCGTTAAACTGCTTGAAACAAGCTGCTTCAACCACTCCATCGGCCGTAGCCAAAATAGGCGTGCCATAAGGTGCCGCATAATCGGTACCTAAGTGCGCTTTCCACTTTTTTGTGACCGGATGAAATCTACGTCCAGAGAATTTTGAAGAGATACGTGAAAACTTAACCGGAGATTTTAAAAACATCTTCTTCATGGTGTTACCTTGCTCATCTAAATATTCCCCCACGTGCGAAGCGTCTTTCTCATAGTAGTAAGCATAATACTCTTTGCCTCCGCTATTAAACATCACCGCGCTCACTTCGCCAATGCCCGCACTTTCACCTTCCACCACGTCTTCGGTATAAATCACCTTAAACTTATCGCCCTTTTGTATCTTATAGAAATCGACTGTCCAAGCAAAAATCTCTGACATACGCACCGCCAAAGCCGGGTTAATGTCGTTTTCAGCTAAAGTTTCATAAAGTGATGATTTAATAACACCACTTACTTCTTTGGTGCTGCGGTCCACTTTGTTCTTCCCGCGATAGATATAGAGCGAGTCTTCGAGATTGAACACTACATAGTCAATCTTATTTTCTTCATAAATTAACTTCTTAGCCACCAAACCTGAGTCGCTCGGTTCACACAGCACCGTGCAGTTTTTACCCGCCTTGATTTTATTCAAGCTAAATATATTCTCCGACTCTTGTGCCAAGAAATGTATAGACTGGTAAGCCACGTTGTGCTTAGTCAAAATATCGGCAAAGATTTCTCCGGGTTTAATCACATGATTCACCACGCTAAAATCGCTGATGTTGATACCATACTTTATGTCCACTTTCTCCACCTTGCTCTTGGCATAAGCCGGCAACTCCCTCATTACAGGCGATAGCCAAACAATGGCTTTATAACCTAACACTAAGCTCAGCACCAATGCCGCCACTACAACTATATATTTTGGTTTTATCATTTTTCTCCGTTTTCAGTTTCAATAGTACAAAAGCCTCTTCAAAAAACTACAGCAACTAAGGTGCTTATTAACCACATTTAGCGCATTGGCGTTCAATCGAAAAGACACTAACCTAAACGAAAAACGCCCCAAGAATATTGGAGCGTTTATAAACGTGATGATAAAAGAAAGTTACTCTGCCAAAGTCCAAGAAGAAGTTCTACCCAAGAAAGACATGGAACAGATAAACCCCCTAAGGTCTAACACAGTACCTTTAAAGGTCAATTTCCCGCAATAAGTTTTACCATTTTTAGGGTCGTAAACCGTTCCACCGGTATAAAGATTTTTATCATTAGCATCTATCGAAAATCCTTTCAAAATCAATAATCCGTTGAGCGGTTTTTCTTTAAGTGAAGATTCGGGATTTTCTTTATCTACTTTAGGTTTGCCGTCCTTCTCGTTGGGTTCATCGAGCCATACTATTTTGCCATAATACTTACCGTCTTTAGCCAAATAAACTTGTATTTTACTGGTCTTTTCTTGGTTAAACCACACACGCTCTATTTGATTTTTCTGCGCGAAAAGCGCAGCTGAAGCAAACATAAGGACAAAAGTGATTAAAGCAGTGATGTTCGTTTTTTTCATGATTTAGGAATGGTTTAGTGAATGAATTACTATTTCGAATTTAAACACAATCTCCAACACTACATAAAAAAAGGCTGCTCTTTTAGAGAGCAGCCTTTGTAAGGTTAAGCAAGCGAGGCGTTGATTACATCATACCACCCATTCCACCCGGCATTCCACCGCCCATGCCGCTCATATCCATTCCACCTTTTTCGGATGGTTTGTCTACAATAACTACTTCTGTAGTCAACAACATTGATGCAATAGAAGCTGCGTTTTCCAAAGCTATACGAGTAACTTTAGTTGGGTCAATAACTCCTGCTTTTTTCAAGTTTTGGTATTCGTCAATGCGGGCATTGTAACCGTAGTCATCTTTGCCTTCGCGCACTTTTTGTACCACGATAGAACCTTCCAAACCGCTGTTTACCACGATTTGACGCAAAGGCTCTTCGATGGCTCTGCGCACGATAGAGATACCAGTAGTTTCATCATCATTGTCGCCCTTTAGTTTTTCTAAACCGGCTTGTGCACGGATGTAAGCTACACCACCACCGGCAATGATACCTTCGGCTACGGCAGCGCGAGTAGCATGTAATGCATCGTCAACACGGTCTTTTTTCTCTTTCATTTCTACTTCGGTAGGGGCACCGATGTAAAGAACCGCCACACCACCGCTCAACTTAGCCAAACGCTCTTGCAATTTCTCGCGATCGTAGTCTGAAGTTGTTTTCTCGATTTGTGCTTTGATTTCTTCTACACGTGCTTTGATTTGCTCTGTGTCGCCTTTACCGTTTACGATAGTCGTGTTGTCTTTGTCCACTACTACTTTCTCGGCTTGACCAAGGTATGAGAAATCTGCGTTCTCTAGTTTATAACCCATTTCTTCGCTGATGCAGATACCACCCGTAAGGATAGCAATGTCTTTCAACATTTCTTTTCTGCGATCACCAAAGCCCGGAGCTTTAACAGCAGCCACTTTAATGGTGCCACGCAATTTGTTTACTACCAATGTAGCTAAGGCTTCGCCTTCTACTTCTTCGGCAATAATCAACAACGGACGACCTGCTTGAGCTGTTTTTTCTAAGATTGGCAACAACTCACGCATATTAGAAATCTTCTTGTCGTAAATCAATAGCAAAGCGTTGTCTAATTCCGCTTCCATATTTTCTGAGTTAGTAACAAAGTAAGGTGACAAATAACCACGGTCAAACTGCATACCTTCCACAGTTTTCACTTCAGTTTCTGTTCCTTTTGCTTCTTCTACTGTAATAACTCCACCGGTGCCCACTTTCTTCATAGCATCGGCAATCATTTTTCCGATTTCGTTGTCGTTATTAGCAGAAATAGACGCTACTTGTTCAATTTTGTCGAAGTCGCTGCCCACGGTCTCTGATTGTTTTTTCAAACTTTCAACTACTACGCGAACCGCTTTATCAATACCGCGTTTCAAATCCATTGGGTTAGCGCCAGAAGCCAAAGCTTTTAAGCCCGGACCAACGATAGCTTGTGCCAATACAGTAGCTGTGGTCGTACCGTCACCGGCTAAGTCAGCTGTTTTAGAAGCCACTTCTTTGCACATCTGCGCGCCCATGTTTTCCACCGGATCTTCCAGTTCGATTTCTTTGGCCACAGACACACCGTCTTTGGTTACTGATGGGGCACCATATTTTTTGTCAATAATTACGTTTCTTCCTTTAGGGCCGAGAGTTACTTTCACTGCATCAGCCAACTTGTCTACTCCTGCTTTTAATTTGTCGCGAGCGTCTTTCTCAAATAATATAAGCTTTGCCATATTTTTTACGATTTAATGTTTGGTTTAATTAATGTTTACTGCTTGAAATCAATTAAAGGATAGCGAAGATATCGCTCTCGCGCATAATCAAAAAGTCTTCCCCTTCTACTTGAAGTTCGGTGCCGGAATATTTTCCGTAAAGGATAGTGTCACCTACTTTTACTGTAGTCGGTTCGTCTTTTTTGCCTGGGCCGGCTGCGACTACTGTGCCACGTTGTGGTTTTTCTTTTGCTGAATCAGGAATAATGATTCCACCCGCTGTTTTAGTTTCAGCCTCTGCCGGTTTTACTAATACGCGGTCTGCTAAAGGTCTGATTTTTACATCTGCCATAGTTTTGGTTTTTTATTTTTGGGTTTGTTAATAATAAGTTTCACTGATGTATAGCAGACTTTGTGCCATACCGTTGAAATGGATTTTTTGGCAGACAGAACATGAAAAACTGTCCATTTTAGGTATAGAAATGGCAGATTTTTGCGACAAAAACAACCATGAAGGAACCACCTCTACTCCCTGACCCGACCATTCTCACCGATTTAGTGAGCGTCAAAATGCCATTTGGGCGGTTTAAAGACCGGCTCATCTGCCAGCTGCCGGTGTCCTACTTAGAGTGGTTTTATGCTAAAGGTTTCCCTAAAGGAAGATTAGGCACATTGCTCGCCACCATGCACGAAATAAAAATCAATGGTTTGGAGGAGTTGCTAAAGCCCTTGCTTAAAAACAATATACCGCTCAACATACCCAAAAACAAGAGGTAAACACTGTAAAGTAACCTGCTATGAAAACCGCTACCAGTCAAGAAATAAAAAAAGAATTGCAACACCTTTCTGCTGCCAAGCTGACGGAGATTTGCCTCCGCCTGGCGCGATTTAAAAAGGAAAACAAAGAGTTGCTGAGCTATTTGCTTTTTGAGGAGCATGATGAGCAAGGCTATGTGGCGAGTGTAAAAACAATGATTGACGATGAGTTTGCGGTAGTGAAAGTGAGCAACAGCCCTTACTTGCTGAAAAAGAGCTGTCGGAAAATTCTCCGCCAAACGAATAAATACATTCGCTACACGTCCGTAGAAACTACGGAGGTAGAATTATTAATGCACTATTGCGAGGCATTTCGCACAGCTAAGATACCCTTATACAAAAGCACTGCGTTGACGAACATCTATCTTTCGCAAATCAAAAAGCTGGAGAAGCTGATTAAAAACTTTCACGAAGATTTGGAGTACGACTATCTGCGTCAATTGGATAGTTTAAGGACATAAAAAAGTCCCGATAAAACGGGACTTCTCTGCTATCAATTCCAATCAATTTCTTCATCGTCCGTGATGGGCGGGGTGACATTGCTGGTGGTATTTTCGGTGTCTTCTTTGTCAATGATTGACTTAGGTTTATTTTCCTTTGGCAGAATAAAACTCTTCTCTTTCGGAGCTTGATTTTCGCTGCGGGCAGGGCGCTCCGATTGGTTATCATCACTGCGCACCGGACGCTCGGCATCATAGTCAAAATCGGGCATCAATTCCTTCTTCACGTAATTTACCGTTTCTTCCAAAGCCTCCACAAATTTCTTGAAGTCTTCCTTGTACAAAAATATTTTGTGGCTGTCGTAGCCTTCGCCATCAAACTTCTTCTTGCTCTCTGTGATGGTTAAAAAGTAATCACCTTGCTTGGTGTTACGCACATCAAAAAAATAGGTTCTCTTCTTCCCTGCTTTCAATTTCTTGCTAAAAAAGCCACTGTGCTTTCCTTCGTTGTTTTTCTCCACTATTTCCGTTTTTTAGATGAATGAATGAAAATTAATACTGCTAATATATTTTTACAAATTTATAGTAATCTTTTACAAAGGTTAAAAATTGTTTATACTTCTCCGGTTTCAACTTGTTGCTCGTTCATCTGCCGCTCATAAATAGACAAATACAATCCTTTTTTGTTCAACAATTCTTCATGTGTGCCTTGCTCTACAACACGTCCTTCGTCCAAAACGATGATGTGGTCAAATTGGATCATGGCCAAGATGCGGTGCGTAATTACAATGGCCGATTTCCCTTTCAATACTTTATCCAAATTTTGTTGAATAGCTTTTTCGGTGGCGGTGTCTACTGCACTCAAGCTGTCGTCAAGCAAAAGAACGTTCGGTTGCTTAATAAGAGCGCGCGCGATGCTAATCCGTTGCTTTTGGCCTCCTGAAAGTGTGACTCCGCGTTCGCCCACCATCGTTTCGAACCCCTCGGGGAAAGCTTCGATTTCTCTGCCGATAGACGCATAGTTCGCAAACTCTTTTGCCTTGGCGAGGTTCGACTCGGGCAAGCCGAAGGTGATGTTATCGGCAATAGTCTCTGAAAAAAGGAACACATCCTGTGGCACAAAACCAATCTGCTGGCGTAGACTTCCCGCTTCGAGTTGCTTAATGTTTTTACCATCCAGCAGAATACTACCCGAAGTGGCATCATACATCCGCAGTAACAAATCGGCAATGGTGGTTTTGCCCGAACCCGTGCGTCCGATGATAGCCAAACTTTGTCCTGCCTTGATGCTAAACGACACGTTCTTTAGGGCTTGGATACCCGTGTCGGAATAAGTAAAAGAAACATCATCAAACTTGATTTCACCTTTTAGCTGAGTGGGTTCGCCAATTCCGACTTGCACACTTGGTTGTTCTCTCAAGAATGTGTTAATCCTTTTTTGCGAAGCAGCTGCGCGCTGAATAAGCGAGGCCGTCCAGCCCAAAGAGCTCACCGGCCACATCAACTTGTTAACATACTCTAAGAATGCCGCCAAAGTACCTGGGTTTATTAGTTTATTGCCAACATGAATGCCACCAATACACACCACAATAATGATGCTCACGCCAACCAATAAGGACATGACCGGAAAATAGATGGCATCGATTTTCGCCATCTTCACTTGCTTGTTCTTATAGTCTTCGGCTTGGGTTTCAAAGTGTGCCAACATAGCCGCTTCGCGGTTGTAGGCCTGCACTACTCTAATTCCCGAATAAGTTTCTTGTGCATCGGTGGTGAGGTCAGAGAGTTTGGCTTGAATTTCTGTGCTTGCCTTTTCAATTTTTTCGTTGACAAAATAAATGATGATAGAAAGCAACGGCAAAGGAATGAGCACATAGAGCGTCAATTCTTTATCTAGATAAAGCATAAACGACACCGAGAAAAAGATAGTAAAAAACAAGTTGACCGTGTACATCAAAGCGGGGCCGATGTACATCCGCACGCGGCTTACATCTTCGGTGATGCGGTTCATGAGGTCACCCGTGTTGTTTTTGCGATAAAAAGCCAAGTCGAGGCGTTGATAGTGTTCGTAGATTTCGTTTTTGAGGTCAGCTTCGATAAGGCGAGAAACAACTATAATCATTTGACGCATCATAAACGTGCAGCCGCCTGCTAGGAGCGCTACTAACATGTATTTGAGAAACAACCACAGCACAGCCGAGGTAACAGAGGTTTCGATGGCAGCAGAATTGGCTCCGGCTTCGCCCATGTCGGAGAGTTGTTTCGCAATCAAGTTAACAGCTTGGCCTGTGATGTAGGGCGTGTAGCTACTCAGCGCATTGGCTGTGATGACAAACAGCACACCCGCTAACAGACGCCATTTGTACTTGTAGAAATATTTATTAAGGTAGGCTAATTCTTTCACTTAATTATCTTTTAACAGCATGGAGCGGAACTTAGTTTTACAACAGCTAAACCAAATTTGGCGATTACGAATAAAGTGTAAACTTTGCCCCCACTTTTTTGACGTCACGAAATAAAGAATTGTCAGCACATTTCAACCACTGCGCGACCGAGAAGAAGTTAACACCTTAACCCTAATTAACCAACGCTATGCATACAGCGAACGAAATATACAAGACCGTAGAAAAACAACCTTCCCACGTTTTTGACATGGTGAGCGCCATGGACCATGAGCAAGTGATGTTTTTTAACGATGCCGAAACCGGGCTCAAAGGCATTATTGGTGTACACAACACGGTGCTTGGCCCATCGTTAGGCGGTTGTCGCATCTGGAATTACGAAAACGAAAGCGAAGCGCTATGGGATGTATTGCGCCTGTCGCGCGGCATGACCTTCAAGTCGGCCATCAGCGGCATCAACTTGGGCGGTGGCAAGGCGGTGATTATCGGCAACCCAAAAGTAAAACGCGATGAAGCCTTTTGGCGCAGATTTGGAAAATTTGTGGATAGCCTCAACGGCAAATACATCACTGCTGAAGACGTAGGCACCTCTATCGAGGTGATGAGCATCGTGATGCAAGAAACAAAGCACGTGACCGGCAAACCGATTAGCGCGGGCGGTGCGGGCGACCCTTCTCCGTTCACGGCTTATGGTGTTTTCTTAGGCATTAAAGCCAGCATCAAACAATGGACGGGCAGCGATGACATGACGGGCAAGACCGTGGCCGTTCAAGGCGTAGGCAGCGTGGGCTTTTACTTGGTGGGGCATCTCTGCAAAGCCGGAGCTAAGGTGTTGGTGACCGACATCAACGAAGCCAACTTAGCTCGCGTGGTGAGCCATCATCCGGTGACTGTGATTGACCCAAGCGAAATTTACAGCGTGGCGGCTGATGTATATGCCCCTTGCGCCTTGGGAGCATCGGTGAACAGTGAAACCATTCCTCACTTGAAATGCGCCATCATTGCCGGAGCAGCTAATAACCAATTGGCGAACGAACCATTGCAC
>Ga0315904_10011203_pt1 | contig 11485 bp, 9 predicted proteins | sample LakEriMetagenome_6_FD_203529 | JGI IMG/M metagenome (GOLD analysis project Ga0315904, IMG submission 203529) | Freshwater fungal communities from buoy surface, Lake Erie, Ohio, United States - Buoy 12 MA120 | ecosystem: Environmental > Aquatic > Freshwater > Lake | place: USA: Lake Erie, Ohio... | reverse complement strand
GTGCCTATTCTTCTGCCGCAGCGTGTTTTGCGATGAATCCCTGGATCGTCAAGGACATGGTGGTGGCCTGACACTGGGCTGCCACTCGCTTTTTGTGCGTCGCTGCCAGTCCTGCCACGTCGTGAGTCCTGCCGAGAAAAGTCGTCTTGCACTCCTTCAATGCGTTCCAAGACCATCCGTGAGTTCAATCGGCGTAGTGGTCCTTACCCAACCGGCACTCAGGTGGCTACAGTGGATCCGCGGGCAGTTCTTGCCAGCAACCGCGGTGGCGCCCGATCAGCCCCAGCCGACGCGATCGATGGTTGGCGCGCGTGAGGCCATGACCGCATTTCTCTTTATGAATCGAGCGATTTCCGCGCATGAGGCTAACCAGACGTCCTGCCCGTCCAACATCTGCAATGTATCTATGAAGGTTTTCCGCTGATCAGGGTTGATCAGCAGGTACGGGTGCCAAACGAGAACCAACAGCCCGCCTTCTTCCTCATTCGATGCAAGGGTGGCCCGGAGTTCTTCATACATCGCATTCGGCGTTGCAGGGACTGCGGCGCGGCCGACCGCAGTTCGAAGCCCGCCCAGGTGTGGCTCGAGGTGAAATGCGTCCACATTGGTCCACTGGTAAGCGAGAACCGCAAGCGAGGACTCAGCGCCAGAGGAAGTCCCTAAGCACGAACAGTACTCATATCCCTCCGCTGCAAGATGGGCAAAGGTCGACGGCGCAGGTGGGCCTCCCGGAGGTCTGAAGCCGAGGGCGCGAAGCCCAAGCTCGGTCAATGCGCTCTGCGCACGAGAGAGTAGCTCTTTCTCTCTCCCCCCGACCCGTGCCCAAGCCTCGTGACGCCAGCCGTGCAGCGCCACCTCCTTGCCAGCCGCTGCAATCGCGCGTACTGCATCTGGGTGGCGGGCAACGCTCCAGCCTTCCACGAAGAATGTGGCAGGCCGTTCGGCTAGGGCCTCGAGCACCCACGGAAGTCCGCTGACGATTGATTCGTGGCGGCCGAGAGGCTTCTCCGCTGGCCAAATGCCCGCCTCAATCTCGGCTGCCTCGGCCAAGTTATCGAATGTCAGGCAGATGGCCGCCTTCTGGCGGAGTGGGCCCCAGCCAGGGTTTTTCATGCTTCTGCCGGTCGACGTTTTGCCATGCGCGCAGCGGCGGTCGCCGCCTCGTCGACCGCCAGGGTACGATCGGCGAGGGAGCCAGTCAGTACGACGCCGTAGACTTCTCGCGCTGAAGCTAGGGAAACGAGCCCCTCCTGAACGTCCTGACAGACGCGCTCAGACTCGCGTTCGATCGGATCGCCATAGCCGGCGCCGCCGCAACCGATGCCAATGATGACTTCGCCTTCGCTGAGCGTCATTGCCGCGTTGTCCGGGAGCAAGGTTTCGCTGCCGTCTGCACCCCGCTTGAGCGCATGCGGACGGCTCCCTGACTGTCCGCCACGAACCCCGCGCGGTGGGTTGATTGCGCCGTCCGTTGGGTACATCACGTGCATTACACCGCGTCGCGGGCCATACGCTATCCTGCCGGCGGGCGCGCCACGACGACGGCCGGCACCGGCAGAGTCAGCGATCAAGCGGTTCTCGTGGAATAGCACCGGGTACTTAAGCTCGTTGATCTCGACGCTGTCGCGCATCAGCTGGCCAGCCACGACCGGGACGCCGAAGTTGGTCCAGCCGTCGGCCGAAGGCCCACCAGGGCCGCCATTGTTCAGGAACAAGAGCTGGTTTTGATATGGCGCGCCCGCGCGGCGGAAGTCGCTCCCCGAGATCACTGCTGCGCTGGCGCCCATGCCGATGCCGGCCTCCGCAAGGCCTATCCCTTCGCCGATATCGGCGAAGGCCGATTGCACCTGATTCGCAAGCCGATCCCCGATGTTCGTGGTGGCCATCGAGCAGCTGAATGGATGCCGTGGTCGGCCAACCACGCAGTTGTCGCGTAGCTTCACGTCGACGCGACGAAAGCTGCCTGAGTTGTGCGGCACGTCTCCGCCAAGCACGTTGAATAGTCCGATCAGCGAATTGCCGAACGAGCACGCCTCCGATTGGTTCAGCCCCATGGGCAAGCAGTCGATGTTGTCGCGCAAGTCGATCTCGACGTGTGCAGCCTGCGGGTCGACAGTTACGACAACATTGATGGGAATGCCGGCTTCGAACCCCGGTATCGGATCGTGCACTCCGGTGGCCTCGATTCGTCCGGGCGGCAAGCGCCGAATCGCCTCGACCATCATTCGTTCCGAGTAATCCAGCCATTCGGCCATGAAGCGGCGGATTGTCTCCAAGCCGTACTTCGCGACCAGTTCCCTGAGCCTTCGTTCACCGATTCGAGCCCCACCCACCATTGCTTGGTAGTCACCGTACCAGACCTCCGGCACACGGATTCGGCGTTGGCACATGCGGATGATGTCCGGTACATCTTGATAATCACGCTGGACCCGAACACACGGGAAGATAATCGCACCCTCGTTGTATATGTCTTTCGCGAACGGCATGTACGTCGTTGGCAGTGAGTTACCGCAATCCGCCTGGTGCGCCATCACAGCGACGGTAAACAGGTGACTCTCGTCGATGAACACCGGCACCAGGATCGTGTGGTCCGCAGCATGGGTGTTCCCCAGGTAGGGATCGTTGTGCAGGAAGGCATCGCCAGGTCGGAGGTCGGCGTGCAGCTCCGTCATGGCTTGTGCCTTGTAGTGGGAGCCACAGATGTGACCGGGAAGTCCATCGGCGGATGCGAGTAGTTCGGCCGCGGCGGAGTTGATGGAGCAAGAGAAGTCGTGGGATGTGACAACCGAGGAGCGCGCGCCGCGGACGAGCACATTTCCCATTTCGCGGACGATCGCATCCAGGCGGTTTGCCAGTACGGCAAGCAGCATGGGGTCGAACGACGAAGACTCCATTGATCTCTCCTCAGCCGGTTTCGAGCAGGAAACTGCCACTAGTGGTCCGGCTTGCGCGCCACGCAGGTGGCACGACGATCGTCGTATAGGGTTCGGCAATGATCGCAGGACCGGCTAAGCAGACGACCCCCTCTGTGTGGCTCGACAGGATGGGAATCTCCACCCATCCGTGCCCGGCGAAGTAGGCGCGCCCCGCCCTGGCGGGAGCGTGACGTTCCACCGGTGTGACGGCGAGATCGGGCTTGCGGATCCTAGCCCTCAGTCGCAGTTTCCAGTAGGGGCACTCCACGGTCTGGGCCCGGTCAAAGAAGCCGTAGACGCGCTCGTGCACGCAGTGGAACGCCTCCTCAAGTCGGGCGATATCCTCCGGCGAGTCAAACCGGGACATGGCGAGGGGCGTTTCGAGTTCCCAGACTTGGTGGGCGTAGCGCGCCTCGGCGAAGCGTTCGAAGGTGAACTCAGTCAACCCCCGCTTGCGCAGATGCTCCGCGAAGGCCTGAGCGTCGCTTTCGAGCTCTTCGAGCATTCGATTTACTGCATCCAAATCGAATTGCTTGAGATCTGCAAAGCGGCTGGACGAGAACTCCATGACGATGTCACAGAGCTGGGTACCTGCCGCGCTGAGGGCGCCTGCCGTGGGCGGCACCAACACCCGGCGGCAACCAAGGCTATCAGCGATCGCGGTCGCGGCGAGTCCGCCCGCTCCGCCACCGGCAAGCAACACGCTCTCGCGCGGGTCGATGCCCTCCCGAACCGTGATGTCCTCGATTGCCGTCACCATGTTGTGATGTGCCACCGACAGCACGGCCTGCGCCGCTTCCTCGACAGGTAGGCCCAAGCGCTGTGCAAGTGGGCAAAGCACGCGTCTCGCCGCCTCCACATCGAGCGTCATGCGGCCGTCCAGAAAGCAGTCCGGCCGTAGGTACCCGAGTACGGCTGCGGCGTCGGTCAGAGTCGGTCGCATGCCGCCGCGGCCGTAGCAGGCGGGCCCCGGGTCCGCTCCGGCACTTTCCGGCCCCACGCGCAGCATTCCTCCTGCATCGAGCCAGGCGATCGAGCCGCCGCCGGATCCAATGCTTCTCGTGTCGACCGAGGACACCGCCACGATATGTCCAGTGTCGCGTCGGCCGAGCCAGGTGTCTCGTGTAGTCGTGATGCGCCCGTCTCGCACGACACTGACCTCAAAGGTCGTTCCACCGGTATCGCAGACGATCGCATTGTCTTCGCCGAGTTCGCGCGTGTAGGCAAGGCCGGCCACTGGTGCCATAGACGGTCCTGAGCGGACTGTGAGCACAGGACGCTCGGCAATGTCCTCGACCTGCATTACCCCGCCCATCGACGTGGCAATGAAGAGGTCGCCCCTGAACCCCGCGCCCGACAGGTCCTGCTGCAGTTCCCCGAGGTGTCGTTGCATGAGTGTCTTTATCGATGCGTCGATGACCGTAGTCGAGGCGCGCCGGTACTCGCGGATCGTAGGGCTGACGATATGCGACAGCGACAATGCGACACCCGGTAGCGCCGCACGTAAAAGTTCAGCGACCCGGCGCTCGTGGGCTGGATTTAACATAGACCACAGGAAGCAGACCCCGATTGCCTCCACGCCGAGTGCACGGAGTCGCTCGATCACAGAGGCGACCTGCGCCTCGTTCAGTGGGTGGAAAACTCCGCCCTCGGCATCGATCCGCTCGTCGATCTCGAATGTCAGCGACCGCGGTACGTAGGGGGCTGGGAACTCGGTACTGAAGTCGAAGGGGTTTGCCTTGGTGCCTTCGCGAAGCGTCAGTACGTCAGGGTGGCCGGCGGTGACGAGTAGCGCTGTGCGGGCGATCTTGCCTTCGACTATTGCGTTGGTTGCATGCGTCGTCCCATACACGAGGAGGTCGGTGGCAGCGAGGAGTTCGCCGAGACTCCGGCCGAGCGCCTGGGCAGCGACGCTGATCGCCGCGAGGACGCCTTCGCTCACACGCTTGGGCGTTGTCGGGGATTTTCCTTGAACAAGGCAGCCATCGGGCGCCGTGATTACGACGTCCGTGAACGTGCCACCCGTATCAATACCGATTCGGTACTTCGCGCGCGGATCCCTAAAAGGTCGGCTAGAAGTGCAGTGCACGGCGAATTTGCTCGAGCCCCTCGTCCAGATGCGCACAGAGGGCTGCTTTTGCGCCGTCGATGTCCCGAGCGCGGCAGGCGTCCAGGATGAGCTGGTGATCCTCGTTCGCATGTCGCTCGACCTCCTGGAGGTTCGAGCCTGCACTGCGCGCGAGCATAAGCAGGTAGACGCTAGCCTGACTGCGGACTACCTCGATCAAACCGCAGAGGCGCTCGCTCTGCGATCGGGCGTACAGGCCTGCGTGGAACGCCTGGTTGAGTTCCACGTATGCCTGCGGCTCCTTGGTCAACTGCATGCGCTCGATGAGCCGCCGGAGTTCCTCAAGGTCGCGGTCACTCATATGCGGAATGGCCCACTCGATTGCCAGCGGCTCCAGCGCAGCCCGGATGGCATAACACTCGGTGATGTCCTCCCAACTCGGCGACACCACCTGAGCGCCGCGCCGCGCGTCCGCGCTGAGGAGCCCTAGCGCTGCCAGCCGAACGAAGGCTTCCCGGACCGGCGTGATGCTCACGTTGAATTCTCGAGCGATCTCCTCTTGGAGTAGCCGCTGTCCCGGAGCAATACGCCCATCGACGATCTGGTCGCGCAATGCCGACGCGAGTTGGTCGCTGACCGTGCGGGCCACTTCGATCTGTGCCACGGAAGACCTGCTGCAGTAGTGGGTTCCGCTCAATCCTACCCCGAATGAAAAGGATAATCAAGTATTGCGAAACGCGAATGCATTTAGCATTATGCATCCATGGTCGCCAAACTTGTAAGCCTTCGGGGGTCCTCATGAATCACACGGTCTGGAGCGTCTTGATCTTTGTCTCTTTCGTGAGCGCGCCAAGTGCGGCGCAAGATCACGGGGGGGCCCTCGACGAGGTCGTGGTGACCGCGCAGAAACGTACGCAGTCGATGCAAGACGTTGGCGTTTCGATCGCCGCGTATTCGTCCGCGGAACTCACGGCCCGCGGCGTCGAGTCGAGTCTCGACCTCGCCCGCATAACGCCGGGTGTGCACGTATCCGGAAGCATCGGCGGGCAGAACTCCCAGTTCACGATCCGCGGCGTCACGCAGGCGGACTTCGCGGACACGCTCGAAGCGCCTGTCGCGGTCTACATCGACGACACCTACATTTCCATGCAGCAGGGCCAACTCTTCGGGTTGTTCGATCTCGAGCGTGTCGAGGTATTAAAGGGGCCCCAGGGGACTCTCTTCGGCCGCAACGCGACCGGAGGGCTGGTGCACTTCCTGACAGCACGGCCAACGCAGGAGCCCGATGGTTTCCTCAGCGTTACCTTTGGCTCCCAGCAGCACAAAAGAGTTGAAGCAGCCGCGGGTGGACCGTTGAGCGAGACGATCGCCGTCCGCGTGTCGGGTCTTTATAACCAGTTCGATCCGATCATCGAGAATCGCTTCGCGGGTGCTGATGACTTTTGGAATGACGACACACGGGCGGGCCGTTTGCATGTCGAGTTCCGGCCGTCTGACACCTTCTCCGCGCTTGGCTCGGCCTACTACGGCAAGTCGGACATCGGCATCGCGCCCTACCTTCAGACACCCGTTGTGCCGGTATTCGATGCCGACGGCCGGCAGGTGAACACGATTATTGCTGGCCCCATGGAGACCCGGATCGGCATCGGACCAAACGGTATAGCGACCGATTCTGCTGGTGTCCCCACCAGCGCACGTCGCCCCGTGCCGGGCGGAGATCTATTCGGTTTCTGCTGCTCGGATGAGAAGGACTTCGTAACGGAGAATGACATCGGTCGTGACTCAGGCAATACCTTCAAGACATACGGGGCGTCCCTTCGCCTCGAGTGGGAGTGGTCGGGGTCCGCTCTCACCTCGATCACCGACTACAAGGATTTCGAGAAGGACAACACTAACGACCCTGATGCCGGTCCGGTCGACCTTTTCGGGTTCGTCTCTGTGGCGGAGACGAAGCAGTGGTCTCAGGAGCTTCGACTGGCCGGTCAGTCCGACCACTGGAACTGGCTCACTGGCATCTTCTTCATTGACATTGACGCCAAAGTGCCCCGTGAGGGGCCAACGGTCTCCGCCACGTCTATCCTGAATGCCGCGCTGGGAGCCGGTGGCGCGGCGATTGACTTGCGTGATTTCGCAAGAAAGCAAACTCAGTCGGCGTCACTCTTCGGCCAAGTCGAGTACCAGTTTGCAGCAGACTGGCGCCTGATTGCCGGCGCCCGCGCTGTCAAGGAAGAGCAGGACTTTGAGTACGGGACGGGCATATTCCTGGGCGGGAGCGATACGCTGATCGCACCGGGGCGCAGCTTTTCCGACAGCTTCGACGACGCGCTCTGGGCGGGCAAACTTCAACTCGAATGGACACCATTCGACGACGTGCTGGTGTACGGAGGCATCAACCGTGGCGTGAAGGCAGGGGCGTTCAACCAGCCCATCTTCATTAACAATCTCCCGGATAGCGAGATACCCTACGGACCGGAGACGCTGCTTGCATACGAGCTGGGCGCCAAGTCGACGCTGCTGGAGGGCCGCGTACGCCTTAATGGGGCCGTGTTCTATTACGACTACGACGACTATCAGGTTTTCGAGATCCGTGTCGCCGACAATGTTGTCCGGAATGCAAAGGCACGCAACCATGGTGCGGAGTTCGATTTAGCGTACCAGCCGTTCGAGGCGTTGACGCTGGGAGTTTCGGCGTCATGGCTTGAAGCGCAGGTCGAGGACATCCGGCTTAACGGGTTTACGCGGACCGTGGACACTCCGTATGCGCCAGGCTTTCAGGCAGCCGTCTATGCCCGATACACGTGGGCGGTAGGCAGTGGATCCGTATCCCTTGATGCTGACCTATCGCGCACCGGAGATTTCTACTATCAGATCTTCAACTTCGATGCGCAGCGCGTCGATGCATACATGATCGGCAACCTGCGTCTCAGCTACAAACCGAAAGACAGCTGGGAGTTTCGTGCTTTCGTGAAGAACGTGACGGACGAGCGGTACGTCCGTATCGGGACTGACCTTGGTACGCTTAGCGGCGGTGCGCAGGCTGCCTACGGCCAGCCGCGCTGGTACGGCGCTGAAGTGCGTTACTCGTTCTGATTCCGAGCGACTTCGTATGCGATTGGTTCGATTCGGTTTGCCAGGAGAGGAGCGTCCGGGTGTCTTGGACTCCGAAGGAAGGATTCGAGATCTTTCCTCCGAGATCGAGGATATCTCCGGGCCACTGCTAGGCGCAGGGATACTTCAGAAGCTACGTGCAATCGATCCCGTCCGATTGCCACAAGCAAAACCTGGAGTCAGGCTCGGTGCCTGCGTAAGTGGCGTCGGAAAGATCGTCGGTGTCGGGTTGAATTACCGTACTCACGCGCTGGAGGCAGCACTCGAACCACCGCCGGAGCCGCTGCTTTTTCTTAAAGCGCCCTCGGCGCTGAGCGGACCCTACGATGGCATCGTGATTCCCAAGGGCGCACAGTCAGTCGACTGGGAGGTCGAGCTGGCCGTTGTGATCGGCCGGCGTGCCTCCTACGTTGACGAGGTTGAAGCACTTGATTGCATAGCGGGTTACGCCGTTATCAACGACGTCTCCGAGCGCGATTTCCAGTTAAAGCGTCAGGGGCAATGGTCCAAGGGTAAGAGCGCCGACACGTTTGCGCCGCTCGGTCCGTGGTTGCTGACGACGGACGAGGTCCCCGACCCCCAGCGGCTGGATCTCTGGCTCGACGTGAACGGCGTCCGAAGGCAGTCCGCTTCCACTGGACAAATGATTTTCGGCGTCGGTGCTCTCATCTCCTATACGAGCCAGTTCATGACACTGTTGCCAGGGGATGTCCTGGCTACTGGAACGCCATCAGGGATTGGCGGCGCAATGACGCCGCCGATGTACCTAGCGCCGGGCGACGAAGTCACCTTCGGGGTAGCGGGTCTTGGTGAGCAGCGCCATCGCGTTCGTTCCTACGCGGATGCATCGGCGACCTGAGCGCTCGGAGGTCAGGGCCAATGAGGCGAGGCTACGTGCGGACGAGCAGCCGGCAGGTCTACTCCCGAGGACACTATGTCGCGCTCCACGGCAGGGCCATCCCTCCGTGCGGACACCGCTCCCATTTGCAGATTTGGCGGACGCGGGGGTCGGTTTTACTGGCGCGCCAGGTTTTGGATCTTCTCGGGACTCCCGCGGCCGGTGTACTGCCCGCTGCTTATGGCGTGCGCGCATTTATCCTCCTCCGCCCCGGCAGTGGCGTCACTTCCATTCGAGGCAACTGATGACCATCACGAGAGGCTATTCAGATACGCGCGAAGGCCAGTTGCACTACCGCCGGAGCGGTAATGCCGGAGGTGTACCGCTCGTTCTGCTGCATCAAACGGCGAGCTCATCGCAGAGCTTCGAGTCCTTGATGCGCCTGCTCGCTGACCGATTTACGGTGATCGCTTTCGATACTCCGGGCTTCGGTCAGTCTTTCGATCCGCCGGCAGTTCCCGACATCGATTATCTGAATCGAGCGTTGCTTGATGCCATGGATTACCTGGGGATTAGTCAGTGCCACCTGTTCGGGCACCACACAGGGGCATGTCTCGGCGTGGAGATGGCTGTTCGCTACCCAGCACGTCTCGCATCGTTGACCCTCAGTGGTCCACTACCGATGACAGTGGAGCAGCAGAATCAGTACCACAGTTCGATCTCTTCCGCGTTCTTGCCTGAGCTCACTGGGGAGTACCTCCTCGAAACATGGAGGTTTCTCGCGAGCCATGGTGCTGCACGTCGGCTTGAAGTCATCCATCGTGAGCTCCTGGATCACGTGCGTGCCTGGCGAACCCGGGCGATGACATATGATCTGGTATGGTTTCAGGATTTCGCAGGATACCTCGCTCAAGTCCCGTGCCCGCTCCTACTGATGTGCTCGGACGACGATCTCCTGTGGCCGTTTTTTTCTCGTGCACAGGAGATACGGCCGGACGCACAAGTCGTGGTCATGCATGGTGCTTCGAACTTTGCCGCTGACTATCAACCGGATCTTGTCGCCAAGGCACTGCTTACGTTCATCGGAAGTATCCGTTCTGGCTGATGCAAGGGTTTTGAGGAATAGGAAGGATAAAACCCCTCCCAGACCGAAGCCAGCCATTCCCTCCCTTAACCTCAGGGCGCCCGGTTGGTGACCGACCCGTGAACCCGTGAGTTTCCCCCTGCCTTCCGACTCCTGGCGGGGTCGCCAGCGGCTGAACTCTTCCAGGGAGAGGTGTTCCGCCCGCTTCAGGAACCACATGACTTTGATCATCACTCTTGTCGCTCAGACTAGCCTGATTTTTAGAATACACGGTGTCGACAAAATTTGAAAATCGATAACTGCACCGCTGCGAGCACCTCGCTGAGGCCGCCGGTGTTATCCCGCTTTCGGTTGGTCATTCGCGCTACCGATCGTCTGAGGCGATGGCCTTCGCCGCCAGATAACCGAAGGTGAGGGCTGGGCCGAGCATGATGCCTGCGGCCGGGTAGCCTCCGCCCATGACGCTGGAGCTGACCGTGCCCACAGCGTAAAGCCCTGGCAAGGGATGTCCGCCTTCACCACGCACGCGGGCTCGTGCATCCACGCGCAAGCCGATGAATGTTCCGATGTCCCCGGGAAAAAGCCTGATCGCGTAGTACGGGCCCCGACCCAATGGCGCGATGCAGGGATTTGGCAGGAGTGCGGGATCTCCCGATTCCCTCTGGAAGGCCGTGCTGCCCCGGTTGAATGCCGGGTCCACTCCGCGAGCGGCATGGCTGTCGTGCTCGCGTACCGTATGCGCGAGCCCGTTTGCATCGATCCCGAGTCGCGTTGCGAGCGTGGCGATCGAGTCAGCCTCAATGAGATAACCATTGCGTATGAACGGCCCCGTGCGTGCGGGCAACGGCGGTACCCGGCCAAGGCCGTACTTGCGCAGGTGTTGCCGACTGGTGACCAGGAACCAGCGCGCATCGGCCGCCGCTTCGCGCGTCGCGAGCATCTGTTCGACGAAATCGTGGTAGTTCAATGTCTCGTTGGCGAAACGCTCGCCGCGTGCGTTCACCACGATGACACCGGGCCGGCCACGGTCACCGAAATGTGGCACGCAGGTCGTCTTGCCGCCCGCGACCGGAAGTGCCGAGAAGGGCGTGAAGGCAGCAGGTTGGCGCAGGTTGTGATCCAGTGTGCCACCGCGGGCACGCGCCAATTCCAGGGCCGAGCCATCGTTGGTCTGCGGCAGCGGCGAGAGGTGAGTTATGCCCTCCCGGACATGGGTGTAGTAGGCCTGTCGGCGCTCCGGACTCCCGGAGAAGCTGCCCGTCGCGAGGATCACGCCGCGTCTGGCGTGGATGCGACACAGCGCACCGTGATGCTCCTCGAGCAGGGCTCCTGAAACGCGGCCCCGCTCCTGCAGGAGTTCGACAGTCCGCATGCCGGTCCACAGCGGGACACCGCGCTCGCGCAGCGAGAGTACCAGCCTACCGACGAGAGCGTTCCCCATGACCATGCGCGTGCCGCGGGAGTGCCCCTGC
>Ga0315904_10011200_pt1 | contig 11488 bp, 9 predicted proteins | sample LakEriMetagenome_6_FD_203529 | JGI IMG/M metagenome (GOLD analysis project Ga0315904, IMG submission 203529) | Freshwater fungal communities from buoy surface, Lake Erie, Ohio, United States - Buoy 12 MA120 | ecosystem: Environmental > Aquatic > Freshwater > Lake | place: USA: Lake Erie, Ohio... | reverse complement strand
CCAAATGCGTCCACGAATACGGCATCCAGCACGGCTTCGTGAAATACCACGACCGCAACGGCCGCGAGCAGCAGGTCAAAGTGGACTGGAAGTGACCCCACCATGATCGCGGCCGCCCTCCAGCTCCTCCGTCGCGCCGCCTGGGCACCCGCGCTCGTCCTGATCATCCACCGCATCGTCCTGCACACGCCGTGGCGACGTCAGTTGGACTTCTGCATGCACTTCAGCGGCGGCATGGCCGCGGCGTATCTCAGTTGGCATGCACTGGCGTGTTTTCAGCCGTGGATCGGCCCGCTCACACGCTTCGGGCGCATCCTCTTCGCATTCGCGCTCGCACTCACCATCGGCGTCTTTTGGGAATTCGCGGAGCTGGCCGCGGATGTGTTTACCGGCAGCCACATCCAGCACGACGTGCGCGAAACGATGGGCGACCTCATCGCCGACGCGTGCGGCGCGGCGCTGACGCTGCTGCTCGTGAATCTGCGCCCTACTTCTTCTCAAACCACGCCAGCAGATCGAGGATCTGCTCCAGCTTCAGCGGATTGAGCAAACCAGCAGGCATGGGCGAAACCTCGCTGACGCGGCGCTCGCGGATCATCGATTTGCCGACCTCCGTCGTCTCGTTGGCCAGCGGATTCACCTTCAGCACCACGCGCTCGTCATCCTCGCTCTCCAGGCTGCCGGTGATCGTTTTGCCATCGCTCGTCGTCACCGTGACGAAGCGGAATTTTTCATCGATGAACTTCGAAGGATTCAGAATGTGATCCAGCAGGTCCTTCCGCCCAAAACGGGCTGATACTAGCGTCAGATCCGGCCCGAAGACACCCGCTGGCAGCGAATTGTCCGCGATCACGCGATGACAAAACACGCACTGCGCCCGCACCAGCGCGTCACGCGCGCTTTCGCGGCTGCGTTTCGACGCATCCATCTTTGCCAGATGCGGCTCCAGATCCGCCAGCGTCCAGTTTTTGAAGCTGTGGCCCGGCAACGCATGCGGAGACAGCGCCGCAGGCTTCGGCGGATGAATCACCGCCGCCAAAGCCAGCGCCTCCTCCGGTTTCAAAGCCGCAGCCAGCTCGCTGCGCGTGTCGCTGATCGATTTGAAGAAGGTGGACGCGCCATTCATCTTCTCCGCCTTGTTCAGCGCCTCAAAAACGATCTTCCGCTGCTCCAGCGTCCACCCATCCTTCAAGTAGCGAAGCATGAACGGATAAAACAGCAGATCCTCCGAAGAAGTCGCCGCTTGAAGCAGCGGCATCGTCTTCTCAATCGCCGTCGGAGACTTCAAATAGACCAGCAGACGGCAGAGTTCGCGGTTCAAAAACGTCTCCGAAGCCGGATACACCGCCCAGGCCTCCAAAGCCGCTGTTTGCGTCGTTTCGCCCTGCCGGGCAATCGCGACCGAAATGACACGCAAAGCCTCCAAAGTCGGTTTGGGCGCACTTTTCATCACCACAGCCAAAAGCGGCTCCAAATCGGCCTTTTCGCCCACCCGCGCCAAAGCCAGCAACTCATGCATGTTGCCGCTTTGGAGCACTTTCGACCTCCACGCGGCCACAGGCTGGTTTTCGAGCTCGAGTCGCTTCCTCAGTTGCTCTTCGCGCTCACTCAACGCCGTCTTTTCAGTCTCTTCAGTCCTTTCCGTCCTTTCACACGTCACCCGATAAAGCCCGCTCTGCGTCCCGCGCCCACCGGTGATGAACCACATCGCGCCATCCGGACCGATGCAGCCGTCCGTGACGTTCAGCGGCCTGCCGGTGATGAAATCCTCCTGCGTCACCACCTTGCCAAAATGCACCGCGATGATCCGCCCGTAGCTCCAGTCCATGAGATACAGCGCACGCTGATACTTCTCTGGAAACGCTGCGCCGTAGCCGAAATAGATGCCCGTGGGCGATGACAGGCCGATGTCGATCACGCTGGGCAGCGTGTCCGCATACCACGCAGGAAAACGCCCCGTCCCGCGCCGCCAGCCAAAGTCCGCGCCGGGAAGCACATGCAGCACCCGCGTGGGCATGTACCACGGCGTGCCGACATCCCGCTCCATGTCCGCATCAAACGTGAACAACTCACCGCGCGAATCGAACGCGATGTCGAGCGGGTTGCGCAAACCGCCTGCCAGCAGCGTGATCTTTGAGCCATCCGGCTTCACACGCAGGATGTGACCCGCAGGCAGCTCCACATTGCCGTCAAACATGCTGCCATCCCATGGATTCGGGATGAGCTGATCGTGCGCGTAGTTTTTCAGCGGCGAATCCGGCGCGATGTTTTCCGGGATGAGCACGTTGTTGCCATGTGCCACGTAGATGTCGCCATCCGGGCCGAGTTTGATGTGATTCCGCCCATGTCCCACGCCACCACCGGTGCGCATGAGCTCTTTTCGTTCTTCAAACACGCCGTCATTATTCTTGTCAGTCAGACGCATCAACGCCTTCGTGTTGTTGGCATTCGCGAAGAGCGATCCATGCGCGTAAAGCAGCCCGCGACACTCCAGCAGCTCGTCGTCGATCGTTTCCACCTTTTGATCGCCACCACCGCTGATCGTGAGGCGAAGCAGCCCTTTCTTTTCCTTCCCGAGCGTGATGCGCCCCTGCGGATCAAACGCCATCGACACCCAAGAGTCCTCGCCCGCCTGCGCCGAGCGCACCAGCTCCGCCTTGAAGCCTGGCAGCAACGTCAGCGAGGCCGCATCCGTCGCCTGATTCTGCGAACCCGGCTTCGCTAGCTGCCAGGAGTTGTAGGCATCAAAGGACTTCTTCAAATCGAAGGGATCACGCGCCGGATCATCGTCCGTCGGGTAGAGTGCCTTCGCATTCTTCCAGCTCGCATCCGTCACGATCCAGCGCACCGACGCGAGATCGCCATTGAGTTCGAGACGTGCGGCGGTGACGGCTTTGGACGACACATCGAGGCCCAGAATGTGTGTTTTCCCATCCGCCAAAAAACGCGTGAGATCCGTTCCAGTCGCATTGTCAGACATTCGCACCATGGCGACTTTCTTGCCATCAATCAGCAATTCCACCGTCGCATCGCTGGCGGTCAGAAGAACGGCTTTGAGCAGTTTGCCACTGTGCTGAACCTCTTTGGTGTAGATCACGCTTTCCACCGAATCGTCTGGGCCAGTCAGCCACATCGGCGCGGGCGGTTTGTTCGCCATTTGCGCGGCGGCGGTGGAAACGAGCAGAAAAAGGGCGGCGAGGACGCGATGCATGCCTCTGAAACGGGATCGGCAGCAAAGTTCCTGCGTGGCGGGCGTTTCCTGCGCCGCCCATGTTCCGCCTGTTCTGCTTTTTGCTGCTCACCTGCCTCTGCCGCGCCGCCGCGCCCGGTTTGGAGGAAGGACGCGCCCATTGGGCCTTTCAGCCGCTGGGCGATGCCGCGCCGCCCGTCGTGAAAAACACCGCGTGGCCCAAAAATGGTGTGGATCACTTCATCCTGGCCAAGCTTGAGCAAAACGGCCTCCAGCCCTCGCCTGCCGGAGACGCGGCCACGTTGATCCGTCGCGTCACTTTTGACCTCACCGGCCTGCCGCCGACGCCAGAGGAGGTGGAGGCGTTTGTGTCCGACTTTTCCGACAAAGCCTACGAAGCCCTCATCGACCGCCTCCTCGCCAGTCCACGCTACGGCGAGCGCTGGGGCCGCCACTGGCTGGATCTCGCCCGCTACGCGGACACCAGCGGCACGCACAACGATCTCGACCGCCCGCACGCGTGGAAATACCGCGACTACGTCATCCGCAGCTTCAACGACGACAAACCGTATGCGCGCTTTGTCGCGGAGCAGCTCGCGGGCGATGAAATCGACGGCGCGAATGAGGAATCACTCATCGCCACTGGCTTCGGCCGCAACGGCCCCAGCAATGACGACAACATGGGCAAAAACGACGCCGCGCTCGCGCAATACCGCGCCGATCAGCTCGACGACGTCATCTCCACCACCAGCAGCGTCTTCCTCGGTCTCACACTCGGCTGCGCGCGTTGTCACGATCATAAAACCGACCCGCTGCTTCAGCGGGATTACTACAGCCTGCTCGCCATCTTCAACGGCACGGAGAAATACGGCCTCGTGCCCGGCACGCAGGACCGCAGCGACAAACGCGTCAAAATCAACGAGACCCCGAACGTCCACGCCCTCATCGAAACGCGCCCGCAGGTGCCCGCGACTCATATCATGCTCCGCGGCAACGCGCTGACGCTCGGCGATGAAGTCCCGCCTGCCGTGCCCGCGCTCTTCAAGCCGCTCACCTTTCCCGCGCCCGCTACGAAGACCTCCCTGCGCCGCAAAACGCTCGCGGATTGGATCACTTCGCCTGACAACGCACTCGCGTGGCGTGTGATGGTCAATCGCGTGTGGCAGCACCACTTTGGCACCGGCATCGTCGCCAGCCCGAGCAACTTCGGCTTCACCGGAGCCAAACCCACGCATCCCGAGCTGCTAGACTGGCTCACGCGCCAGTTCATCGCCAGTGGCGGGCGCTTGAAGCCGCTGCACAAGCTCATCCTCATGAGCGCGACTTACCGGCAGACCGGAATGCCGCTCCGCCGCATGGAGGCCGAGGTCATTCGCGACAGCATCCTCGCCGTGAGCGGCAAGCTGAACCTCAAAATGGGCGGCCCGGGCATCAAGCCGCGCATCCGCGCCGAGCTGCTCGACGCCAGCCAGCGCAACAAGTGGCCCGTGCTCAAAAACGAAAGCGCGGAGCACTGGCGGCGCAGCATTTACATCTACGTGAAGCGCCAGCTCCTCATGCCCAGCCTGGAACTCTTCGATGCACCGACCACGACCGATAGCTGCGCTCTGCGTATGCAAAGCACCGTGCCCACGCAGGCGCTCGTGCTCATGAATGACGAGTTCGTCGAAGAACAAGCCGGCCACCTCGCGCGTCGTGCCGTTGCCGAGGCTGGCGACGACCGCACACGCATCGTCGAGCGGCTGTTTTTGATCACGCTCTCAAAAAAGCCCTCACCGCAGCGCCAGCGGGAGTCGCTCGATTTTCTCACGCAGCGCGAAGAAGCATCAGACAAGGAAACCGCCCTGCGCGATCTCGCCCACGTGCTGCTCAACAGCAGCGAGTTTGTTTACATCGAATGAAACCACCTCTTACCCGCCGACACATTCTGCAGCAAGCCGGAGCCGGATTCGGCTCGCTCGCGCTGCAGTCGTTGCTTGGTGCGGACGGGTTATTGCACGCGCCGAACCCACTCGCGCCGAAGGCGCCGCATTTCGCGCCGAAGGCGAAGTCGGTCATCTTTCTCTTCATGTATGGCGGGCCATCGCACGTGGATTTGTTTGATCCGAAGCCCGCGCTCGAAAAATACCACGGCAAGGCGATCCCGGTTTGGAAGAAGGAGGACGCCTTCATGGGCGGGAAGACGAAAAACGTCGCCATGAAGAGCTACTACCGCTTTGCGAAGCACGGGCAGGCCGGCATCGACATGGCGGAGACGTTTCCGAACCTCGCGCGGCATGCCGATGACCTCTGCGTGATCCGCAGCATGCACGCGGAGAGCAACAACCACGGCCCCGCGCTCTTCCAGATGAATACGGGCTTCATCCTGCCGGGGCGGCCCTGCATGGGCTCGTGGGTGACGTATGGACTCGGCTCTGAAAGCGACAACCTGCCCGCCTTTGTCGTGCTGCTCGACAAACTCGGCGCGCCCGTGAATGGCGCGATGAACTGGAGCAACGGCTTCATGCCCGCCGCGTATCAAGGCGTGCCCTTTCGCAGCAGCGGCGAGCCCATCGCCTACCTCACCCCGCCAAAAAATGTCGGTGCTACGCAGCAGCGCGCACGTTTGGATCTTTTGAAGCAGTGGAATGCCGAATACGCCGCCGCGAACCAGCACGAGACCGAACTCGCCGCGCGACTGAACGCTTACGAGCTCGCCTACCGCATGCAGATGAGCGCCACGGACTGCACCGATCTCAGCCGCGAGCCGGAGAGCGTGCGGAAGATGTACGGCCTCGATCACCCGACCACCGCGCACTTTGGCAGGAACTGCCTGCTCGCGCGGCGGCTCGTCGAGCGCGGCGTGCGCTTCGTGCAGGTCTATAGCGGCGGCAACGAAGGCCCCAAGGCCTGGGACGCGCACGACGATCTTAAAAAGAACCACGACCTCCACTGCGCCGAGACGGACGGCCCCATCGCCGCGCTGCTCGACGATCTCAAAATCAGCGGCCTGCTCGACACCACGCTCGTCGTGTGGGGCGGTGAGTTTGGTCGCTCACCAGTCGCGGAGAATGGCAAAGGCCGTGACCATCATCCGAAAGGCTTCACCATGTGGATGGCTGGCGGCGGCATCAAAGGCGGCCAAATCCACGGCGCGACCGATGAATTCGGCTACGCCGCCATCGAGAACAAAGTCTCTGTGCAGGACCTGCACGCCACGATGCTCCACCAGCTCGGTTTCGATCACGAACAGCTCACCTACCGCTTCCAAGGCCGCGACTTCCGACTCACGGATGTGAGTGGCGAGGTGGTGAAAGCGCTTTTGGCGTAGCGGCGGGACTGTTGACACTGTCCTTCTTCATCTCACAATTCTTCATGAATGAAGAACAAGCTGTTTTCGAGTTAGGGGCTAAGTTCAGCAAAATGCGCCATATTGGGGAAGACTTGCCGCTCTCGAAGGTTCAGGTCGGGAAGTCTTATGTTTCACCCGTGGATCTGGCAGACGAGTATGACAAACACCACCCGCCAGGGCCGAAAGCTCCCAAACTCGCCACGACCCGTCGCATTCGATATGAGCTGAGTTACATCGAAGGATCGGACCGTCCGGAAGAATTCGGACTGGTGTTTTGGATTGAAGACAGAAGGCAGGATATTCTCGCTCGTTCGCGTCTTTTCAGCGGAACATTCAGACACGCGGAAACGAAGATCACCAGCACACCAGATAACCGCTACGACATCATTGATGGATCCATGAAGCTCGTCATCGACAAGGTCGAGGAGCAAATCTCAGTTCTCAGCGCATCCATGGGATATGGCTGGGAGGTTCCTGTCATGGGGAGTGAAACCAGGTGGCTGCGTCAGGATGAGTGGGGCTGTCATGACCCGGTTTATTTTCCCTTCGTTCCATTTGGGCGGTTTTGGGATACGTGGAACTGTTACCAAAAAGAGCGGCTTCGGCAGATCGATGAATTGAGAAATATCAAAACGCCCGGCGGGCTTCTTTGAAGATCGTTTTGGCCGTGATGAGGACCATGCTTTCACGTGATTCCGCAGCCCAGCCTCTTAAGATGGTTCAACTGCGTCTGCGGTGGTGATTCGTCCGCATGGCTCGGCAAAACGCCTTCCAACGGCAGATTTAGCGCCCGCCGAGGAAACCCGTGTCGATGAGATAAAGCGCGTTTTCGTCCCGCAGGACAAAGAACTGCACGATCCACGTGCGGACGATGAGCAGATCAGGAGGCATGGCGGAAGGATTGACGATATCACGCCTGCCTGATATGCACGCGGCTGAATTTTATGAGTGAGTCTGTTTCTGTTTCTCCTCCGGATGCCTTTCAGGGCCGCATTGAGCCGACGCGCGTGTCGCCGCTGTATCAGGCAGGGCTCGGTGTCGTGGCCCTGGCGATGGTGCTGCTGCCACTGCTCTATCTGGCGCTGATCGCGGCCATGGGCTGGCTCGTCTGGTGGCATTTGAAGCATGACGGCGAGGTTTTCGAGCATGTGCGCGGCCGGGGCTACCTGCTTGCGGCGCTGCTTTATTTCGGACCGGCGGTGGCGGGCGGCATCTTTGTGCTGTTCCTGATCAAACCGCTGTTTTCGCGGAAGACGAAGGAGCCGAAGCCCTTCGTTTTGAAGCCGGAGGACCAGCCGGTGCTCTTTGCGTTTGTGCGGAAGATTTGCGAGCAGGTCGGCGCGCCGGTGCCGCGCGAGATCCGCATGGATTCACAGGTGAACGCGTCCGCGGGCTTCCGACGCGGGTGGCTGAGCTTTTTCGGGAGGGATCTCGTGCTGGTGATCGGCACACCGTTGGTGGCAGGCATGACGATGAGGCAGCTCGCGGGCGTGCTGGCGCATGAGTTTGGCCACTTTGCGCAGGGTGCAGGCATGCGCTTCAGCTACGTGATCCGCAGTGTGAACGGCTGGTTTGCGCGCGTGGTGTTTGAGCGGGATTCGTGGGATGACCGGCTGGATGCGTGGGCGCAGTCGGAGGACTGGTGGCTGAAGGTGGTCTTCATGCTGGCCAAAGGCGGTGTGTGGCTGGGGCGCCGTGTTTTGTGGTGCCTGATGCACGCGGGGCATGCCATCAGCTGCTTCATGTCCCGGCAGATGGAGTTCGATGCGGACAGCTATGAGGCCAAGGTGGCCGGCAGCGCAGAGTTTGGAGCCACTTCGCGCCGTCTCCGCGAGCTGGGAGTGGCGCATGCGATGGCGATGAATGATGCGCATCAGACTTTTCAAACACGCGAGCTTCCAGATGATCTGAACGCGCTGGTGCTCTGGCGTGAGAGGAGCATGCCCGCAGACCTGCGTCAGAACCTGGAAAAAACGGCCCAGGAATCCAAGACGGCGTGGAATGACACGCATCCTGCTGACGTGGATCGTGTCAAAGCCGCGGAGGCTCTCGCGGCACCGGGTGTGTTTCATCTGGAGGAGCCCGCGGCGGGATTGTTTCGTGATTTCGACGCGCTTTCCCGCGCCGTCACACGCCACATGTATGAGCATGAGATGGAGCTGCCGATGAACAAATTGAGCCTGCGCGATAGCGCCCGCATGATGCAGGACCGCGCGGCTTCGGATGATTCAGGCAAGGCGCTGGAGCGTTTCTTTGGCGAGAATTTTCACTTCCTCCGGGTGTCGCCGATCGAATGGCCGCTGCCCTCGCCCGTATCGCTGCCCACACCCGCGATGCCTACTCCGGCGGCTGCAATCATGCCAGGAATTGACACAGCCGAATACCAGCGGCTGCTCGCGAAGTATGCGCAGACGGACGAATCGCTGCTCAAACAGACCGTCGGGAAGGATCTGCTCGACGCGGAGTTTTCGCTCACGGAGCCGCAGGCCTTCCAGCTTTCCTCCAGCAACAAGAGTGCCGCGGAGGCCTCGTTGACAGCGACGCGGCAGCGTTTGAGGGATCTGGCAGGCAGCATGGAGGCCTACGAGGCCACCGTGAATGAGCGGATGCGTGCTGGGCTCGATCGCTGGCGTGCGGATCATCCCCAGCCTGAGGATCAGGAGCGGCTGGATCGCCTGCTGAATGCCCAGCGCTCGCTCGCGCGACTGGTGCCGGATCTGCTTCAGACGATCCGGTCGCGCCAGTCGCTGGAGTTGCTCTTTGCGAACATCAACAACCACCGGGACGGCACGATTTTCGACCGGCAGGCACGCAGCATCTCCAAGCGCATCGAACTGGCCGCGAATCACTGCGTCACGGCGCTTTCCGCAGTGCCTCATCCTTATCTCGACGGCCATCCGCCGGTGTCGGGCGTGCTTCATCTGCCGGACGCGGAGGCGCACCCGTTCGCCAAAGCGATCCAACTGGCCACGGTGTGCACCGATGCGCTGATTCCGCTGCTCGTGCGCGTGATGGGAGATCTGGCAGCGCTCGCCCTGGATGAAAAGGAAAGCGCCGTAGCGGCTCCGGCGGTTTGACGATCACTTCGCCACGCCGCTGATGCTGAAGTCGTCGTATTCGACGTCCACAGCGTTCGTGGTGAGGCTGACGAGGGACTTCGTGTCGTGGGCAATGCCTGCGGAGGTGAAGCTGCCGACTTCTTTGCCGTCGATGCTCACGCTGATTGTGTCGCCGCTGGTCGTGACGACGAGAGTGTGCCATTCACTGAGGCTGATCTTAGCAGGTACACGCTTCTGCTTGCCGGCGAGCATCTTCTTTTCGTCGTCCGTGAGCTGGTTGGCCTTTTTGCGGTCGTAGAGGCCGCCTTCGAGGTTGAAGCCTCCCGTCTTTGCATCCGCCAGATTCACCCCGGTCGGTGAAATGGTCGCCTGGCAGATGTGACCGGCGTGGGAGCCTTTGTAGCCCTTGTCGTCGAACCACACGTTGAAGCTCTTCGCCTTGTCGCTGACAAAGCGGAACTTCACCTTCACCTGGAGGTCCTTCTCACCCTCAAATCGGATGTGATCGACCGCACTGTGATCCGAGGTCGGTGCCGTGATGCCGACGAGCACACCGCCTTTGACGACGCTGGAGCTTTTGTAGTGCCCCCAGGCCTTGCCGAAGCCCTCTGCGGAGAAATCGTCGGAGAAAATGACGCGCGGATAATCGGCGGCAAAAGCGGTGGTGGCGAGTAGGGCGGCGGAAAGGAAGGCGAGTCTCATGGGGCGTTAGGAACGCCCCGGAAGGCACAAACCTTCACCGAACTCACACGGGCCGCAGCACGCTCTTCACCACTTCGCCTTTGTGCATCTTCTCGAAGGCTTCGTGCCATTCGGTGACGGGCCAGACGCCGCCGATGATGGGTTTCACGTCGAACTGGCCGCTGCTCATCAGGGCAATGACGCGCTCCCAGATGGGCCAGTTGTGGCTGAAGCTGCCTTGCAGCGTGATGTTCTTTTGCACGAGCGGGTCGATGTTGAAGCCGAGCGGTTGCGGTCCCCAGCCGACTTTGGAAATCCAGCCGGCAGGGCGCACGAGATCGAGCGCGATCTTGAGCGTGATGCTGGCACCCGCAGCGTCGATGACGCCGTCACAGCCGAGGCCGTCGCGTTCCATGGCCCAGGGTTTCGCGTCGCCGATGATGACTTCGCAGCCGTAGTGCTTGCGGGCGAGTTCGAGGCGATGCGCATCCTGCTGAAGGCCGACGATGGCGACTTGAGCGCCGCATTGTTTCGCCATGGCGGCGCAAAGAATGCCGATGGTGCCCGGCCCGAGCACGACCACGCGATCACCGGGCTCGATGCGGGCGTTTTTGACGACGGCGTTGTAGGCGACGCAGCAGGGCTCGGTGAGGCAGGCCTGCTCAAAGGGCACATGATCGGGAACGTGATGCAAAATGCGGCTGGGCACGCGCACATACTTCGTCATCGCGCCATTCACGCCGTAGCCGAAGCCCTTGCGTGTGTTGTCGAGGTTGTAGAGGCCGCGACGCGTCATCGGGTTGTCTTTGGAGATAATCGCGGCGGTTTCGGAGACGACGCGGTCGCCTTCTTTCCAGCCTTCCACGTCTTTGCCGACCTCGATGATGTGTCCGCCGAACTCATGGCCAAGCACGACGGGGTAATTCACCGGCCAGGAGTGATCGGAGGTCCACTGATGCAGGTCAGAGCCGCAAACACCGACGTTGGCGACTTCGAGAAGCACGTCCTCGGCACCGATGGTTGGCTTTTCGATCTCACGGATTTCGACGGAGCCCTTTTCAGGCGCGAAGTTGACGACGGCAGCGGATTTCATGGTGGGCAAACATGAATCAATCGCCCGATGGCGTCACGACAAAGAATACGCGAAATGCGACGCTCAAGGAGAGCGGTGGGTCGATGGCGATTCCTGGTTTGAGCGCTGCCACTCCAGCACGACGCGAAAGCCGG